>Ga0075443_10000023_pt1 | contig 55173 bp, 59 predicted proteins | sample CoawatmetaG00DNA_3_FD_71583 | JGI IMG/M metagenome (GOLD analysis project Ga0075443, IMG submission 71583) | Marine microbial communities from the West Antarctic Peninsula - Coastal water metaG006-DNA | ecosystem: Environmental > Aquatic > Marine > Coastal | place: Atlantic Ocean: West... | reverse complement strand
AACCTATCGGATAGTAAACCTGCTATTGGAAAATGGCAAATAGGGGATGGAGATAACTTCATTTCTTTTGCTTTAACGGAGAAGCCGAATTGGTTCCGTAGAACGATGGCTAACTTATTCTTTGGCTTAGTATGGTATGATTTTAAATCACCTATCGATGTAAAGGATGTTAAACCTTCTAAGGGAGTTAAAGCTAAGGTAACTAAAGTTATACCTAAAGGTAAGAGATAGTAGAATGCTGCTACTTAAAATAATCACTGTGTTAATTATATGGTATATGATTCTAAATAGATTTTTACATTGGTGGGATAATGGGTTCAAAGTAAACCATTTAAGAGAACTCAATATGAGCTACTTCACTCACCTATGGGGAGGAATTAAAATAATAGGAAGATTACTGAGTGTGTTGTTTAAAATGATAATACATTCGATTCTACCATTTGTGTTTGAGGATACGGGTTGGAAAGATTTAGGTAAGTAATATGGTGTTTATAAAATTAGTGCTATTTCTTATTAAAGAATGGTACGTTGAATGGAAACAAAATAAAAGAGGTTCGGTTTGGGATATGTAATAAACTATCATCAAAAAAATCAAGGAAAGACGAAAAATCTTTTCTTTCCGACACCGATGTAAATTTTTTTAAAGACAGAGGTTAATAGTAATGGGGATTTGGGTTCCCACCACACCGAAAGGAGTTATGGAGAATATATTAGAAGTTATAAGTTGGATTGCAACGGGGTTTATCATCGTTTCATTTTTAATCAATGATATCCTATGGTTAAGAGCCGTAAGTATGTTAGGAGCGATGTTATGGTTCATATATGCGGTGTTTACGAATCAACCATCATTGTTATTTTTGAATGGTGTACTCATCGTAATACAAATATGGAAGATTTTAGGTTTAATGAAGAATAAAAAGAAATAAGTTATGTTTGATGATGAAGAATTAGAAAATTACGATAAGAGTTCCCATAGAAGAGCTACCTATATAAAGAATAAGAAACAAAAGTATAAGAAGTTATTAGATAGTTTGTCTGTTGATGTATATAGGGATAGATTTAACAATGACCACATTGCTTATCTGAATTGGGTGTTTAGATTTGATGATATACCTCAACCTTATAAGAAACCAGAACCAATTGTTATAGTAGAAGTACATCCGTTTGAGAATTGGATATAATATAGTAAGAAATTAGTGAATAAAGGGGTAATTTAGGTATTATTCCTTTTTTTATGCCTTATTATGAGTATCTGAGGTAAACATATCGGATAATTCACCGATATTCGTAAATATAGGGTGTTTTGGGGTGTTTTTTACCCTCAAAAGGTGTAATATAGTACACTTTTAGTAGGATTTTACCTTATTTAAGTGATATTATTTAGCAAAAGTGTACTATATTACACTTTATTTAGATGAAAATAGGGCATAAAAAAGGGGAAACCTATGATGGAATCCCCTCTAATATAACTAATTTATTGTATTAGTTTAGAAATTGTACGATAATGAAGCGTTCCAAGTTCTACCAAATCCAAACCATACTGAGTTTCTCGTATCAACACCATTCCAAGTTGTGGATGATGCATCTGCGTGAATGTTAGAGTTTGATTCTGCTATATACGTAGTATTTAATAAGTTATTGATGTTTGCTCTCACAACCCATCCTTTACCTACTCTACCAGTTACACCTAAATCAAACAATCCGTATGAAGGAAGTTTCAATGCTCCTTGATTATCAGGGTTCGTAAACTCTGAATCAGTAATTGAGTAATCAGCGTATAACCCATCAACGAATCTATAATCTAAATCCATAGAGATGTTTTTAGTAATACGTTGGTCAACACCTAATGAAGCAGTTAATTGTGCTGCATCACCTACTTTAGCATCCTTTAGATAAAGAGTACCTGTACCAATTGATTGTTGATTTTCATCGAATAACTCTGCTGAGAAATCCTTTGTATATCTCCAATCACCTACTGATAACATACCTCTAAATTTAGTAGCATCTGATAATCTATATTTACCTTCAAATTCAATTCCATTGTGTACAACATCAATGTTCTTAAATTGAGCCGAACCATCTACACCTTGTTGGTTAGATAAAGAACGAGTTACAAATCTATTACCCCAAGAAGTAGAGTAAGCGTTTACGTTGAAAGATAAATCTTTTCCAATAAACCCATATCCCAATTCAAACGAAGTAATTTCTTCATTTTGTAAATCACTACTAATATCATTACCATAGTTAGGGAACACTGCTCCAAACTGAGGTTGACGAGAAATGTATCCTGTATTAAAGAACACATTTGATTTTTCGTTAATATTGTAGTTAGCACCACCTTTAAGATATCCACCACCTTGATTCTGAGTTAGTGATTCTGGATTTGTTGGTTGGTCAAAATAATCGATTCTTTGAAATGCTTGATTTGAAAGACCTGCTTGTACTACGGCAGTTAATCTATCAGTTCCATATTCAACTAATCCATTTACACCTTGCCATCCAACTTTACCTACATTGTGGTAATCAATCTTAGGTCCATCAATACCAGTACTACCAAACGGGCTAGCCGCAACAGTTGTGTTGATTATTTGACCATTAGAGTTTTTATTACCCGTTGAGTAATATCCATCTAATCCCATAAGGTTGTTTAACACTCTATAATGCTGACCCGTATATTTCCTTAAATCAATACCGATAGATGTTTTCCAATTACCGAATTGTCCTTCTAAGTTAGAAATACCACCAACCCAATCATGTGAGTTCATAGATGCTCTCCTTATAAGAACTTCTCTATTCACATTTGAATCTCTGAATCCATTAGAACCAATAAGTTGTCCTTCAAATGCTCCGATATCACCAGTGTATCCTAAAGTAGTTGATTGGTTGTTTGCTACAACAGCATCAAAGTTAATTGAACCATCTGGGTTACGAGAACCTCTACCATTTTCTAAGTAATGCTCCGTAAGGTCTTTTCTAAATGGAAGTATATCAGTAACTCCATTACGATAGTTATTACCTCTTGGACCTGTTCCTCCACCTCTACCAGCTGAACCATATAATGATGTAGCTAAGTTAAGGTTATCATTGATTTCCCAATCCCAATTGAAAGTTGCTAATGGTTTGTTATAGAAGTTTCTTCTCATTGAGAATTCTTCTCCGTTTAACGTACCACCATTTGAATTCCATCTAGTATCAATACCTTCATCACCGAAGTTTTGATAATCTCTAATAGATACCCAAACATCTCTTTGGTGGTGCCATTGACCTGAACCTAAGAATGTGAAATTTAATTCGTGGTCTGAATCTTCTGGTGAATATCCAACTGCTGCAAAGTAAGTATAACCTTCTCCACTTGTGTTGTTGATATAACCATTTCCTGCCCACTTAGATATTAAGAAAGATGATGCCCATCCCTTTTCATTTACACCGGTATTATATGAAACACCTGTTTTGGTGTATCCATCGTTACCAATCATTTGAGTTAATTTACCACCTCTACTCTTTTGAGCAGCTTTAGTAAAAATAGAAACAGTTCCACCTACCGATGGTACTGCTAATCGTGATGCTCCCAATCCTCTTTGGATTTGAATCCCACTCGCAACATCTGATAATCCTTGCCAATTACTCCAATACACTCGTCCGTTTTCCATATCATTAACAGGCTGCCCGTTAATAAGGAATGAAGTGTTTGTTTGGTCGAAACCTCTTAATGAGATTCTTGAATCACCATATCCACCACCTTGTTTAGTAGCGTACACACCTGGAGTTTTATTCATAATTTCTGGGAACTCTTGATTACCCGTCTTTAATGAAATCTCCGCTGGTGAGATTGTTGATACTGCAATTGGAGTTTCCCTTACCTTAGCAATATCAATTACACCTGATGTAACAATGATTTCACTTAATGTATTACGGTCTACTACCATTACATATATACCTCCAGTTTTCAATGGAGCTGATAACTCCTCATATCCTAAATAAGAGAATACAACTTCACTACCTTCATCAGCCTGTATGGTAAAGTTACCATCAAAATCGGTAATAGCTCCGATAGTGGTACCTTTAACAACAACAGTTGCACCCGGTAATGGTTCATTTGTTCCAGCTTCTACTACCTTACCAGTAGTTTGACCGAACGTAGATAATGTGGTTAGTACCAACATCATCCCAATTAAAATTTGTTTCATAATTAAATTTAATTTATTCATTATTATAACTTAATATATCCCACATTTTGGGTTATATCTTTTTATTTGAGTACAAATATACGAAGAAATATCCAAACAACCAAACTTTTTTGTGATAATTTTAACTATTGTTAATAAGTTTAAAGAAAAATGAGAAAAAGCTTGTATTATCCAAATATTATTTGTATATTTGTAAAGTTTACACTATGTAATAGTGTAAAAATACTAAAATATGGAATTAAGACCCAATCAGATTGAACCAGTTAGACTAGGTATTGAGTATTTCGATGAAAAGAAACCAGTACCATCAATAATTGTCGCACCTACCGCCTTTGGTAAGTCGATTGTTATTGCTGCAATTGCTAAAGAAGTAGGTGAAAAGTTGTTAGTAATACAACCATCAAAGGAATTATTGGAACAAAACTACTCTAAATTCATTAATTTAGGTGGAACGGCTTCAATATACTCAGCTTCTATGGGTGAAAAGGAGATTGGAGATATTACATATGCTACTATTGGTTCTATTGTTAAGATAGCAACTCAATTTAAAGAACTTGGGATTACAAAGGTTATAATTGATGAGTGTGATAGATTTCCACGTGAACCAAATGGAATGCTTAGGCGTTTCCTAAAGGGTGCTGGTATCAAACATACGTTAGGGTTAACGGCTACTCCATTGAAACTTCAAACAAATATGGGTGCCGATGGTAGACCATTTTCTAAATTGGTAATGTTAACGAATCGTTCTAAGAAAGGTATCTTTTTTAAGAAGGTTATTTATGTTGCTCAAATTCAAGAGATGGTTGAGTTGGGATTTTGGAGTAAGTTGGAATATCAATCATATGATTTTAATACTGGTGATTTAGTTTATAATACTACTGGTGCCGAATATTCTAACTCATCTATTAAGAAGGCTTACAAACTCCAGAAGATTGGTGATAAGATTGCAAAGAAGGTTGAGGAGTTATATAATCGTAAATCTATATTAATAGCAGTTCCTACAATTGATGAAGCAATTGAACTGACTAAAAAGATTCCAAATTGTAAAGCTGTGTATTCTGATATGAATTCTCAAGAACGAAAGGATATCATTGCTGATTTCAAAGAAGGTAGATTACGTTGTATTGCTCAAGTAAATATTCTTACAGTTGGATTTGATTATCCAGAGTTAGATTGTATCATTACTGGTAGACCCACTGCTTCGTTAAGTTGGTGGTATCAATTCGTTGGTAGAGTTACACGTATTCATCCTAATAAATCTGAAGGGTTGGTTGTTGATTTTGTAGGAGCCGTTCCAAAGTTTGGTAAGGTTGAGGATATCTACTTTAAAGAAGAAGCTACTATGTGGAAAATGTATGGTGAAGGGAAAAGACTTCTTAGTGGAATCCCTATTCAAGAGATTGGATTACATATTGAAGGTGAGAAATCCCCACATGAAAAAGCAGCTGAAGGTACTAAGGTTATAATGCCATTTGGTAAGTTCGCTAGAAGAGAAGTTAGGGAGATACCAGCCTCATATAGAGAGTGGATGTTGGCTAATTTTAAGTGGACACCATTTAATCAAAAGGTTAAGGATGAAATTTTAAGGTTAAAATCTATTGGTATTTAATACTTACTTATATTTATTATCGAAAAGTTCGTTTAATCGTTAAAGTGTGTACCTTTAATCCGATTAACAACATCGTTATCTCAAAGCTTTCTACAAAGCGTTATACAAAAGTATTCCCTATACGTTTTACCAAGCTTAGCAATAAGCAATTTATACAAATTTATTAAGTTATATAAAATGTTCCTTTAACTATAATTAAAAGGCTACTTTTATTATGCATATGTCAAAAATTTTGGGTACTCTATTGTGCTTACTCATTGGGTTACAATCAACACAAGCCCAAGACAAATTAATTAAGATAGGTGAAATTACCAACGAAATCCGAATGGGGAAGTTTGCTGGTAATCGGAATCTTGCTTATGGAGTTCAAACCATATTAGAAGATATCCTTATGGATATGGACTATTACTTAGATGATGATGCTCCAGAAACAATAACACTAAGACTTGTTTTCTTCGATGTAAAAAACATTGGAAAGAATATTGGTATCTACCATAAAGATGTTACATTAACCCAAATCATAGCAGTAGGTGAATTACTGATTGATGGTAAGGTGGTAAAGAGTACAGTCCAAAAAGGGCAATCTAAAACCATATCTACCTCAACATTAGTTATTGCCGATGATGGGACATTTAACCAACAAACAGCTTCTATCGCATTAAAGAAAGTATGTGTAGCTGTTATTAACAAATTATTTAGATGAGAAAAAATTTAGTATTATTAATCGTAACACTCTTTACATTGAGTATGTATGGACAATCAACAATTGATTACAGTCCAGTAAATACAGTAACACAAGTAGGAGATACTCTTATTATGAAGTTTCAATACTTTAAAAATGATGGAGCTGATTTGAATTTAGCTCAAGTTGATTTTGAATATAACAACAAATTGTTAAGCTTCATATCAGCTGAATCACAAGTTACCGATGGTGTCTTTTATGCAAGAAACAATTGGGGTGGGTATAAATTTAATCCAAATTCAAATGCATCAGAGGATGATATGGATGCGCAATTTGCATGGTGGTTAACTGGTGGAGATACGTATTCAACTTCAGCTGATTGGAGTATTGAGAGAATTACTGTTCAATCTGCATCTGCATTAGAAAATGGACAAGAGTTTGTTAAGTATTCATTTAGAGTAAAGGATAAGTTCAATAGTGGATATGATAACTACAATGATATCATTAAAGTGAATTGGGTTAACTATCAAGAAGCGGATGGTACACAAATACAAACTATAAGGAATAAAGATGGACAGGATTTGAATGGTATTGAAGGTGGTGATGCTGGTTCATTTACTATTAACCTTAAAACTGCTAATACTGATAACTATACTGATTATTTTTATACTATATATGCTAACATTGGTTCAGATGTAATAACATCAGGTCAATTTGATGAAAGTGGTCAAGCTATAATTTCTTCTGGTATATTAGATAATAACGTAACGTATAGGGTAAAGGCTAACTTAACTGAAGGTGCTGAGTATTTGGATGAGGTTGTAACTGTATCTGATTTATCTTTGGTATTTACCGAAGCTATTGGTGGTACAGATGGTGGACCGGGTGGTGGAAGTGTTACCACATTTGATTATCATATTCAAGACTTAATGGGTGATGTTGTTGGAGATAATAATGGTGTTGACTTCCAAGATTCATATGAGATACTTGCATTCTTACAAGGTGTAGATAGTGGTAATACAAACTTAATTACAAAGGTTAATCAAACTGAAGATTACAGTGGAATAGAATCTACATATGGTGGGTTAAATAATGGGGAATTAGTATTTTCAAATTCATTCACACCAATAGATTCGGATGTATCATCAAAAACAATTGATGTAGCTCATGGGTTACGGGGTGATGTAAACTTCTCTCACTCATGGACACCAACTGTTGGTAGTGGTAATGAATCAACATCAGCAAGAAGTACTTCACAAAAAACCGCAGTTTATAAGAGTAATGAAACGGCAGTTATTGATTTAATATCTGAGATAGTTGATGGTAAGGTTGTGTTTTCAATAAATTCGGATATTACTGATATGGTTGGTTCTCAATTTAATATTGTATATGACCCACAAATATTGGTATTGGATAATGTTATATTTGATACTGGGAATACTATGACTAACTTTTCAAATATAATTGAGGATGGTAAGGTTAGAATTGGTTCATTTGACCAAAACTTAACAACAACTATAAATGTAGGGACTCCTTACAAATTAATATTTACACCACTTGAAGAAGTATCGAACACATCAGGATTAATTTCATTTAGAGTAAAAGAAGGTGTAAGAGCTGATGGTTCACAAATTAAATTTATAATAGAATAAAAACAAAATAGATATGAAAAAAATATTATTATTACTTAGCTTGATTATATTAATCGGATGTCAACCAGATGATATTATGATTGAACCATTTCCAATTGATGAGGTACCTGAATCGTTGGTGATTAATTCTGCAATTGGTATTAAGTTGGAGAATACTATCGTAACTGATAGAGTTGCAATGAATGTTAAATTATCATCAGGTGGTAAATATAGAATAAAGATAAGACATGGGATTAATAATGAATTAATTTCACAAGAGATGATAACTGCTGAAGAGGGTGATAACATTCTTAGAGTGTATGTTGCTTCATTAGATAATAGTGCGTATATGATTCAATTAACGGATGAATATCATAATGTATTGGGTAGTGAATCATTTGTAGTAAACTAAAATAAATTAAGATATGAGTGAAGATAAAAAAGAAGGTGGGTTCTTTTCAAATTTAAAGAATCAACTTATAACTGGAGCTGGTGTTGTTCTTACAACCATTGGAACTATGTTCGTAGATGAGGTTAAATCATTTGTGGGTATTGGTGATGATGAGGAAGTTCAAACTGAGCAGGTTGATGTTAAGCAAGAAAACAATCAATCGGTAAACGTAACGGGCCCTACTATCGTAGTGAACATTCCAGAGCAAAAAGAAAAGGTAGTAACAAAAACAATATATGTTAAACCTAAAGTAAAGAAAAAAGAAAAAGAAGAGGCTATCGATTGGTAGTTAGTTAAGTAAAATTAAAATAAAGATTATGAAAACATTTTTAAAGTGGTGGAAAGTTTGGGGACAAGTATGGGGGTTTGTAACCTTAATAGCAATATTATCAATAACAATTGAGAACAATTATACTCGAATGTTGATGAGTGAAAACTATTGGGTTGGATTCGCATGGCTTGGTTTTTTCTTTGGTGGATGTCGTTGGTACGTTTGGCAAATGAAAATACATGGTTGGGATTTACCACAGGATATTAAAGATACACATTAAACATATGAATAAATTTATATTAATTATAGTGTGCACATTGTGTACACTTACTACGTTTGGTCAAACAATAGGTTCGGTTAAGGCTGAAACGTATGTAGCTGATTTTGAGAAGAGAAAATCAATTGAAGATGTATCTGATTACGATGGTGAAATGATTCCAGTAGCCTTATTGAAGGTTGGTATATCTGATGAACTATATGAAACCTTTCCAGAGCTAAGAGATGCTAGGATTGGATTAGGGGTAACCAATATGGTAATTGAATACTTAGATTGGACTAATCGTTTTGAGTTCGTAGAAGAGAAATCTGAGATAAAGAATAGAATGAAATCACAATGGGTTGCCTCTCGTAAAGGTGTATCCGAAAATAAAGTATATGGTATGGGTAAGATTACTCTTGCTGAATACTTTGTTACTATTGAGATATATGATTTCTCAGTATCCGAAGATGAGGTACTATCTTTAACGGATGGTTCTAAGCAAACTCAAACAACCCGTTTAGGATTACAAGTTAGATTTACCGATGCTGAAACTGGTAGGTATATTGTGGGTAGTGGATTGGGTGAGGCTAATACTGTTAAAACTCAAGAAGGATTAATAGGTTTAGATATGGATGAAGTTAAATTCAGACAATCAGCTATTGGTGTGACTACTCGTAAAGCATTAGAAACTGCATCCGCTAGGATTGTAGCTAGAATGATTCGTAAGAAAATATTCATAAACTAATGAATGAAAAAACTAATTACAATATTATTATTTGTATTTGTAACACAACTATCATATAGTCAAACAACTTTCACACAAACATTTGTTGATAGATGTACTAATGAAGTTAGTGTAGTAACTGCTATCTTTGTAAATGGGTCAGCTACAGTTGCATTCTATAATAAGGTTCGTACCTTTACATATCAACAATTCGTAAATGGGGAATTACAAACTTGGTTAAATGAAACCTATGTTTGGTGGAGTACATTATCCCCATGCTCACAACAAACAAATCAACAACAACAAGCTCAACAAGCAGCAGCGGCAGCAGCGGCAGCGGCCCAAGCCGCATCAGAAGCCGAAGCAGCGGCCCAAGCAGCAGCATCGGCAGCGGCAGCAGCGGCAGAAGCCGAAGCAGCGGCAGCGGCAGCGGCAGATGCAGCGGCAGCGGCAAGTTCTTCATCTACTTCATCTACTTCATCTACTTCATCTACTTCATCTACTTCATCTGGTTCTACTGATAGCGGTTCCACCTCATCTGGTTCCACCTCATCTGGTTCAACTGATAGTGGTTCAACTGATAGTGGTTCAACTGACAGTGGTTCAACTGATAGTGGTTCAACTGAAGGTTCAACTGATAGTGGTTCAACTGAAGGTTCAACTGAAGGTTCATCTGAGGGTTCATCTGAGAGTGAGAGTTCTGGTGAGAGTGAGAGTGAGGGTGAGAGTGAGAGTGGTTCTGAATCAGAGGAAACCACAGAGGAAGTAAAGGAAGAAACGAAAGAAGAAAAGAAGGAAGAAGCGAAAGAAGAAAAGAAGGAAGAAAAGGAGGAGAAGAAAGAGGAAAAATCCGAAGAGGAAAAGAAAAAAGAAGAGGAAGAGAAGAAGAAAAAGCGTAAGCTAAATCCAATTCAATTGAATGCAGATGCTATGGGTACTCAAAATCCAGTGGGTGGATATGATACGGCTATATCAATTGGAGCATCACAATCATCTATATTTGGTGATGTATCATATTCAGCTAATTTAATGTTGTATAGTAATTTAAATCAAGCTTCATTAGCATTGGGAAGAACAAAGTTATATATGGATGATAAGTATAAAGTAAGTTGGATAGAATCAATGGGTGTTAGTTATTCAAACAACTATGGTTCACAATCAGTTGCTGTTTCTTTTATGAGATTAAAACCAATGGGTACGAAGGGTACAATAGGTGTGGGGTTAAACTACTCTACAAGTTTCGGAACACTTATAGAAAATCCTATGATATCATTTGGATATAACTTTCTTTACGCAAATTCATTTAAACTTACTGATAGGATAACATATTCACCAGCATTTATTTTAGCACATACACCAATAACATATGCAACAAAAGTGGATAGTAGTTCTGCTACTAATGATATTATGTTTATTTTGGCTAACTCATTCTCATATAGAATAACAAAAACGTTTACAATAAACTTTGGTTACACTGGTATAAAAAGTACCAACCCTAATATTCCACTAATAAATGCTTTTATGGTTGGCTCTAAGTTACCATTTTAAATAATATAAATACTATGAAAAAAATAGATTACAAATGGGTGATAATATGTTTGTTGTTAATATTGACAATTATCCAAATGAACGAACCAGCTAAGATAGTTGATAAAATTATTGAAGTAGAAAAGATTGTAGAGGTAGAAGTAGAAAAGATAATTGAGAAAGAGATACCAATTGAAGTTATCAAAGAAAAGATTATCAGAATACCAATTGTAACTGAGGTTATTAAAGAAGTTGAAAAGATTGTAGAGATTGAGAATACTGATAAGATAGCTGAGTTATCTCAAACAATAGTTAAGTTGAAGATGCGATTACGAACGAAGCCAAAAGTTAAGATTAGGGAGATTGAAATAATAAAACCTCAACAAGCTCAATGGTATTTGGGATTTGGATATGATTATGATACTACTAATATATTTGGTGGTAGCAATATTACTGGTATGTACAAAACCCCAGGTGATAAAATGTTTGGAGTATCATTAGGTGTTAGAAGTAACATACAAAACTTTGAAACAGGTGAAACTATTTTAGTACCATACGTTGGATTAAAGATGTACATCAGATTGGATAAGGATAAATAAAAGTTTTATTATATTTATATACTATGGTAGTGTATGATTTCAAAAATGTGGTAAAGTTAAAGAAGCTTAAAAACTCTGAAAAGGTTTTACCTAAACATGCTGAAAAGATTAGTGATATCTCAAACGGACTGTTTAAGGAGTTTAAATATAGTTCCTATAAAGATACACCACCATACCCAAATGAATCTATAAGAACACTCCAAGAACTTATTAAAATGGTAGGAGCTAATCCTAACGATGAGTTTATTTATAGTATGGATAGAATTACAGAATCATTTGAAAAATTATGTTCTGAATTAGAAATTCCGTTTGATGAAACTAAAATTGAAGAAATCTTAGAGGAAGCAAGTGGAGTAATATTAGATTTAAAATATCACTTCAATAGACCAAGACCATTAATGGTTGCTGAACTATATGGTTTAGATTTGGAAGAGAATGAATTACATATTGATACAAAAGATTCACCATCATTTCCATCAGGTCACGCTACACAAGGAACGTTGATTGCAAATTATTTGGCAAATAAACACCCTAATCATTCCATACGTTTAAAAAAGTTAGGAAGAGATATAGGAAAAAGTAGAGTAATTGCTAAAGTACATTATCCATCTGATATCGTAGTTGGTGAAAGATTAGGAAATGATATGTTCCAACATTTAAAAGAAAATAATTTATTATGAAAGAATACGCTGTACAAAAACAACTAATCCCAGCTGATACTAATGCTGGAGACCCTAATTGGGCTAAAAGGCAAATATGGGTTTATAAACTTAATGGGGAAGATACATTCGATGAATATGATACTACCGAAGAAGCTCAATCTAAACGAGATGAATTGGATAATGAGGACCCATCAGCAAGAGTTTATAGAGTAGTAAAAAGAATAGATAAATTTAACTATGAAGTAATATAGTTTATATTGTCTAATTTTTATTTATACTTTTTTATTTTTTAAGTTTTTTTATTAATTGTCTTATTGCTGTCTTGTCTTGCACCGTGTCTCTGTGTCAGAGAAATTGAAAAAATTTAAATAGAAAAATTTATCTGGTCCAACAATCGTTTACTATTGAAGTGTAGAAGCGTTTATACTCATAGCTTCACCTTAGAGTTTTTTATGTGGTAGTGTATATAGATATATATGTATTTACTCAAACGATAAAAAAAATACAACTATTTTCACTTTTTGTAAATAAAGATTGTTTTGCTTGGAAATGTAAAATATATTTCGTATATTTGTTCTTAAACAATAATATAGAACTATATGAATACTCCACAAAAACCACAAAAAGAAGAAAACGCAATGGATTATTGTGAACGAATGTATCCAGAGACTTGTTCAGAGTTCAAAGTAATCTTAGATGAAATGTATCAAACTTTTTGTAAGAAGCAAAGAAACTATGGACCTGGTAACATATCAGTAGGTACTCAACTACAAACAGATGAAGATATCAAATTAGCATTGTCTGGTTTGTTTTTCAGAAAGAATGATAAGATTCAACGAATCAAACAATTAGTTGTATTGGGTCAACCTGATGAAGTAGGTGAAGCAATTCAAGATACATATGAGGATTTATCCGTATATGGTATCATATCTCAATTAGTTCAGAGAGGTAAGTGGGCTAAGTAATATTTACAATAAAATACAAATCAAATGAAAATATGGCACATAAGTGATACACATACTTATCACGACTTACTAACAATTCCAACGGGAATAGATATGGTTATCTTTAGTGGTGACTGTTCTAACCCAAGAGACCCATATACCAATGAACCTGAAGTAAGAGGGTTCATCGATTGGTTTGGCTCGTTACCTATTAAACATAAAGTGTTTGTAGCAGGTAACCACGATACCTCAATTGAAAAGGGATTGGTAACTAAAGATGATTTTGATTCTAATTGTATTCACTACTTAGAGAATGACCATATTACTATTGAAGGAGTTAAAATATTTGGTTCACCACATACTCCTCAGTTCGGACAATGGGCTTTTATGAAAGCTAGAAACAAATTGGATAGATTTTGGAGAAATACTATTGGTGATGATAGTGATATAATTATCACACATGGACCACCAAAAGGTATATTAGATTTATCTTATGATTTTCGTAATATATTAGAATTTTGTGGATGTAAATCATTGATGAATAGAATAATTGAGGTAAAGCCGAAATTAGTATTGTTTGGTCATATACATAATACTAAGGATATAATAAACACAGGTACTCGAACAATTTTTGAAATGGATACTATATTCTCAAATGGGTCTGTTGTGACTGATGGTAAGTTTGGTAAATTAACTGGTAACGGAAATATATTTGATTATGAATTGGGATGAATACTTCATTAATATAGCTGAACAAGTAAAACTCAAATCAAAAGATAAGAGAACTCAGATAGGTGTGGTTGTAGTTGGTAAAGACAATGAGATTGTTTCTACTGGCTACAATTCATTTGCACGAGGTATAAACGATGATGTTATAGAAAGGCAAGAAAGACCTGAGAAATACTTTTGGTTTGAACATGCGGAAAGAAATTCAATTTACAATGCTGCTAGAATCGGTGTATCCACATTAGGAACTACAATGTATATGACTTGTGGTATGAGTTGTTCGGACTGTGCTAGAGCAATTATTAATAGTGGTATATCTAAAATTGTGTTAAGAAAAGGTAAAGGTGCTAAGGGAGATAAATGGAATGAATCATCAGAACGTTCCAATCAAATGTTTAAAGAAGCTGGTGTTATCGTAGAATATTACGATTAGTAATATTTATATAGAAAGGTAGTATAATGGCAGGAATATCAGGAGGTGGATTTTTTAGTAGATTTCGTAATCGTATAAACGATACTACATCTGGTGCCAATCCAGTTAATAATATTACACCCATAGAAACTAACGATACTGATGTTGAGGCTAATACAACCACAATACCTACCAATGCAGGTTCAATGGAATCTGATATTAATAATAGAACAACTGGTGGTGAGGAAGATGAATCAAACACATCTAGAGTTGGAAATTTTAGTGAGATTGGCTACATTTCATTATTTGGCGAGTATCCACAAAACCGAATTGATATACCTAGATATGATTTATCAAATGTAGTTTCACTCCATACCAATATAGCAAACTTTAATTTTATCCTTTCATTAAAAAATGGTGATGAAGTACCTCAATTATTTGCAAACAAAAACGTAATGATTGAGTTAATTGCAAAGTATGGTAGAAAGGAACCAATACCAGTAAACCATTTAATAAACCAACGTAAGTTGGTTGTAATCGATATAGCTCCACTTAATGATTTAACAAATCTAATGAGGGAGGCTGAATTAAGTATCAATTTAAATAGAAATGAAACTAATGGTCAGATTGAAGTAACAAGAAACTTATATACATACTCAAATTATCAAGTTGGTGAAGGTGGTATATTAGTAGCTGAACCAAGCTATGATTTAAATGAATTAATTAAATATATAACTTGGGTAGTTACAAAACCAAATCCAAACTACGATGAACGATTAATACCAGCAAATGAATTAGGGGAATGGAATGGTTCAGTACCCGAACCACCAGCTGAAGATGAACCACCAACTGATACCACAAACGTTCCAGACAATACTTCATTTCCACCAATTGGAAGAGCTGGTACCGAAGATGCTGAAGAAGTTATGCATGATAGTCAAGTATGGGTATGGAGTGTAGAGTTTAATATTTGGCAACCATTTGATGTACGATATGGTTCTGGAAACATTGGTAGTGGTAATCAAGGTAGTGGAGAACAAGGTGGCGGGGGTGAATCAAGTTAGTAACCAATTAATACACCAACACAATACTTATAGATAATAACGATTAAACATTTTATACTTTGAGTAAAAGACCATTATTAAATGTTGACTGGAGAAAGTATATATCTCCCACTAATGAAACTATAACACGTTACATATACAAAAGTGGTGATGGGTATCTTAACGGAATATTGGAAACAATAAAAACCGCACAAAAGATGAAACTCCAATCGGTAATACTAATAGAATTTGCAGATGTAGATGCTGTATCAGTCTTAGAAAAATCAGATTATAAATTAGCTTTAAAGAAACTTCTCAACTTATGTGAAGTATTAGAACGATATGAAGTATGTGCCGATATCGTTAGATTTGAAAAATCATTATTAAGAAAGAAAAAAAGAAAAGTAAATAAGATTTCAACTTTAATTTAAAAAAATAAATGGCTGATAATATTACAAAAGCTGCCCCAAAGGGCAAGGTAAAATTCAATATTACATTATCCGATGAACAAAAAGAAGCTAAATCAAATATACTATCACATCCCTATAACTTTGTATTAGGAAAAGCTGGTAGTGGTAAAACGTTATTAGCAGTACAAGTTGCATTGGATATGTACTTTACCAGAAAGGTAAATAAAATAGTTATAACAAGACCATCAGTTTCAACTGAAGATAACGGATTCTTACCGGGCTCATTGGAAGAGAAGATGGAACCTTGGCTAGTTCCAATTCGTTCTAATATGAGAAAGGTTTATAATAAACCACCAATCTTAGAAAAGATGGAAAAGGATGATACTATTGAATTAGTATCGCTAGCTCACTTTAGAGGTAGAACCTTTGAAAACGCAGTAGTGATTGTAGATGAATTCCAAAACTTAACCAAACCACAATTAGGTATGGTATTGGGTAGATTGGGTAAAGACTCTACAATGATTTTAACTGGAGACCCACAACAAATTGATTTAAAGTTTACCAATGATTCAGCGATACATGATGTACCAAAGATAAAAGATTCTAAGCACGTACACTCAATTGCATTACAAGATAATCATAGACATGAAGCTTTAAACGAAGTATTAAAAATGCTATACGAATATAGCTAGAAGATTTCCTTGACGGTTGCTACCTTAGAGGTGTAATCCCTACTTTTGATTAATTTCATTAGTGGGGATTTTTTTTTGAAAATAAAGCAAATAAAGCTTGTGTATGTCATATTGATTTCGTATATTAGGGGTGTAGTTGAGTGGGGGAGTTCTCACCACTATGTTAACCCTTTTAAAAACAATAAATATGAAAAGTAAATTTGACTTGTGGCTTGAAAAAGTTAATGAAGAAAGAAAAGAGTATTGGGATGGTAAATTCGGATACAAAGAGTACTCACCTCTTACTGCTGAGAAAGGTAACAAATACATCAAATTAATAGAAGATACCGCTGTATGGGGATTTATATCTATGGTTGATGGTGAATTAAAAAACTCACCAATTAAAAAAGGTGATTTACTTAAACCAGCTGGATGGAGAACACCAGCCAAACATAGTAGAGGTAACATCTTTGATGGTACTGATAGTTGGGGTTTCTACGGACCCGATTACTTAAAATAATTAACCCTTTAACCCAAAAACAATGACAATTAAAGAATTTTATTTAAATAATTATCCAACCGATGAGTTGGGAATTGAACTTAATGAGAATGTAACTTTCTCAGGCTTATTAAACGAATTGTTTCAAAGTGGTGATATCTATCGTTATCTTAATGTTTGGGATAGCTTAGTTAGAGAACGATTATTTACAAAACTATCCGAAGAACTTCAATCAAGCTATGATTATGTTTACAATTTATGGTTAAAATAATTGATAAAACATTTGGTAGTTACAAATATATTTTGTATATTAGACAAGTAATATGAGTGAGAAAGTTAAACCCTTAAAATAATTAAAATATGAAAAAAATAGTTTACATTGATATGGATGGTGTGTTAGTTGATTTAACTTCTAATATCAATAAATGGTTTAAAGACCATCCCCATTTGTATGAGAGATACAAAGAAAATCCCGACCACATCGCTGGTATATTCAGAAACCCACCTCCAATAAAAGGAGCAATCGAAGCTGTAAAGAAATTGGCTGAGAGTGGTAAGTACGAATTATATATTGCTACTTCAGCACCTTGGGGAAATCCCGAATCATTAACTGATAAAAGATATTGGATTGAAAACCACTTCGGTGAGTTGTTTCACAAAAGAATAGTTACTACTCATCAAAAGAATATGTTGATGGGTGATTACCTTATTGATGATAGAAAGAAAAACGGAGCAGGTGAGTTCAAAGGTGAACTACTTCAATATGGATTAGATTGGGAAGGTGATGGAACTCCAAATGAGTATCCAACTTGGGAATCAATTTTACAAAAACTATTATAATGAATCGTAAAGAACAAACCGAAAAGTTCGCATTAAATTCATTGGGATATGTAGTTGCTATAATTGGTGTTTTATTTTTACTATCAATATTGGTAAGTTGTACAAAAGAAGATGATATTACTATACCTGATAATTACACATTGGAATTAGATGGTAGATTAGATACTACTACTGATGGGTTATATAAGTTAGAATTAAATTCTACACAAAACTCCATTCAGACTATCCATAGGATAACTGGTAAACTTTTAAATAATGGCGAAGAGCCATATCCACAATTAGTAGAATGGGAATCATCACACAATTGGACTTTGAATGATACAGCATATGTGATTGTTAGAAGAACAATAAACGCATTGGGTAATTGGGTTATTATTGATACTTCATATGTAACTGGATTCAATGGTATTGATGTACCAACTATTAATGAGTTTTCTTATAGTGGAACCGAAGGTGAAATAAATACAGTTATAGCACCAATAGATAATATGATAGGTGATACACTTATTGTAAAAGCTAGATTTGAGGATTTACAAAAAACTATTAGAATTATATTAGAATGATTAGAACTGCTAAATTACGAGCAACACCAATAACCGAAGAAACATTTATAAGACAGGGTTGGAAAAAGTACTTAGCTGAAGATTTCAATTCAGTTGATGATGTATATGAAAATATGGATGATGAAGCTGATGATGATGATGAAGGACCTTTCTTTTATACATTACCATTACCAAAAGGTACTCTAGCTAAATACGCACCTATGTTAGTTACAAACGCAACTGATGAAGTAGAAGAATTGGAAGCATTGGGATTGAAGCCTAATCAATTCTTTATTGAAATGTTAGATACACAAGGATTAGGGTTTTGTGCAACTGAAGAAGAACTTGAAATATTATATAGAGCATTAACATCAAAATATATAGAAGAATGATTAGAAATTATAACGAAACACAATTAGAAGATAACTACAATAGATTTATAGCAGCTATCACAAAGGTATTTAGTGGAGAGCGATTAGAGAAACTATTACATATGTACTCTCCAGACGAATTAGGAAATGAATTAGTAATGGCACCAGCAAGTGGTAAACTAAACTTTCACTCGGCATATCCGGGTGGTTATATAGACCACGTAATGAATGTTGCTACAAACGCTTACAAAATTAAAAAGATGTTTGAGAGTGGTGGTGGTCATATTAACTTCACCGATGAGGAATTACTATTCGCAGCGTTCCATCATGATTTAGGAAAGTTGGGAGATGGTAAAGAACCATATTACTTACCACAAACATCAGAGTGGCATCAGAAGAATAAAAAAGAGATATTTACTCATAATCCAAAGTTACAATACTTTGATGTAACCGATAGAGCATTTTGGTTATTAAATCAATATGGAATTACATATACACAAAAAGAACAATTGGGTATCCATTTAGCAGATGGGTTATATAATGAAGCTACTAAGAAATATTGGATGGGATACAATGAAGATTTCCAATTAAAAACTGATTTACCACATATCTTACATTGGGCTGACCATATGAGTACTAGAATAGAGAATTCAGAATATCGTAAAGCAACTGGAATGTATGACAATATTTCCGAAAACTTTTAATAAATCGGAAAAAAAGTCATATTAATTTTAATGGTATAGATTTGGTAATATACAAATCATATAATTTTAAAACAAAAAAACATTATGAATTACATTTTGAATAACTTAATTGATGAAATAGCAAATAAACGACCATTTCACATGCCAACGCCAAGCAATGGTAATCATTACATTGATAGAACGGATGAAGATAACATCAAACTAATTGTAAATATAGTTGGTCACAGTCCTAAAAATGTTGAAGTTGAGGTGACTGAAGGTGAACTCACAATCAAAGCAGCTAAAGGTAAATCACGCAACCCATTTGTAAGTGATATTAATCTTACATTTACTATTGGTAGAGAGTATGATGGTACCACTACTGATGCAATTATTGATAACGGAATTTTAACTTTAATCTTAGAAAAAAAGGAAGAGATGAAATCAAAGAAAATTAAAATTAAATTTTAATTTAGGTTACTTGAGCGAAGCATAGGGAGATATAAAAATCTCCCTTTTTCGTTTCGTTATATTTATATATACAAACAAAAATAATAAGTTTTATGAAACCAGCATACAAAGAAAAAGCATTAAACCACATTGAGGGTATTGAAAGTAGATTAATCAAAATACAAGAAATGTTGGAAGGTAAACGACCATCGAATCAATCTGATGCAATTACTTTAGGTAAGGAAATTAAGTATCTATTGAATTTGGCAAAAAGCATAGTGGAGTTATCATAGATGAAGTTTAGAACATTTTTATTAGGAGTCTCAGCACTATTTGTAGCATTAAATGCTGCATTCTTTTCGGTAAGTGGTTTATCTAAACTATTTGCTGGAGCGGCATTCTCTGTAATAATAATGGCAAGTTCATTAGAACTAGCTAAACTAATTACTGCTGGTTATCTATACAACTATTGGGATAAGATAAACAAATCATTTAGGATATACCTAAGTGGAGCAGTTCTTATTTTAATTCTAATAACATCATTAGGTATCTATGGATTCTTAACATCAGCATTCCAAAGCACATATAATCAATTTAGTGTAAGTGAAAAACAATTATCATTTTTACAACAAAAGGAAAAGTTTTGGGCAGATGATGTTGCAAGGTATGATGTTGAACTAAGTAGAATATCTGAAAACATATCAACGTTATCTAACGCTAGAGCAACTGGTATCCAAGTAAGAGACACCACATCCACAACTGGATTTAGAAATACCATATCCACAACCGAATTAAGATTATCACAAAAACGTATCGGAGTTGAAGAACAAAATCGTAAAGATGTTCAAGCTAAAAGAGAAGTAGTAGCCGATTCATTACAAACAATACAATTAAAAATATTAGATGTAGAATCCGATGAAGGTGTATCATCAGAATTAGGACCTCTACAATATCTTAGTGGGTTATTAGATAAGCCTATGGATGTTATTATCAATTGGTTTATACTAATTATTATCTTTGTATTTGACCCGTTAGCAGTAGCGCTTGTAATTGCTTTTAGTAATGCAGTTAAAGTTGATAGAGGTGAAACTGATAAAAAGAAAGTAATCACTAAGAGAGAACTTTATGGTGAGGAACCAAATGATGATAGTGATACTTTTATGCAAGGAGCCATCTATGATGATGAATCTGAAGATGATACAGATGATGAGTGGGATGAAGACCATGCACTTGATATGGTAATGAATGATATGGTATCCGATATGGATGTAGAAGATTTCCTAAGTGAAGATGAATTAAACGAATACTATACTATCAAATCAAACGATAGAGATAAGTTCTTAGAGGATATATCAAAAGATGATGTTGAAACTATTATCGAAGCAAACGAAAATCCACCAGCGCCAACCGAAGAATTAGTAGAAGCCGTTAATTCATATAAAGAATTTGTAAACCCATTAGATAAACTAAAAAAAGATACATCTCGTAGAGGTGTTGATATTGATGGTGATGGTACTATTGATGGATATGATAATACTGGTGATGGTTTAATTGATGAACCAACCCCAACATCATCCAAAAGAGCTCAATATGTAATGAATGAAAAACCATTCTATGCTAGAGCAAACTTTAATTGGGGTGATAGAAGCAATTGGATTAATAACCAAAATGCAGTTAACTATTGGTTAACTTATGTGAAGAATCAATCCGATAATTCATACCCAACAGACTTTACTTCAAAAACATATTAATTAATATTTGGTTTATTGAATAATTTTTCGTATATTTGAGTATAAACAAATAAAACGATGGAATTAGGCTACGCTTGTATTAATATGACCCTTTCGGAAAACACTCCGAAGATTACTACCAATCGCTCAATGATTAAGAAAACATTCCAAGCAAAAGGATTGGAATATGCCGGAGAGTTAGGTTTAAAAAACGCTAAAGATTTATTACACATATTAAAGTGGAATAAAGAAAACGGAATAAACTTCTTCAGATTATCATCTGATTTCTTTCCATGGGCATCCAATTACAAATTCGAAGAATTACCACAATTCAATAGTATCAAAGCTGAATTAGAAATAAGTGGTAAGTTCGCTATCGATAATGGAATTAGAATCACTTCACATCCCGGTCCGTTTAACGTATTAGTTTCTCCTAGAGAACACGTAGTTGAAAATACAATTACCGATTTAGAAATACATGGTAGGGTATTTGATTTAATGGGATTATCCCAAACCCCTTATAATAAACTTAACATACATTGTAATGGTGTATATGGTGATAAGATATCTGCAATGGATAGATTTTGTAAGAACTTCAAAAGATTATCACCATCAGTACAAAGTAGATTAACTGTTGAGAATGATGATAAAGTATCAATGTATTCAGTTAAAGATTTAATGTACATACATGAACGTATTGGTATTCCAATCGTATTTGATTACCACCATCATAAATTTAATACTGGTGGATTGAGTGAAGAGGAGGCTCTAAAACTCGCTATGAGTACTTGGCCTGATGGTATCAAGCCAGCAGTACATTATTCAGAATCAAAAGCATTACACGAAGAGAATGATAAAATTAAACCACAAGCTCATTCAGATTACATCAACGCATTACCAAATTTGTATGGTATGGATGTAGCTGTGATGGTAGAGGCTAAGGCAAAAGAACTTGCTATACTTCCTTTTATCAAAAAAGTGAGTAAACTAATAAAAGGGTAACATGATTATAGATATAGATATTACAACTCCTAAGAGAGTTGAAAAGAAATGGGGATACGAACTATGGATTCATAATGATAATGAATACTGTGGTAAGTTATTGGTTTTCACAAAGGATAGAAATAGATTTTCAATGCACTACCATCTTCAGAAAAAAGAAACTTGGTATATCCAAGAAGGTAGATTCCAATTCAATTACATTGATGTTGAGAATGGAAAACTAAAGGGAACTCAATTAGAGAAGGGACAATCAGTTTTAATTGAAAGAGGGCAACCTCATCAACTAATTGCATTGGAGGATAACTCAATTGTATTTGAAGTTTCTACTGAACACTTTGATGAAGATAGTTATAGAGTTTATAGAGAAACACCTGAAGATTTATTATGAGTTACACACATACCCACCTACCGTATATAGAAGATTTAAAAGAAAGTATTGAATCTAATCCAGATGTATTACGTTATTATGCTAAGTATGATGGATTGGTGGGCAGTGTAGAATCAATGGAGTATTTAGATAAAAAATTAAAAGAATATTATGATAGTAAAGGCAATAAATAAAACTGAAGTAACAAACGAAGATTTAACCCAATATAAGAAAGCAATATCTAATTTAGAAGGTATTACTTTTAGTGGTAACGATGTTGGTATTGATAAAAGAATTATCACACTTCGATTTGGTGGTGAGTATGATGAGTTGACATTAGTTAACCCAATAGTTACTGAACGCTCGGATAAATTGGTGGTATATTATGAAAAAGATTTGGTAAAGAATAAGACCAGAAAGACCGCAAGACACTCATCATTTTCAGTTGAAACTGATAACTTAGGTTTAGTTGAATTTAAAGCAGATAAATCATCTTGGAAAAACAATGATGAGTTTATGGCAGATATTGGTTTGTTTGAATGTGTGATAGCACAACGATTAATTGATTCAATTGATGGTATTGATGTAACACATCCAACTCGAAGATACACAACTCAAATAACTGCTAAGAAAACACCTGGCAGAAATGAAAGAGTTATGTTACAATCACCTGAAGGTGGTATGGAATTTGTGAAGTATAAAAACGCACAATCATTTTTAACCAAAGGATATAAATTAGTTTAATGGCAATACTATCATACAAATCAGAAGAACCCACTAATAGGGAAGCAATGAGTATATCATTTGATATGCCCGATGACATGAACATATATGAATTCAAAATTATGTGTGTCCGTTTAGCAAGTTCAATAGGGTATCAACCGAAATCAATCAAAAGAGCTTTTGGTGAAACCGAAAATAGACCAGAACTAAATAAGGAATTTGAACAACTAATTAATTCAATGAATATAACAACTGGTTCTTTAATATAATGGATGATGTTATGGAAGAAGTACTGCTACATAAGTTATTAACATTAGAAGTTATAGTTGAAACTATAATGGATACGTTAATAGATGCTGGAATAATAGACCAAGATGAATTGGATAAATCTATTATAGAAAAAATAAAACAATTAGAAAAAGTTACACAATATTCAGAAGAAGAACCTGATTACTCCCATATATTTATGGGACCGAAGGGAGAAGCTTAAACTAAATTAGGATATGTGAATTATTTTTCGTATATTTGTAAATATCTTTTAAACTATGGAAATTTTATATATTACACTCGGAATATCAATCATACTAAATATCTTTTTAATAAGACGTGGTATTAGATTGATTTCACAAGTAGAACTAACACAGCGTAATTCAATTACGATAGTTGAAAACACCCAACAACGATTGGAAGCAATGTTAGAGGAAATGAGACAGTTGGATTTAAAAGGTTCTTTTGAATCTGATGATGAAGTGGGTGTAGTATTTAAAGAACTAAAAGATGTTATTGAAACATACAAAAACATCATCTAAAATTATTATGGCAAAACCAAGAAAAAAGAAATCAAAAATATACTTCGGAACCCCCGCACAAGACGCAATCGTTGAGTACAATGCATCAACTGATGAACGTTTACGAAATAAGATATATAAAGAACGTATCCAATTTCCATTTGAAAAGTTAGCTGAGAATATTATGAATACATTTAAGTTCTCATACTTTGATGTACCTAAAATTGATATTCAAAATGAAGTAGTATCAGTATTAATACAAAAAATACATATGTTTAAGCCGGATAAGGGTAGAGCATTTTCATACTTTTCAATTGTTGCAAAGAATCATTTAATTTTACAAAACAACGGAAACTATAAACGTTATAAGAAAACCGCACTACTTTCCCAAATGCCTGAATCGTGGAATCCAGAAGATAACTTCTATCAAAATGAAGTTGGTACAGAGTATAATGAGTTCAAAGAACTTATGTTAAAGTATTGGGATAAGAATTTAACAAAAGTGTTTTCTAAAAAGAGAGATATCCAAATCGCAGATGCTATATTGGAATTGTTTAGACGAAGTCAATTTATAGAAAACTTTAATAAAAAGCATTTATATCTTTTAATCAGAGAAATGACTGATTGTAAAACTCATTACATAACTAAGGTTGTTAATGTTATGAAAACTCACCAAAAACGAATGTTAAATGAATATTTAGATCATGGTGAAGTATCCGATAGCCCAGATGAAGATGAATTCTTTACATACTAAATATTAATTACTACTTATATTACAAACCCTCACTTCGGTGGGGGTTTTTCATTTAATGATATTTATATATTGAACACAATATCAATATGCTATGTCAAATGATTTCGAAATATTTCCTGGTAAAAGTTTAAGTGGACTTTTTGAGGATATCTATAACAACCAAATTAATAAGAAGAGAAATATCTCTGAGGTAATTGCTGAACTACGTAAGTTAGTAAAAACTCCTAACGATATGAGATACATCGGACCACTTATTAAAGATTTAATAGATACATCAGTTCGTAACGATGAATCATTACTTAAACTTGCAACAATCGCACAACGTATTATGATTGCTGGTACTAAGAGTGATGGTGAAGCCGGATACTTATCGGATGCTGAGAGAGAACAACTACTTTCACAAATAGATGATGTAGCGGCAGAAGTAGAACGTTTGGATGATATGCAAAATGAAATTGAAGAAGTAAAGCAAAAATTAGAAAAATAATATGGGATTAGGTAACGCAAGGCAGCAGAATATCCAATCTAATCAGAATAATAAGCGTGCAGCAAAAAACGCTAAGATGTCTGGTATTGTATATGAGGTAATCTTAGATGATGAAAATCCATTTATTCCAGAAGTAGAAGTTGATGAGCAAACAACAAGATTAGTTGGAGCTATTAGATTTAGATTAACAAATGATACATCTGCTAATACTGGTAAACTCCAAACAGCATATCCTAAAAACTTAAATTTTAAAACATTACCATTGAAGAATGAGATGGTTACTATAACAACTGGTGCAGTTGGTAACTTCTTTTATGAACGTAGTGGTACTGAACTTACACCAAATATTAATTCAGATGAAACTGCTATAAAATCAACGTTTGGTACCGATAGTAAAGCAAAAACTAAAAGTAGTTCAACTTACCAAAGTGTAGGTGCAACTGGTATAGCTAGGAGTAATGCAGATGGTAGTAATGAAACAGATGGATATGGTGATTACTTTGAATTTGATGAGTTTGTACATAAGTTAAAGTTATATGAGGGTGATTCTTATATAGAAAGTAGATTTGGTCAATCAATACGATTTAGTGGATATAATAACCCAGAATCAGAATTAAACCCAACCATAACAATACGAAATGGTGAAAATGCTGAATCAAGACAAAAGGATACATCAACAACAACGATTGAAGATATAAATAAAGATGGTAACATTATATTCTTAGGAAGTGGTGAGTATTTATTACCATATACATTACCAACGGATAATTCACATCAATCATTTTCAACTTACCCTTCTGAGCTCAAAGGAAATCAAATAGTATTAAATTCTGATAGAATAATACTTTCGGCAAAAGCAGCTGAAATGATATTCTCAGCAAAAAAAGATGTAGGTTTTATAACTGATGGTTTGTTTTCAATTGATTCTACTAAAGGTATTGATGTTACATTGGATGGTGATACTAATTATAAAACAAATGATAGGAATATTAATTTAAATACTGGTAATGGTAAAGTTAATATTGGTGATGCTAATTTAGAATCATTAGTTAGGGGTGAAACTTTAGTTAATTTAATGACTGAATTAATATCTGCTATTGAAGTAATGACTCATATAACACCAGCTGGATTATCAGCACCTCCACTTAACGTTGCATCTTTCACAAAAGTAAAGTCATCACTCAAAACTATGTTGAGTAACTTAAATAAAACATCATAAATGTCTTGGGGTCTATTCAAACTAAATGTAATAAGAAAGACTGGTGTAATTAATTCCAACACAGTTAAAACAGTAGCTAAAGTTTGGGCTGAAGAATATGATGCTGCCGTAAAACGTGGAATTGATTTCATAAACTTTGAATCTATACAAGTTGGTAATAAGCAAATAATGGAAACTCTATTTTTTGTTGCATTACTAAAAGGAATGTCATCCCCATCGGATAAATTCTCATTAGTAAATGAATTTGGTAGTGGTGTAAAGGCATATTGGGCAGGTGCATCAATGAAACCATTCCCAATACCACTAATACCAGCACCAGGCTCAATACAAAATCTAATAGTAAACTCAAATATAGTAACTAATGTGGGAACATGGCCAATGTACCCACCAATCAAACCAGTATCAAAGCAGGAGATACTGGTTGATATGTTTATAATAGCCGCTTTAATACATTTGTTTTCAATAGGGGGAATTATACAAACCACATCATTGTATCCATCTGCACCAACCCCAATACCTGCTCCGGGTATTATACCTTGGACTGGATACATAGTACCACCAACAATACCAATACCAAATATTAACTATCCATCTGATGATAATACTGAGCCACCTGTAATTGAAATATCTGAAGCTGATATTATTACACCACCAACAAATGAAAATGGTGGGGATGTCGATTCTAATGATGGGTCTAATGATGGACAAGATGATGGGTCTAATGATGGAGTGAGTGATACATTGGGTGGAAATACTTCATTGCAAAATGTGATAAATGTAACATTACCTGATATGAGTGTTGACTCGTTTGATGTAAGGGCTTATATAGCTAGTTTTCAACAACAACTTGAAGATGATGGATGTTGTTGCGATTAAAAAACGAAAATACTTAAATCAAATATTTATAAGGAGAGTAATACAAACTAAAGTAAAATGAATACAGATAAATTAATAAAAGCAATTCAATTTATTGTAGAAGGTGAGATAAAAGCAGTTCTACCTAAGTTGGTAAAGGCTGGAGTAAAAGCTGAAATGGCAAAGTTGTTAAAAGAAAATAAACAACTTAGAGAAGCTTTGAAACCAAAGAAACAAGTAGTACCAACGCAACCTACATTTATGGATGAGACCGTAAATGAATCAATACAGACTACTGAACCACAAAGAGTGTTAAGTAAGAATCCAGTATTGAATCAAATACTAAACCAAACACAACCACTTAGTTTAAGTGAGAATACTTCAAAGAGTGTTTTAGATAAAATGCCTGCTTATGCTGGTGCACCAACTGAAGTATCGGATAGTACATTAGAATATGGAACACAAAGTACTCATACGTTGGGGGCACAAAGTATAGCTGATAAAATGGGGTATGGTGATATGCAACCTGCTGGTAAAAAGCAAGGATTGGGTGTTTCAACTGGATTAGCTGGATTGGATAGAGTTTTGAATAGAGATAATTCGGAACTAATAAAAGCAATGGATAAATCAAAAGGTTCTTGGAGACCTGGAATGTAATATAAATTATGGCAGTTGAATTAGGTTCAAAGATAGTAAAGGATACGCAATCATTTAACGATTATGCGATTGGTATATCTTTGCCTATTCAAATAACCAATACGGCATTCGAACAAACATTCCAAACATCGGAACAAGTAAAATCTAATATTAAGAATCTCCTATTAACAAAGAAGGGTGAACGAATATTACAACCTGAATTTGGAAGTGGGTTACAAGCATTATTGTTTGAACCAAATGTTGATGATTTTGAAGGTAGGATTGAAGATACTATAAATGAAAGCTTGGAACAATGGTTACCATATGTAACCGCTGAAGAGATTGATATTGATGCATCCGATACATTAAGGGACAACAATAGAATAAACGTTTCAGTTAAATTTAGAATTGGTGATAACGCTGATTTAAACGAAGTAACATTCACCACACAGGGATAAGAATATGGCATTAACAAAAACAAATAAAAACTTTAAGAATAGAGGTAAGGATATAAAATACCTTAATAAAGATTTTGCTCAATACAGAGGAAACTTAATTGAGTTTGCTAAAACTTATTTCCCAAAAACGTATTCTGATTTTAACGAATCATCGCCAGGTATGATGTTCATAGAAATGGCATCTTACATTGGTGATTCACTTTCATATTATGTTGATGATACCTTAAAGGAATCGTTAATGGTTCATGCTGAGGATATTGAAAATGTAATAGCACTTTCACAATACTTAGGATATAAGCCAAAAGTAACATCTCCATCGGTAACAACACTTAGTGTTTATCAGTTGGTTCCATCGACTGGAACAGGTGGTAGTAATACGTTTGATAAAACTTATTTACTTACTATTAAAGAAGGAATGCAAGTTGTTGATAAAAACAATGTATCGTTTATAACGAGAGATGTAGTTGATTTTACAGATGATACTGATAGAGAAATAACTATATATGAAACTGATAGTATAAGTGGAGAAGCCACATTCTATTTAGTTAAGAAATACGTACAAGCAATATCAGCTCGGATAGAAACCAAAGAAGTTGAATTTGGTTCATATGAATCATTTCAAACTATTGAGTTAAGTGATACAAATGTAATTGATATTTACGATGTAAGAGATTCAAATGGAAACAAATGGTATGAAGTTCCTTATTTAGGACAAGAGATGGTATTTGAAGATTATCCAAATACTGAAATAAACGATCCTGATTTATATCAATTTAAAACAACTGTACCTTATATTTTAAAAACAACAAAAACTCCTCGTAGATTTGTTAAGAAGGTAAATGGTGATAGTACAACTACTATTCAATTTGGAGCGGGTGACCCAACTGCAAACGATGAACAACTGATTCCAAACTTAAAAAATGTTGGATTAGGATTACCTAATTCAATTAGTAAGTTAAATGAATCATTTGACCCAACTAACTTTTTAAAAACAAAAACATATGGAACATCTCCATCAAATACAACTATGACTGTTAAGTATTTAGTTGGTGGTGGTATTAGTTCTAATGTATCTAAGGGGTCACTTACAAAGATATCATCAATTGACTTTGAAGAGGATGTTCAATTGTTGAGTAACAACGCCGTTGGATTATATAACGCAACTAAGAATTCAGTAGCAGTTGATAACGAAGTTCCTGCCACTGGTGGAAAGGGTGGTGATACTGTTGATGAAATAAGAGAAAACGCATTAGCAAACTTTGGAGCACAAAATAGAGCAGTAACCGCTAAGGATTATCAGGTTAGAGTATTATCAATGCCAACTAAATTTGGTTCAATTGCAAAGGCTTTCGCTACGGCAGATGGTACTTTAGATAATAACTCACCTTCTTCTGTTTTAGCTTCCCCTAAAGCTCTTAATGAGTTTACTGATATAGTAATGGGATTTGTTGATAAGCCGGATAGGCAAGAGCCTGATAGAAAATCAGTTCAACAAGAACTTCAGAAATTCTTAATCGGTAAAACCTCAAATGATAATGAAAAGAATAATCCGTTTGCAATCAATCTTTATTTATTAGGATATGATGGAAATGGTAAGTTAACAAACTTAAATCAAGCGGTTAAGGAAAACCTAAAAACATATTTAAACGAATATAAAGTTCTAACTGATGGTGTTAATATTTCCGATGGGTATATTATCAATATTGGGATTAACTTTGAAGTAATAACTTTAAACAACTATAATAAGAGTGAAGTTATTACTGAGTGTATTAGTGATATGAAAGATTATTTTGATATTAATAATTGGACATTCAATAATACTATAAACATTTCGGAATTAGAATTACTATTGGCAAACGTTGATGGTGTGAGTTCAGTTCCAAAATTAGAGATAGTGAATAAGTGTCATGGAAACTACGCACCTAATTCATATAACATAGAAGCTGCAATTAAAGATAAGATTTTATATCCATCTTTAGACCCGTCAGTATTTGAAATTAAATTTCCAGATGTGGATATAAAAGGAAGAGCTAAATAAATGTATTACTTTTTAACAGCATCAAAAGATGCATCGGTTTACTTACAACAACCTGACCAAAACACTGGTTTAGATGAGGTATTAGAAGTTAGTAAGGTATATTATGGTAACATCAAAGATGTATCAAGAGCACTCCTTAAATTTGATTTAACTGGGGTATCTGGTAGTATTGTTAGTGGTGATGTAAAGTTGGATGAGGCAACTCTTATATTGAGAGAAACTGATTCAGAGGAACTACCATTAGAATTCACATTAGAAGCATATCCAATCTCACAAAGTTGGGAAATGGGTAATGGTACTAGATTTGATAATGTATCAACTGCTGGTGTAACTTGGAACAATAGGGAAGGTGATACAACTCAACGTTGGCTACAAACTGCTGAGTTCTCAGAATTATCAACTGGTTCATACGCTGGATTAGGTGGTACATTCTATGATTCAGTTTATAGTACTCAAAACTTCCAATATATGACATCCGATGTTAATATGGATGTTAAGGATATTGTTGAAGATTGGATTAGTGGGTCTATACCAAATGATGGGCTAGTACTTAAACTTCCATTTGAAAGTGAAGGTGATTCTACGGATTATGGTATCTTAAAATTATTTAGTAAAGAAACTCACACAATACATCAGCCTAAATTAAGAATAGGCTGGGATGATGTGATATTTACAACTGGCTCTCTAACTGAACTGGTATCGGAAGAAATTAAAGTTGGTATTAGAAACTTTAGAAAAGAATACAGAGTAAATACAACTCCAAAATTGAGAGTGATAGGTAGGGATTTATATCCGTTAAAATCATTCACATCTACTGCACAATATGGTATAAGTAAATTCTTACCTACATTATCGTATTACCAAATTAAAGATTATCATTCAGATGATGTAATCATTCCGTTTAGTAATTTTACAAAATTAAGTTGTGATAGTGATGGTAATTATTTTAAATTAAACTTATCCAATTGGGAAGTTGATAGAATATATAAAATAGAATTCAAAGTTGTAATTGATGGAACACCTCAATTCTTTGATGGAGATTATACATTTAGTATAATAGGATAAGATGAAACAACAAACTGGTTTAAATAACGAACAAAGGGTTCAGAAGATATTAGTATCGGGTTCGGCTGTGCTACCACAAAAGAATTCGAAAGGACTTCGTATTGCTAGAAAGCAAAAAAGAAAGCCGCTGGTACCAATGGTAAAAGGGTACCCTGATTTATCGGATATACCAAGTGATAATTATGGTAATTTAAGTGAAGCTGGTTTTATAACCTCTAATGAGGTTGATGGAGGGATTATTAGTGGTAAGTTAGTTAGAGCGAAGTATGATAATACTGAGTTGAAAAAATCAATTGATACTACTATATTTGAACTAATACCACAAACCCCAGTAGAATTACCTGATACAGTATTACGTTCGGTTTACAATGTAGTAACTCAATCCGTAAATGATTTAACAGTAGAGGTACAAATATTAACAACTGAGGTATCTACCTTAAACTCCGAAATACAAGAATTAGAAATTGTAAGTGAGAGTTTAAAGATAGTAGCTGATAATGAAAAACTTAGAGCAAATATAGCAGCGGAGCAAGCTAGGGTTGCTAATGTACAAGTTGGTGAAACTACAATAGATTTATCAAACGCAATTCAGAACTCAATTAATGAAGCAATTCAAAGAGTATCTTTAACCGCACGAAATCAAGCTTTACTGCAAGAAAACGAATCATTAAGAGAACAACTATTTGGATTGGCTGCTCAAACTGCAGAAGGTGCTATTAGTGGAGGTGATAATGGATTTACTGTTAAGGTAACTAATGGAGATGGTGATCCTGAACAATTAGGAGCTGACTTTTATGCTAAACATTCTCACAAAGCTGTTGTGGGGAATGGTATCACTATGACAAACACAATCGAAGTGAGTAACGTTACTACTGATAATAAAATAACGGAAATATCATTTACGTTTACTGGGGACCCTAAATTTGTAAAACCCATTACAGGAGCAACATCAATCGAACCTGAGAGTTCTGAAACTTATCAATGTGAATTTGATACTTCGGTAGTTTACGATATCAAACCAAATAAACAAGGATTCTGGGGTACATGGAGTGGTAAAGGGCAAAACTATAAAGGAATGGCAATTAATGTAAACGTAAAATTCGCAGATGGTACAACTGATAGTGTAACCCTTAGTACTAATTTAAGAAAAAACAAGGAATAAATGGCAATTAAAACATTTAAAGAAATAATAGACGATAAAGGATATCGAATATCATCTAAAGATAGAGCTATCTTCGCAGAGGGTACATTACAATCTTTCTTTGGATTTACCGATTCTGATATGATTGAGTTTATCTTATATGATGTTAATGATAACCAATTACCTCAAGGTGAATTTGGAGAGTTAATTCGATATATACCAATGAACTCTGAAAATATTAAAGATTATTTTCTAATCGCTGATGGTACTACATTCCAAGCATTTCAATTTCCAACTGAGTATTTTATAGATGCTGAACAATTGATAAACGAAGCTGGTTATGATAATGGTATTTTTAAAACACAAATTACTTTATTAAATAAAAGAGTTGGTTACGAATCACCAAATGAAAAATTGTGGATTAAAGAAATATCACCATCCAGAACTGAAGTAAAGTTATTACCACTACGAAATGATGTAGCTGATAAAACTGATTTACTTCAAAGATTTGGTGTAATGGTTAAGGGTAGAGATTTCAGAGAAGATATTGTACCATACATTCCTAAATTTATTGAAAGTATAACTCCAACAACAATTGATTCATTTATAAAAAAGATTTATACTAAAAAGTGGTATGAAAAAATGGTAGCTGAATTTGGTATAGCTGGATTTGATAGATTGATGACAAAAATTCATAGTAAGTTTAATGAGGCAATGTTTAATGAGTTTTCTAATAGGTATTCATCTATTAATAGTAATAATTATGGAAACCCTAAACGTACACCTTTATCTTTATCATTCTCAAAGAATGATGTATTTACAGTAGCACAAAGGATAATCGTTGAGGTTATTGAATATTATTTACCAAAGAGAACTGTTCAAACTGAAACTGATATAGATAAGATTTTTGATGAAAGTTATGATAAGGTGGGTAAGGTATTACAGCGTAGGGAAAGTGATGTTGTAATAAACGCAAAACCTGCAACTGTAAATGTTACTAAGAAAACAAATGATACTCCCGATAAACCATATATAAAAGATTATGAGTTAGCTGAGGAAATAAAAAAGGAAGTACCTAAAGATATTGCTATTCCTAAGTTTTCAAAACCAAGCCCTAAAAAATCAACTAAGATAAGTGTAGTACAATCAAGGGTACCAACAAGCCCAACCAACACCAGTATTTATTATGGTGGTGGTGGTGGTGGTAGTGATAGTTAATATCATTTAACAATATTTATAGATATGAGAAGATACACAGATTATACTTTCGGTACACCCAACTCCCAAGAAGGAGATGGCAATCGTCGTGATTTCCTTCAAGATGAGCAGGATGATTTTCGTAATGATGGTGATGATAGATTGAATAATGGTGGCGGTGGAAATACTGGTAGTGGAAATACTGGTAGTGGAAATACTGGTAGTGGAAATACTGGTAGTGGAAATACTGGTAGTGGAAATACTGGTGATGGTGGAACTAAGACAACTATTACTGAAAACGATATACTACTTAATATTACATGTAACATTAATGGTGCTGGTGTTAAGTTTAATGGTAGCTTCATTGGTTCTGTACCAAAACAACTAAGAATATCTAAAGTTGATTTATTAGAAAAGGGTGACAGAATTATAGAAATAGGTAAAGATGGATATAACTCTAAAGAAAAGTATGTTGTAAGTTTAAATACTAATGATTCAAATATACAAAAGAGCTCTATATTTAATGGTGGTTATGGTGGTATATCACAAACTGAAATTGTAGTTAAGTACTATGTTAATGATCGTGAATACCAATTCCCAAAACGTTTAACAGGTAAAGCTCAAGAACTTACGTTTACTTTAAAAAGTAATGGTAATGGTGATGGTAATACTTTTACTAAAAAGAAATTAACTATTAATTTGTCTGGTGTTAGAGGTGGAAATCCGATTGTATTAAGAAAGATTGCTGGGACTAATATACAGCAAACTGATGTATTTCCTCAACTTGGGCAAACTACGTATGAGGATAAAGCAAATGTTAAATTTACAATTTCTTCAGCTGATTTAACGTTATATAGAATAACTAATATCACTTATGATGATGGATATCAGATGTTTCCATTAGATGCTAAAGATAATGAATCTTTAACAATGACGTTTAAGCTAAAAACTAATTATAAAATTAGTATATTAGTGGAGGCCATACCAACGGTAGAGCCACTAATTAAACCAGTAATTGAATTATTAAATAATGCTAGTAGATTATATAACATCAATACTGAAATAGGGGTACCATTGGCATTCAAAAAGAATTCATCAGTTAAGGCAATTACAATTATCGTTGGTGATGATATTTTAGAATATGATGATTTAGAAGCGGGTGATGTGGCTGGAGTTACTATTCCCCATTCTACTTTTGAAAAAATAGGTAAATATAATATTAAAATATTCCCATTTTCACTAAATGATTATGATACAGAGCCAGAACCAATAAAGCCAATTAGAGAAATACCAATAAAACCAATATTTAAGGATATCAAAGAGGAAATAATCCAACCCACAAAAGAAATCATAATTAAGGAATCACTTAACCAATATATAAAAACTAATACAAATACTAATTATTTATCAAATAACATTGGGTCAAATGGGTATAACTTTCAATTTACGGGTTTAAGCAATTTTCTTAATATAGATTTTAATAGCAGTATCTTAAACAATTATAGATAATGGCAATGCGGGAAATAAATAGAACAATGCTTGGATACAATGATACGAATTCTGATGGCAGAGGTGGTGGAGGATTATCCTCTTCAGCTGGTGGTACCGGAAAGCGAAAATCATCTGTAACTATAACTAAACCTGTTACTAAAAATAACAACTCAACAAAAGTAAGAAACCAATTAGGCCTTCTAACTAATGGAAAAAAACCAACAAAATCGCCTATAAAAAAATCAATCATAGATAAACTGTTTGGTGGAAATGATGATAATGGTGGAGGTGGTGTATCTTCTGGTGGTGGTGGTTTATCTTCTGGAGGTGGTGGTTTATCTTCTGGTGGTGGTGGTTTATCTTCTGGAGGTGGTGGTTTATCTTCTGGAGGTGGTGGTTTATCTTCTGGAGGTGGTGGTTTATCTTCTGGTGATGATGGTTTAATCGATGTTGCTTCACAAGCTATTGATTTAGTAATTAATGTAGTTTCTGATGTATATGTTAATACTCCTGATATTAGAGAGATAACATACCCAAAAGAAGTAAGAGGTGCTGATTTTGTAGGATACGATGTAGATTTCGATATAAGCTGGAACTCAGTACATGCTACTATTATTAGAATGTATGTTGGTAACTCTACTGATTATGTAGAATTAGGACCAAAGGGTAATCTTACTTTAAATGTAAAAGAACTATTAGATAAATACCCATTACAATCACAGACCAAACCAGCATCCAAGTCATTTCAAAGAAGCGGTGGGTTACCACCCGTATCTATGGGTAAAGCCCCAGACACATTTAAAGACACGCTTAGTGGTGGTATTGGTAGTCCCGTTTACAGTGGGGGAGGAGATTCCACAGATAGGTTTTCGAAAATGGCTCCAATATTTTATGGTAATAATAATGGTGATAAGGTAAAAATTCCACTAAGATTAGTTCCTATAAATTTAGCAACCAAAAAGCCCGTTAAAGGGCCGGTAGAGGAAATCGATATTCTATTTGATAAAGGTGATTTGGAAATACCTCGTTCAGTTGTTATCAATCGAATTGCAGAAGGATTTATATCTCAGTTCGATAAATGTGAATTTGATGATTCTAAATTACTAACTCACTTATTACACTTAGGTGATGGTGATAACAAGGTTATTACTACGTGGACTGGATTGGTTGAAAACCCAGAAGCTAAAAATGGTAATAGTTCATTAATTCTTAAATTATACGAGCCATTACCAACATCTATATTAACTAATCAAAAAGTTTGGATTAGTAAATTGCAAGCTGAACCAATTATCGATATCATTACTCTAGTAGGTAGTGATTCTGATTATTGCCCACCACTACAAGGACCTAATTTCAAATTAGAAGTTGATAATAGTATAGGATATCAGATGTATGATGATTTAGTTGCAAATGGTTCAACTACATCAACTTCATTAATACAAAAATATGTTACTCAGACTGGGATTGATACTGAGAAGTTAAACATTCAATACGCTAGTGGTTCGGTACATATGTTTGAGAACTTTGTACACTTTGGTTCATCTGAAGAGCGAATTAAAAACTTTTGGTATAAGATTCAATTATTAGAATCATATCAAACTAAATATAATGAGTTAACAACTAATACAGTTGAACTTGGATTTATACTTGCCGAAGGTGGGGGGTATGATGGATATACTATAATAACTGAAGCTTCTGATAATTTACAAATTGATGCGTTATCATTAACGGCAACATCTAAACTACAAGCAACCGCTCAGTTAACAAAAATAAACGATTTAATCGGAACCTTTGATGGTTTTGAAAAGTGGTTATATACCGATACACAATATAGTGATTCGTTATCATATCCAAAAAGTGGTAATGTAATTAAAGCTAGTTCGGATTCCGAATCAATAGCTTGGTACAATTCATCAACTACAAATGCAGCTAAGTATGATAAAAATAATGTAAACTATTTAAATAATAATCTACCTGAATTTATTGTAGAGGATTATCAGAATGAAGATTTTATGTTGTTTATGGATATGGTAGGTCAACACTACGATATTATATGGGCATATGTAAATGGTTTAACTAAACTTAAATCACCTCAACATAAAGCTAACTTAGGATTTTCAAATGATTTAATGTATTCTATGTTAGAATCATTAGGTTGGGATGGTAAGAAAGCTTACGATTCACAATACCTTTGGGAATATGCATTCGGTCAATATAAAGATGGCACTCAAAAATATACACAATCATTAAAATCAGCTAACGAAGAAGTTTGGAGAAGGATATTAAATAACTTACCTTACATACTTAAACACAAAGGAACATCTCGTTCTTTAAAAGCTGTAATGGCTTGTTATGGTATTCCAAATTCATTACTTACTATAATGGAGTTCGGTGGACCAACTGACCCAACTGATGGTGGTACGCAAGATTTCACATTTGATGATAGAACCGCTGCTATAAACTTTACTAATAATAATGAGTTTGTAAGTTCACAATGGAAAGCGGTAGATGGTTCGTATCCAAACGCAGTAGAAATGACTGTGAATCTACAAACCCCATCAAATTATAATATATTAAAAGGAGCTAATAGTTCATTCTCAACACCATTGTGGAGAGTTGGTATTACAAATACAACTGGTACATTTGGTACAATTGATTTATATGTTTCTGAAAGTTTAACTGGTAATGTACAATCATCATCTACTGAACCATTTAACATATTTAATGAAGAATATACCCAGATTGTAATTAATAGAACGGAAGTAGGTTCGGATTCACAATTCCAAATAATAGCTAAAGAGGCGGTTGGTGATAGAATTAGAACTAACATATCTACTAATGTTATGACTATAACTGGTGATAACGGATGGGATTCAGGTTCAGCAGCCATAGTAACATTGGGTTACGAAATGGATGGTAAGGTTGATGAATTCCGATTATGGAAAAAACCTTTAGAGGATAGTGTTATTGAAACACATACTCTTATGCCAGATTCTACTGTTGGTAATTCATACACATCATCTACTGAAGATTTATTAGTAAGATTTGATTTTGAATATCCAAAAAATAGAGCAGTTGATGTAGATGTTAAGAATGTTGCAATTAGTACTGAGTATAGTGTAGTGAATGGTTCGGCAGATGGATTCCCATCAATAACCGAATACCCATATCAATATACTCCATACGATAGAACTGTAACTGCAAGAGTACCATCATTAGGATTTAACTCTTCAGATAAAATTAGATTTGAAACTCAAACTTTAGTTGGTGATTTATCACATAGAGTTAGAGCAACAAAAAAGGCATTTGATAGAGCACCGATTGATTCATCCCGTTTAGGATTATTCTTCTCACCAATAAAAGAGTTGAATATGGATATTATTAAATCATTTGGAAACTTTAATATAGATAACTATATTGGTAACCCATCCGATGAATATAAAGATAACTACTCTGAATTGGGTGTTCTTAGGGATTACTACTTCAAACGAGTAAATAGAGATATCTATGAATACATACGATTAGTTCGTTCTATTGATAAATCTTTATTCGATGTATTGGAAGATTTGGTACCAGCTAGAGCAAAAGTATCTAAAGGTTTACTAATTGAACCACACTATTTAGAACGAAGTAAAACGCAATGGAAGCCGGCTAGTTCGGAAAGGAGTGATTATGAAACATCAATTAATGTAGATGATAATGTTTCAGCAGAAGGTGATAACAACCAATTCTCAGCTGAAATAGATACTGATTCAAACGTAGTGATAACTCATCAATATGATAATTATGATGCAAACATTGATGGTGATGATACTATTAGTATTACATCAACAACTCCATTCTATAATGCTGATATAACTATTGAAGATACAATTGTACTAAATGGTGAGTATCCATCATACGTTTCATATATAGATGTACCATCTGGTGCTAAGTTAAGTGCAATGGTTGATGAAAGTACATTCCAACAAATCGGAATGGAGAGAGATTCACTTGCTAATGCAGGATTTGGATTATTCGCACCAATAACAACTGGTATTGTTACTAAATTAGATATATTTGGTAACCTAACCGCATCAAGAGAAGATATTTATTTAATTAAACAATCTTACGTAGAAACAATATTAACACAAACCGAAGGATACCCTGCAACTTCAAATAACGAAGCTGTTAAGTATGAGAATGTAGATGTGACTAAATACAAATACAAAGTATCTAAACTACCATATGGTAGTTCGGTACCATCGGTTGGTAATGATGTAGTAGAAGTAACTCCTTTGTCTGGATACTTCCCTACACACTATCGTTACAAAAACAATTTATCGCAAGGTATGCAGAATTCATTTTTTGAAGGTTCAAAACAAACTATATTAACAACTCCAGATGGATTATCACCGGTAGAAGTATTTACCACAAATCCTAACATTCTTAGAGTTGCTGATACTGGTAGAGGTAGTGGAGAACCAATCTTACAGGTAGATTAATTTATTTTTTAAAATGTTATATTTATTAGTATATCAAAAGGGTAATAAAAAATTATGGGATATTTAAACAACACATCGATTACAGTAGATGCCATTCTGACCAAAAAAGGTAGACAGAAGTTGGCATCGGGTCAGTCTTTGAACATTTCCAAGTTCGCATTGGGTGATGATGAGATTGATTATACATTATACGAACCAGCACATCCGAAGGGAAGTGCATATTATGATTCGGCAATTAAGGCAATTCCTATAATGGAAGCAAGTCCTGATGAAACACAAGTATTAAGATACAAATTAGTTACACTACCGAAAGGTACAACACAAATTCCAATCGTAGCATTGGGAATTCCATCTATCGGAGCTTATCAAGATGAAGGGGGAGTTGCAATGACTCCAACTACTTCACCTGCTGGTAACTCATCAGCTGGATACACTGTTGTATTGGCAGACCAGAGAGCTGGTACATTATCAGTAACGCAAGGAGCAACAGCAGCCGGTTCGGTTCCTGTTTTCTTAGGAGAAGAAATCACAACTACCGCACAAGTGGTAAGTGGTTTAGGATTTAACTTCACTCCAAATCCAGCGTTAACTTCAAATGTATCAACAACTATTACGGTCTATGGTAACGAAACGGGTGGTGCACAAAGCATTCCGGTAACTATAACATATAGAGCATAAAGGAAAATAAGATATGGCATTAATAAACGACCCAAACATAGCAGCAAGAATTGCTGATTTAGCAGCAAGTGGAACTTTCGATACGAACGATATCGTTTCACTCATAAACTCCGCATTACCCGCTGGTCAACAATTACAATCTGGAGCTGGTGCAACCACTGGTGTGTACAAACAATTCGGTGAATTTGATAAAGTAAACGCTAAGGTAGAAGTAGTGACAACGGGTCTTTGGACTGGTGATGTTGGTTCTTTAACTAACGCTTATACTTCATCAACGCAAGTTGCTCAAAGTGGAAATTACTATTATGATGTGTATAGTACCGACCCACGAACTGATGCAACGGCTGAAGCTCAATTTGCAGTAGCATATGGACACGTAAACGGAAGTGGTTCAGTTTCATTACAAAATGATGATGATGCATTACTTTCAACAAAAGCAACTTACGCACAATACAAATCAGTATTGTTAGAACCAACAGACCCTAAATTCTCATTTGAAACTTCTACGGCTAACGTATTTGAAGATTCAAACTCAATTTACGCTATCAATGTAAATAGAGCTAGATATAGAGAAAAGATGGATGCTGGAAATTGGTCATTACAATTAAGTGGTTCTAATGGATTATTTACTTTCATTGATGATAGTGGTAAGAAATTCGGAGATACGTTAGGAAAAGCTGGTAGAGTATTCAAAGTAGTAAGTGGTTCACTTAACTTAGGTACTGAAAACGAAGCAACTGTTAACACTACTACTGATGCAAACGGAAAGGGATACGGATTATTCTACCCAGATAGAGGTATTGTAATTTTCAACCCAACTGCATTAGCAGAAACTGTTGGAACTGTAAAACCATTTAGTGGAGCACCTGAATCTTTGTTAGGTGTTGAGACTGTTGTAGGTGATACACAAAATCATAAAACATTAGTACAAGCAATTGATAATGGTTCTGATTTCCAAGCGAGAAGAACTGAAAATGTATCAACACAACATTTCTTCGTAAGAGCAACGAATAGAGAATTTAACTACTCAAACAATCCAACGTACACAAAAACCGATGGAACGTTCGTAGAAACAACATTTAATACTGACCCACAAACGTATGTTACAACTGTTGGTTTATTAAATACTTCAAACGAATTAATAGCAGTAGCTAAAACCTCACAACCGATAAACAAATCGTTTGATAAGGAAGTACTTATAAAAGTAAAACTTTCATTCTAATAAAGTTTAGAATATTATAGAAACCCTCCTTTGTGGAGGGTTTTTTGTTTCATAGATATTTATATGAAAGTATATTATTTAGATGATTAAAGAAATACCAAAATCGGATGTAGTAGTTAGACCTTTTAAAGTTTACAAAGAGTGGGCTTTGGATGGTGATAATATCACGCCACTATATGGAACACTACAAACTGATTTATATGATGATGATACTGATGATATAAATTCAGATGGTACATCTAAAAGAACTTTATACGATTCATTAAAAGCACAATTCTATCTAAACCCATCCACCTCATCAATCTTAACTGAAGTTGGTAAGAGAAAATCTTACGCATCTACGGATGAGAGAGTAATTGGTGAAACGATTGGTGTGTTAGCAATACCACAACAAAATTATGGTGAAGGTTTAAAGATAGGTTCTGTTAAATTAGAATATGGTTCTATAACTGTAACTGATGATGGTAATTCAAATCTAATTGATTCAGCTAGTAATCATAAAGGTAACGTATTTTACGATAGGGGCTTAATAGTTCTTACGGATGGTATTACTGATAATGTTACTATTGAATCATTTGATTTATCATATCGGTCTACAATGACAATTTATGAAAATGAGGTATTCTTATCTGTAAATGAAAACGAATTCAACGTTTCACAAAACCCATCAGCATATGATGGAATTAATAGAATAAAATTAAAAACAATTCAATCTACAATCGAACCAACTAAATTTGGTGGATTTGGGGAATATGATTATTCATCCTCAGTTGATACGACTGGTTCTTATTTAGCACCATTTATTACAACGATAGGTTTATATGATAACGAATTGAATATGGTTGCCGTATGTAAATTACCGAAGCCGATTAAATCATTACCTGATTATCCATTGAACTTTATTGTTCGTTTTGATACTTAATTGATATTTATACACATAAAGAAAGATTATTATGAATTTAGAAGAAAGATTAAAAAAAGCAGCACCTGATACATCAAAGGCAAACATTAAAGGTGGAGATAAAACTTTATTAGAAGCTGATGGTGGATTGGATTTATCAAAAGATGAAAAGGCAATCAAAAAAGCTAATGGTGGTGATATTGGACAAGGTGGAGCAGGACACAGCCCCTCAAAACCTTATTCAGACAAATTTAAATAAGACTTAATGTCAAATTGGTTATGGAATGGTAACGATGTTACCGAAGATGTTATACCTGAGGATGCCGTAGGATTTATCTATATGATAGAACATATCCCTACTGGCAAATATTACATTGGTAAGAAATCCTTAGAAAGTGTCCGAAATGTAAAAATCGGAGTAAGAGAACTACAACGTATCAGAGAAGAACGAAAGTTAGCTGGTATTAGAGGTTCACTACCTAAAAAGAAAAAAGTTAGAAAATCTTCTGACTGGCAGAAATACTTCTCATCTAATGATTGGATTAAAGAACAAATCACCGAAGGTAAGAGTGATGAGTTTAAACGAAGTGTTCTACAATTCTGCTATTCAAAAAAATCATTATCCTATTATGAGGTACATCATCAGTTCAAATACAATGTATTATCAGATGATAACTCACTAAATGGTAATATACTAGGAAAGTTTTATAGAAAAGACTTGGATAAGTAAAATATTATTCGTATATTTGTTTATTAAATGTATATACACTAAAAATAATATTATGAATTTAGAACAAGTAGCAAGACGATTTGGAATTAATCCAAACAATTTAAATGCAAAAGATGATGGCTTAAAGATTGCCGTTAAATCAATAAAAGACTTAGTAACTCAAATGGAACAACGTAAAGTTGATAGGCAAACTATTGACCAAGTTAAAAAGTTAGGTGAATTTTTATTCGCAGTATCCGATTCTCAAATGGGATAAATGATTAGATGATTTGGTAAATCCAAATAAATTTCGTATATTTACAAAAAATATAATTTAATGCTCTCCGCAAGAAATAAATTAGTTGTTATAAATGTATTAGATTCTACATTAGGTGTAGGTTCTTCTATGAAGGGAAATGAACAGGCACATCACTGCCCTTTTTGTCATCATCATAAAAAGAAACTACAAATAAATTTAGAAACTCAATATTGGCATTGTTGGGTATGTGATTCCAAAGGAAGAGCTATCCAATCTCTTTTAAGAAAGTTAAACGTAGATAGGGGCGATTTATCAAAAATCATTTCTATCTATGGAGAGTACACACCATCTAAGAATGATAAGGATGTTGAAAAGGTACAACTTAAACTTCCATCTGAATTTAAGCCACTTCATATAAAACCCAAATCTTTAGATTTTGCATATAATCAAGCATTGACCTATCTTTATAAAAGAGGTATTACAATGGATGAAATGCTAAAACATAACATTGGCTATTGTGGGGAAGGTATTTATGGTGGTAGAACTATAATTCCATCATATAGTGAAGAAGGTGAGTTAAACTACTTTGTAGCACGTTCGTATTATGAAGATAGTAAATTTAAATACAAAAACCCACCTGTTAGTAGGGATGTGGTTGTATTTGATAATCAAATTAATTGGAATGAACCTATCACATTAGTAGAAGGGGTATTTGATTCATTCTCAGTAAAAAGAAATGTAATACCAATCTTAGGTAAATTCTTACCAAGAACATTAAAAGCAAAGATTTTCGAAAAGGGTGTAAAGGAAATAAAAATACTCTTAGATTCAGATGCAATTGAAGATTCAACAAAGCATGCAACATTCTTTATTCAAAATGGAATAAAGGTAACTAACATTATACCTGATGGTGATGATGCTGGTGATATGGGTTTTGATAAAGTAAATAATTTATTAAAAGAAACCAAAGAAAGTGGTTGGGATGATTTAATCCTATCTAAATTAAATAATATATGAAGGTAGAAAAGATTTACCATTTGGCGGATTTACATATCCGTAATTTAAAAAGACACGTAGAATACAGAGAGGTATTCGTAAAATTCTTACAAAACGTAGATAGAGATAATATCGATAATGCTATTATCTATTTAGCTGGTGATATTGCTCATGCCAAAACTGAGATGAGTCCTGAATTAATAAGAGAAATCAGTTGGTTCTTAACTGAGTGTGCAAACAGAAAGCACACATTCTTAATTACTGGTAATCACGATTGTAACTTAAATAACAATTATAGATTGGATGTACTTACTCCAATCGTAGAAAACTTAAATAATGAAAGAATTCACTATCTTAGAGATACTGGTATATATCCCTTCCGTAATCTTACTTTTGTGGTATATTCTATACTCGATAAAAAAGAGAACTGGCCAAAGGCAGAATTGGTAGATGGGGAAAATACTATTTGTGTATTTCACGGACCTGTTAACTTAGCAGAAACTGATATTGGTTATACTGTATCATCAAACTCATTCACAACTGATATGTTTGAAGGATTTGATATGGTGATGTTGGGTGATATTCATAAAAGACAAACGTTGGGTTCATCAACAATTGCATATGCTGGTTCAATGATTCAGCAAAACCACGGAGAAGCATTAGATAAACATGGTTATTTATTATGGGATGTTGATAGTAGAACTTTTGAAGAAATTGATATTCCAAATGATTATGGATTCTATACATTGGATGTTCGTAATGGTATAGTTCCCACTGTTACTGATATGCCGCTTAAGCCAAGATTAAGAGTTAGAGTATCTAATACAGACCCAACTCAAATCAAAAGAGCTCTAACTGAGATAAAGAAGAAATACAAAGTAGAGGAATTTACTGTTACTCGTATGGATACATTATCTAAACAAAAGACTGGTGACTTTGATGATAGTTTGGCAATTGGAAATGTAAGAGATGTTGAATATCAAAATGAATTGATTAAAGATTACTTACAAAGACAATACCTTGCTGATGATGATACTATTGATAAGATTAAACAAATCAATAGAGAAATGAATTCAAAGTTAGTAGATGATGATGTTACTCCAAACATTCAATGGGTACCAAAGACATTTGAATTTTCTAATATGTTCTCATATGGTGAGAATAATAAAATAGAATTTGATAGTGTAAAGGGGATGGTTGGTATCTTTGCGCCAAACGCAAGTGGTAAATCATCTCTATTCGATGCAATTTCATTTTGTATTTTTGATAAGACTAGTAGAACTTATGTAGCAAAGAACGTATTAAACAATAGAAAAGATAACTTCTATTGTAAACTACATTTTCAGATTGAAGGTGTTGATTATTATATAGAGAGAAGAGCAAAGTTAATCAATAAGGGTAGAAACCTAAAAGTCGATGTTTCCTTTTGGAAAGACGATGAGGGTGGTATCACTTCTTTGAACGGAGAGCAAAGGAGAGAAACTAATACAAATATTCAACAATATTTGGGAACCTATGATGATTTTGTTCTTACTACTCTATCGTTACAAGGAAACAACTCATTATTCATTGATAAATCTCAATCAGAACGAAAAGAAATACTTGCTCAGTTTATGGGAGTAGATGTATTTGATAAACTATATACATTTGCATCGGATGAGAATAGAGATAACGCTTCCCTAATTCGTAAGTTTAAGCAAGATGATTTCACTCAGAAATTGGCCGATATCGAAATTGGGTTAAAAGCTAAAGAAGCAGAATATAAATTAGAAGATGTTAATCTAACAACTGTTAAAGATAAAGTAGAAGTACTTAATCAGAAATTGATATCTTTAAATGAAAAGATAGTAAAGGTAAAATCTGATAATTATTCATTAGAAGAATTGGAAGCTAATAAATTAAAAGCTCAAAATTCTTTAATACAACTAATATCTCAAAGAGATACAAATCAATCTAAAATACAAACATTAGAAGAAACTCATATACAATTAGAGGAAGAGATTGATTCATTTGATGAAGATGAGATTACTAAAGAATATGATTTATATAAAAAATATTCAAGTGATATTAGGGATGTAAATAATGACTTGGAGAAATTTGAAATACGATATGAATCTTTAAATGATAAATTAGTACATTTAGAATCACATAAGTATAATAAAGATTGTGATATTTGTTTAGAGAATTCTGAAACAATCATAGATGCTAAAGTTAAAGCTGAGGCTGATTTAGCTATATTAGATATAGAACGTAAATCTAAAATGGAAGATAGAGATAGACTTCTTCTTGCCATTGATACTCGTAAAAAATACGAAGATTTACATAATGAACTTATCAAACTAAAGAGTAAGGAGGTAAAAGCTGAAAAAGATGTTAACACACTTATTAACAAGTTATCAACATTTGAAACTCAAGAAGTTAAGTTAGAGAATGAAGTTTATCAAGTTACACAACTAATTGCAGATTATTTAAATAATGAAAAGCAAATTAAAAAGAATACTATACTCAGAGATGAGATAGTAGATGTAAGACATTCTTTGGGAAAATCTAAACAACTACTAAAGAATAGTGAAACTGATATATTAATTTTAAACGGAGAAGTTTCATCATTAAAGAATCAGAAACAAACAATAGAAGCTAGGATAAGTGAAGTTAGGGAATTGGAAGACCAATTCACATTATATGAATATTACCTAAATGCATTGGGTAAAGATGGTGTATCATATGAATTGATTTCTAAAGCACTACCAATGATTGAAGGTGAAGTTAATAACATCTTAGGACAAATAGTAGAGTTTGGATTGCAATTAGAAATGGATGGTAAGAACATTAATGCAAACATCGTTTACGATGACCAGAAGTGGAGTTTAGAGATGTGTAGTGGTATGGAAAGGTTCATTAGTGGATTAGCAATTAGAATCGCTCTAATCAACGTATGTAACCTCCCTCGTCCAAACTTCTTAGTAGTAGATGAAGGGTTCGGAACATTGGATAGTGAAAATCTTACATCATTATATATGTTGTTTGCTTATCTTAAAACTCAATTTGAATTTGTGATGATTATATCGCATATTGATTCAATGCGAGATGTAGTTGATACTCTAATGGAAATCAAAAAAGTAAATGGATTCAGTAATATTAAATACTAAATTATGATAGGAATTATAGGACAGGGGTTTGTTGGTAATGCAGTTTATCAAAAGTTTAAAAATTACTACGATGTACTTACTTATGATTTAGATGACTCAAAATGTAACTCTACATTCAGAAAACTATCCAGAGAATGTGAAACTATATTCATTTGCTTACCAACACCAATGGATGAGGGTGGTAGATGTAACGTATCCATTGTAGAATTAGAGTTGGTAGGATTAAACTCACAAAGCGCTCGTTATGATAGAAAGAAAACTATTGTAATCAAATCAACTGTATCTCCTGGTACAACTGAACGATGGAATAGACAATACAAAAACTTAAACATTGTATTCAATCCCGAATTTCTTACTGAACGAAATGCTGTTGATGATTACGAAAATCAAAAAAGGATTATATTAGGAGGACCAAGACCAACAACTACTGAGATAAAGCAAATATTCTCAAAAGTATTTCCAAAAGCTCATATCATTAAAACGGATTCTACTCATGCTGAGATGGTTAAGTATTTAACTAACTCATTCTTAGCAACAAAGGTATCGTTTGCAAATGAAATGTATCAGATATGTGAAGGATTGGATGTTGATTACGATAAAGTAATTGAATATGCAACTCAAGATGAGAGATTGGGAGATTCCCATTGGAATGTTCCAGGTCCAGATGGAGATTTTGGATATGGAGGACATTGTTTTCCAAAAGATGTTAAAGCATTAATGGTAGTAGCAGAAGATATGGATATCATTCCACTTATGTTAGCAGCAACTGATGTTAAAAACAACGAAGTAAGAAAGAATAGAGATTGGGAACAAATGAAAGGTAGAGCAGTTACTTAGACCTTAAAACATTAGTTGGTAGAGTTTGGTTAGGGGATACTTTTTCTTTAATCAAACTTTCTACTAACCCATTCATCTTATACCCCTTATCCTTACAAAAAGACTTTAATAATTGATGTACTTCTTTATCAATTTGTAACATTGCATACTTTTTATCCATTTCTTTAGTTTTCTTTAGTTTTCTTTAGTATAAGTATCCATATTCTAAAAAGTGGAATATTTATAGTGAGAAACACTAATAGGCAATTGGTAAATGGCAAGAATTAAAAAGTACTCACCTGAACAAAACTTATCATCATTTCAAACATTCGTAATTGATGATAACCCGAATTCTGATTATTTTAGAATAACTGAATTTAATGATACCTTTACAGGTGGAAAAAACGGATTTCTTATAGAAGGGTCTCAGTATCTGAAAGAAACAACTGAAATTAAGATAGAGATTTTAGATGTTGAAGGTAATCCTATTTACTATGAACCAGCAAAAGGTGTTCCGGAATATTATGAAGGTATATCATCTTTAATAGCTGTTTACATATATAACGATACACCAATTGGATTGGGTAAAATTACTGTTTTAGGTGAACTTAAACAATATGATGATAATGGTGTTATAAGAGATGTACCAGACCAATGGAAAGGTAATTATAATGTTAAGTGGGAAAATGATTTTCAAATCAATAAGATACTTGCCAATGAGGATAGAGTTAGATTCTTTAAAAGACCTAAAGTTAATATTGGTGAGATTAACAAACCAATATTTAATAATAACGCAAACTTAATAACTCAGATTGGTAATGTTAATGGTATTCCATTAGCACCAACCGCTGGTACTTCATTAAGTGAATTCTCTCTACCAACATCATATAGATTAAACGTTACTAATGGTTCTAATTGGACTGGTTCAATTGATGGTAATCGTATTTCATTTGATGATATCGATTATAATCCAATTGTTTTAGATGTTGTAAGTGAAACTGAAGTAATTGTTTCACCACCATACGCACCTAATGGAATTGTGGCACCATTTTCAGATGAAAGTTATGTATCATCATTTAATTACATAGAAGGTGTAACTGATTTAGCAACCGCACTTACTGGTTCATTTGCTAAGATTGCAATTACTGATATGAAAACGGCAGTTGGTGATGCTGCTAGAGTAAAAGTATATAGACGTTCTCAATCAAATCTAACGGATTATGAGTTCGTACAAGAGATTCAATTGGAATCAAATGAGTTACTTAGAGATATAGAAACTACTAAAGCTAATGAAATTAGTTATGGTACATTTACGCAAGATGTACTAACACAATATTGGATGACATCATCTAATGATATTTCAGTAGAACTAAACACTGGGTTCCTATACAACTCAGCTAAATTAAACTCAACTGAAGGAAACCACTTTCTTACGAAACAATCATTTCCAATTCAGAGTGGTGTAGAATATACATTAGATTTTAATTTAAAAAAGGGTAGTGTTTCCCCAACTGATTTCCTAAAAGTAACTTTAAGTGGTTCTTTAAATGGAACTCCAAAATCACAAACAATTGTAAATATACCATCTTCAAATGCTATTTTACAAAAACGAAATTTTACTGAAAATATAATTGCTGATGATTTTGATGAAGCAAAGTTATATTTTGAAGTTGATGGAGTTGATTGGTATGTTAATAATGTAAGTTTAAAAGCATCACAAGAAACATCGTTTTCTCCTGATGAGATTACGTTCATCCAACAAGTTCCAAAAACATTACAAACTGAAACGTTTGATTATAGGTTTGAATTCTATGATATAAACAACAACTACATTCCAATATTAGTTGAGGATACTAAAACATTTAATGGTGGTAATTTAAATCTTTTTAATAAAGATATTACACTTACACCGAACAATTTATATTTCTCATTTGATTCAGCATCAGCTCCAGCTAATCCATTACCACCTACAACAATTACATTTGATGTAGAAACTACTTTAGTTACTGGTTCGATTACATATACATCTGGTGCATATGATGAATTTGGTGATATACTATTATCATCACAATATGCAGGTGGACAGTATCCTGGTTTAATGAGTGGATTAGAAACGTTATCACCAACATTAACTGTTTCTGATTATACTGGTTCAAGAGATGATATCACTGTACAATACATTAGATTTACTGGTGAAGTAGAAGGTGTATCGGATGATGTGGTAATTACAAGAACCCAAGATGGTAAGGGTGGTGTAAACTTTGAGATTAGACCTTATAGAGGTACTATTATAAAAAATAACGATGAGAGTACGTTAGAGGTACAAGCAATTCGTATCGATGGTGTTAATGAAATCATACTAAGAGATAACTTACCACAAAATGGATTCTCTGATGCAAAATTAAAAGTACAAAGTGGTTCGGAATATATTTTATTATCTGATGCATCTTCAAGTGGATTCATTCAAGGGTTAACTGCTGGTACAACTGGTAGTGGTGAATTAGATTATAACGCAGTATTCGATAGAACATCAATTACAGGTCAATTACCATTATACTTAATGGATGGTACTACTGAAGAGGATATTCTAACAACATTATTACTAACTGATTTACAAGATGGATTAGGGGCTGGTTTTACAACATTTGATGTTGAACAATTTAACATCAACCCAAAAGAAGATACAACATTCACACCACAAACTGCAAGTTTAGCTGGTAACTTTTATTTAAGAGGTACAAACGAATCGCCAATTAGTGGTACGTTAAAAGTATTCCCATCGATGTCTATTGATGAATCACTTTTACCTGAATATTATATGTTTTTTGAAACCGGAGCATTCGATAGTAGAATAACTGTAACAGCAACTAATGCACAAAACGAAATCATTGGAAGTGGTATACCGGGTGATTCGGTAGAGTATTATACACCAATTGATAGTAAGCAATTAACATTCAACTTTACTTATGTAGAGAATTTCACATCAGAATCGATTAGTGTTGATAAAACAATATTCGTAGTACCGGATGGTTTGGGTATTGAGCCGGTTGTTGTAAGTGTTGACCCACTTACCTTAAACTTAAACTCAAACCAACAAGGTGAAGTTTATAGTTACACTCCATTGGATACAACAATTACTGCTAAACAAGGTAAGTTGGATTTAATTTATACTGGTAGTGAAAAGCCCGGTACATTCTATACTGAATCAATCAGTACAACAAATATAGAATATACTACTGAAAGTTTTACAAATACTACGTTATCACTTACTGGTTTTGATAATATGACATCATCGTTAGTAGCTAGTGTTGATTATAACTTAAAAGTATATCCATATTATACATCATCGTTTCAATCACAAACTATTACACAACGTATTACTAAAGGTGTAGATGGTTCAGATGCAGTTGAAATTGTAATAGAACCATCAGTAGTAAGTTTACAAGCTGATGAAAACGGAACTGTAACGGATTACTCAACGGCAAATACTAATATAGTTGTTAAGCAAAGCAATCTATACCTATCATATGAAACAAGTAGTTTACCTGGTACATTTAATGTATCTGCAACTGGTAGTGGTATTGTAATAGGTGATATATCAGCATCCTCTCAATATGATTTAGATTTCGGAGATGAGACTGTACACTTTACAAACTTTAGTGAATTGGAAGGTGGTAGTGGTTCGGTTGATTACAACTTTGTTGTATTCCCATACTCATTAACAAATGGTGTCGCTGGTGTAGTTGAAACTTATAATAAAAAGCAAGTATTCTCAAAATCAAATGATGGTACTGCTGCAAGAAGTGTAAGTTTATCAACAACAACTGAAGTAGTTAACTTTGATGGTGATGGTGTAGTAACCTCACCAATCGGTTCAATATTTTTACAAGCAACCCCATTTAACGTAACTGGTTCCCAAACATATTACCAATTCTTTAGAGATAGTTTCGCTTATAGTTTAGTTGGAACTGACCCTACGTTTGAAGTAGGTTCGGGTGATGCAACTTCACCTGGTGAAACTGCAACTTGGTCGGTTCAAATTAGAGATGGTAACGCTACTTCTCCGGTCGTAGCATCCGCAGAGGTAACTATCGCAGGTATCAAAGCTGGAGCTGATAATTATCAAGTATCGTTAACAAACCCATCACCAAGTGTTGGGGTAGAGGTTGATGGTACAACTACATTGGATACAACTGGAACCCAGATAAGGGCATTTAAAGCAGCTACTGAATTAACACACGTTAGTACATATTCATCGGAAACATTGGATTTAATTGGAGAACCAATTGGTACTTTAGGAGAATTCTCAGCTTCATTACATTATGTACCTACATTTATAACACAACCAAATGTCCCAACAGGAAACCCTGCTAATATAGACCCAATTACTGGTTGGAACATACCACAAGATAATAAATCGGCTACATTAGTTTATAAGGTTGATATTGAAAATGGTAGAGCAACTTATTTCTTATCACAATCACTTTCAACTGTATTCGAAGGGGCAACTGGACCTGGTATTGTTATGAGGGGAGAATGGACTGGTTCGATTGATTACTTATTTAGTTTAGAACAAAAACGTAGAGATGCGGTGGTATATAAATATACCAATGGTCCTGATTTAGAAACTCATTACTTTGGTACAACTAATGCAATATCCGCTTCTAAGGTCTTAAAATTACCATACACACCACCAGATGGATATACGGATGCACCCATCTATAATGGTACTCAGAATCAAGGTGATATCGATACGTTTGGTTGGGAATACTTAGGACAGCAAGATATGTTTGTTGCTGCTAAGATAGCAATCTTCGAAGAATCATTTGTAGAAAACACAATTAATGTTGGTATTCCACCGGTTGGAAGTCCAAACGCAAATATAGCAATAGCTGGTGGTAGTGATGAACCATACATCGCAATAGGGCAACAAGGAGTACAAGGATTCCAACAAGATGGTATCTTTATGGGTATGAGTAATGCCGGTGGTGCTAGTGGGACTTCAACATTGGGATTACTCTCATTAAAATCAGAAGTTGATAATGGTGAGTATAATTCATTGGAATGGAATGGTGATACTTTAACAATTAGAGGGGCACTTAGACAAACCGCAGCTGGTCAGAGAGAGGGTACATTACAAGGTTTATGGAGTTCGTTAGCCGCAGCTTTCCAATTCGTTGATAATGATATAGTAACGCACGCTGGTAGAACTTGGATATGTATTTCGAATCACATAAAAAATACAACAGGCTCAGAACCTCTAACAGGTGGTAGTTATACATCGTATTGGCAATTAGCCGCAGATGCTGGTTCTTCTGGAACTGCTGGAACTGCTGGAACTGCTGGAACTGGTGGAACAAACGGAACTGCTGGTAGTGGTGGGACAAACGGAACTGCTGGTTCTGGTGGAACAAATGGAACTGCTGGTTCTGGTGGTGCAAATGGTACTCCTGGTTTACCCGGAGCTGGTATAGTATATAGAGGTGAATGGGCAGTTGGTGTTGAGTATTTCAAAACCGCTCAAAGAACAGATGTTGTAAAGGGAAGTGATGGTTCATATTATATAGCTAAAAGTACATACACATCAGATGCTGGTTCTGAACCTATAACTGGTGGTAGTTATACTACTTATTGGGATTCGTTTGGAGCTGAGTTTACTTCAGTAGCAACTGATATATTATTTGCAGATGATGTATATGCAGACCAAACAATTAACGTTGGTTCATCTGGTTCAGATGCTGTAATAGCATTAAACGCTGATGCTGATAATGGTAATGCAAATCCATACATATCAATTGGACAAAGCCCACAAGGT
>Ga0075443_10000013_pt1 | contig 62845 bp, 64 predicted proteins | sample CoawatmetaG00DNA_3_FD_71583 | JGI IMG/M metagenome (GOLD analysis project Ga0075443, IMG submission 71583) | Marine microbial communities from the West Antarctic Peninsula - Coastal water metaG006-DNA | ecosystem: Environmental > Aquatic > Marine > Coastal | place: Atlantic Ocean: West... | reverse complement strand
CGGTGCCCGTCAGCTGGTTTAAGTCCTACTCTATCTTCCCGGGAACCATCGATGCCATGGTCCAGTGGTGGTATGGGCACAATGCGGTGGGCTTCTTTTTGACCGCTGGCTTTCTCGGCATGATGTATTACTTTGTGCCCAAACAAGCGGAGCGGCCGGTGTATTCCTATCGACTTTCAATCGTCCATTTCTGGGCGCTGATTGCGATCTATATCTGGGCCGGCCCTCACCACCTGCATTATTCGACCCTGCCAGACTGGGCTCAGAGTTTGGGTATGGTGATGTCGATCTTGCTCTTGGCGCCCTCTTGGGGTGGCATGATCAACGGCATGATGACTCTCTCTGGTGCCTGGCATAAGTTGCGCACCGATCCGACGTTGAGGTTCCTTGTGGTGTCCCTGTCGTTTTATGGCATGTCGACCTTCGAAGGGCCGATGATGGCGATCAAGACGGTTAATGCGCTGTCTCATAACACCGACTGGACCATTGGTCATGTGCACTCTGGTGCGCTGGGTTGGGTGGCGATGATTTCTATTGGCTGTCTCTATCATTTATTTCCGCGTCTTTATGGCAAGAAAAAAATGTACAGCGAAAACCTGATCAATGTGCATTTCTGGATGTCGACTATTGGCACGGTGCTGTATATCGCTTCGATGTGGGTCAATGGTATTGCTCAGGGTTTGATGTGGCGCGCCTTTAACAGTGACGGCAGTTTGACTTACAGCTTTGCCGAATCAGTGGAGGCCAGTTACCCCGGTTATTTTGTCCGCTTCATTGGTGGCGCGATCTTTTTCACCGGTATGTTGTTGATGGCCTTTAATGTCTGGAAAACCATCGGCGACAGTCAGCCACAGCCGCAAAAAATTGTAGGAGCGGTTCATGTCTAGCAAACACTCCATTATTGAAAAAAATATTGGCTTGATGATTGTGCTGATTATTGTGGCGATTAGTTTTGGTGGTCTCGCGCAAATCGTACCGCTATTTTTTTCCAGCGAGACAACCGAGCCGATTGATGGCCTGATGCCGCTGCCGGCTCTGGCCCTCGAGGGTCGTGATATTTATATTCGCGAAGGCTGTCATGTGTGCCACACCCAAATGATTCGGCCCTTTCGTGCCGAGACCGAGCGCTATGGTCATTACAGCGTTGCCGGTGAGCAGGTTTATGAACATCCGTTCCTGTGGGGTTCGAAACGCACTGGGCCAGATTTGGCTCGGGTAGGCCAGCGCTATAGCGATGACTGGCACAGAGTGCATCTCAATAACCCCCGGGATGTGGTGCCTGTATCCAATATGCCGGCCTTCCCCTGGTTGTTCGACAATCTGCTAGATGGCTCTGAGACCGGCGTCAAAATGCGCGCCTTGCGCAGCGTAGGTGTGCCCTACACCGATAAGGATATTGAAGAGGCCGGAGCCGAGGTGGCGGGCCACAGTGAAATGGATGCACTGATTGTTTATCTGCAACAGCTGGGCACATTGATCCAGCAGAAACGCTGAGGACTTATGAATATAGGAATCTTGCAGGGAATTGGCACTATCTTGGCGATGGCGGCTTTTATCGGTGTCTGCGTTTGGGCATGGAGTTCAAAAAATAAGCAGCGCTTTGACGAAGCCGCGCAGCTGCCGTTTATGGATGACGATTTAGGCACTGACAACCCGGAAAATAATAACAGTCAAGAGAGTCAAGAGACTCAAGAAGATCAGGGAAGACAAAACCATGAGTGATTTTTGGAGTATGTGGATTAGCCTAATAACATTTATCGTCATATTGGGCAGCGTCTGGTTGTTAATGGCCAATCGCAAAACCGAAGTGAAAGGCGATTTGGCTGAGGGAGAAATTCCCAAAACCGGACATGTCTATGACGGCATTGAAGAGTATGACAACCCATTGCCGGCCTGGTGGTTTTGGATGTTTATTGCCAGCGCAGTTTTTGCTCTGGTCTATCTTGTTTTGTATCCGGGACTGGGAAATTATAAAGGGCTACTGGGTTGGACCCAGGAAAATCAGTTACAGGAGCGAGTGGATAGCGCCAACCGCGTGCTTGACGAACAGTACAGCCTCTATGCGGCTACCGCGATTGATGATCTAGCCGCGGATCCCTCCGCACTGCGAATGGGTCGTCGTTTGTTTAATAACAACTGCTCCCTGTGCCATGGTATCGGTGGCGTTGGTGCCAATGGATTCCCTGATCTCAGTGACAGAGACTGGCTCTATGGTGGATCTGCCGAGGCCATTATCCATTCTATAACTCAGGGCCGACAGGGGGCGATGCCAGCCTGGGGTCCAGCGTTGGGAGACCGAGGAGTGGAGGATGTTGCCGACTTTGTTATGAGTCTCAATGGTTTGCCCTTTGATATGCAGCGCGCCGCGCACGGTGCCGGCCAGTACAAAATCTTTTGTGCCAGTTGCCACGGCAGCGATGGTGGCGGCATGCAGGCCCTTGGCGCACCCAATCTGAAAGACAATGTCTGGCTCTACAATCAGGCTGATACCAGTCTGCTGGAGAATATTCGCCACAGCATAAGAAATGGCCGCAATGGCGCAATGCCGAGCCACATCGACAAACTGCGCCCAGAAAAAATCCACCTTATCAGCGCCTATGTTTATAGCCTGTCTCAGACTAATCAACAGCCCTGAGCTAACTAACAGCCCTGAGCCAACTAACAGCCCTGAGCGGATTAACAGCCCTGAGCTAACTAACAGCCCTGAGCCTAAGCAATAGCCAAAAGAGCCAGCCCTATGGATAAAACGTCTCCGTCTTCGCAATCTGACATTGAGGTTGCGAAGCCGCAGACTGCGCCAGCCAATGAAGCGATCCATGTACTCAATCTCTATCAAACCGCAGATAAAATTTACACCCGCAGCCTTGAGGGCTTTTACCGCAGCCTAAGACGCTGGACCTGGATTCCCATGCTCGCGAGCTACTTTCTTATTCCCTGGCTAAGTATTAATGGCCGCCAGGCGGTTTGGTTCGACTTGGCGGAGCGCAAATTTCATATCTTCTGGCTCACTCTATGGCCCCAAGATCTACCTTTTCTGGCTGCGCTGCTGATTATTTCCGCCTTTGGACTTTTTACCATTACCAATCTTGCCGGCCGTGTTTGGTGTGGATTTTCCTGCCCGCAAACTGTCTGGACCAGTATGTTTATCGCCATTGAAGAGTGGTTTGAGGGCGATCGCAATAAGCGTATCAAGTTAGACGCACAGCCCTGGACTCTCAATAAGCTATCCCGCAAGAGTGCAGTGCAGCTCTGTTGGCTGCTGCTGTCCCTGGCCACTGGACTGACCTTTGTCGGCTACTTCAATCCCATTCGCGATTTAGTACCGGATCTATTTCAGCTGAGTATTAGTGGCGCAGCGCTTTTTTGGATGCTGCTTTTTACTGCCCTGACCTGGGCCAATGCCGGACTGATGCGCGAGCAGATCTGTCTCTATGTTTGCCCCTATGCGCGCTTTCAATCGGTGATGTTTGATTCAGACACCTTGATTGTGTCCTACGATAAAGCCAGGGGAGAGTCCCGCGGCTCACGCAAAATACGGCAGGATCCAGCAGAGCTGGGATTGGGCGACTGTGTCGATTGCACCCTCTGTGTTCAGGTCTGTCCCACCGGTATCGATATCCGCGATGGCCTGCAATATGAATGTATCAGCTGTGGCCTCTGTATTGATGCCTGTAATACGGTGATGGAAAAAATGCACTACCCCACTGGACTGATTAGTTTCACCACTGAAAATGTACTGAAAATGTACTGGAAAAGGGTACTCAATTTCGGTTGTTGCGGCCGCGCTTATTGGCCTATTTTGCCGTGCTGATTTTGATGTGCAGCGTCTTTGTCTATGAGATCAGTTCCCGTATCGCCCTTGAGGTCGACGTGGTCCGCGACCGCAGCATGCTCTATCGCGTCACCCAAGAGGGTTTGGTCGAAAACAGTTATAAGTTAAAAATTAATAATATGGATCAGCGCGATCATCAATACAGCATTAGCGTCATCAGTGAACAAGCGTTGATCTATCGCGGTCAATCTGAGGTCGGTGTCGCCGAAGGGGAAGTGGTGGAAATGTTAGTGCGTCTGTTGCTGCCCCTAGAGCAGATTAAACAGACCAATATAGAAATCGAGTTTGTGGTCACCGCGACCAGTGAAGCGGCGCTGCAAAATAGTGAAAAAAGCCGCTTTATCGCGCCACTTAAAACGACCCACTGAGATAACCCCATGGATCATCAACCGATTGATAATAGACTGCAGGAGCAGCCTCCCTGGTACCGACAATTTTGGCCTTGGTTCTTGATTGGGCTGCCACTGGTGGTGGTTATTGCAGGTTTTAATATGCTCTATATCGCCCTCAAATATCCTCACAGCATGGTCGATGACCAATACTATAAACAGGGCCTGGCGATTAACCAGTCTCTGGATCAAGACCGCCGAGCCGCTGAGTTAAACCTGTCAGCAGAGATTATCTTTCGGCCATTAAGCAACAGGGATACTGCACAGGTAGAGGTCAGGCTGTCAGGGATGGCCAGTTACCCGCCGCAGTTAACGCTGTTACTGCTGCACCCAGGCAGTCAGTCTTTGGATCAAACGCTGGATTTAAAACAGCTTGAGGCTGGGCAATACAGTGCCCAACTGACCCAGCAATATCAGCACCATTATTATTTGCGCCTGCAGCCGGCCGATAAAAGTTGGCGCTTAAATGGCAACGTTGATTTTCAGGAGGGTGGCGGAACAGCCCTGAGCTCATTAACAGCCCTGAGCTCACCAACAGCCCTGAGCTCATTAAAGCCCCTGAGCTCATTAAAAGCCCAGAGTCCAAAATGACTACAAGCACCGCCGCCAATCAGTCTTGCTACCACTGCGGCCTGGAGGTGCCTCAGCATAGTGATTTTAGTCTGGTTATAAAGGGTATCCGTCGCGCCATGTGCTGCCCTGGCTGTGCTGCAGTGGCCGCAACTATTTTTGAAAATGGCCTGCAACAGTTTTATAAATTTCGCTCAGCACCCAGTACTCAGGTTGTCTCAAGCAGTGCTTTCGAAGCCCAAGAAAATCCCTACGCAAATTGGGATCTCAGTGAAATACAGCAAGACTATATTAGCGAGACAGATCAGAGGTTGCTCAGTATCAGGCTTTATATAGGCAATATTACCTGCGCGGCCTGTACCTGGTTGATTGAACAACACCTCGGCAAGCTTCCCGGCATAGATCGTATCGCGATCAACGGTACTACTCGACGCGGGGAAATTATCTGGACGCCAGAAACCATTAGTCTCAGTGAGATTCTCCAGGCCATCAAACAGATTGGCTATGACCCCAGCCCGATAAACCATGACAGCAGTCTCTCCCCCGCAACCAACGAGTCGCGCAAGCTGTTGTTGCGCCTTGGGGTCGCCGGATTGGCCATGATGCAGACCGGCATGGTCGCCATCGCGCTCTACGCTGGATCCTTTCAAGGTATGCAGGCAGAGTGGCAAAATTTATTGCGCCTGATCAGTGTGTTATTTGTCACGCCAGTGGTGTTCTATTCGGCGCAGCCATTTTTTATTAGTGCTTGGCGCAGTTTAAAAATGCGCCACCTGGTGATGGATGTGCCAGTGGCGTTGGCCATAACCCTCGCCTATAGCGCCAGCCTCTGGGCAACCCTGCGCGGTGGCGGTGAAGTCTATTTCGATTCGATTACCATGTTCAGTTTCTTTTTATTGCTTGGTCGATTTGCCGAACAGCGCATTCGTGACAAAAATCTATTGTTGCTAAATCGCGGCACGCTGTTGCCGCCAGTGGCTACCCAAGTTTTCCTGCAAGAGGATTTTCCCCAGACCAAGGCCGACCTGCAGGTGCCGATTAAAACCCTGTCGGCGGGTGACTTTATTCGCGTTAATGCCGGCCAAATTATTCCCTGCGATGGCCTGATTAAAGAGGGCGTCAGTCAGGTCAGTGAGGCACTGTTGACCGGAGAATCTCGGGCTCTAACGAAACAGGCGGGAGAGCCTGTCTATGGGGGAACGGTGAATGGCGCCAACCCATTGCTGATAGAGGTGGGCGCCACCGGTGAGGCTAGCTGTCTCTCTTCGATTGTTAAGCTCGCCGAGCGTGCGGCATTGGATAAACCCCATTGGGCGATGCTCGCGGATCGACTAGCGGGTTATTTTATTGCTGCGCTACTCATTGTTGCCGGAGCTGTGGCGACTTATTGGTGGCTCCATGAACCACAGCGAGCACTGTGGATTACCCTGTCGGTGCTGGTGGTAACCTGCCCCTGCGCGCTTTCCTTGGCCACCCCTGCGGCGCTCACCGTGGCGAGTAATCTCTTGCGCGCACGAGGGTTTTTAATTAATCGCATGCATGTATTGGAAACTCTGGCGGCGATTGATCATGTTGTATTTGATAAAACCGGCACCCTCACCGAGGGCGATCTAAAGCGGGTGTCTGTGAAAATCAGCGACACTAGTCATGATATCTCAGAGCAGCAAATCATCGTCTGGGCGGCCTCTCTGGAGCGCGGCAGTCAGCATCCCATTGCCTTAGCCCTGCATGACAGTAATGGCTCAGGGAGCGCTACGGCGATCGCGGTTAGCGAACAGCGATTTGTTACTGGCTCAGGTGTTAGTGGCAAGATTGGCGCTGAGATGTTTTATCTCGGCAGACCGGCTTGGGTGCGCGACATGGCCGGGCTCCCAGAGATCTCTGGGAGTGGCCCAAGTGAGGGACCTAATCAATCCATCGAGGTGGGTTTAGCGCGCAGCGGCGAATGGCTCGCGACCATCTATTTTGCCGATCAGCTGCGGCCAACGGCACTGGCGGCGATCAATCAGCTGCGTCAGCTTGGACTTAAGGTCTCGCTGTTATCCGGTGATCCATCGCCCGGCGCGGCGCAGATTATTAAGCCCCTAGGGTTGAGTGACTGCCAGCTGTCACTGCAGCCGGAACAAAAGTTGGCCGCCGTTCGTGATCTGCAGCAGCGTGGAAAGCGGGTACTCATGGTCGGCGATGGGATTAACGATGTGCCTGTCTTACAGGCCGCCGATGTCTCAGTAGCGCTTGGACGGGCCAGTGATCTGTCACAGATCCACGCCGATGTGACATTGCTTAGCGGCGACCTCAGGGCGCTGCCAGAGGCCATAGCGACGGCCACTCAAACTCGGCGAATTATTAAGCAGAATATTTCTTGGGCCATCGCTTATAACCTAGTCGCACTGCCCCTAGCGGCTGCGGGCTATGTGCCACCCTGGGCCGCGGCCATTGGCATGTCTGGCAGTTCGCTGTTGGTCATGGTCAACGCACTGCGGCTGGCGACTAGAGCGACTAAGCTTTTAGGATGGAAGCGGTCTAATGGAAGCCGTCTAATGCAAAGCCTGTAATGCAAAGTCTGTATCTGTTAATTCCGATCTCGCTGATCTTTATTGCGGTCGCCATCCGAATATTTTTTTGGGCGGTGAACTCTGGTCAGTACGATGACCTCGACAGTGAAGGGGAGCGCATCTTATTCGATCAGGAGGATTCCTTGGACGACCTAATCAACGAACAAAAAGATGATCTGGACAAGCCTTTATGACGCTCGATTACAGTCTGCTAAGCACGCTTTTTATTGTTGGCCTGATGGGCTCTGGCCACTGCATAGGCATGTGCGGCGGCATTGTAGCGGCGCTGGGCAGCAACCGGCCCAGTCTCGTATTACTGCTCGGTTACAACCTCGGCAGACTGCTCAGTTACAGCATCGCGGGTGCCATTGCTGCGGGATTAGTGGTGGGTCTTGCCGGTGAGCGCTATCAGCTATTGATTCCACTGCTGCGCACACTGGTAGGGATAATGATTGTGCTAATGGGCCTGTATATCGCCGGTTGGTGGCGGGTGCTGACTCGTCTGGAACAGCTCGGACAAATTGTCTGGCGACAGATTCAACCGCTGGTCTTGCGCCTTGGCAAACCGGACAGCGCGGTGCAGTCGGTAGCCGCCGGCATGCTCTGGGGTTGGCTGCCCTGCGGCTTGGTCTACAGCGCGCTGAGCCAAGCCCTATTGAGTGACTCTGCCGCCATGGGCGCACTGGCGATGTTGGCATTTGGTCTCGGCACGCTGCCGGCAATGTTGGCAGCCGGTTGGTTTTCCAGTCAATTGGCGCGCTGGTTACAGTCGCCAGCGCTGCGCAAAATCATGGGGCTGTGTTTAATGGCAATGGGGCTGTGGATGATTTGGCAGGTGCAGCAGTCGACTGTGCATCAGCATCATTGAGCTGACTCTAGTTGCGCTGACTCTAGTTGAGCTGACTCTAGTTGAGGTCTTTTGATATTGATCATTGTTGCTGAGAAGTTTCAGTTGATTAAATGAGCGCTGTGTTTTTAAACCATGCTCGGGGGCTAACTCAGAGTAAAAATAGAAATACTTAAATAGATAAAGCCGTCATCTACAAGCCATCATCTACAAACTCTAATTTACACACATTAAAGGTACAGAAAAGTGAAAGAACTTATCGGAATACTCTTTAGCCCTCAGGCGACATGGTCGGCACTGGCCGAGGAATCAGATTCGAAGATCAAATCACGACTCTTATTAATCCTGTTGATGGCGGCGATCCCACCGCTGAGTTTTTACTACGGCACAACGCAGATTGGTTGGCACAGCGGCGGTGAGCTGATCAAGGTCTCTGGGGCAAGTGCGATACCGTTGATGGTGTTGTTTTATTTGGCGCTGGTGGCCTCGGTGGTGGTGATCGGGTTGATGACCCACTGGATGTCGAAAACCTACAATGCCCAGTCATTCCCGATTAAGGGCATGGTGCTCATTGGCCTAGCCAACACGCCGATTTTTTTGGCCGGTCTGCTGGCCCTGTATCCAGTTTGGTGGTTTGATATTCTTATCGCCACAGCCGCCTGTTGCTACACCATTCGGCTGCTCTACCTGGGGGTGCCCAAGCTGATGCAGGTTCCAGAAGAGCTAGGCATGCTCTACGCCAGTGCACTGTTTGCCGTGGCCTTGGTCTATGTGGTGGTAGTGCTTGGCGCTACAGTTATTCTCTGGGAATATGTGGCAGCGCCAGTATTTGTCGATGGCTAAAAATTAGAAAACTAAGCCTTAGAGCGTTGAACTCTAGCTGCGCATATGTACGTCCATCTGCGGGAAGGGAATCTCAATTTTCGCTTCTCGCAGATTGTTGTAAATCGCGGTTAAGTACTGCGACTTCACCCAGCCCGGACGCTTGACCCAATCGCCCTGCGCCCAGATAGTCAGAATGCACTCAACCCCTGAAGAACCCAATTCCGTTACCAATACATCAGGCATAATGTTGTCACGCTTTAAGGTAATTGGCACTTCCTCAGCGGCTTTCAAGCCCGCTTCACGCACTCTCGCCAAATCGCTGCCATAGGCGACACTAAAGTTAATTGAAAAGCGGCGGATATCATCATTCAGCGTCCAGTTATTGACCTGGCTGCTAATAAAATCTGCGTTGGGTACAATGATGTCGGCATTATCCAATGTGCGCAGCAAGGTGCTGCGAATATTAATCTCGCGCACTTCCCCCAGCAGTCCGTCGGCCAGCTCGACAAAATCACCAATACGCAGAGACTTCTCAAACAAAATAATAATGCCGCAGACAAAGTTATTAACAATCGACTGCAAGCCAAAGCCGATACCGACGCCCAAGGCACCGGCCACCAGCATCAGACTATTAAAACTGACACCCAAGGCGGATAAGGCGAGGATTAAACCGACACCATAGACAATATATTTCAGCACCCGCTGAATGATATAGATATTCTGGTCGTGGGCACCACTGCGCTTCGCGGCTGCCGCAGAAGCCCTGGATAGGCCGCGCTGGACAATGGCACTGATAATTAAAATACCGATTGCCGAGGCGACGCCAGCAATTCGTAATGTGTAGTCACCCAGTACCAGAATCGGTAGTGTCAACCAGTTTTGTAATTGTTCTATCACAGCGATTTATTCCTTCTCAAGATGGACAGACGGCGCAGAGATTAGTCACTGCAACCCTGTTTGATAACACCTAAGTATATGGCAGGTTGGGGAAAAGTGAATAGATTAACTTTATGCAGCTGCAGGCATCGTCGCAGTCTTCTGAGTCTGGAATTTTGGACTACGCTAATAATAACGGGCCTGCTTATCGCGTAATTGATAGCCCGTAATTGATAGCACGTGATCAACAGGCACTTGCTCGAATCGCCAAGGACTGACTATGGATTTTCAGGACTACTATAAAACACTCTCGGTCGCTCCTGACGCCGATAGCAAAACCATTAAAACCGCCTACCGAAAACTGGCTAGAAAATACCACCCAGATGTTAGCGAGCACCATGAGGCCGAAGAAAAATTCAAAGAGATCGCCGAAGCCTATGAGGTATTAAAAGATTCGAAAAAGCGCGCTCAATACGACGAGTTGCGCGAGTATGGTGCGCAGGGGTACGGACAGCAACAGAATCAGTCCCAGGGCGGTTCAGGACAGCAGTATTCCCAGTCATCCTTTGATCAGGGCGACTTCTCAGACTTCTTCTCATCGATTTTTGGCGGGGCTCATCAGCCAGGACAAGGCGCTGGCGCTCATGGCTTTTCTACTCAAAGTGCTGCCAGAAAAGGCCAAGACATTGAAACCGACATGCCGATTTTTCTTGAAGACACATTGGCCACCACATCGAAACCCATCTCCTATAGCTTGCCCCATCGCGATGCTCAGGGGCGGGTTAGCCAGGTCAATAAAACCCTCAATGTAAAAATCCCGGCAGGAATAGTTGATGGTGAACGCATTCGCCTCAAAGGTCAGGGCGGCCAAGGCCTAGGCGATGCTCCTCCGGGAGACCTGTACCTGCGCATTCGTCTGGTGCCGCACCCACTGTTCGATGTCGAAGCCCACAACCTGATTATCACAGTTCCCCTTGCCCCATGGGAAGCCGCCCTGGGGACCAGTCTTGAGCTTCCGACCCTGTCAGGAAAAATAAAACTCAGAATCCCCGCCAATAGCCAAACGGGTCAGCGCCTACGAATCAAAGGCAAAGGATTGGTACGCAAAGACGGCCACGGCGATCTCTATGCGGTACTCAAAGTGGTTATGCCCGACTCAGTATCAGAAGAGAGCAAACAGCACTGGCAACAGCTAGCCGACGCAACCGCCTTTGATCCAAGAATGGAATGGAGGAAATAACGATGGAACTCAACGCCCAATACTTCAGCCTCGAAGAGATATGTTATGCCACCCAGAGCCCCTCACAGACGATTATTGAGCTAATCAATCAGGGTATCGTCGAGCCCGAGGGGTCTGGCCCTGAAACCTGGATCTTCGATACGCAGATGATCACTGTGACCAAAAAAGCCTGTCGCCTGCACCGGGATCTTGATATTGACTGGTCGGGTATAGCCCTGGCCATTAGTCTTATTGAAGAACTTGAGCAACTGCGGGATGAAAATCAGCGACTGCGCAAGCGGCTTGAGCGATTTTTAGATCAATAACCCAGCACCACAATAAATAAAAAAATAGATTTCAGAACAATCAGAGTCAGACTCGAATTAAAGAAAGACCTTACGTACTTGTATAAGCGCAATCCGAGTCTGGCCCAATAACTTGGTCGTTAGCGCCGCTGTGTTGAGCGGCTGCGGCCAATGCCGTAGATAGCCCCCTGCACAATCGCTCTGATCATTAAAATACTGATCGCTGAAGCAAGCCCAGCACCAGGATCGGTAGTGGAAATCCGTTTGGTAATTGTTCTATCACAGCCATTTATTTCCTCTCAATATTGACAGTCAGCGCAGACCTCAATCATTGCCTAACCCTGCGTGGTAAGACCATAAACATATGGCAGTTCAGAAAAAACAGAATAAATAGATCCACTTTTTCCAATTAGCGTCCTCGTTTCAGTCACCTTCCCGTCGGATTCTGGACTAAGCTAATAGTAATAAGCCCGCATAGATTTGCATCGCTAGAATTGGCTTCAAGGACGAAGGACGGAATATGGATTTTCAGGATTACTACAAAATACTCTCGGTGACTCCTGACGCCGACAGTGAAACCATCAAAACTGCCTACCGCAAGCTGGCTAGAAAATACCACCCAGATGTCAGTAGACAGCATGAGGCCGAAGAAAAGTTCAAACAGATCGCCGAAGCCTATGAGGTTTTAAAAGATCCGAACAAGCGTGCTCAATACGACCAGTTGCGCGGCTCTGGAGCGCAGGGATACAGACAGCGTCAGGCAGAGGGCGGAACAGCACAGCAGTATTCCCAATCATCCTTTGGTCAGGGCCGCTTCTCAGCCTTCTTTTCGTCAATTTTTGGTGGGTCCCATCGGCCAGCACAAAGTGTTGGCACTCATGGCTCTTCGCAGCAGTTTTTTTCGACTCAAAACTTTGCTAGAAAAGGCCAAGACATTGAAACCGAACTACAGATATTTCTTGAAGACAGATTGACCACCACTTCGAAACGGATCTCCTATAGCGTTCCTCACAGCGATGGTTGGGGGCGGGCTAGCAAGGTCACCAAAACCCTCAATGTAAAAATTCCCGCAGGGGTAGTCGATGGCGAGCGCATTCGCCTCAAAGGACAGGGCGCTCAAGGCCTAGGTGATGCTCCCCCGGGGGACCTCTACCTGCGCATTCATCTGGTGCCACACTCGCTGTTCGAGATCGAAGCCCAGGACCTGATTATTATTGTTCCCCTTGCACCCTGGGAAGCCGCCCTGGGGGCTAGTGTTGAGCTGCCGACTCTGTCTGGAAAAGTGAAACTCAGGATTCCAAGCAACAGCCAAACTGGCCAGCGCCTGCGAATTAAAGGCAAAGGGCTGGCTCACAAGGACGGCCAGGGTGATCTCTATGCGGTACTCAAAGTGGTTATACCCGACTCAGGGTCAGAAGAGATCCGGCAGTACTGGCAACAACAGGCTGGGGCAACCGCCTCTGGTCCACGAATGGAGTGGAGGGGATAAATCTAAACCCTAACGCGCAATACCAGAGCTCCTCAGAGACGATTATTGAGCTAATCAATCAGGGCCTCGTCGAGGCATAGGGATCTGGCCCTGAAACTTGGATCTTCGACACGCAGATGATCACTGTGACCAGAAAAATTGTCCCCTGCACCGGAAGCTTGATATTGATTGGTCGGGTATAGCCCTCGCCATTAAAACGTCCTTTGTAACGGACTCAAAATAAAATGATATGACTCGATTTTCTTCTACACTCAACCAGGTATGTCGAGTGCCTGCTTTCATAATAATTATAGGGATGGCCCGATAATTATTATTATGAGGATCACTGTCCTCATCAACATACTGTTATGTCGTAAAAGGAAATAGATTCGTGAAAATTAGACAATATGAAAGCTCTGACCTAGATGCTGTTCTCTCCTCTTGGGAGATCGCGACACGTTTAGCCCATCCATTTATGACAGATGAGTTTATTGCTCAAGAGCGCATAAATGTCGCTGAAATCTATATGCCTAATACAGATACATGGGTCATAGATATCGACAATAATATTGAAGGCTTTATTGCCTTGATGGGTAATGAGGTTGGGGCATTATTTCTGCAGCCAGATCACCACGGTAAGGGTGCGGGAAAAATCCTAATGGATAAAGCACAACAATTACACGGTGATCTTGAGGTTGAAGTTTTCAAAGAAAACTCTATTGGCCGCAAATTTTACTCGAGATACGGGTTTAAGGAGTTAGAAGAGACGTTGCACGAGCCTACTGGACGGCAAGTTTTGCGGTTGAAATTTACTGCTAACAAGGAAACTAAGCCGGACTAACATTGGAAAAACTAGCGACAGACTCGAATTAAAGGCAGTTCTTACGTAGTTGTCTAAGCGAGATCCGAGTCTGACGCGAATGTAATCGATACTTTACCATGGTGAGGCATCCACTCCCGCCGACTTATCAATCCGCCTACTTGGTAATGAATCAATCAAGTCATAGTCACTCCTACCCCCCTACTGATCCGCCATTAATTTCACACTCCAAAAATAATCGTCCTCTCCTTTCTATTAAGGCTATGTTTATGGGTAACAGTGGATTATCGGACTGATCGCGATAAGAGAAAAGGCCTTGTTAACTGGCTGACAGGCTCTTAAAGCAAACAGAAATAACTAGTTTCACTAGGAGACAACAATGACATTATCAAAAAAACTAGGCGCTGAATTTATTGGCACATTTTGGTTGGTGCTAGGCGGCTGTGGCAGTGCAGTTCTTGCTGCGGCTTTTCCTGATGTAGGCATTGGTTTGCTCGGGGTTTCTCTGGCCTTTGGACTTACAGTGTTAACCATGGCCTTCGCGATTGGGCATATTTCTGGCTGTCACCTCAACCCCGCAGTTTCAATTGGTCTTTGGTCCGGTGGTCGATTCTCACTATCTGAAGTCGGTCCCTATATAGGGGCACAGGTTGCAGGCGGTTTAGCCGGGGCAGCGGTGTTATATATTATTGCAACAGGACAGGCCGGCTTTGATGTTACGGCTGGATTCGCATCCAATGGTTATGCTGAACATTCACCCGGAGGCTATAGCTTGGTTGCCGCCCTGGTCACTGAAATAGTCATGACATTTATGTTTCTAATTATTATCTTGGGTGCAACAGATAAACGTGCACCCCAAGCTTTTGCCCCTATCGCGATCGGTTTGGCGCTCACGCTTATTCACCTTATCAGCATTCCCGTAACTAACACCTCAGTTAATCCAGCAAGAAGCACCGGTGTTGCCCTTTTCCAGGGCGGCTGGGCTGTTGATCAACTTTGGCTGTTTTGGATTGCGCCTATAGTAGGGGCTATTTTGGCGGGGGTTGTTTATCGGTGGTTTGAAGCCGGTGAGAATGATTAGGAAGTGATGTGGGTTTTAGGGGTTGGGCTTGGGGAATTCGAGTCTGACCCTATCACTACAATAAATAAAAAATAGCTTTCAGAAACCATTGGTTAATATTAAAAGTAGGCTAAGCTGAATCCTTAAGAAGTCGACAAGGCACTAAGTGCACTTAGTGAAGAGCAGTCAGCAAAGGCATACTTATGAGCATCAATTTCAGTCATATAGAACAAGCCCATGTGCGCATCAAACCGCATATTCACCGCACGCCCATTATGCAGAGCCAGGAAATCAATAAATTGCTTGGCTGCGAACTCTACTTCAAAGCCGAGAACTTGCAAAAAGTCGGCGCATTTAAAGCTCGCGGTGGCTGCAATGCGGTTTTCTCAATGGACACTGAAAGCTTAGCCAAAGGCGTGATAACCCACTCCTCAGGCAATCATGGCGCCGCACTTGCTTGGGCCGCAGCACTGCGTGGAGCCAACTGCACCGTGGTCATGCCAGAAAATGCCCCTCTAGTAAAAAAGCAGGCGGTTCGTGGCTATGGCGCCAAGGTCATCGAATGTATCCCTACTATGGCAGATCGAGAAGCCGCTGTTGCAGCAGAGATGCAGGTCACTGGCAGCACCTTGGTTCACCCCTACGACAACGAGGCAATTATTGCCGGGCAGGGCACCGCAGCATTAGAAACCCTCGATCAGCTAGATTGCTTCCCCGATATTATTATCACTCCTGTAGGCGGCGGTGGCCTGTTAGCGGGCACAGCAATTGCTGCTCATGCCATAGCCCAAAATAGCGGTAAGACAATTAGCGTGATTGGCGCAGAACCTCGTGGTGCCAGCGATGCTTGGCAGGGATTTACCAGCGGTCAGCGGGTTGAGAGTCAGGTGCCCGAGACTATTGCCGATGGCCTCAGATCAACTCTGGGTATAAGTAATTTTTCTATTATCACTGAGCAGGTGAATGATATTGTTCTGGCCTCAGAGCAGGCCATTGTCGAGGCAATGCGCCTGGTATGGATGCGCATGAAAATTGTTATTGAACCCTCCGCCGCCGTCGCTGTGGCCGCTGTGATGGAGAATCGAGAAATGTTTTCAGGCAAGCGGGTGGCGATTATTCTCAGTGGTGGCAATGTGGATTTGGATGCACTGCCCTGGTGAGTTATTTACTCCAGTCGGCTTATAACGCACACTAAGTAGCCGGTATATATAGCTCTAATCAAACCATCTGAGTACTCAAGCATGACCACAAACAGCGACCATCGCCCACGCTTTCATCTCGCATTTCCTGTCACCGATTTGGAGGCAGCAAGACGTTTTTACACGGATATTTTAGGCTGTAAAACCGGTCGTGAATCAGACCACTGGATTGACTTTGATTTCTATGGCCACCAAATTGTTGCCCATCTAGTGGCCCCAGAAGATCACCCTATGACTGCGACCAGTGCTGTGGACGGCCACGCGGTTCCAGCTTCCCATTTTGGTGTTATTTTGGAATGGGATCATTACCAGCAATTTGTGGTTAATCTTGAACAGAAGGGCGTGGAGTTTGTTATCGAACCCTATGTGCGCTTTGCCGGCCGAAAAGGGGAACAGGCAACACTGTTTGTCCGCGACCCGAGTAATAACTATTTAGAGTTTAAGGCTTTTCGGGATATTGAGATGCTGTTCGACAAAGACTTGGAAAGCTATTAGATACTGTAACCATTGCCCGTGGGCACAGTCGAGTGCATCGGCGTTAAAATTCAAGGTATGTTAATAAGGTTTTCTAATAGATGGTTTAGCTATTAGATAGGTAATTAGGACTCTTTGGTCTATTTTCCACCCAAGATTAGACATTCGTATAAGTATCTTGTACACAGTGACGCTGGGGGTTGGCTCCTTGGTGAGGGTTGTTCGGTTGTGCTTAGGCTTACAAAGAATGGTGGGTCGGAGATGAGTCCATGTGAAAAGTTAATAAATATCATTATTTTCGACTGGAACTCTTACGAATTTATTACTAGTGTTTAGTTGTCGAGCTTCTTTGATGAACTAGTGCCACGGAATTAGGTAGCTTTCAGAGAGAGACTTAAGCGGTTATTTGCCTATAAACTGATGGCATGTGGCCAGGATAGAAGCAACCACATGGAGTGGATCGATATGTCTCGGAATATATTTTTCTATATAAAGTGTTTTTTAATAACATTCTTATCCTTTTTTACAGCCTCATTATTAGCATTACCCAACGAACATCCGGCATTTAAGTTGAAGTCCAAAGAGCAATTGGCGGAAATTAAGCCAAAATCATCAAATCAAACAGTACTGTCACGAAGTCAAAAAGCCCCATCCATAGATAATCTTCATTTTGAAGAAAAACATCCGGATGAATCATCAATACTTGTAGATACCGCCAGTATTGATACCAGTAAACTAATTCAATCAAGGCTGATGTCTCTGGATCCAGAGCAGCCCGAAGTAATACTTCCAGACCCCCAAATCACCATAGATGGAAATGACTATATTTTGTCTGTTGTGGAGTCTTTCCTCGACGTCAAGCAAGAAGTCCGATATGTAACAGCAAAAATAGTCGGGCATGAGGGCATATCGAGGTTTATTGTTGATGATAGTTCTGGCGAAGTCGTGGGAAATCTCTCTATTGATGGTCAGGAGTATAGAGTTATTCCTCGCGAGATTGATAACGAGCAGCATCTTATCTATCTAATAAAAGATGTACAGCCTGATAAATATACTGGAAGGTCGAAACGTAAAACCGTTTCCAAACCAAATCATATCTCAGCTAATCGGCTTGAGAAACAGTTACTGAAAACCCAATTATTATACGAAATTGAGCCAGCGTTGTATCGCCAAACCCTTAGGGCTGAGGGGACCAGCACTAATCTAATTAAGGGTAATATTGGTCGAATTGGTGTATCGAAAACCCTTAAAAAGGATCCTTCAGAGATTCTAAAGCTTTTAGTTAATCTTGATTCTATTACCCTTGCCCGTGATGATTTTGAATATAGAGTAACGCAGGTTCGGGGTAACAAGAATGATGGCTATTCTGCACGTTTCCGGCAGGTGATAAATGGCATACCTCTTCGTGCCGGCTCAAGGATCAAGTTTGATTCACAGGGGAATGTCACCCAGCTATCGGCCCAAGTAGTCGACCCATTACTTGCCGACATCCGGCCGTCAAAACTGGCAAGGTCTGAAGTGATTGAGATAGCTGAAAGATCAGTAGAAAAACACCTCAATAAGCCTGATCTTCAATTTATCATGATCGATAGGGTCCCCATAAAACTTAGTTATAAGACCATAGATAATAATTTCACGCTGACCCCTTATTGGGAAGTCGTGTTTTTTGAGGTACAGTCCGGCGAGGGGTCTTATAGAGTTTTCGTTGATGGTCATACCGGTGAAGTACAAGTCACTAAAGCAGCAGATCATGTACCGACTCAATTTCAAACGGATGTGTGTGAACATGAGTCCGGTATCTCTTTAGATTTGTGTGAAGACGTAAGTATTACAATCCCGATTTATCCTCCGATTACTATATTTTCAACCGTCAAAGATGTTATTGAGGAATCGTCTACAGGCCAGTTTATTTGCAAGCTTTCGGGTTTATGCCAAGACCCCCAAGCTAAGAATCCATAGGAGGTTATAAATAATATGGAAGATTGGCTTTCAGAGAACACTGGTGGTGTTTGTTGTAGTGAGGTGGGTGGGCTTTCTGATTCCGTTGACGTAAAAATCAATACTCAGGGATCCGGCGGTCCTTCATATAATCACGGTACCGGAACTCTTTCTTTCCCACATCCTAGTAGTCTTGATCCCGCAGTCTGGAATCCAGTCCAAACTCAAAAATTTGATGATATTGTTGTCCATGAGGCATCTCATGCAGTCCTTCGTGGTGTTAATGAGGACCTATCTGCGGCAATAAATGATGGAGACCCTTGGGCGACGGATATGAATGAAGGGTTTTCAGATGCCATGGCAGTACTTTACTCTGAAAAATTCGACCCTCCTGGAGATACAAAGGTCGGCGAGGGTGCCTTTAAAAGTGCTAGTGATATAAGAGATATTTCTGAAAGTAAAACCTTTGATGATTTTGTTGACAGCGCAGCAGCCGGAATGGCACAGCAAAATGGAAAAATATTTGGCAACTTTATTTATCGTGCACGACAAGCCGGGTTGACCGTCGATCAAGCAGCAAAAGCAGTTGTATTGATTGCTGAGACGGTAAATAGGAATGATGGTTTAGTTGATGATAAATTAGATGAAAAAGATATCAGGGACGCCATTGACGATATTTCAGTCTTAGATCAAGTGATTGGAACCATACTCGATGCAGTTTGGGGTCAGATGAATGGTTATGAAGACCCTCCTTCTGGCGGCGGATCAGGTACTCCCTTTGCCCCCTCATTTGTAACAGGAATATTCACAGGTTGTTATCAAACTATTAGTCTTTATAGTAATTCCTGGGGAGCATCATCAGGTGCAAGTCACTACAATGTTTATCACAGCACCACGGGTGCAGGTTACATTTATTCATTTAGTACATCATTTCCCAGTTCTTCGACTTATAACACCACCAACGTTTTTGTAAAGGTTAGTGCGTGCAACTCGAGCGGATGTTCAGGTTTATCAGCTAGTAGTTTTCATCAAGTACATCTGTGTGGCGGTTAAGAATAAAACTGTTATCTGTCACATAAGTTGTGTGAGGCGGAAGTGATATATTTTCTTCCGCCTCATTTTGTTAATGTTGACTGCGCTTTCACTTTTCACCAATGCTATTGGATCGCCTAGAAACAAATCTTAACCAGTCAGCTTGCGCACTATCGCCCGTCCCAGAATCCCCAACTTATTACCGCCGGAAAATCTCGCGGTGTGAGTTTTCTCCACGCCCTGTGCATAGTTGCTGCGGCGTGAATAGTCGATGCTGATGTCGAGAAAAACGGGCTGGTGGTGGGCTGCGGTTTCCAGTGCGTGACGCAGGGCGACTTCTATATCGTTGTTGTGTCTGACCGGAATATAGCCGCACTCGATGGAGTCGGCAAAGGCGCCCCAGTTGATATTGCCGAGTTGCGTGCAGGTACTTTGACTGTCACTGACCCGCTGGCTGTGATTAATCCGCGAGAGTTTTCCGTCATTAAATATGCAGTAGATAGTGCCGAGATTTTCCCGCACAGCGGTGAGTGCTTCCATACCGCTCATCAACATGGCGCCGTCGCCGAGTATGCCTATCACCTGTTTGTCTGGGTTAACCAGCTTTGCCGCGTTAACCGCTGGCATGCAATAGCCCATGGCATTGAAGCTTGAGGGGGAGATAAAGCTGCGCGGGGTATTAATTGGCATTAACTCGGCGGCTAGATAGGTGTGCAGGCCGTCGTCTGTAATAATAATGGCGTCGTCGCTGACTGCGGCACGGAGCTTGTCAAAAAATACTGCGGGGTTTACTAGCCCTCTGCTGTTATGGCCCAGCCACTCTTTTTTAAACAAGGCTTTTTGGATGGCTATATCGTCGACCAAGACTTTTCTGCTTACTGCTGAGGGTTGTTGTTCTTGGATTTTGTAGAGCAGGTCGGTGGTGATCTGTTGAATATTGCCATGCAGTGCGGTCGCGCTTTGCTGTTGCTCGTCGCTGCCGCCTTTTTCGCGGGTGTCGCTGGTAATATAAATAATATTCTGGGGTAGTTCTGCACTGCCGCTGGCAGTATCGACTTCATTTAGATTGGTGCCTATGGCGAGCAGGCAGTCGCAATCTTTAAAGGCATTCTCTGCACTGGGCACCGCTGCATGGCCAAAGATCATGCCGGCGTGCAACGGATGCTTGGCGGGAAAGCTGCTGACTCCAGAGAGGGTTGTGCAGACTGGTGCACCGATCTGTTGGGCCAGGGCAATGACTTGGGTTTGGGCGTCCACTGCACCCCAGCCGACGATAATACCTGGGTGCTGTGCGTTGAGAAGCTGTATCGCGACGGCGCTTAAATTTGCATCGCTGATGGGTTCGACTTCTTGATTGACGCTTTGGCTCTTCTGACCGAAGAGTGGCAGAGGCTCGTCTATATCGACGGAAAGCATTTGAATGTCGAGAGGAATCTCGACAAACACCGGGCCTGGCCGATCACTGGTGGCGAGGTTATAGGCGGTGAAAAGTGTCTCGACGATCTGTTGATGCTCGCTGATACTGTAGACCGCTTTGGTCAGCGGTTTGAGAATTTCCTTGGCGTCGATAAAGTGGGAATGGCTTTCCTTGCTATGGGCGCTACCAGCAATTATCAAAAGCGGAATGCCAGCCAAGTAGGCTTCGCCTATACCACTGATTGCATGAGTCACTCCGGAACCTGAAACGATCAGCATGGTGCCAACGCTGCCGGCGCGAGTGCGACTGACCGCATCGGCCATAAAGGCGGCGTTCATTTCATGATTGACTAAAAGAGGGGTGATCAGCTCGGACTGATTTAGCTGATCGTAGATCTCAGCGTTTTGCACGCCCGGTATCCCAAAAGTATGGGTAATGCCAAGCTGCTCCAGTGCGTACTGGGTTAACCATGCGCCGCTTTTATTCATCAAACTCTACCGTCCCTGTGTGAGCTTTTAATCAGCTGATATGACCTGTGGTTCTGATGCGCTTGGCACCTATAACCGGACGATCTCTCTTGGCATCGGCGCGACGTTTAAAGGCGGCATCGATATAATTTTTACCCGCAATCAACAGTCCGGTAACCAAGAATGCACCCGGGGGTAAAACCGCGATTAAGAAGCTGTAGTTCTCACCGAAGGGCTGCAGCATCCAACCGCTGGCAACCGGGCCAAACAGCAGGTGCATACTGGCAAATAGCGTGCCCTGGCCAAACAGTTCGCGAATGGCACCTAGGGCAACTAGAACCAGTAAAAATCCCAGTCCCATCATCAAACCATCGAGTGCGGCCAAGCCTACATGGTGCTTGCTGGCAAAGGCTTCAGCGCGACCAAGAATGGCGCAGTTAGTAACGATCAGAGGGATAAAAATACCCAGAATCTGATACAGGTCATAGGTGTAGGCTTTCATTAACAGTTCGGCGCAGGTGACAAAGGCGGCGATAATAATCACAAAGGCGGGCAGTCTGACTGCATCGCTAACATGGTTGCGAATCAGCGAGACTATGGTGTTGGAGCCAATGAGAACTGCCATGGTGGCAAGGCCTAGGCCCAGGGCATTGACCACACTGCCGGTGACCGCTAACAGCGGGCAGAGCCCAAGCAGTTGCACCAACGCTGGGTTATTCGTCCATAGGCCATTTTTGGTGACTTCAGAAATGCTGGGTCCTTCGGTAGTGACCTCAGTAGTAACTTCGCTGCTCATAGTGCTGCCTGTTCGTTTTCACGTGCGGCGTTCGCGGCGGCGATCTGTAATAGACGCTCGCGATCATCCTCAAAGTATTGCAGAGTTTTCAGAACTTGGTTAACTACTGCCCGAGGGGTGATGGTGGCGCCGGTAAACTGATCATACTCACCGCCTTCCTTTTTCACTTTCCAGCCACTGGCTTGTGGGTTGACCAAGGACTTGCCATTAAAGCTCAGAATCCAGTCGCTCTTTTTCAGGTCCACTTTATCGCCTAGACCTGGAGTTTCCCGATGTTCTACGACGCGCACTCCGGCAATCGAGCCATTAAAGTTAATCCCGATAATCATCGAAATAGCGCCGCTATAACCGTCTGGTGTGACAGCTGGAATAATTGCCGCCACTGGCTGACCCTGATCGCGAGCAATATGAATATTGCCGCCTTTTTTTAGGCCCAGTGCCGCCCAGTATTGTTCTGGTACCGGCTGCACATCCATCAACATATCGTTGTCATGGCGTTCTAGGGGAATAATTTCCAACAGGGCCCGCTGGGCTGCCTCACGCTCGGACTGCTCGATACGCTCATAGGTCAGTTCATTGGTGGTGGCTAAAATTAGCGAAGTGACCAAGGCAAAGAGGGCGAGAACTATACTGTTAAAACCCATTGATTTGATGATCATCAGTCTTCCTCCTTCTCAGTGGCTCTGCGCCTGTCAGTATGACCATAGGTACGTGGCAAGGTGTAGTTGTCGATAAAGGGTGCAGCAAAATTCGCCAGCAACACAGCAAAGGCCACGGCATCTGGGTAGTTGCCCCAGGCGCGAATCACATAGACCAGCACGCCGATCAGGGCGCCGAATATCAGACGACCGCGATTGCTCACTGCCGAAGACACTGGGTCGGTGAGAATAAAGAATGCGCCCATCATGGAGGCACCACTAAATAGGTGCATTAGCGGCGAGCCCGGGCTTGAAGAACTGCCGGAATCCCAAAAGAGAATCGACATCAGTGCCAGGGCGCCGAGCATGCCCACAGGGCCGTGCCAGGTAAAGATACGCTGAGATAGCAGAATAATACCGCCGAGCAAAAAGCCGAGATTGACCCACTCCCAACCGGCGCCAGCGAACATGGCCTGATTAAACAGCGGCTCGCGATCATAGACCTGATCAACCAAAAGACCGCTGCTGTGTTTAAAGACATCCAGTGGCGTAGCCCCAGTGACACCGTCGGCGGGACTGTAACCGGCAAAGACAATTTGCAGTGATTCGATTAAACCGGGATGCGCTGCGCCAGCAGGTAGCAGGGCAAGCGGTGCCACCCAGGTGGTCATTTGAATCGGGAAGGAGATGAGCAGGACAACATAGCCCACCATCGCCGGATTAAACGGGTTATAGCCGAGGCCGCCATAGAGTTGTTTGGCCACCACTATGGAGAACACTGTGCCGACTACTACCACCCACCAGGGGGCCAATGGCGGCAGGGCGAGCCCCAATAAGACTGCAGTGACAACGGCGCTGTAATCACCGAGATAAAAACTAATCGAGCGGCCACGCATTTTCACAATCGCCGCTTCACAGACAACGGCAGTCACTGATGCCAGCACCACGTTGATAAAGCTGCCCCAACCAAACTGCCAGGTCAGTGCGGCTAGACCTGGGATGGTTGCCAGCAACACTAACTTCATCACTTGGGACGTATTTTGCGCTGCGTGGGCGTGGGGTGAGGAGACCTGTTTAAATGCCATTATTCTGCCAACTCCGCGAGCTTGGATTTGGATTGCTCAAGTTTTTGTCGGGTGTTTTCCACTGCGGCACTGAGTTTGTCTTGTTTGCCACTGTCACTATCCACAGCTTCAGCCAGTTTCTCTTCAGCCATCTTCAGGCGTTGCTCGGCGCTGGCGATGGTGCGCTCAAGTTTGGCGCGCTGATCTTCGGGGCTGGCCTGCTTGGCGGCAGCACGGGCTTGGGCGGCAGCGATAATATCTGCTGCAGAGGAGCTGGGTACGGCACCAGTGGGAGTGGCTGGTGCACTTGGGGCTGCACTTGATACTGCACTGCCATTGGCTGTTGCCGCTAAATGATCGGCTTTCGCTTGCTGAGTCGCTTCGCGACGGGCGGCACGTTTGACTTCTTTTTCACGCTCGGCCTGTTCTATACGTTCTTTATGAAACTCAAAACGGTCGCGAGCATGATCGGATTTAACTTTTTCTTCACGGGCCTGACGGATATCGCCTTTGGCGGCGCGGTAATATTGCACCAGGGGAATATTACTCGGGCATACATAGGAGCAGGCGCCACATTCTATACAGTCAAATAGATTGTGCGCTTCGAGACGGTCGTGTTCCTCGGCTTGGGCATACCAAAACAGCTGTTGCGGCAGCAGCGAAACCGGGCAGGCCTCAGCACACATCCCACATCTAATGCAGGGTTGCGCCGGGTCATCGTCAGGAATCTCGGCGTAGCTGGGCGCCAGAATACAGTTGGTGGTTTTCACGATGGGCACATCGGCTGAGGGCAGAGTGAAGCCCATCATAGGTCCGCCCATCACCACGCGGCCACCGGCCTGTTCATCGAATTGATTGTGCTCGAGGAGATGCCTAACTGGGGTGCCGATCAGAGTGTCGTAGTTGCGCGGTGTACCCACGGCATCACCGGTGACTGTAGTCACTCGGGAAATCAGTGGCTCGCCGTCGATGACAGCGCGCTTGATTGCATAGGTGGTACCAATATTGATACAGACCATGCCTTCATCAGCGGGCAACTTGCCGGCGGGTAGCTCTTTGCCAGTCAGAATATAAATTAGCTGCTTCTCGCCACCGGAGGGATATTTGGTCGGGAACACGACTACTGAAATACCACTGCCTTCCACATGGGGGGCGAGTGCGGCGATGGCTTCCGGCTTATTGTCTTCGATGCCAATCATGATGTTGGTGGGATGATCGAGGATCGCGCTGAGGATTTTAATCCCCTCAATAATTTCGCCAGCGCGCTCACGAATCGCGGAATCATCCGCAGTGATATAAGGCTCACATTCGGTGGCATTCACAATCAATGTATCAATCGGACGCTGACGTCCGGGATTGAGTTTAACTGCAGATGGAAAGCCGGCGCCGCCCATACCAGAGATGCCAGCATTGCCGACCATCTCAAGAAGCTTTCGTGGCGCTATATGTTCGTAGTCGCTAATGCCCTGATGCTCAATCCAGGTATCGGCGCCATCGGTAGTGATTTCGATACAGGGGGCGAGCATACCCGAGGCGTGTGCAATGGGCCGGTGCTCTATAGCACTGATAGTGCCAGAGGAGGGCGCATGCATAGGAATACTGACCATGCCGACAGCCTGGGCAATCACCTGACCTTTAAGGACCTGCTGGCCCATCTCCACACAGGGAGTGGCCGGCGCGCCAATATGTTGGCTCAGTGGAATAACCAGCTTTTCTGGAATCGGCAATTGGCCAATCGGCAGTGTTACTGATTGATGTTTGTTTTCCGGAGGATGTACGCCACCAGGTGTAACCCAGGTTCTACTCATGCTGCACCCTCGTTGTGAACCGCAGGGCTAACTTCACCGCGGCGATCAGAGGCAATCATTTGACCCGGCTTGGCGGGGATTGACCATTTCCAATCGGCAATGGTCTCCGCAACTGGCAGCATATCGATACAGTCTACTGGGCAGGGCTCAACACAGAGATCACAGCCAGTGCACTCGTCGGTAATAACGGTGTGCATTAATTTTGCCGCGCCCAAAATGGCATCCACAGGGCAGGCTTGAATACACTTGGTGCAGCCGATGCATTCATCTTCACGAATATAGGCGACGGTTTTGACTTCGCTCTCTACGCCGTGTTCCGCATCCAGTTCTGGTGCAGGCACGTCCAGTAGATTGGCGATGGCATTAATCGTCGACTGGCCACCTGGAGGGCATTTGTTGATTACATCGCCAGCGGCTATAGATTCGGCATAGGGGCGACAGCCGGGAAAACCACATTGGCCACACTGAGTCTGTGGCAACAGTTCGTCGATCTGTTCGACAATGGGATCGCCTACAACCTTAAATTTTTCCGCGGCGAATCCGAGCAGCGCGCCGAATAGTATCGACAGACCGACTAGGGCAACCAAGGCTGCAAGGATGGGGTTTTGCGCGATAAGCTCAATCATTTAAACGAGTCCACTGAATCCCATAAAGGCCAGTGACATCAGTCCGGCGGTAATCATGGCGATGGCAGCCCCTTTAAAGGACTCGGGCACATCGGCAGCAGCTAGACGTTCACGCATAGCTGAGAACAGAATCAGCACCAATGAAAAACCGGCGCCGGCACCAAAACCATAGAGTGAAGACTGAACAAAGTTGAGGTCTTTTGAGGTGTTCTGCAAGGCCACACCCAGTACCGCACAGTTGGTGGTAATTAGCGGTAGAAACACACCGAGCACGCGGTAGAGCAACGGGCTGGTTTTTTCAATAAACATTTTAGTGAACTGCACCACCGCGGCAATCACCAGAATAAAGGCGATGGTGCGCAGATAGATCAGCCCCAGAGGCTCGAGCACCATGGCGTTGACTATGTAGCTGGCCATGGCCGTGAGGGTCAGAACAAAGGTGGTGGCCGCAGCCATACCAATGGCTGATTCAAGTTTATTCGAGACACCCATAAACGGGCAGAGTCCGAGGAACTGTACCAGTACATAGTTGTTGATCAGTATCGAACTGACCAGAATGACTGCAAATTCTGCCATGCTAAAACGCCAAACCTTGTGTTGGCTGCCATTATCGTGGAATCAACTAGCGCGATTCAACCCATATACAGCAGGTGGTTAGTTCTTTTATGTATAAGTAGTAACTGCAAAAACAGCTACTGCTCGGCTTAGCTCAAATATTAATTCAATTATACGCAGGGATTAGACTTGTTGATCAGCTAACCCGCTGGCCTGGCTGTGCACCGCTATCCGGTTCCAGCAGATAAATTCCCTTCTTGTCACCGGCCGCTAGCACCATGCCCTCGGACATACCGAAGCGCATTTTGCGCGGTGCCAGATTGGCGACCATCACTGTTAGGCGGCCCTCAAGATCTTCCGGCTTATAGGAAGACTTAATCCCGGAGAATACCTGACGGGTTTCGCCGCCAAGATCGAGAATCAGCTGCAGTAACTTGTCGGCGCCCTCAACATGGGATGCGCTGACAATGCGCGCCACACGAAGATCCACCTTGGCAAACTCATCAAAGTTAATTTCTGCGGCTATAGGATCATCAGCCAGTGGGCCTTCAATGGGTTTTGCCACAGCCAGAGCCGTCTCTTCTTTGCTGGCTTCAATCATTGCATCGACCTTGTCTTTTTCAATACGAATCATCAATGGCTTAAAGGGTTTTAACTGATGGCCCAGCAACGGCTGTGCCGCGCTTTCCCAATTCAGGGTATCGTTGAGAAACTCTTCAGCGGCAATGGTCATGGCTGGCACAACAGGCTTTAGGTAAGTCATCAACACGCGGAACATATTGATGCCCTGAGAGCAGATGTCCTGCACCTGCTGTTGCATGCCTTCCTGCTTATTCAGTTTCCACGGTTCTTTGGCGGCAATATATTCATTGGCGGCATCGGCCTGAGCCATAATCTCGCGGATCGCCTTGCTGAAGTCGCGGTTTTCATAGTGCTTGGCAATGCTTTCAGCCGCGCCACTCACCTGAGCCCATAGTTCTGGGTTATCTATATTGGTCGACAGCACGCCATCGTTGCCATTGGCAATAAACTTGGCACAGCGGCTGGCAATGTTCACTACCTTGCCCACCAAATCACTGTTGACCTTCTGCTGGAAGTCTTCCAGGTTGAGATCTATATCTTCCACCGAGCCGGAGAGTTTTGATGCGTAGTAATAGCGCAGATAATCCGGATCCAAGTGATCGAGATAGCAGCGCGCATTAATAAAGGTGCCGCGAGATTTCGACATCTTTTTACCGTTAACCGTGACAAAACCATGGACACAGATCTTGGTGGGGGTGCGGAACTGGGCACTGCTCAACATGGCGGGCCAGAACAGCGCATGGAAGTTGACTATGTCTTTGCCGATAAAGTGGTACAGCTCAGTAGTGCTGTCAGCCTTCCAGTAATGATCAAAATCCATGCCTTCGCGATCGCAGAGATTTTTAAAGCTGGCCATATAGCCGATTGGCGCATCCAACCACACATAAAAGTACTTGCCGGGAGCATCGGGGATCTCAAAACCAAAGTAGGGCGCATCGCGACTGATATCCCATTCTTGCAGGCCACTGTCCAACCACTCGCCGAGTTTATTGGCCACTTCTTCCTGCACCGCGCCACTGCGCGTCCACTCTTGCAGGAACTGAGTAAACTCAGGCAGTTTAAAGAAATAATGGGTTGAGGCTTTTTCAATAGGGGTGGCGCCAGAGATAGCCGACACCGGATTGATCAGGTCGGTGGGCGAATAGGTTGCGCCGCAAGCTTCGCAGTTATCGCCATACTGATCTTCGGTTTTGCACTTAGGGCAGGTGCCCTTGATATAACGATCCGCCAAAAACAGATTTTTCTCTGGGTCAAACGCCTGAGTAATCTCACGCTTGGCAATATGGCCATTGGCGTTTAAACGGTTGTATATAAGCTCAGAAAACTCGCGGTTCTCTTCCGAGTGGGTGGTGTGGTAATTATCCACACTGATCAGAAAGTCTTTAAAGTCAGCCTCGTGAATCGCCCGCATATCCGCAATATGCTGCTCAGCGCTAATGCCCTTTTCATCTGCCTTGAGCATAATCGCAGTTCCGTGAGCATCGTCGGCGGAAAGGTAGTAACATTCATGCCCGCGCATTCTCTGAAAGCGCACCCAGACATCGGTTTGGGTATATTCCAAAACATGTCCAAGATGCAGTGCAGCATTGGCATAGGGGAGAGCGTTAGTGACCAGAATCTGACGTTTTGATGACATGGCAAAATTTCTTGTTTTGAGGATATTTTAGGCGCTAGTTGTAATGCACTTTAGAGCCTGTAGTTTAGCGCGTAACTATAGCGATTTTGCGCCAACTTTTCATGTGCTATCGCCTGTGAAATCGCCCCAGACAACCCAATCTAGTTAAAAACCGGCAATAACGGAGTAAATCAGTGTTAGCTCAAGTAAAACAGATCATTGCAGTGGCATCAGGCAAAGGCGGCGTGGGCAAATCCACCACCGCAGTCAATTTAGCTCTGGCCCTTCAGGCCCAGGGTAAAAAAGTCGGCCTGCTGGACGCCGATATCTACGGCCCCAGCATCGCCATGATGATGGGAGTGGCCGAAGGAACGCGCCCCGCCACAGCCGACGGAAAATCCTTTACCCCAGTAATGGCTCATGGTCTTGAAACCATGTCCATGGCCTACCTGGTCAGCGACAAAACTCCCATGGCTTGGCGTGGCCCCATGGCCAGCGGCGCACTGCAGCAATTGTTAGAGCAGACCCACTGGTCTGAGCTCGATGTGTTGGTAGTGGATATGCCCCCTGGTACCGGCGACATCCAGCTTACCCTTTCACAAAAAGCCGCAGTCGCAGGCGCAGTGATTGTTACCACCCCTCAAGACATAGCCTTGCTCGATGCCCAAAAAGGTATTGAGATGTTTACCAAGGTAAAAATCCCGGTGCTCGGTATTGTTGAAAATATGGCCGTGCATCTGTGCAGCAACTGCGGTCATGAAGACCATATCTTTGGCAGTGGGGGTGGCGAAAAAGTCGCCGCAGATTACAGCACCCAACTGCTTGGCAGCATGCCGCTGGATAGAAGTATTCGTGAACGTGGTGATTCGGGTCTGCCTTCAGTGGCGGCTGAGCCTGATAGTGATATTGCTCAGCGTTATGGCAGCGTGGCTCGGCAGGTGATTGAACAGCTGGCAGCTTTGGACGATAACAGTGGGCCAGAGATTGTATTTGACTAAGGCGCAGTGCCAATAGCCTGAGATCTCTCGCCGCTGCCTACTTTGTCATCCCAGCACCCCATTCTGTCATCCCGACAGAGCGCAGCGACGAGGGATCTCCTGAATATTCCTCAATGGTAATTCAGGCGATAACTCTCCCTCTTGCCCAACCCACGTAAAACGGTATGATACCGCCCTTATAAAAAGCAATCCTTACCCCAAAAAGATCGGAGTCATCGCAGATGAGCATTAAGTCAGATAACTGGATTCGCCGTATGGCCCAGCAACATGAAATGATCTCGCCCTTTGAGGCTGGTCAGGTTCGCTACTCCGGTGATGATCGCGTTATCTCTTATGGTACTTCGAGCTACGGCTACGATGTGCGCTGCTCTAACGAGTTCAAAGTGTTTACCAATGTTCACTCGAAGACTGTAGATCCGAAGAATTTCGACAGTGATTCTTTTGTGGATATGGATGGCGATTACTGCATTATCCCGCCGAACTCCTTTGCTCTGGCTAGAACGGTTGAGTACTTTAAAATTCCACGCTCGGTATTGACGATTTGTTTGGGTAAGTCTACTTATGCTCGCTGCGGCATTATTGTTAATGTCACGCCGCTTGAGCCTGAGTGGGAAGGACATGTGACTCTGGAATTTTCAAATACCACTAATCTTCCGGCGAAGATTTATGCCAATGAAGGTGTGGCGCAGATGTTGTTCTTTGAGTCGGATGAGGTTTGTGAGACGTCTTACGCTGATCGCGGTGGCAAGTATCAAGGCCAAACCGGCGTCACACTCCCCAAAACCTGATTTAAAACGGTCTTTTTCCGCGAGACCCAAAGCAGCTTCGCCGGGGCCAGCTTTTGCGGCGTTAGCGCCGTACTCGCAACTTCATGTATTTAACATACACTCAGTCGCTCCGTGCGGCGCTGCCTTGCACTCACGAAAAAATCCTCGTTTTTAATTCAGGTTTTCCCCGAAATACACTAATTTTTTTGGGTTAAATTGGCTTTTTCCTATTGGGGTTCGAACCAGCCTCTCTGGGTCTGGCATTTCGGTGTTGTCCCACACTCTTAAGATTGCTCCTGTTTACTTTAAGCTTCCTGGACCTCGGCTATCTTATAGCTGTTTCGGCTGGAGGATGTTTTAGTTTGGTCTACGATTAATCAAAACTACAGGAGTTGATTAAATGGCTGTGAAATATACCCTAAGCAAAAAACCACTTGTTAATCGTATTGAGGTTGAGCCAATTCATAAGGGCCAATGCCATTGTCGTGCTGTCAAATTTACAGTACATCTTGATCGAGGGCTGATTGATACCCGTCGTTGTAATTGCTCCATGTGCAGGCGGCGCGGCGCTGTTGTTGCCTCTGTTGAATTGAAAGATTTAGTTGTCGATGAAGGCGAAGATGTCTTGGCGTTGTATCAATTTAACACCAACACAGCGAAACATTATTTTTGTTCTAAATGTGGGATTTATACCCATCATCAAAGACGATCAAATCCGAAATTATACGCCTTTAATATAGCCTGTCTCGATGGCATTGATCCTTTTGTGCTGGCTAATATTCCTGTTCTGGATGGCGAAGATCATCCTACTGATAAAGCAGAGTGATAGTCAGGAAGCTATTTAATGAATGCACAAGTGTTGAGGGTTGAGCTATGACTACATCTGTATATCAAGAGTTGAAATTACAAATTGTAGATTTTCTTGGTTTATCTAAGGATGCGATTCACATCCATATTGGTCTGATAGCATTCGTTCTTGCTGTCGCAATATGGAAAAAGGGTAAGGTAACCCCTATTTGTCTAGTTCCCGTTCTACTTGTTGCGTTTGGAATGGAGTCGATGGATTTATATGATGACTATAATTCAGTTGGCTACTTCCGCTGGTCAAACAGCATTCATGATATTTTGAATACAACGATCTGGCCGATCCTAATGCTTGCGTTGGTTAAAGTGAAACTGTCTATACAAAACAAATAAACTAAGGGTTCAACAACGCATCCCGCAATGCCTTAGCCTGTTGCTGAATCCGCTGAGTATTCTCCGGCCCAGTGCGGAGTAGCTGTTTCTGCAATGGCAGCAGCGACTCAAGCGCCGGATCAGCGAATTTATACACCACAGAATCACGGCTCAATCGAATCGGCTCGGCCACTACAGGTGTTGCCAATATAACGTCTATGGCTTGCAAGATAATGCCGTCCATCTGTCTCGGGTTATAACCCATTTCTGAAAAGGCATTTTCCAACAGTGGTCTGGCGAAGTGGAACATCTTCGCCATGTTGTCCATGGGCAAGCTGGTCAAAGTGTTGATGGTGCTGTCATAGCGTTCGTAGTTACCGGCGTTTAACCAGACGGTGCCGTCGCTGCTATGGGTGGCAAATTTGCCTTCCGGTGCTGTGAGGGGGAATATCTTTGACAGCAGTACGCCGTTGGATAGGCCGTCGGCATAGCTGGCGGTGCGGCGCAGCAGATCATCGGTTTTCACCCATTTGGCGAATTCTGTTTTGTTGCTGATTAGCAGCAGGCGCTCGCGGATAAAGTCGTCGCTGTTATCGAGTTTGGGCAGGGTTGGCGGTGTGCTGACTGAGTTGGTCTCGGGCTCTTGTTCTGGCTCGGGTTCGACGGCTTCTGGAATTACAGCTTCAGGTATTACTGGTGCCGCTATCACTGCCTCGGCTACTGGCTCTGGTATGGCGATTAGTTCGGGGTCATATTCTGGCTTGCTCTGTGCTTTAAACAGAACGGCGACAATAATGACCGCGGAGATTAGGGTGCCAGCAATAAAGACTAGATTGTTTGAGCCAGTTTTTTTAGGTTCGCGGTTCATTCTGTGCTGCCATCCGAGTTTGTGTGAGCGTTGTTAAGGGGCTGTACGGTCTGGTTATTGACCACTGCACTGCGCAGTTCAAGTTGATGACTGTCACCGTTCTTTTTCTGTTCGAGTTTTACGATTAGATATTCCCAGTCCCTGGCCAGCCAGGCTATAAATTGGGTACTGTCGTCTGCATCGACAATTTTCTCGACTTTGACTGTGGCCAATGGCCCTAAGGCTGTTTCCAATACTTCGTTTGAAACTACGCGATAGGCATATTGTTTCAGCTTTCCCCTGGAAATGACAGGATAAGAGAATGCTCTGTGGCCGGCATTTAAATCGCGACGCAGCTGCAGGCGGTGGGTGATCATATCCAGTTGCCCGGCTTCCAGTGCGGTTTCTTTGTGGCTGTCATTCTTCTGATAGTGCAGGGTCTTGCTCTGCCAATCAAAGCGCTGCACTTCTGTTTTGGTGCGACCAAACACTGAGCGAATGTAGCTGTATTCAGCGGGGAGCAAGAGTTGCTCGTCGGTGAGGCTAAAGGTGCTCTGTTCATCGATCTTGCCGAGGAAGTTTTTCGCGGTCAGGCTTTCGCGATAGATGCCCGGTTCAATCTCTTCGAGGCGCTGCACGGCTTCAATGTCTAGGCCGCTAAACTTGGCTGAGTAGTTGGCACTGTAGGGGCTGAGGACTAGTTCAGAGATGGGCTCTGAGGTGGATGCAGAGACTGTTTCCATGGAGGTTTCTGCGCCACCGCTAAAAGCAGTGGTTGTTTGTATAGAGAGTAAGAGTAGCAGTGACAGTTGCTTTAGCGCGCTAGTGAGATAGCGTTTCAATTGAAAGGCCGACTGAAAGGTAGGCTGAAAGGTAGGCTGAATCGTTGTGAATACTGACAATGGTCTGACCTCGGCGATATCTCTTTTAGATGCTGTTAGAGTAACAAAAATTCACTTGGTTCGCTGGTCTCTTAAAATAGGCTACCTGTGAAGCGGCCAGGCCTTTGAGTCAGGCCTTGTTCTACCAGCTGCTCTGGCTACGCTCTTCTATCTCGACACAGACGCCGCCCTCGGGGAGTAACTCATTATCGAGAATCACATGGCCTTCGCGCAACTCTAGACGTCCCTCGCAGAACCACTGTGCCGCCAATGGATATATCTGATGTTCAAAGACCAGCACTCTTGAGGCCAGGTCTTCAGCAGTATCGTTTTCCAGCAGCTCAACCTGAGCCTGAACTATGCCCGGTCCGCCATCTAGCTCGGCGGTAACAAAGTGCACTGTAGCGCCGGCTTCACTGTCACCGGCATCTATAGCGCGCTGGTGAGTGTGTAGACCGGGGTATTTGGGTAGCAATGAAGGGTGAATATTTATCAGTCGACCGAGAAAACGATTCACAAACTGTGGTGTGAGTATGCGCATAAAGCCAGCCAGCACAATCAGATCTGGGGTAAAGCTATCGATCACGTCGGCCAGTGCTACATCGAACTCGGCGCGGGAGGCGAAGCTACTGTGATCCAAGGTGATATTGGGGATCGCTGCAACTGCTGCGCGCTCAAGGCCTTTAACGCCGGCTTTGTTGCTAATGACTGCAACCACATCGCCGTTTAGTGACCCATCCGCGCAACCATCTATAAAGGATTGCAGGTTGGAGCCACCGCCGGAGATCAGGACAACTATGCGTCGCTTGCCCTTGGAAAGGTCAGTCATCAGGATAGTCCGAGCAGTTGAACCTGTTCTTCGCCGGCTTTTTGAACAGAGATACTGCCCAGTTCGAAAGCGGTTTCGCCGCTGGCAGCCAACATAGCCAAGGCTTCTTGGGCACGATCAGCGGGAACACAGATAACCATGCCAACGCCGCAATTTAGCGTGCGGTGCATTTCGTGCTCGTCGATATTGCCGCCTTTTTGAATCCAGTCGAAGACTGCTGGACGGGTCCAGGCCTGAGTGTCGATTATGGCTTTGGTGTTGTCGGGCAGAACTCGTGGAATGTTCTCTAATAGTCCGCCACCAGTAATATGGGCCAGGGCATTGACCTGCGACTCGGCGATCAACTTCAGCAGTGGCTTGACGTAGATGCGGGTGGGTTCCATGAGCAGGTCGATCAGAGGCTTGCCATCCAGTTGCGCGGTGGCGGGATCTGTATCCGTAACTTCCAGTACTTTGCGAATCAGCGAGTAGCCGTTGGAGTGGGGGCCACTAGAGGCTAAACCAATTAGGCTGTCGCCGATACTGACTTTGGTGCCGTCGATAAGGTCAGCTTTCTCGACTATGCCGACACAGAAGCCAGCCAGATCGTAGTCTTCGCCTTCATACATGCCGGGCATCTCAGCGGTTTCGCCGCCGATCAGTGAGCAGCCAGAAATGTCACAGCCATCGGCGATGCCATTCACTACAGCAGCGGCTGTGTCTATCTCGAGTTTGCCCGTGGCGTAGTAGTCGAGGAAAAACAGCGGCTCGGCGCCACAGACAATCAGATCATTTACACACATGGCGACCAGGTCGATGCCGACGGTATCATGCTTGCCGTGATCCAGTGCCAGACGCAGTTTGGTGCCAACGCCATCGGTACCGGAAACCAGTACCGGCTGTTTGTACCCAGTAGGTAATTCAAACAGTGCACCAAATCCGCCAAGGCCGGCTAAAACTTCTGGTCGTCTTGTGCGCTTGGCTGCGCCCTTAATTTTTTCGATCAGTGCATTGCCCGCATCGATGTCGACGCCTGCATCTTTATAGCTGAGTGATTTGCTGTTTTCGGTCATGGCACAAGCCTTCTTTTGTTAGCCCGCTATTTTAGATGCAGTGGGCTTACTTTTCATCAAGCACTGATATAATGTTGCAAAATATCTGGAGAAAAACCGTTGAAACGGACATTAATTTTGTTTTTCGCCCTGTTTTGCACCTCAGTGATGGCCGAACAGGTTTCCGGGCTCTATAACGGACGGGTTTTGGTTGCCGATCAAACTGAGCAATCGAGATCAAAAGGGGTCAATCAGGCACTCGAACAGGTGCTTGTTAAGCTGACTGGCAACAGTAAAATTATGCAGCTTCCCGGTATTCAAAAAGCCGTTAGCAATACCAATAATTTTATCGCCAGTGTCGGCTACACAAAATTGCCGGCAGGTTCGCCTGATGAGCTTGCTGGTCAGCCAGGTTTTTCACTGCAGGTGAGTTTTTCCACTCAGGCCATCGATCAATTGATTCGCTGGGCGCAGTTGCCAATTTTGCCCGCCGGGCGACCGAAATTGGTATTTTGGATAGTGCGTGATGATGCCGAGACCGGTCGTCAGTTTGTCACTGAGCAGCAGTTTCCCGATTTCACCCAGAATTTTCAGCAAATTATGCAAGATCGCGCCGTGCCTTATCAGCTGCCAGCGCTGGATCTTGAGGATCAATTGTCGCTCTCGGTCAACGAGGCTTGGTCCATGCGCGAAGAGACTATAGAAGTGGCCTCGCAACGCTATGGGGCTGACGGCTGGGTGCTGTTACGATTTTTCACAACCACGTCGGGCCAGGTGCGTGGCAGCTGGACCTATAAGTTGGGTGACCAGCGTGGCTTTGACGATGTTCGCGGGGAAAATACCGAGGTGTTTGTGGGACTGGCGGTTAATGAAGTAGTGGACAGTATTTCGGCACAGTTGACCTACGTACCTCAGGTGGATACCAGCAAGTTAGTGGTGCAGATTAATCAGGTTGATTCCTTCACTGACTATCAGGCAGTGGTGGCACAGCTGCAGGGCTTAAAGTTGGTGAGATCCAGCCATGTTTCGGCGGTTGAAGGCGATCGGCTGTTTGTCACTGTGGATATAGACGGCGGTGTAGATCTGCTGATTTCAGCATTGGAGCGCAGTGGTCGTTTGGTTAGCCAAACTTCCGAGATGGCGAGCTTCAGTGGTAATTTAGAATTTGATTGGATGGTTGAGTGAACGATTTTCAGCAGTTGAGTTTGGCTATTAAATTAGATAACCGGGCGACCTTCGATAATTTTTATGCCCCTACCGGCACTCCTCAGCATCTGGCGAAGATGTTACTGCAGGATGAAGGCAAGCAGTACGCCTATGTCTGTGGTGCATCGGGCACGGGTCTGTCGCATTTGATGCAGGCGGTTTGTCAGCAGCACAGCACCCGCCTGAGCAATGGTGCGGCGGTCTACCTGCCATTAAAAGAACTCTGTGACTATCCCGGGGATCAGGTTCTCGAAGGGCTGGAATCTTCTGATCTTGTCTGTTTAGACGATCTAGATCAGGTGGCTGGTCGCGAGGAGTGGCAGGCGCCGCTGTTTAACTTTTTCAATCGCTGTAGTGAGTCGGGCACCCGTCTGTTGATTACAGCGCACACGCTACCTGACTATTTAGAAATCTTGTTAGACGATCTGTTGTCGCGCTTAAAATCCGGTATTTCACTGCAGCTAATTGATTACAAAGATGCAGATCTGCGTCGACTGTTGCAGCATAGGGCCAGTGGTCTGGGTCTCTATCTATCCGATGAAGTGGCGCGCTTTTTGTTGCACAGATTACCGCGCAACAGCCATGTGTTGATGGAAGCGCTTGAAAAGTTGGATGGGGTGTCGTTGCGCGAGCAGCGCCGATTAACGCTGCCCTTTGTGAAGACTGTTCTGGATATCTAGTGCTTTCTGTTTATAACGGACAGCTCTCACAGTAGAGATAGACATGATTGGGGTCGCTCAATGTGTCCATAAACTGTAGTGGCTTGAGCGCTGATACCAGTTGTCGCTGCAGACTTACCGGCAACCAACTCTGTAAAGCCATAGCACCCACTGCGGCATTTACATTGCCGCTAATCTCCATCATCACCTGCTCCATAAAACTCAGCGGCTTGCGGCGATAGTCGATTTTGTAGTCGCTGACGCCGGCCAGTGTCGCGGCGCTGGCAATGGCGTCATTTAAGTCGCCAAGCTCATCTACTAAACCCAGCTCCAAAGCTTTTTTACCAGTCCAGGCACGGCCCTGAGCGATTTCATGAATGGCGTTGGGTGTGCTCTCGCGAGCATCGGCCACCAGGGTCAAGAAGCGCGTATAAACATGGTCAACGCCAGACTGCATGATCATTTTCGCCTCTGGGGTCATGGCTCTGCTGAGTTGCAACATACCGGCAATATTGGTGGTGCCAACGCCATCTGAATAGACGCCCATAGCACTGAGTGAATCCTCAAAGGTGGGTATCACACCAAACACACCAATTGATCCGGTGATGGTGGTGGAGAGTGCGAGTATTTTGTCGGACTCGGTAGCGATCCAATAGCCGCCAGATGCAGCGTAACTGCCCATGGAGATAACCACTGGAATGTTCTTCTTGCGCAGGGAGGCAATACTGTCGCGGATGACATCTGAGGCAAAAGCGCTGCCGCCGGGGCTGTCGACGCGCAAGACCACAGCCTTGACCTGATCCTCTTCTTCGATCGCAGCAAACATCTCCGCCAAGGTGTCACCACCGATGGTTCCCTCAGGTTGATTGCCATCAATAATAGATCCGCTGGCAACCACCACGGCTATTTCGGCTTTGCCTTTATTAACCGCTTTCAGAGAGCTCAACTTAATATGATTGAGGTAGGCGGCCATGGGCACGCTATCAAACTCGCCATTGCTGTGGGGCAGAATCTCTAGCAAATGCGCTTTGGTTTCACTGCGTGTCGCAATGCGGTCAATCAAGCCCTGCTGGAGTGCCAAGGCGGCAATATCACCATTTTCTTCGGCCAGCCTGAGGTGCATATTATTCGCCAGATCATTTAGCGCGCCATTGGGTAGGCCTCGCAGCTGCTCTACTCTGGAAGTGTAAAACTGCCATAGAGAGTCCACTAGGTCCCGTCGATCGACGCGAGCTTCGTCTGACATACCCTTGCCCAAAAAGGGTTCAACGGCACTTTTGTATTTGCCGACACGGAAGACGTGGACATTGATTTTGAGTTTATCCAGGGCTTCTTTGTAGTAACTGCTGTAGGAACCGAAACCAGTGAGCATTACGCGGCCCAAGGGGTTCATAATAATTTCATCGGCATGGGCGGCGAGAAAATACTGCGACTGAGAGAAGTTGTCGCCAATGGCAATAATCGGTTTGCCGCTCTGCTTAAAGCGCTGCAGGGCACCGCTGATCTCTTCGAGTTTGGCGATAGAGCCGCCAGCCATATAGTTGGTGTCCAACAGCACATGAGTGATGCGCTCGTCATACTGAGCCTGCTCTAGGGATAGGACCAAATCCCGCACAAGGGTTTCAGTGTCCCGTTGGCCGGGCTGTGCGAATATTTCGCTGACGGGATCTATATAGGAGCGCTGGTCAACCAATGTACCGCTGGGGGCTAAATAGAGTGCGCCGCGCTCGGGCATTGGCTGGATATCATCGACAAACATACCGGCGACTATGGCGATAAAGAACAACACTACAACCAGGCTGATCATGTAACGAATGGCACTGACAACGCTGCCGATAAACCTAAATATTCTGCGTATCAAGCCTGGTTTCTTTTCACTCATGGATGTAGTCCTTTAAATCGTTGTCTCTCAGCACTTGCCTGTCTGTTTTAAAAGGCTCATTGCTGGAATGCCGTTCGCGTCCTGTGAGTATAGACTCTAGCTGGCAGTTTGCTCTTGCTGCTCTTGCTGAAGTGCTTCCAGCCTGTCGTACTCTTCTTGCAGTGCCTTGCCGCGCTGCTGTTTCCAGCGTGCATACATCATTGCTGCGTTAAACAGGACCACTGTCAGTGCCAGTTCCACCCAGTCGAGTACCTGGGGTGATGGGCCGGCCAAGTTGTCGATGGCTGTGGCAAAATAAATCAGGATGACAAAGCAGATCCAGATCAATGTGCGAGTGTTATTGACGATTAGGCCGGGAATAAAAATCGCCAGGGGAAACAGGCAGAGAAAGTAAATAATCCCCGGCGCGCCCTGAATCCAAGCGTTGGCTGTCATGGCCGCCAGCATCAGATAAAAGCTGGCGTGGGTGAGGGGACGGGAAAAATTAATTTTTTGTTCTAAGGTCATGTTACTGCGCTCCGTTAAGTTGCGCGGCTAATTGGGCGACGCGTTTGCCCTGTGCTCGACAGAGGCTAATCTCGTCACTACTAAGGTTTTCGGCTTCAACGTGACTGGCGCCATAGGGCGTGCCGCCGCTGGTGGTGCTGTGCAGGCTGGGCTCTGAATAGGGAATACCTGTCAACAACATGCCCTGATGCAGCAGTGGAATCATCATCGACAGCAGAGTTGTCTCCTGACCACCGTGCAAGCTGGAGGTTGAGGTAAATACACCGGCGGGCTTGTTGATCAGACTGCCATTGGCCCAGAGACCTGCTGTGCCATCGATAAAATATTTTAATGGCGCCGCCATATTGCCAAAGCGCGTTGGGCTGCCCATCAGCAGACCCGAGCAGTTGGCCAGCTCTTGCTCGGTGCAATAAATGTCGCCACTGCTGGGAATATCTTCTGCTGTGGCTTCACAGACTGTAGAGATCGCAGGCACTGTGCGCAGACGCGCTTCCATACCCGCACTTTCGACACCCTGAGCAATTTCTTCAGCGAGTTTTTTAACATGACCATTGCGGCTGTAATAGAGCACTAGCACATAGTTGTCAGACATTAAATAATCTCCAGTACGGCTTCTGGGGGCCGACCAATGGCCGCGCGCTCGCCATTAACCACAATAGGGCGTTCAATAAGCTTGGGGTACTTGGCCATAGCGGCAATAAGCTGCTGCTCAGAGAGGCTGCTATCCGCTAGACTTTGGTCTTTATACTCCTGTTCACCGCGACGCAGCAGTTGCCGCGCACCTATACCGAGTTTTTTCAATAGCAGGGCAATGGTCTCAGGGCTTGGGGCGGTTTCTAGGTAGAGTACTACCTCTGGTTCTAGGCCCTGATCTTGCAAAAGGCTAAGGGTTTGTCGCGATTTAGAGCAGCGTGGATTGTGATAAATAGTCAGCATCGTCTATGTTTCAGGTTGTGGGAGTGAATACGCCATTGTAGAGGCAAATGGATTTAAACAGAACGAGAGGTTTAACGGCATGATCAATCAATTATTAGTCACTGTGGGCAGAGTACCCCAGCAACTGGTCAGTAGTGGTCAGTTTGTGATCTATGCAGTGCGTCGCTTTCTCGGCGATGGCTGCCCCCAGAGTGCCGCTGCACTGACTTATATGAGTCTGTTTGCCGTGGTGCCCATGTTGACCCTGATGTACAGCATGTTCTCTCTGGTGCCCGCATTCCAGGAGCTCGGCGGCCAGGTGGAGGAATTCATCTTCTCCAAGTTTTTGCCCAGCAGTGGTCAGGAGATTACCCAGTACCTGAGTGAGTTTTCCAATCAGGCGCGTAAGCTCAGTGTTGCCGGTGTGGCGATTATTTTGGTCACTGCACTGTTGATGTTGAGCAATATCGAAAAAACCTTTAATCATATTTGGGCCACCACTGGCGGGCGCAAAGGCTTGGCCGGGTTTTTGGTCTATTGGGCGATCTTGAGTCTTGGGCCTCTATTGCTCGCCGTGGGCATGATTATGAGCACCTATCTGATGTCACTGCGTCTAGTGGTTGCCGAGGTCGACAGTCTAGGTGTGGTGGCGCTTTTGTTTAGTTATCTGCCCTGGTTGCTAACTTGGCTGGCGTTTACCCTGCTCTATGTGGCGGTGCCCAACTGCAAGGTGAGAGTGGTTTATGCACTGTTTGGTGGTCTGATAACAACCCTGTTGTTTGAGACCGCCAAGGCGTTGTTTGGACAGTTGGTAGCCAATTCCATCTATACCAACGTATATGGTGCATTCGCCGTTATCCCACTGTTTTTACTTTGGATTTATCTGCTCTGGGTGCTGATTTTATTCGGCGCTGAACTGGTGCGCAGTCTTGAGACCTTTTAATATGAAGGCCGGGACGCAGAGCTGCCGGACCTTCTCGCCGTTTTAATTATTTTGTGGCAGTGCTGGCGGCGACAGCAAAAGGGTCGCAGCCTGTCGGACCGCTCCATGAGTATTGTTGGTCTCAATGTTGAGCAGTGGCGACGCCTGCGCAATATATTGCTGAGTCAGCGTATTTTAGAAAAAACAGCCAGCGGTCAATATGTGATGATTCGCGATGCCGATACCATCAGGCTGGCAGATATCAATGGATGGCTGGGGCAGGGATTCGGTGGCGGTGATAAAGCGCTCAGTGAAAAGTTGGTTAATGCCCACCCCTGGATAAAAAGTTATGACAGGCTGATGCGTGAGAATAGTCAGATGACCGAACAGAATATGTGCATCAGTCTGCAAAAGTTATTTGCCACTAATAGTTATTCTCCGGATACTGGCGACTCAAAACAGAATTAGACTTCTATATTAAGGCGATTGTGTATGTTCAAAGGTTTCTCGGTAAAAAATTTCTTGGTAAAGGGTTCTCCAGTGAAAGCATTTTTAATCAGCCTGATTTTGGTGGGCTGCAGTGGAGACACTGGCTACAAATTGATTGATGGTAGCAGCCACAGTTTCAATAATGAAGAAGGCAAATACACCCTGGTTAACTACTGGGCCGAATGGTGCCAACCCTGCCGAGTTGAAGTGCCGGAGCTCAACGAGCTGGCCGCTGAGCACGCCGATCAGCTGACTATTTTAGCGGTGAACTTTGATGGTGAGCAGGGCCCAGAATTGCTTGAACAGCTGCAGAAAATCGACATTCAGTTTCCGTCGCTGGCGTTAGATCCTCGTGCTAAATGGGGTCTTGAGCGACCCAAGGTGTTGCCGGAAACCCTGATAATAAATAGCGATGGTGAATTGGTTCAGCGTTTAATTGGTCCTCAAACTCTGGAGTCACTGATGGCTTTTATAGTCGAGTGATACCCGTACCTAAAGTGGGTATAGGTGCTTTTGGGGCCGCCGTTTAAGCTCTAGATTATTAAATCGCGCGAGCTTTTGTTTTTTCTAGAGAGTGCTTCTAGTTAAAGATAGCAACGCTTCTAGTTAAAGATAGCAACGCCTCTAGTTAAAAATAGCAACGCTTCTAGCTAAAAAGAGAGAGACATTCGATGAAAGATCTACGCAAATTTTATATCAATGGCCAATGGGTTCAGCCTCTAAAGGCACAGGACCTGACAGTTGAAAACCCTGCCACAGAAAAGTCACTGGCAACCATCTCTCTAGGTGCAGCTGGGGATGTTGACCTAGCTGTTGCTGCTGCCAAAGCCGCTTTCCCAATTTACTCTCAATTTAGTGTTGAGCAACGCATCGCCTTGATGGAAAAGCTCCTTGAAGTCTATATGGGACGCTACGACGAAATGGCCGCGACAATCTCCATGGAGATGGGCGCGCCGATCTCCTTTGCCACAGCAGCTCAAGCAGACTGTGGTCAGGGGCATATCTCCGCAGCCCTAGAGGCACTCAAGACTTTTGAATTTGAACGTCAGGTTGGCAGCACTCTGGTGGTGAAAGAGCCAATCGGTGTCTGCGGTTTTATTACACCCTGGAACTGGCCTGTCAATCAGATCAGCTGCAAAGTTGCACCGGCCCTAGCGACTGGTTGCACTATGGTGTTAAAGCCCAGCGAGATTGCGCCGCTGTCGGGATATCTATTTACCGAGATGATGGATCAGGCGGGTTTCCCAGCCGGTGTTTACAATATGGTCAATGGCGATGGCCCAGGTGTAGGCGCAGTAATCGCCAGTCACCCGGATGTGGATATGGTCTCCTTTACTGGTTCCACTCGCGCTGGCATCTTGGTCGCCAAAGCTGCAGCCGAAACGGTCAAGCGTGTCACCCAAGAGTTGGGTGGCAAGTCGCCGAATATTATCTTTGCCGATGCCGACTTGGAAACTGCTGTCAGCGGCGGAATTCTCAATATGATGAGCAACACCGGACAGTCCTGTAATGCCCCCTCAAGAATGTTGGTCGAGGCCTCGGTTTACGACCAGGCAGTAGAAATTGCCCGTCAGGTCACCGCGCAAATCCCCGTTGATCAGCCGAGTAAAGAAGGTGAGCACATAGGCCCGCTATCCAGCCGTGTGCAGTTTGATAAGGTCCAGGGTTTGATTGCCAAGGGCATAGCTGAAGGCGCTCAATTGATTGCCGGCGGGCTTGGAAAACCAGAGGGTTTTGATACAGGCTATTTTGTTAAACCAACGATATTTGCCGGAGTGAATAATCAGATGGCCATAGCTAGGGAAGAAATTTTCGGCCCAGTGTTGACCATGATTCCCTTTGACAGCGAAGCCGAGGCAATCGCAATTGCCAATGACACGCCCTATGGCTTGGCAGCTTATTTAAGCACGGGTGACGACGACCGCGCCAAGCGTGTTGCCGGTAAGTTACGTGCGGGCATGATCAGTGTAAATAGTGCACAGCAGGAGTATACAGCGCCGTTTGGAGGTTATAAGCAGTCGGGCAACGGCCGCGAGTGGGGCGAGTTTGGCTTTGATGACTTCCTCGAGATTAAAGGTATTAGTCGCTAGGCTGCGGGCTTTTTATTACGCTGAGGGCTTTCTATTACGCTGAGGGCTCTCTATTGCGCGCAGGGCTTTCTATTACGCGCAGGGCTCTCTATTACGCTGAGGGCTCTCTAGACGTACCGATAATTATACGCTGAGATTGGCACACTCCCAAGCATGTATCGCTTGCTTGCGCGTGAGTCCCCAACGGTAATCTCCAGCATGGCCGTCCGGATCTATTGCCCTGTGACTTGGAATAAAAAAGGCGATGGGATTAGTGTTTATAGCATTGTGGGTGGCGAAGGTGGATTTGCGTCGACCCACTGCTTCAGCAATCGCTTTGTGATGAGTCAGTGTGCCCGGACCTGTTGTCAGTAGGGTGCGCCACACATTGATATGGGTAGGCAGGGCAAACAGATGCAGATTTAATGTTTTGTCGATTGGCTTGTCGCGAGAGAAGATCGATTGAAAAATTTCTATGGGCGCTGACTCTTTAGGCCGCAGCTTCGCTTCCGGTAACAGTTGTTGCAGATTACTGACAAAAGCAATCAGTGGCAGTCCGCTACTAAACGAAACTTTGCAAATTCCCCTTGGTGTCTCCGCCACAAACATTTCCCCAAAGGGGCTGTCGTGGACACTGTATTCAATGGTCAAATCATAGCCGGGGCCGCTCTTATAAAAACTCGGCAGCCATCCTTCTATCTGAACCTTATGGCCAAAGGTGGTCATGCCGCCAATCAAACCAGACTGACTTTTAATCTCGGGCAGAGGCTTGGCCGCGGCGAGTAACCTTTCGCCGCGCTGGGGGGTGATAGTCTGCAGATAGGTTTTAGGTGTTACTTGGCTCCAGCGCGTGAACAGGCGTTTCATTTCAAAGGCACTGGTGTCGAGATGTTCGGCAATCTCATCTAGGGTTGGCTGCTTGTCGGATTGGGTAGCAATAAATCTAATTGCTTCAGCTATGCGCTGGTAGTCAGGGTTAGTCATCCATGGAGTGTAGACTAGCCAAGCATGGCTGCCAGAAAATTTACTACTTATTCGCCGATAGCTTGTATAGCAGGCCGCCAACGACAATCATGGCGATCCCAATTCCGCCTTCAATGGGTCGTGAAATAAGCACATAGGCCAGTGTCCAGACTGTTACGCTGAGATAGATCAGCGGTGCAAAAGGATAGCCAAAGGTTTTGTAGGCGCCCTTAATATTAAGTTTTTTCCAGCGCAGCACAAACACCCCAAGCACCGCAAACAGAGTGTTGAGGCCCAGTACAAAACTGGAGAAAACCAGCACCGATTCAAAGGTCGCGCTGAGAATAAAGACCACTGCCAGCATGCCCTGAAACACAATGGCAGTCATGGGCACGCCATGTGTGTTGCAACGCGCGAGACTTGAAAACAGCCTAAAGTCTTCGCCTATTACCTGCAGCACTCTCGGACCTGCCATGGTCATGGCGCTGACGGTGGAGATTAATAATAGGGCTAAAACAAGGCCCATAGCTTTGCCTGCTGTCTCGCCTAGAGCATGGTCGGCAACGATGACACCCACTTCTAGCTTGCCTTCTAAAATGGCGATGGGTGCTGCATTCAAAAAGGTAAAGTTCAATAATAGATAGAGCATCATCACCAAGCCGGTGCCGACAAATAACACTATGGGCAGGTTGCGCTGAGGATTGTCCAGCTCGCTGGTGACATAGGTGGCAGCGTTCCAGCCGGTGTAAGCATAGTTGACGTAAATCAAAGCCACGGCAAAGGCGCCGCTAAATAACACTGTGCTGTCGTCAGCCTGTGGGGCGAAGGTTATGGGTTGTGGCGTGCCGCCCCAGATAAAAATCGTTGCGCAAAATAACAGGATCAATAGTACTTTGAGGGCTGTAAACAGTTGCTGTACCGCGCTGCTGGTTTGCCGCGAGCGACAGTGCAGCAGGGTTAATACAATCACCAAGGAGACTGCCGACCAGCGCGATGAAATGTTCGGGAACACTGCGGACAGATAAGCGCCAAATGTCATGGCTGCGAGAGCCACTGGTGCCGCGAAGCCGACAGTGGCAGAAACCCAGCCGGAGATGAATCCAGCAGCCGGGTGATAGAGTCGCGAGAGGAAGTTATATTCACCGCCGGAGCGGGGCAGGTTGGCGCCGAGCTCGGCATAGGTCAGAGCGCCGCAGAGTGCGGTCAGGCCACCGATAAGCCAGAGCATTATCAGCACAAAAAACGACTGGATGCCCAAAAGCTGAAAACCGAGGCTGGTGAATACGCCGGTGCCAATCATATTGGCAACCACCACCGAGATACCTGTAGTTCTTGAAAATGTATGCATGGTTATGGGCTTGTCTGGCTAGTGATGAGTTGATTTTTTCCGACACTCTACAGCAGCTCTGTGCCTGTGGCATTAAATACTCTGAGGTCACAGAAATGACACAGAGGATAATAGGTAGTACCTTACACTCAGCTTAGCAACGCTATAAAAACAGCATTGAAGACAATAACAATAAATTAAAAAAGAGAGTCTCAAAATGGAAAAAGGTCTGCATATTGCAGTAGTACTTATTGGCGTCAGCATGGTGCTGGGTGCTGTAGGGTTTATGTTTTCACCGGAAGCAATGGAGGCCCAGTTCTCCGTAGTGGCCAGTCGTGTTGACGGTATGGGAACTCTGCGCGGCGATCTCGGCGGCCTATTTCTAACCCTGGCTGTTTTTACTCTCTATGGTTCGCGTCCGGGCAAAAGTGCCTGGTTGGCTGTGCCAGTGGTATTTATGCTCGCGGTGCTGTTTGGGCGCACGATTCATATCCTAGTTGATGGTCTGTCAGAACCTGCGATTCGCTCGACAGTTGTCGAAATTATCGCTCTAGTGATACTCGAAGCGGCGCGCCGTAAACTCGGCACTGATAAGGCGGACAGCTAATCATGGCTAAGCACAAACTATTGCTCTCAGCTCTGCTTTCAACTCTGCTTTTTACTGCTGCGAGCCTGTCTATGTCGGAGGATACGTCTCCCGCCTCGACTCAGGTGTATTTTGGTGACACTCATCTACATAGCTCTTACTCCTTTGACGCTTTTTTGAATAATAATCACAGCGCCGATCCCGACACAGCCTATCGCTGGGCCAAAGGTCAGCCGGTTATTCACCCTTATAATCGCGCGCGAGTGCAGATTCAAACCCCATTAGATTTTCTCGTGGTCAGTGACCATGCGGAAATGCTCGGTGTGATGAAAGCGGTACGCAACGACAGCGACCTGTTTGAAGATCTGGGCCTATGGGCTAGCTTCAAGCGTTGGTATGCGATGTATCAAATGAATGACGCTATTGATACAGACACTGGAATGGCGTTTTTTGGGCGTTTTTTGCCGCGTCCTGCGCAAGGGGAGGGGCATGTTGATCCGGTGGCGGATCCGAGTAATAACATCGGCTCAGTGGCTATTTTTGGTGATACCACTGCAGTAGGCACTGCGGCTTGGACCGATATTGTTGACACCGCCGAGCGCCACAATGATCCCGGCACCTTTACCAGCCTGATCGGTTGGGAGTGGAGTTCAATTCCCACTGGTGCCAATTTACACCGTATCGTTATCAGTCCCGACGGTGCAGACAAGAGTAATCAATACCTGCCCTTTGGCTCGGACCAGAGTCAGTATCCAGAAGATTTATGGACGTGGTTGGGTGAGACCCAAGAGCGCACTGGTGCTCAGTTTTTAGCCATTCCCCACAACTCGAATATCTCCAAAGGTTATATGTTCGATACCACGACTTTGCGCGGCGAAGAGATTACTGCCGACTACGCAACCCGTCGTATGGCCTGGGAGCCGGTGGCTGAAATCACCCAGATAAAAGGTGATAGCGAAACCACTAGCAGCCTCTCGCCAGAAGATGAATTTGCCGACTTCGAGACCTATGAGCATTACATTCAAAATGGCGTCGTAGACTATGTCGCCAGTGCTGCAGACTACATTCGTCCGGCTCTGAAGAGAGGTTTGTCGATCGAGCAAAAGGTTGGCGTCAATCCCTATAAGTTTGGCTTGATTGGCTCAACCGATGCTCACTCGGGTCTGTCTTCATCTGAGGAGAATAATTTCTGGGGCAAGATGGCCAAGGATTCGACGCCAGAGACCAAGGCTCGCCCCGGTATGAGTTTAGAGGCTCGGGATGGCTGGAATATGTCAGCCTCTGGTATCGCCGCCGTCTGGGCTCCTGAAAATACTCGGGAAGCGATCTATGCTGCGTTTAAGCGCAAAGAGGTCTATGCCACGACTGGGCCGCGCATGCGTGTGCAGCTATTTGCCGGTTGGAGCTTTCCTGAAGGCGCTGCAGCGGCCGACGATTTTTCCGCCATTGGCTATAGCAACGGTGTGCCTATGGGTAGCGACTTAGCGGCCACAGGTAGATCTGATCGGGCGCCAAGCTTTTTGTTGCGAGCGGTAAAAGACCCGGTGGAAGCGAATCTTGATCGTGCACAAATTGTTAAAGGCTGGGTTGATGCCCGCGGTGTTGAGCATGAGCAGATCTATAATGTAGCCTGGTCCGGTGAGCGTCAGTTGGATGCAGATGGGCGTTTGCCCGCTGTGGGTAACACTGTGGATTTGGACTCAGCCCGATACAACAACAGTATTGGTCAGGCTGAGTTTGCTCTGAAGTGGACGGATCCAGATTTTGATCCCCAGCACTCGGCATTTTATTACGCGCGGATATTGCAGATTCCAACGCCGCGCAATGCATTGTTTGATGCCATTGCTCTGGGGCTCGACAAGCCGCCCAAAGGACCCAGTACTATTCAAGAGCGCGCCTATACCTCGCCGATTTGGTACCAGCCCTAATCGGGCTGGCGCTTTCTGTGCTGTAACCTAGACTTATACATCAGCTAATAGGGCGCAATCGTGGAGGTATAGAGCGTTTGCGCCGTATTGATTAATTGTTGTTCAATTGATTGTCTCTCAGAGGTTTATTAACCGTACCCCATGCGCACTTTATTCAAAGAACCTTTATTCCAATTCTTATTTATTGCTCTGTTACTGCTGCTTGGCGAGCGTCTAATCAATGCTGATGACTACGCCTATGACCAATACCATATTGAAGTAGACGAGGCGGTGTTGCTGCAGTTTATGCAGTTGCGAGCGAAGACTTTTAAGCCAGAAGAAGCCCAGCAGGCCTTGGATGCGCTTAGTGCCGAAGACCGCCAGCGTCTAGTGGATGATTATGCTCGGGAAGAAGCGCTGTTCCGTGACGCCATGGAACTCAATCTAGACAAAAACGATCAGATTATCCGTCGTCGCCTAATCCAAAAAATGGATTATTTGGCTCAGGGCTTTTACGACGAAGCTACGCCCTTAACCGAAGATGATCTGCGAGATTATTACACCGAGCATCGGGAAGAGTATAAAAAGCCGGCGTCGGCTACCTTTACCCATGTATTTGTCTCCAGTGAGCGCCATGGTGCTGAACAGGCCCAAACCATTGCCGCTGAACTGCAGCAAACCCTCAATGCCGAGACTGTGCCATTTGAGAATGCACCCCGTTACGGCGAGCGCTTTCTCTATAACCGCAACTACGTCAATCGCGACGATGATGAAATTGGCAGCCATTTTGGTGATCAGTTCGAGCAGCAGTTATTTGCTTTGCAGATTAGTAATCAGTGGCAGGGGCCAGTTCAGTCAACCTATGGTTGGCACCTAGTGTTATTGGTGAAAAATACTCCGGCCTATATCCCACCCCTTGAAGAAATTGCCGCCAATGTTTTTGCCGATGCTCAGCGTGAGCAGCAACAGCAGGTCAAGCGTCAGGCAATCGATAAGTTAATGGCCAAGTATCAGATAAGCGATCGGAGCGACCGTTAATGTCAGGAAGAATGATGGGACGGCTACTGTCACTACTCTCTATACCATTGCTATCCGTCAGTTTGCTGTTGCTTAGTGCGGCGGTTCAGTCTGACGAGGCACGTCCGGTTTATGTTGAAGTCACTCAGATGAGTGACTCTGAGTATCTATTGAAGTGGAAGATACCCCCGGTCATGTCGCAGGGCCAAGAGCCAGCCATCGAACTGCGGCAGAGCAATTGTCGCCTCAATGATGGCGCCTTTGAGGGCAAACCCGCTGGATTAGTTGGTCGTAAGCTCTATCGCTGCGATAGCAACACTGAGGCCGACTATCAGATTGAATTAATTTATCCCAACAGCAATCCGGCGCTGACCTCATTAATTGTATTTAAGCCTCTAGAGGGTGATCCGGTACAGGTGTTTTCTGGACCCGAAGAAACCCTAGTGACTCTGTCTCTGGTGACCTCCCCCTCTGCAGTGGCCAAGCAGTACACAGTGGCTGGTATAGAGCATATTCTAATTGGTACAGATCACCTGCTATTTGTACTCTGTCTGATGATGATAGCCGGAAGCTTTAAGCGCCTGGTGCTGACGGTGACCGGATTTACTGTGGCTCACTCTATTACCCTGAGTCTGGCGACCTTGGATATTTTTCGCTTGCCGACGGAGTTAGTTGAGCTGCTGATTGCCCTGAGTATTTTGCTGCTGGCGGTAGAGATTGTGAAGCATCGCGCCGGGGGTGCTAAAGACAGCTTTACCTGGCGTTACCCGGTGAGTGTCTCAGCGGTATTTGGTCTGCTGCATGGCTTTGGTTTTGCTGTGGTATTACAGGAGTTGGGCTTGCCGTCGGCAATGAAAGTTCAGGCGCTGCTGTTTTTCAATATTGGCGTCGAGCTGGGTCAGTTGATGTTTATCCTGATGGTGTCGATTGCAGTGCTGATTGTTAGGCGCTGGATCGTTACCCAAGCCAGTCAGCAGGATCGACTGGCGCAGGCGGTGATATACAGTATTGGAGTCTGCAGCGCTTACTGGTTGTTCGAACGCAGTGCGCTGCTTTTTACTTGAGCTCTTTAGATAATCAGTTAAACCTAGCTAGCCTTACTTCGCTCTACTTTACTTTACCAAGATGCTTGGCGATGACCTTTAGAGTTGGCTTCACTAGCTTGGGGGTGCAGGCAACTATGTGCCCAGTCTCCAAGAACTTCTCGCCACCTTGAAAATCACTCACCATACCGCCAGCTTCACGAACCAACAGCGCACCAGCCGCAATATCCCAAGGCTTAAGATGCATTTCCCAGTAGGCGTCCATACGTCCGGCTGCAACATAGGCCAGATCCAGTGCCGCTGCACCCATGCGGCGAATGCCGGATGAATTGGTCGCAAACTCGTGCATCGACTTCAGGTAACCGTCCATATGATCGAAGGAGGGCGAGCTAAAAGGAATGCCTGTGGCGTAGAGCGCACCTACTTCACTGGCGCGACCTGATACACGAATACGGCGGCCGTTAAGCTTGGCGCCATCACCGCGACTAGCAGTAAATTCTTCGTGCTTAAAGGGTTCAACAATAACCGCATGCTCAAGCTTGCCCTTAATACGGCAGGCGATTGAGATCGCGACATGGGGTATGCCGCGAATAAAATTGGTAGTGCCGTCCAATGGATCGATAATCCATTCCACATCACTATTGGGGTTGCCGCTAACGCCGCTCTCTTCACAGAGGAAGCGATGGTCTGGGTAGGCCTTGGAGATATGGTAAATAATAGTCTCTTCGGAACGTCTATCAACTTCAGTTACAAAGTCGTGGCGACCTTTCTCATCGACTTTCACCAGATCGAGGTTGTCGGCCGATTTTACAATCATTTCGCCCGCACTGCGCGCAGCACGCAGGGCAATATTAACCATAGGTTGCATGTTAGATTTTCCAAGTGACTTAAAGAGCGCCGGCATTGTAACAGAACTAATGTGCCAGAGAAGACTGATTCTGCTACACTCGCGGCCGTTTTTTGGCGCTCTATTAATAGCGGCCATCGAAGGCTGTAATAGGGCCATTTGAGAGTTTAAGAGGTGATAAGTGTCAATAGTTGAGCGTCAGGCAAATATTCGTATAGTGCTAGTGAATACCACCCACCCCGGCAATATTGGCGGTGCCGCGCGAGCCATGAAAAATATGGGCTTGGCCGAATTGTATTTGGTCCAGCCTCGTGAATATCCTGCGCCCCGTGCTGTATGGCGTGCTGCCGGAGCTCGAGATGTACTTGCCGGCGCAACCATTGTTGAGTCTGTAGATGAAGCTATCGCCGACTGTGCTCTAGTGGTTGGAACCAGCGCAAGAGAACGACGCATCCCCTGGCCGCTGCTCAATCCCCGCGAATGCGGCGAGAAAATATACAGTGAAGCAGTAACCCACAAAACCGCACTGCTGTTTGGTCGCGAAGATCGCGGACTGACCAATGATGAGCTGCAAAAGTGTCACTACCATGTGCATATCCCATCCAATCCTGACTATAGCTCGTTGAATCTGGCCACTGCTGTACAGGTGCTGGCCTATGAAATTCGCATGGCGAGCCTCGCGGACGAGCAGGGCAATTTGCCCTCACTCAGTGAGTGGGACCAGCCTCCAGTGACCGCCGGAGATTTGGAGTTCTTCCATGAGCATCTGGCCACCACTATGGCCGAACTGCAGTTTTATGATCCGGAGAATCCCAAGCAGCTTTTAACCCGTATGCGCAGATTATTTAATCGCGTACGCATGGATCAAATGGAAGTTTCCATACTTCGTGGTCTGTTGTCTGCGGTGCAGCGTAAAATTAGAAAATGACAGCGACATCGTCATTTTAGGAGGCGTTTTTTAAGCGGCTGATTGCAGCTAAAAGCCTCTGTATAGATGATCAGTTTGGCTTGGTCTGCTTACTTGACTAAAATGGTCGGGTATTCCATACTGCACCCCTGATCGAAACAGGTAGTAAGCAATGCGACTGACAACAAAAGGGCGATATGCGGTAACCGCAATGTTGGATCTCACCATCCACAGCGGCGACAAGCCTGTATCACTGTCTGAAATATCTCAGCGCCAATCCATATCACTCTCGTATCTCGAGCAGCTTTTTTCCAAGTTGCGCCAGTCTGAACTGGTTACCAGTGTGCGCGGACCCGGCGGTGGATATCGTTTAGGCCGATCTAGCGAGAGTATTTTTATCGCTGAGATTATCGACGCCGTAAATGAGTCAGTTGACGCTACTAACTGCCAGGGCAAAGGTGACTGCCAGGGTGGTGAAATCTGTTTGACCCACTCGCTGTGGGATCAGTTGAGTCATGAGATACATAACTTTCTGAACGCGATTTCTCTGGCCGATCTAGTTGCCCGTCGCGATGTAAAAAGTATTGCCCAGCGCCAGGTTGAGCAGTTATTAATTTTAAATGAAAGTCCGCAGGCTGGTGCCTGCTGAAACTGGAGTAATAAATGAGTCTTCCAATTTATCTCGACTACGCAGCAACAACTCCGGTTGATCCTGCAGTTGCAGACAAAATGATGCAGTACCTGACGCCATCAGGCCATTTCGGAAATCCCGCGTCGCGCTCTCACACCTTTGGTTGGGAAGCAGAAGCCGCAGTAGAGGACGCCCGTGAAGAAGTCGCCAAGATGATTGGTGCTGATCCACGTGAAATCGTCTGGACCTCTGGCGCCACAGAAGCCAACAACCTTGGTATTAAAGGCTGCGCACATTTTAATCAGCGCAAAGGTAAACACGTAATTACCTCACGCATTGAACACAAAGCGGTACTGGACACCTGTCGCCAACTTGAGCGTGAAGGTTTTGAAGTCACTTACCTGGATCCAGATTCCAGCGGTTTGATTCAGCCACAGATGGTTGCCGACGCAATTCGCGAAGATACCACTGTTGTTTCGATCATGCACGTGAACAACGAGATCGGCACCCTTAACGATATCGCAGCGATCGGCGCTATCTGCCGGGAGAAGAAAGTCTTCTTCCATGTGGATTCAGCCCAGAGCGCAGGCAAAACGCCTATCGATGTCGAGGCCATGCAGGTGGATATGATGTCCTTCTCTGCACACAAGATTTATGGCCCCAAAGGTATTGGCGCACTCTACGTCCGTCGCAAGCCGCGCGTTCGTATTGAGGCGCAGATGCACGGTGGCGGTCATGAGCGCGGTATGCGTTCTGGCACCCTTGCTACTCACCAGATTGCTGCCATGGGTGAAGCTTTCCGTCTTGCCGGTGAAGTGCTGGCTGAAGAATCGGCTCGCATCACTGTATTGCGTCAGCGTCTCTGGGACGGTGTTGCAGATATGGAAGAGGTCTACCTCAACGGCTCTGCCACTCAGCATGTGCCGGGCATTGTGAATATTAGTTTTGCTTTTGTAGAGGGCGAATCACTGATTATGGCGCTGCGCGACCTGGCAGTTTCATCAGGTTCAGCCTGTACTTCTGCCAGCCTCGAGCCCTCCTATGTGTTGCGTGCTCTAGGCCTCAATGATGAGATGGCCCACAGTTCAATTCGCTTTAGTATCGGTCGCTACACCACCGAGCAAGATATAGATTCAGCGATTGTAAAAGTGCGTCATGCAGTAACCAAATTACGTGAGCTCTCGCCGCTCTGGGATATGTTTAAAGACGGCGTTGATTTAAGCAAAGTAGAGTGGGCTGCCCACTAGATCCTTCGGGATAGAGTGCAACTTAGTCTTACTAAATTCAGTTATTAAATAAAGGAGTCATTAACATGGCTTACAGCGAAAAAGTTATAGATCACTACGAAAACCCACGCAATGTTGGCAAGCTCGACGACAATTCAAAAAATGTCGGTACTGGCATGGTCGGCGCACCGGCCTGCGGTGACGTAATGCGTCTGCAAATTCAGGTTAACAGCGACGGTATTATTGAAGACGCCAAGTTTAAAACCTATGGCTGTGGTTCGGCTATTGCTTCAAGTTCACTGCTTACCGAGTGGGTTAAAGGCAAGCACATAGACGACGCTGCTGAGATTAAGAACACTGAAATCGCCGAAGAGTTGGCTCTGCCACCGGTTAAGATTCACTGTTCAGTGCTGGCTGAAGACGCTATTAAAGCAGCAGTTCGTGACATTCGAGAAAAGCAGGGGAGCTGATTAGCAACCATGGCTATTACAATGACCGTAGCTGCGGAGCAGCATGTAATCAAACATCTCGCACATCGCTCAAAAGGTGTTGGCGTCCGCTTGGGCGTTCGCACCACTGGCTGTTCGGGTCTTTCCTACGTTCTCGAATTTGTTGACAGCACTGAAGCTGAAGATGCCGTTTTTCACTGCGGTGACGTAAAGCTGGTAATTGACCCGAAGAGCCTGCTCTATCTCGACGGCACCGAATTGGATTATGTCAAAGAGGGCCTCAATGAAGGCTTTGAGTTTAAGAATCCGAACGTCAAAGACGAATGTGGTTGTGGCGAAAGTTTTCATATTTAGATAGCTTCCATATTTAACGTTTTTGCACCGCAGTAACAATTACTTTTGGGTTTATTGAAGTGGTCTTATCGGCAACGCTTTTCGAATCGAGCAATTTCTTTGCGCTATTTTCCCTACCCTCGGGCTGGCAGGTAGACCGCGGCTTGCTCGACGCCCGCTACCGCAAATTGCAGCAGGAGTTTCATCCCGATCGTTTTGCCGCTAAAGGCGATGTCGATAAACGCCTGGCACTGCAGACCACCTCGCTGATTAATCAGGCCTACGACACTCTCAAATCCCCACTTAAACGCGCCCAGTATCTTCTGCAGTTGCAAGATCTCGACGCCGCTCAGGAAAGCCATATCACCAGTGATGGCGCGTTTCTGATGCAGCAGATCGAATTCCGCGAAGCCTTGGGAGAGTTAACTGAGGGTAATGAGAGTAATGAGAGCGCCGATCCAATGACGACATTGGATAGCATGCGCACCGATGTGCAGAGCCAGTACCTGCAGCTACAGAATGATTTTGAGGCGCAACATCTGGCCGCCAATTATAATGACGCCCTGGATACAGTGGCGAAAATGCAATTCTTCTCCAAGCTGCTGGACGAAATCGATCAGCGAGAAGAAGAGTTAGAGGACTTTTAAACCGTGGCATTACTGCAAATTTCAGAACCGGGTCAATCTCCCCAACCCCATCAGCGCAAACATGCTGTGGGCATTGACCTGGGCACCACCAATTCTTTAGTTGCCGCTGTGCGCAGTGGTTCTCCGGAAACACTGGCCGATGAGCAGGGCAGACATCTGCTGCCCTCAGTGGTGCACTACTACAAAGACGGCGTTAGCTGTATTGGCTATGAAGCCGCCGAGCACAATGTTAGCGATCCGCTCAATACCATCACTTCAGTGAAACGTCTTATGGGCCGCGGCCTAGACGACGTGAAAATCTTTGGTGGTCAGCTACCCTATGAATTTGCTGCCGATGACGGTGGCATGCCAAAAATTGTTACCGCTGGTGGTTTGGTCAGTCCAATCCAAGTCTCTGCGGAAATTCTGCGCAAGCTCGCCGGACGCGCCGAGAACGCTCTGGGCGGTTCCTTAGATGGCGCTGTTATTACAGTGCCAGCCTATTTTGATGATGCTCAGCGTCAGGCCACAAAAGATGCCGCAACACTGGCAGGCATCAAAGTGCTGCGCCTGCTCAATGAGCCCACCGCAGCAGCCATTGCCTACGGCCTGGATCAGCGCGAAGACAGCACTATCGCGGTTTATGATTTGGGCGGCGGAACCTTTGATATTTCTATATTGCGACTCTCACGCGGTGTCTTTGAAGTCCTCGCCACTGGCGGTGACTCGGCGCTGGGTGGCGATGATCTTGATCGCGTGATCGCTGAGTGGTTGCGCCAAGAAATCGGCATGGATGAATCCTTGGACCCCATCGAGCAGCGTATCTTGCTTGAAACCGCCAAGTCAGCCAAAGAAGAACTTACCGATCAGGACTCAGTACAAATTGAAGTGCTGGACTGGCAGGGCAGCTTGACTCGCGAACAGCTCAACAGCTTGATCGATCCCCTAATTGATAAAACTCTTCGTGCGGCGAAAAAGTCACTGCGCGATGCAGGCGCTAGCACCGATCAGATCGACGAAGTGATTCTGGTGGGTGGCTCGACGCGCACGCCACGTGTCCACGAGAAAGTCGAACAGCTATTCGGGCGTCAGCCCCACTCTAACCTCAATCCCGACCGCGTTGTCGCCATGGGCGCTGCCCTGCAGGCTGAAGTGTTAGTGGGCAATAAGTCCGGCGACGATATGTTACTACTGGATGTGATTCCCCTGTCTCTGGGTATTGAGACCATGGGTGGCTTGATCGAGAAAATTATTCATCGTAACACCACGATCCCAGTGTCAAAGGCTCAGGAATTTACCACCTTTAAAGATGGCCAGACCGCCATGGCAATCCATATTCTCCAGGGTGAGCGAGAACTAGCCTCAGATTGTCGGTCTCTGGCGCGCTTTGAACTGCGCGGTATACCGCCGATGGTCGCCGGTGGCGCCAAGATTCGCGTTGCCTATCAGGTGGATGCGGATGGCCTACTGAGCGTTAATGCTCGGGAAATGATCAGCGGTGTCGAGTCCCATATTGAGGTTAAACCCTCCTATGGTCTCAACGAAAATGAAATCACAAGCATGCTGCAGGACTCATTTAGTTACGCCAAAGAGGACATGCAAGCTCGGGCCCTCCGCGAGCAGCAGGTTGAGGCAGATCGAATGATCGAAGATCTCGGCGCGGCACTGGCAAAAGATGGTCGAGCACTGCTTGATGAAGCTGAATACAACTGCCTTGAAGTGGCGGTTAAAGAATTACAGGTAGTGCGTGATAGCAGCACCGAACACCGGGTTTTGCTGCGACAAATTGAATCGGTAGGCAAGGTGAGCGAAGAGTTCGCTGCGCGCCGAATGGATGCCAGCATAAAAAATGCTCTGGCAGGACAAAGTCTTGATGATGTGGAGAACACCCTTTAATGGCACGTATAGTATTTTTACCTCACGAAGATCTGTGCCCGGAAGGCGCGGTAGTTGAATCCAACCCAGGCGAGAGCGTCTGCCAAGCGGCACTGCGCAGTGGCATAGAGATTGAACACGCCTGCGAGATGTCCTGCGCCTGCACCACTTGCCATGTGCATGTTCGCGAAGGCTTTATGGAACTGCCCGCGGCCGATGAGTTGGAAGAAGATTTTCTCGATATGGCCTGGGGTGTGGATCCTGACTCACGACTCAGCTGTCAGCTGGTTGCCGGTGACGTGGATCTGGTCGTTGAAATCCCAAGATACACTATTAATATGGTCTCAGAGAAACACTGAGCCCGCTGTTCTATGCCACCTGCTCACTGTTCTTTACTGGGGGGGGGCGAGTAGATTAAGAACGGCACCAAATGGAGTAATAGACTATGCTGAAGTGGACAGATATACATGACATCGCCATTGAGCTAACGGACAATCATCCGGACGTAGATCCACAGTATGTGAATTTTGTTGATCTGCGCAAATGGGTTTTGGCACTGGAAGAGTTTTCCGATGATCCAGACCGCTGCGGAGAGAAAATTCTCGAAGCAATTCAAATGGCCTGGTTAGAAGAACAAGATTAACGCCGCGTTGAGGTGGTAGAAAGCTAAGGCGCGCAGGAAGCGAGACTCAGGCAAAGGATGGCAGACAGGCACAAGCTGTATAAAAAAGTCTTAGACAGAGCCCCTTTCGGCACACTGCTGTTTGCCTATGGCGTCTGTATTGACGCCAATAGTAGAGCACTGCAGATTCTCAAATGTCAGCGCTCCGATATTGTTGGCGCCGCGCTCAGCGAAGACCAGTCCGAGCAACCGGCGTCGGTCGAGCAGCTTAAACAAGTTATCGAAAAACTTCAGCAAGACCAGCTCTCCGGAATTCTGTGGCGCTCAGAAAATATCCTCGAAGAAAATGAAATTGTTGTCTCCCAAGGTCCTGTTGAGGGTGGCGAGGATGGCAGCAGCGATGACCTTCTCAGTATTACCCTCTATCCATTGCCCGCTCTTGCCCAGATGGTGGTGAAAGAATTTTCTACCATTGCCACGGTTGCTGCTGACAGGTCTGAACTGCCAGAGCCTGTATTTGAGCCAGAGCCTGTATTGGAAGAGCCTGTCATTGAAGAGCAAGTTGCTGCAGTGATTGAAACTGAAGCAGAGCCTGAACCAGAGATTGTGGCTGCCCTAGCTCCAGCTCCAGCTCCAGTTACAGCAACAGCAACAGCAACAGTAAAAACTTCCGCCCAACAGAGCGATCAAAATCGCTATGAAACCCTCTCCGGCTTGCCAGTAAGTCCCAGGCTGATCGATAGCATTGACGAGTATTTGGAGCAGCCTCAGAGCGACACTGCCTGTGGTGCACTACTACTAATCGACCTCGACCATTTTAACTCGGTCAACGAATCACTCGGCAAAGCCGTAGGCAATCAGATTCTTGAACGCGCTGCCGCAACCATCAAAGGCCTTTGCACCGAGAATATGGAAATGGACCAGGTGGCTGGTGACTCATTCCTAGTATTGATTAAAAACATCGCCGACAGCGCCGAGCAGGCTCGCGAAGCCAGCTTGGCCATAGCCAATGAAATTCGCTGTATTTTAACCCGACCTTTTTTCACCGAGAGCGGCGAAGTCAGTGTCACTGCCAGTGTCGGTATCAGCGTCCTCTACGCCGGTCTCTACTATGCTTCGCCAGAGGTTATAGTTAGTGCCGAAAAGGCTGTGCAGCAGGCCGAAAGCGCGATGTTCGAAGCCAAGCGCCGCGGTCGTGACAATGTCGTGCTGTTTGACTCCCAGATAACCCGTCAGGCACGGCAGCGCATTAATATGCAATCCAGCCTGCGTAAAGCCGTAGCCAATCAAGAGTTTGACCTTTATATGCAGCCTCAGGTCTCGACCCAGAGCGGCCATGTGGTGGGTGGAGAAGTGCTGCTGCGCTGGATGCACTCCGGCCAGGCCCAGCGTTCCCCGGCAGACTTTATACCTGTGCTGGAGTCCTCTGGCATGATCGTGGACGTCGGCCTCTGGGTGATTCGCACCTCCTGTGAATATCTGCGCAATATGCTCGATCAGGGTCTCTGGACGCCGGATATGCAGATGGCAGTAAATATCAGCCCCAAACAGTTCCATGATCCCCAGCTGGTCAAGTCCCTTGAGCACAGTTTAAAAAGTTACGATATTCGCCCGGATATGCTCACCCTAGAAGTCACAGAAACCCTATTGATCGATGATTTTGAATCTGTTGTGGATAAGATGAAAAAGATTCGCAATATGGGCACCCGCTTTGCCATCGATGACTTCGGCAGCGGTTATTCCTCGATGATCTATTTAAAGCGCCTGCCTCTGGATATTTTAAAAATTGACCGTGAATTTATTACCCATCTCAACTCCGACAAAGAAACCCTAGGTCTGGTTGAAGCCCTTATGATGGTCGCCCATCACTATGGCTTGGATGTAGTGGCTGAAGGCGTTGAAAAACGGGAGGTTTTGGAGATTTTGCGCGGTCTCGGCTGCGAGAAATATCAGGGTGCTCATTTCAGTATGCCGGTCTCTCTGGATAAATTTCAGCGCCTGCTGGTGGCTTAGACGCCTGCCGGATAGGTTGTGGCCGAGAAACCTATTGTGACCGCCGCCGCAGGCAGGTAGAATCCGCGCCCTATGCCCATTAGGGCAATTTTTTTAAAGCACAGTCAATTTTTCGGAGAAATCTTCATGGCGTCTGAACGCACTCTATCTATCATCAAGCCCGATGCAGTAGCAAAAAATGTTGTTGGCCAAATCCTCAGCCGTTTTGAAACTGCTGGCCTGCAAATCATTGCCTGCAAAATGCAGCAGCTGACTCAGGAACAAGCCGAAGGTTTTTACGCTGAACACAGCGAACGCCCTTTCTTTAAGGATCTGGTATCCTTTATGACTTCTGGTCCTGTTTCTGTGCAGGTTTTGGAAGGCGAAAACGCGGTTATGACCAACCGTGATCTGATGGGCGCAACTAACCCTAAAGAAGCAGAAGCCGGCACTATCCGTGCAGACTTTGCTGAATCAATCGACGCCAACGCAGTACACGGTTCCGACGCAGTAGCATCAGCTACTCGCGAAATCGCCTACTTCTTTGCCGACAATGAGCTTTGCTCTCGTTAATTTTTTGTTCTTCTCTCTATCTTGAAACGTAGTTTAGGATCTAGATAGAGAGGTTGACAGAAGATCGAGAGAAACCGAGAGACCAGGACATCTATGTCCCAGGAACCAAACGTAGTAGCAGTCCACGACGAACAGCCCCGAAAGGTTAAAACTAACCTCTTGGGGCTTTCTGCTTCCCGCATCGGCGACTTTTTAGAGTCTCTGGGCGAGAAGCGTTTTCGTGGCACCCAGATTCTCAAGTGGATTCATCAGTACGGAATTGGTGATATCGGCGAGATGACCAATATCTCCAAAGGCCTGCGCGAAAGCCTCGCCGAGGTTGCCGAAGTGGTTGTCCCGGAGGTAGTCAGCTGTCAGGACTCCGTCGACGGCACGCGCAAGTGGTTGATCAAAGTCGATGGCGGTAGCTGCATCGAAATGGTCTATATCCCCGAGCGCGACCGCGGCACCCTCTGTGTCTCGTCACAGATCGGCTGTGCCCTGGATTGTAGTTTCTGTGCCACCGGCAAGCAGGGCTTTGCCCGTGACCTGACCACCGCTGAAATTATTGGTCAGCTGTGGATTGCAGCCAAATCCTTTGATCAGTTCGATACCAAAAATCCACGCCGTGTCACCAACGTTGTGATGATGGGCATGGGCGAACCGTTGATGAACTTCAACAATGTGGTCGACGCCATGAGCCTGATGATGGACGATAACGCCTACGGCCTGTCTAAGCGTCGGGTGACCCTGAGCACCGCTGGTGTGGTTCCAGAATTGGATAAACTAGGTGACGTCAGTGACGTATCCCTGGCCATCTCTCTCCATGCTCCCAATGATGAGCTGCGCAATCAGCTGGTCCCGATTAACCGCAAATATCCCCTCGCTGACTTTATTGACAGCGCCAAGCGTTACCTAGACAAAATGCCCGATAATCGGCGCAAGGTCACGGTTGAATATACGCTGATGGATATGGTCAATGATCGCGATGAACATGCCAAAGAATTGTCTATCCTATTGCGTGATTTACCCTGCAAGATAAACCTAATTCCATTTAATCCATTCCCTGGCTCAGAGTACAAAAGAGTCACCAAAGTGGCCCTTGGTCGGTTTAGGGACATTCTGCAAAATGACGGGTACACTGTGACTGTTCGCACCACTCGTGGCGACGATATAGCCGCAGCCTGTGGCCAGTTGGCCGGTGAGGTCAACGACCGAACCAAGCGCCAGGCACGCTATAAAAAGCGTTTGCAGGATCTGGATGAAGAGCAGGTAGTGAAGATTGTTGGCTAGCGATTAGCCTGTAACTAGAGCGTCGCTGGTAGGTTAAAAGCAGCATAGGAATGCTGCGGTTTAAAAATTGTTTATCTTGAAGAGTGGCTCCTGAAGAGTGGCCGGTTAATAGACGCCGTTTAATAGACGCAATGACAAGGAGAGTAAAGCATGAAAAACCCGATAAGAAATTATTCGAGATTTTTATTGTTACTTGCAGTCATAGCAACCGCTGGCTGTGTGTCGAGCGGAGCAAATAAAAGTGCGGGAGCAGATCCGGATGCGGCAAACCAGCAGCATATCAGGTTGGCCCTCAGCTATATAAGCTCGAACAATCGCGATCTGGCCCGGGTTCATTTAGAGAAAGCTAAGGCCTTTAACCCGCGTTCTGCTCAGCTCTATAATGGTTACGCACTGTTATATCAGATGGAACAGGAATTTGAGCTGGCCGAGCAGAACTATCGCAAAGCGCTGATAGCGGACAGTGATTACACCCTGGCCCACTATAATTATTC
>Ga0075443_10000011_pt1 | contig 64203 bp, 68 predicted proteins | sample CoawatmetaG00DNA_3_FD_71583 | JGI IMG/M metagenome (GOLD analysis project Ga0075443, IMG submission 71583) | Marine microbial communities from the West Antarctic Peninsula - Coastal water metaG006-DNA | ecosystem: Environmental > Aquatic > Marine > Coastal | place: Atlantic Ocean: West... | reverse complement strand
CCGCAATACACCAAGCCCGCGCAGTGGCAGGACCGCAAAATCCCCGACGTGCTGCTGTCGGGCAACCACAAAAAGATAGCAGCTTGGCGGCAAGATCAAAGCGAAGAAATTACCAAAGCGCGTAGGCCAGATTTATGGGATGCACATGAAGCGGGTTTAAAGAATAACAAAGCACCTCAAGATTAGCGCACCACTTTTAAGTGTCGGCACTGCGCGGCGGTCTCAACTGATCGACGCAACACATGCATTGCAACGCTCTGCGGGCGTTACGCGATATTCCCAGTCGATCATTCCCATGTAACACCCTATTAATTTTACTATTTGCGCATGAGCGATTAAGATCAATGAACGGCTTGGCAAGTTACTTCCACCAATTTAACGAAGGCTTCCCCATGGCCACCAAAACTCCGCTACATCCCCGTAACCAACACAAAGAAGGCTACGATTTTGTGCGTTTAGTGGCGCATACACCGGAACTTAAGGCATTCACGATCAATAACCCCCTCGGTCAGACGACGATTGATTTTCAAGACGTGTCGGCGGTCCGAATGCTTAATCGGGCCTTGCTCAAGGCTCATTACGATATCAATTTTTGGGATATCCCTGCCGACTATCTATGCCCTCCGATCCCCGGTCGCCTCGACTACATCCACTATCTCGCGGACTTGCTTGCATGCGGCAACAATCAAGAAATCCCGCGTGGGCGCAATGTCAAAGCGTTGGACATCGGCACCGGTGCTAGCTTGGTCTACCCGATCACTGGTCAAAGCGAATACGGCTGGCACTTCACTGGCGTCGATATAGATCCAGTCGCTATCAAATCGGCGCAGCAGATTAGTGAACTTAACAAACTGCAAATCGACATCAGGCTGCAGAACACGCATGAAAATATCTTTAGAGGCGTGATCAAACCCCACGATTCCTTTCACATCACGCTGTGCAACCCGCCCTTCCATGCGTCCATCGAACAAGCGAACAAAGGCACCCAACGTAAGTGGCGTAATCTTGGCAAGGGACAGTCAAAAAAGCTCAATTTTGGCGGTCAAGGCGCTGAACTTTGGTGCCCGGGTGGCGAGATAAAGTTTATCGCCCGCATGATTGAACAAAGCATGGAGTACGCCAACCAGTGCCTGTGGTTTACCTCGTTGGTGTCGAAAAAAGATAACCTTCGACCACTCTATAAAATTCTAGGTAAAGCCAAAGTTGCTGATTTTAAGGTTGTCGATATGGCGCAGGGGCAGAAAAAAAGCCGCTTTATTGCTTGGACTTACGTTCAAAAAAGCCAACGATCTTTGTCTCTGAGCAGGGCCAGAAAATAGACCAGATGGCAACCCACCGCCCGTTGCAAAAATCCGTGCGGCTTGCAGCATGAGACACATCGGACCAATAGCAAACACAGCGTGAATTCCCCAAAAATGGCTTATGCAAAACTTATGTGAAACTTATGCAATAATTACACAGCTTTTGCGGTGATCAGGGGGATTGCCTGACACCCCACAACCACCTATACGCTGCTAATCCTAACCGCTTGCGGATTCGGGATGTTGGTTTATGGAACCGCTGGATATTGCAGGCCTCTTCGTTGGGATTTGATGCACCAGACAGGCCGGACGACCACAATAAATAAACGATGACGGTATCTTTGGCGGCTCTTACGAGGGTCGAAAACGGCGCAAAGCTCTGCAATCACGCTAACAAGTCTCGGGAAAACCCGTGCTATATCAAGGAGCTATCAGATGAATCTGATTGCACAGATCGATGCGGAGCAAGTTGCTACGCTGGGGAATAAACACCCCGACTTTAAAGCGGGTGATACCATCCGCGTTGGTTACAAAGTAACCGAAGGCACGCGCAGCCGTGTTCAGAACTACGAAGGTGTATGTATCGCTCGCAAGAACGGTAAAGGCATCGCTGGTTCATTCACAGTGCGCAAAATTTCGTTTGGCGAAGGCGTAGAGCGCGTATTTCCGCTGCACTCCACCAACATCGACGAAATCACAGTAATCCGACGCGGCCGCGTCCGTCGCGCCAAGCTGTATTACTTGCGTGAGCGCCGTGGAAAATCCGCGCGTATCGCTGAAGTCACCAACTACAAAGCGCCAAAGGCGTAAGGGGTCCTGTCATGAAAAAAGGTATTCACCCAGATTATCACGAAATCGATGTCAAAATGACCGATGGAACGATTTTGAAAATGAAATCCACTTGGGGCAAAGAAGGCGACGTTATGTCGTTGGACGTTGACCCGACTGTGCACCCTGCATGGACTGGTGGCGGCACGCGTCTTATGGATGCAGGCGGTCGTGTTTCCAAGTTTAAGAACAAGTACGCTGGTCTTGGCTTCTAAGCCAACCCACTGTTATTTCAACGAAACGCCGTCCTTTTGGGGCGGCGTTTTGCGTTTAAAGGCGTGGAATGTTGGCGCATCCACCGGATGGAGCGTAAGCATCAAGCCCGAACCGAAGCCCCTGTCCAATCCTGTGCGCCAATGCCGACCATGCCTGCGCAGGCACGTGCGGAAGCACCTCAGTCAGGACAGTATCAAATTTAGCCAGCCAATCGTCGAAGTCTTCTGACCGCACATTGCCCGCGTTCATATGCGCCTGCATCGGGTTTCCGCTGTAGGTGCGTTCTAACAGGATTGCGTTACACCAGAATGACATGATCTTCTGCTCGTGCGCGGGCCAATCCGTCACATGAACGTCAAAACAGGGCCAAGTTTTGGATGATCGCGCACTCGCTGGTAGAAAATGGAAACAACCTGCGCGATCTGCGGCGCCGTTACTAAAAGTCGCGGCGGCAAGGTCATGCCAAGATGGCCCACAGCGCCGCCAACGTCACCAACAAGTAGAACAATGTGTTAAACATCCAGCGGATCAACCCAGAATCGCTGTCGGGATCAACGCCCATCCACTGGCACATCGTAGTACCTGGCCATAAAAAAATCTCGGTAAAGGACATGGATTTCTCCTAATATTAGGTATTCTGGTTACCGATTAACTACTGCTTTTAAATACGTATTACAAATGCTAATTTTAGACATGCAGCTTGATAAATTCACCGATTTTGGTCTTCGTATTTTGATGACCCTCGCAGCGCACGCACCTGCCCGCCTGTCGACATCAGCAATCGCCGAGATATTCCATCTATCCGAACACCACCTTGCCAAAGTCGCGTCCGAGCTTGCACGCGGTGGCTTTGTTATCTCTGAACGCGGTCGCAATGGCGGCCTCGTTTTGGCGCGCCCAGCACCTGACATCAATGTCGGATCTGTGGTTCGCTATTTGCAGAAGGACAAACCGGTTGTGTCATGTTTTGGGACTGACACATCGTGCCTCATCTTACCCGCATGCGGCTTGCGCGCCCCGCTGGCCGCCGCACGCGAAGCGTTCTTTGCAACGCTTGATGGTTGCACACTGGCCGACATCACGGGCCCCAAGACACGGCTTATGGCATTGATGGACACCGGCGCATGACCCATTCGCTTGACGCGTTTATCGATCAGATTGTTCAAGCTGCCGAAAAGCGCGGCGATTTTGATGATCTCGCCGGGGCGGGAAAGCCGCAGGTCCATCAAGAGAACCCAGCAGATGCCGTGCTAAATCGTCTCACGAAGGAAGCCGATGCAAAGCCCCCAGTCCGCGTCATCCGCCGCCAAATATTTCACGGGTGGGCCGTACTACAGGGTCTGACCGAGCCAGATGCTCGCAAGAATCAAATCCGGTATTTGAACGACCTGTAAGCCTGCCCGACAATCGAGATGGAAGCTTTTCGCAAATACGGGTAGCCGCCCACGAAAAAGGCGCAGGGTCACCTAACCACCGCGCCTTCGTTCATTATGCGGCGTTGCGACGCCCGCGCCCTGTTGGGGGTTTGCGCGGCTTGCCAGCAGGCTTACCAGCCCCACCGCCACCACCAGGTTTGCCACCGCGACCGCGACCACCTCCGCCACCGCCACCGCCGTTAGGTCGCTTTTTCTGACCAGGCTTCATTTCCCATTCACGACCCGATGCAACTGGGATCGTTTCCTTCATCGCTTTTTCGATGTCTTTGAGGTCAACAATCTCGTCTGGCGCACAGAACGCAATCGCGGACCCTTCCGCCCCAGCGCGTGCTGTCCGGCCGATCCGATGAACATAGTTTTCAGCGACGTTTGGCAGATCAAAGTTATAGACGTGCCGCACACCCGGAATGTCGATGCCACGCGCGGCCACATCAGTCGCAACCAGCACGCGGATTTTACCGGATTTGAATGCGGTGATCGCGCGTTCGCGTTGTCCTTGGGATTTGTTCCCGTGGATTGACGCCGCAGCGAACCCTTTGGATTCAAGGAACTTATACAGCTTTTCACAGCCATGTTTGGTCCGGCCAAACACCAGTGCCAACTCGTCACGGTGCGCATCAAGCAATTCAACCAACAGCTCGGATTTCGCGGCCTGTGCCACATAATGCAACGATTGGCTAATCTTTTTCACGGCCATGCCCGGTGGGTTCACTTGTACACGCATCGGGTCTTTTAGGAACGAAGACGCCAGTTCGGACATCAGCTTGGGCATTGTCGCCGAGAACATCATCGTTTGACGCGGTGTTGCCAGCAGTGGCGCAATTTTACGCAACGCGTGGATAAAACCCATGTCTAGCATTTGGTCGGCCTCGTCGAGCACCAGATAAATGGTCTCGTCCAAGCGCACGGCGCGGCGATCAATCAGATCGATCAAACGGCCCGGTGTCGCGACCAAAAGGTCAACACCACGTTCCAGACGCTTAATCTGCGCGCCGATACCAGCTCCACCTACGACCAAAGCGACCTTTAGGTGGCTCCCTTGGGTGTAGTTGGTCAGGTTGTCGGCAATCTGTTTGGCCAGCTCGCGCGTTGGCGCAAGGATCAGGCCGCGCGCTGTTTTCGCGGACGGGTTAACGCCAGCTTTCATCAGCGCGTCGATCATTGGCAGGCCAAAGGCGGCGGTTTTGCCGGTCCCTGTCTGCGCAAGGCCCATCACGTCGCGGCCATTCATGGCATGCGGGATCGCTTGGGATTGAATTGGGGTTGGTTCAGTAATGCCCTGCTCTTTGAGCTTGGCTACAAGACGGGGCGCAAGGCCCAGCATATCAAAATCCATTAGTATCTTTCTGGCGGGCATCGGCCCGCGCATAAGGGTCGACTTGCCGCCAAATGCGGACAAGCCTGTGCAGGTTGCGCCCATATGCTGACGGCCAGAGCCACACGCCCCGACGCCGATCAGGCGCTGGACCCCCTGCGTGATGTGGGAACCGGAATATCAATCGATGCCTTGCACAGACTTTTACGTCTTGCTCTGCACACGCGGCAGGATGCATCGGTTATCGTGCAAATGGTGGATCGCCAATAAAAAGTCAAGCCTTGTGACATTTTGCTTTGCATCCAGTTTGATTATTCATGAACGGTGTTCAATTTTATATTGACACAACTTCCAAGGTACGCCAAACATGAACAACGTTCACATAAGGGAAATCTAAATGCCAAAGTCATTAATCGCCATAGCCATACTCGTGACAGTGTCCACCGCCGCCTGCACTGATGCAGCAAGCACAAACGCCGGACAATCGGCCGGTCATAGCGTCGCCGCCGCCAACTTTGGTTCCGTGGCACTCGCAGAATCAACAGCCTCAGTTGTGGCAGTACCATTGGTGTTGTCAGGTACCGCGATGGTCGTGTCAGGTGCCGCAATTGCCGAGGTTGGTAGCGGATCGCTTCAAGCTGGCACTCAGGTTTTGCAGCCTCAAGTCACGTCCATGACCGTCGCCGCAAATGGTCCGCCTACGCTCAACTAAACCTCGTCAGGAATTAACATGATCCGTTTCACAAAACTTTGCGCCGCCATGCTTATTGCGCTTGTACCAACTGTCACCACAGCGGGAAGCAGTGCCCCTGGTCAATCAATCCTCCCCCAAGCAGAGGTCGCGACATTTGCCAACCGTGTCCAACAAGACCTTGCATCCCGAGGTGCAAGTGTCGCGATAGTCGCTCGCATGGGCCGTGATCCAGCCCAAATGTCCAATGGAATTCGGTACACCCACCTCGGTCTTTGGGTTTACTCCCAGATCACGCTGCCTGACGGCAGCAAAGGCCAAGGCTACCGCGTTTATAACCTCTACCAGCGCAGCAATGACCGGACCCGCAGTGATCTGATCCAAGATAGCCCAGCGGAATTCTTTGCCGGTGCCCAGCGCCTTAACGCGGGGATCATTATTCCCTATCCAAAACTACAGCAAAATTTGTTGGCGGTGATCGCAAGCCCGACTTATGTCGCCCTACATAATCCGCGTTATTCGGTCTTGGCCAATCCACGCACCAGCCAGTACCAAAACTGTACCGAACACACGTTGGATGTGTTGATTGCCAGCATCTATGGCACCAGCGACATCGGGCAAATCAAAGCAAATATCCCCGCCTATTTCGTTCCGCAGGTTGTCCAAGTTGGTGGCGTAAAACGCGCATTCGCCGCGATCGCTTCCCCCGCACTGAACACAGATGACCTTGGACAGATCGTGGAGACAGCGACATTCGGATCTGTCAGCCGCTTTTTGCAGTCTTATGGAATGGCCAAAGACATCTATCGGATCACCCCGACCAATGTGTCTCGTTTCTGACAACCCCCGCAAAAATGCAGTCAGCCGTTCAGCATTACTTCCCCCTGGCCGTCCCTGCCCATATAGATGCCTGTAAGGGTGAAAAAAGGGGCGGACCAATGGCGCATATTATCGTCGTAGGCAATGAAAAGGGTGGCGCGGGCAAATCGACCGTGTCGATGCATGTGGCGACGGCTTTGTCGCGCATGGGCCATAAGGTTGGCTGCCTTGATCTGGACCTGCGCCAGAAAACAATGGGCCGCTATATTACCAATCGGCAAAAGTATATGGCCGAAAATGGGCTCGACCTGCCGACACCTAGCTATCACGATCTACCAGAGGTCGATCAGGCAACTCTTGGTCCTGATGAAAACGTCTATGACCACCGCCTTTCGATGGCTGTCGCTGGACTGGAACCTGAAAGCGATTTCATTCTGATTGACTGCCCAGGATCGCACACGCGCCTAAGCCAAGTCGCCCATAGCCTTGCTGATACGCTGATCACTCCGCTGAACGATAGCTTTGTCGATTTCGATTTGCTGGCCCATGTGGACACCGATGGCGAAGATATCACCGGGCCGTCCGTCTATTCCGAAATGGTTTGGAACGCGCGCCAATTGCGTGCTCAAGCGGGCCTATCCCCGATTGACTGGATCGTTGTGCGCAACCGGATGGGTGCCCAAGCAATGGTTAACAAAGAAAAGATGGAACGGGTCATCAATAAATTAGCCAAGCGTATTGGTTTCCGCACAGCCCCTGGCTTTAACGAACGGGTCATTTTCCGAGAACTGTTTCCACGCGGGCTCACCTTGCTTGATCTACGTGATCTAGGCGTCAAAGGCCTGAACATTTCCAATGTTGCGGCTCGACAGGAATTGCGCGAATTGATCCGTGCGTTGAACCTTCCGAACGTGACTCCCGACTTTTAACGTTCGAATTTACCTGATCGTGATTCCTTTGAGTTGAAAGTTACTTTGACTGCGCAGCCTCGATCCCTAAGGTGTGTGTAACTTGGATTTACAGGTAGGATTCACCTTGCTGAAATCACTTACGACCCAACGCTATAGCGTTTTTACCGCCGTTATCGTCTTGACCGTCATATGCCTGATTGGCAGTTTTTGGGTCAGTTGGCTGATTGTACCGTTCGTGATTTTGGCAGTGTTGTCCGCCCTTGGCATCCACGACGTGCGCCAAAACCACCATGCAGTGACCAAAAACTATCCGCTGATCGGACACATTAGGTTCCTATTTGAAAAAATTCGGCCAGAGATTCGTCAGTACCTAATTGAAGGTGACAAAGACGAGCAACCGTTTAACCGTGAACAAAGGTCATTGGTTTATCAACGCGCAAAAGGCGCCGAAGACAAACGCCCCTTTGGGACCCAAGAACAGGTGTATGAGGCCGGCTACACTTGGCTAACTCATTCGGTTATTCCGGTGCATTTCGATAACTTTGACTTTCGCGTTACCATTGGCGGGCCGGACTGCAAGCAGCCTTATGATGCGTCGCTTTACAACATTTCCGCCATGTCATTTGGCGCATTGTCTGCCAACGCGATCAGCGCGCTGAACCGTGGCGCCAAGATCGGCAATTTTGCCCATGACACTGGTGAAGGTGGTGTCAGCCGCTATCACCGTGAAGGCGGCGGCGATCTGATTTATGAAGTCGGATCGGGCTATTTCGGTTGTCGCAATGAAGATGGCTCGTTCTCACCCGATAAATTTGCGGTACAAGCGGCCAGCGATCAGGTGAAGATGATTGAAGTTAAGCTTAGCCAAGGCGCAAAACCTGGCCACGGAGGCATGCTGCCAGCGGCGAAAATCACCCCAGAGGTTGCGGAGGCACGTGGTGTGCCAATGGGCGAAGATTGCGTGTCGCCCCCCGCACATTCAATATTTTCAAACCCGATTGAATTCTGCGAATTCTTAGGTCAACTACGCACGCTATCTGGCGGCAAGCCCGTTGGGTTTAAGTTGTGTATTGGGCACCGTCGCGAATTTATGTGCATGGTCAAAGCCATGATCAAGACCGGCATCGTACCTGACTTTATCGTCGTGGACGGAACCGAGGGCGGCACAGGTGCTGCCCCATTGGAATTTGCAAATCACGTCGGCATGCCAATGGTCGAAGGTCTGTCATTTGTGCACAACACGTTGCGTGGAGCGGGCCTGCGCGACCAAGTACGGATCGGCGCGGCTGGTAAGTTGGTCAGTGCGTTTGACATCGCACACGCCATGTCGCTTGGTGCGGATTGGTGCAACTCCGCACGAGGTTACATGTTCTCAATCGGCTGCATTCAGGCGCAGGCCTGTCACACGAACCATTGCCCCGTCGGTGTCGCGACCCAAGACCCACAGCGCCAAAAGGCGCTGAACGTTGGTGACAAAAGCCAACGTGTTGCGAGATTTCACGCCAATACGGTCAAGGCACTTGGTGAAATGGCTGGGGCGGCAGGGCTTCACGACCCTCGGGATTTCTTGCCTTACCACTTCATGACCCGCAAAAGCGATGGCCAGATGACCGAAGGCCAAGAAGCGAACCCCTATTTGCCAACCGGTTTCCTGTTGGATGCGGACGGTGGCGATTACGGCTATCGCAGTCGCTGGGACCGCGCGGATGCCCATAGCTTCGCCGCAATTCCGCTCGATTAGTGCTTGCGCAAACGCGGTGGGATTTTTCCGACTGACCGCATCAGCACACTGATCCGCGGACTTGATGCTGTGTCGCCGCGTGACCGCGTGCGCAACACTGGCGTGTTGTCTGAGCTGCCACGGCTTTCACGCAAAACGATATACATACCGCTGGAGATGATAATGCCAGCGCCGATGCCTGTTGTAAGATCGATCCCTTCGTCGAAGAAGAAAAATCCGTATATGCTGGCCCAAATGATCTGGCTGTATTGCATCGGCGCAATAATTGCGGCCTCACCTGCTTGGTACGCGCTAATGATCAAGCGACTTGCAGTCCATGCCAAGACGGCCACGATCCCAAACAACCCCAAATGTTCGATCGGCATGGGAACGTAAACGAGCGGTAACAAGAAGGCCATAATCACAAAATTGGCGACCATCGGATAGAGCAACATCACAACTGGCCGCTCAACTGATCCAATTTTTCGCACGATGATCGAGGCGACTGCCCCGCCAACCGCTGCAGCCAAAGCAGCCAAATGCCCAAGCGTCAGCTCGGTTTGCCCCGGGCGGAGCACGACGATCACACCGATCAGCCCAACGATGACCGCAACCCAGCGGCGCAGGCGCACCGTTTCACCAAGAACCGGAATCGCGAGAACGGTAATCAGCAAAGGCGCAGCAAACAGGATCGCATAGACCTCTGCCAACGGCAGGTTTGAAAATGCGTAGAACACGGTGAATCCGGTCACGACTGCCGCAAGCGTTCGCAGCGCAACCCACCACGGATGGCGGGGGATCAACGTGCCTTGGGTGCTGTCACGCATCAACATAATCGTCGCAAGCGGAAACGATAACACCACCGAAAAGAATACAATCTGAATTGGTGAATAGCTTGCGCCTAGCGTTTTGATTACAACGTCATGCGTTGAAAAAACACCAAAGGCCAACAGCGCGATTAACGCACCACGCATATTTCCAGACATGACGTTTCCTTTGTTATACTGGGAGGTAAATGGATCCGCCCTCAAAGCCTTATGGAACCAATAACAATATAACCATCTCATATGTGGTCACTTGTTAGATATCATCGGCAGGTGCGCTATTTCAATGTACGTTCAACATCTGCAAAACGTACCAAGCCCACCCTAAAGGACGGCCTCGGCACCTGTGACGATCAGTTATAAAATGGAGGCGTCGAGCGCTTCAAGGATCACATCGCCCATTTGGGATGTCGACAATGGCGTGCCGCCTTCTGGACCCATCAGGTCACCGGTGCGTGCGCCGTTGGCCAACACTGTTTCGATAGCGGCCTCAAGTCGCGTTGCCTCGTCGCCTAGATCAAACGAATAGCGCAGCGCCATCGCAAACGACAAGATGCAGGCAATTGGGTTCGCCTTTTCTTGGCCAGTAATGTCAGGCGCGGACCCGTGTACTGGCTCGTACATCGCCTTTGGACGGCCGTTGGCCATCGGTGAACCGAGCGACGCCGATGGCAGCATGCCAAGGGAACCCGTTAGCATGGCCGCGCAGTCGGATAGGATGTCACCAAACAGGTTATCGGTATAGATGACGTCAAATTGCTTTGGTGCGCGCACCAATTGCATAGCGCCGTTGTCAGCATACATGTGCGACAGTTCGACCTCTGGATAGTCGGCGTGAACTTCGGTCACGACGTCGCGCCACAGAATACCCGATTCCATCACGTTGGCTTTTTCCATCGAGCAGAGTTTCTTACCGCGCTTCATCGCCATCTCGAACGCAGCACGTGCACCGCGCTCAATCTCAGCTTCGGTATAACGCTGCGTGTTGATGCCAACACGCATGTTGTCTTCGATATGGATGCCCCGTGGTTCGCCAAAGTAAACGCCAGACGTCAGTTCGCGCACGATCATGATGTCGAGGCCGGTCACCAGTTCTTTTTTCAACGACGAGAAATCGGCCAGCGCGTCGAAACACTGCGCTGGGCGCAGGTTGGCAAAGAGGTCCATTTCTTTGCGCAGGCGCAGCAGACCCCGCTCTGGCTTGACCGAAAAGTCAAGATCGTCATACGCAGGACCGCCGACAGCACCGAGCAGAACCGCGTCTACTTCTTGTGCTTTTGCCATCGTGTCATCGTGCAAAGGGACGCCGTGTTTGTCATATGCCGCACCGCCGACAAGATCCTCAGACACGTCAAACGCCATATCGCGATTGTCACCGAACCATCCGATGATCCGTTTGACCTGATCCATGACTTCGGGGCCGATGCCGTCACCGGCGAGGATCAATAGGGATGGGTTAGACATGTGCTTATCCTTGGCTGAAAACTGTTGCCTTTGCCCTAGCGGTTTGCGCCGTCAGGATCAAGATACCAAGGGCACAACCTTACCGACTGACATCCACCCAAACCAAGCGATGCGGTCCGGCGGCCAACCCATCATCGCCAAGCAACTTGGCATCTGGGTCACTGGGCGCCGGCCAGAATACGCCAGCATCACCAACGGTCCAATCCATGGCTGGAAAGACATAGCTGACCCACAAATTACCTGGCGCATAATCAGGCCAATCGGCCGTATCAAGCGATGGGTCCCCCATGTGATCGGGGTCGGCGGCGAATGCACCACCTTCGCTGCGCGGTGCCGGATCTTGCAAATCAGCACGGTTCAAAAAAGCTTCCATCGAATCGCGCAAACCATTGCCGTCTACCGGATCGAAGTTGGCGTTTCCCAGCACGATAAATGACGCAGGCGGGTCATTTGCCAATCGGTTTTCCCACATCAACAATTCATCGCGATTGCGCAAACCGTTTCGATCCTCCGGTCCGTCAAATACGGGTGGCGTCGCTGACCAGGCAAGTAGATGAAATGGGGCCCCGTCAATGGCTGGCAAGGTCCCGCCCGCGACATCGCGCCAAAGTATATCCGACAAGTTTTCCACATTATCCTGATCGATGGGAAAGCGCGATAGAACGGCCATGCCGCCATCCCCACTGAACCGACCATACCCTTGGGCATCGCGCGCTTCGCCTGTACGACCATTGCCATCCATATCTAAACCCGTCGGCAGGCCCGTATTCGGGCGGGATGCGAACGTATGGTCGTACACCAGCCCCGCAGCACCAAGGGATAGCACAAACGCTGAAATCGCCATTGAATCAATATCATAGTCAAAGTCAGTAAGAAGAAGCACGTCTGGGGCAACGGTGGTGATTACATCAACAATCGACGCGATTTGCTCATCTTTGCCTTTCCGAAGATCGCGCAAAAGCAAACCGGGCCCGTCCCGGCTTAACGGGGCGGCGAAAGTTGCTATGCGGTAAGTTTCAGCAGACGTATACGGCGTCCAAAGAAGGATTAGACAGGCAACAAGCCATCTGCTGCTGCCTTGGCGTAAGCACGTTTGCGTTGCACATAGATCATCTGCGCCACACGGCTCAGCGCGACGCCACGCATCAATAAACTTGCTGGCAAGAACGCCCATGCGGCCACCGCCCAAATTAAGGTCTGTGGATCGCTCAGTGAAAGCGGGTTGATGAACGTCGCTGACAGCTTGAGGATCGCTGGCACAAAGAATGGCAGTAAGAACCCTAAGATTAGGTTAATTTGGCTGTCCCGATTCAATCGCGCCACAACATCGCCGCCTGCGGTTGGGTCAAAGGTTGGTAAGTTCACCCAAACGTTGAACGCACCCGCGTGACGCGGCCAACCACGTAGCCGGAGCAGCAACACAAACATCGCCAGCGACGATAATGAAATCAGATAGCTAAGGCCGACCGCTGTGCGCACGTTTTCGAGCTGCGCCGCTGTCATATCTGCTGGCATTGCCAAAAGCATCAGACGGACCGGAGAATAGGGAAAGTCAATTGACCCGCCTATGCGTTCACTAATCAATTGGAAAAATCGGGTGATAGTGTTGGCTTGATCCGGATCGCGAAACACGACTGAAAGAGTTACCACCGTCGCAAACAATGCGCCAAATCGCAGCCGGTTAAATGGCGGTGCGCTTCGGAATTCGATAAGACTTGGGCTACTGGCGCTATACTCTACAATGGTAAATATGGCCGCAAATATAGCGACGAGGGCCACAATTTGGGCGCCATCAGACCCAGTCGTCGGCAGCATTGTTGACGGCGTAACGATCATCAGCACCACAAGTGCTGCGCGGGCCAAAGCCCCTAGCAGTCTTGAAAACACTGCTACTGTACCCTCAATACGGTCGGATGCGATACGATGCCGCGTCCTTGTTCCATTATGATCCTGCGCTTGTGCGTCAGGTTGCCTTATTCTTAACATAGTTCTGCCTACTTTTGGTTCACCCTTCAAGTCTTTGACAAATAAGATGAAAAAAGTGAGGCGCTTTTGCGACGATGGTGGTGCGAGATTGCAACCATTTTGGCGCATACAAAAGGCCATGCAGTACATGGCCACAATATGTTGTGGATGCCCAATAGGTTAACCCCAAGTGTCGCAAGGGTGTCGTTAACCATCAAGGTGATTTGGAGGCGTAAACAGACGCCTTTGTTAAGGTGCTTGTTGCCGCAAAAATGGGTGGACGCGCGATTATCGCGCGCCCGTTTGGATTAAACCCAAGGCCGGCTTGTCGCTGTAGCAGCTTCAAATGTGTCGATGTATGTCACTTTTTCCATCGTCAGGCCGATGTCGTCGAGGCCGTTCATCAGGCAATGCTTTTTGAACGCGTCAAGCTCGAAATGATAAGTTTCCCCACCTGCGCCGGTAACCGTTTGCGTGTCCAGATCAATTTCGATCCGTGCGTTCGCGCCGTTTTCTGCGTCCTTCATCAATGCGTCGCGCTGGTCTTCGGGCAGAACGATTGGCAAAATGCCGTTCTTGAAGCAGTTGTTGTAAAAGATATCCGCAAAGCTGGTCGAAATCACGCAGCGGATGCCAAAATCAGCAATTGCCCATGGCGCGTGTTCGCGTGACGAGCCGCAGCCAAAGTTATCACCTGCAACGAGGATTGATGCATCGCGGTAGGCTGATTGGTTGAGAACAAAATCCGAGATTTCCGACCCGTCCAGATTATAGCGCATTTCGTCAAACAAGTTCACGCCGAGGCCAGACCGTTTGATCGTTTTCAGGAACTGCTTGGGGATGATCATATCGGTGTCGATATTGACCAAGTCCATCGGCGCCGCGATTCCGCTAAGTGAAGTGAATTTTTCCATGAGTATCGTCCTTTAATTCTTATGCGACACACGCGCTTACGCATGCATGGTCGCGCCGTGCATCGCGGACTTCGAACGGGCCATTCCAACCGCCTTGCCAAACGTGGGCAATGACAGCAGTGGGGCAGCATTAGCCGCCCCAAATAGCCCTAACAAGTTCCACCGACGCACAGTCATTACATCAGATCCCGAACGTCAGTCAGGCGGCCCGTGATCGCAGCAGCCGCCGCCATCGCAGGTGATACAAGATGGGTACGTCCGCCCCGTCCTTGACGGCCCTCAAAGTTGCGGTTCGAGGTTGCCGCACAACGTTCACCCGGCTTTAACTGATCAGGGTTCATCGCAAGACACATTGAACAGCCAGCAAGGCGCCACTCGAATCCAGCGTCGATAAACACTTGAGCGATGCCCTCTTCTTCCGCTTGCGCGCGGACAAGACCGGATCCGGGCACGACCATCGCACGCATGCCGTCTTTGATTTTTTTGCCTTTCAAGATTGCAGCAGCAGCGCGGAAATCTTCGATCCGGCCATTAGTGCAAGACCCGATAAACACGGTGTCGATTTCGATGTCTGTAAGTTTTTGGCCGACGGTCAGGCCCATATAGTCGATGGACCGCTGCGCTGCGCCAACCTTGCCGCCTTCAAATGATGCCGGATCAGGAACAACATCAGTAATCGCCAGTACGTCTTCTGGTGATGTGCCCCACGTCACGAGCGGTGCGATGTCTTCGCCTTTGATGGTCAGAACCTTATCAAAGTGCGCACCTTCATCGGTGAACAGCGTCTTCCAATATGTCAGTGCAGCCTCCCATGCGGCGCCTTTGGGGGCGTGCGGGCGACCGTTGCAATAGTCGTATGTCGTCTGATCAGGCGCGATCAGGCCAGCGCGCGCGCCACCCTCAATTGCCATATTACAGACGGTCATGCGCCCTTCCATGGACAGGCTTTCGATAACCGAACCACAATATTCAATGACGTAGCCAGTACCACCAGCGGTGCCGGTTAGACCAATGACAGCCATTGTAACGTCTTTTGCAGTCACACCGGGCGCAAGTTTGCCAGTGATCTCGACCTTCATGTTCTTGGATTTCTTCTGGATCAGCGTTTGCGTCGCCAAAACGTGCTCGACTTCGGACGTACCGATACCATGAGCCAGCGAGCCAAATGCACCATGCGTCGCGGTGTGGCTGTCACCACAAACAACGGTCATGCCGGGCAAGGTCCAACCCTGCTCTGGGCCAACAATATGAACGACACCCTGACGGACGTCAGACACCGGATAATAGTGCAGACCAAAATCTTTGGCGTTCTTATCAAGTGCCTCAACCTGAATGCGGCTGTCTTCAGTCATTGTGGCGGCGTTGGCGCGGTCCAGCGTTGTGGGCACGTTATGATCTGGCACAGCGATAGTTTTGTCCGGTGCACGGACCTTACGGCCAGATGTGCGCAAACCCTCAAACGCCTGCGGGCTTGTCACTTCATGAACAAGGTGACGGTCAATATAAAGCAGGCAGGTACCGTCATCAGCCTCGTGGGCGACATGGGCATCCCAGATTTTATCATAGATCGTTTTGGGGGACATAAAGCACCCTCCTGTAAAATAGATATGGTGTGTGTTTGGGGGACGTGGACGAGGCGAGAGGGATCAGCCCCTTGCGAGAATAGTGCAAGCTGCGCCGTAGAACCGCCAAGGCAGGCGGGCGCGGTCGTCCATGTCGAAAACGGGGTGAAAAACTGGTTTCATGCGCTCTCATTTATAGATCATTGACGCATCTCACAAGGGCGTTGCTTGATTGGACACGCCGCGCCGTGCAACAATGCAGTAACAGAAGACAGGGCAGACATGGCGCGGCACGACCAAACGACGGCATCAGGCCAAGATACGCTTCAATTCGACCAAATCTTTGATGCCAGCCAATCGCTGCTGGGTCAGGCCGAAGCATTCATTATGACGATGTTCCGCACATGGAACTTGTATCAAGTGGCGATTGCCGTCGGGCTATTTGCTGTCGCGCATCTGCTTAGGGTCGCTTTGGGGCCACGTATTCGGGCGTGGATGGCGACCCGTGAAAATTGGCCGAAATGGCGCATGCGCATCTTGGCCGTTATCCATCAACGGCTACGCGCGATTTTTTACGTCAGCCTGATTTGGATTACTGTTGCGGTCATGAAAGAGGTCACATGGCCAAGTCGCAGCTATTTCTTGGCGATAATTGCCACGCTCGCGCTTGCATGGTTGCTGATCGTCTTTGTCACACGCCTAATCAAGAGCCCGTTTTTACGTAAAATCGTGCGGTACGGCGCGTGGACGTATGTGACGTTACAGATTTTGGGCCTGCAGGATGTCGCGACCTCGTGGTTGGATAGCGCTGGATTTAGCATCGGTGATTTCCGCATCTCTGCCCTGCTCATTATCCAAGCAATCGTTATCATCGGCGTACTGATTGCGCTGGCGCGGTTTGTCACAATGACAACCACAAGTCGGATCAAAGCTAACGAAGACATCAGCCCATCCATGCAGGTATTGATCGTCAAAGCGTTGCAAATTGGGTTTTACGGCGCTGCGTTTTATATGGGAGTTAAGGCGATTGGCATTGATTTGACTGGCCTTGCGGTTCTGTCTGGTGCCATCGGTGTTGGCCTTGGTTTTGGTTTGCAAAAGGTCGTGTCGAACCTTGTGTCTGGCGTGATCATCCTACTGGATAAATCAATCAAACCGGGCGATGTCATCAGCCTTGGCAGCACATTTGGTTGGATCAATTCACTGGGCGCGCGGTATGTGTCCGTCGTAACACGGGACGGCAAAGAATACCTGATTCCAAACGAAGACCTGATCACCGGCCAAGTGGTCAACTGGTCTCATTCAAACGACTTTGTCCGGTTGGATATTAATTTCGGCACCGCTTACGGCGACAACCCACATGAGGTCCGAAAACTAGCGATTGCAGCGGCCCAAAGCGTGGACCGTGTGCTAACAACACGGCCAACTGTTTGCCACATCGTGGGCTTTGGCGACAGCTCAGTTGATTACATTTTGCGGTTTTGGATCAGCGATCCGACAGGCGGTTTGACCAATATTCGGGGCAATGTTTTCTTGGCCCTTTGGGATAGCTTCGCTGCCAATGGCATCTCCATCCCATTCCCCCAACGCGAGATCAAAGTCCATAAGAACGATCAGTTGCCGGATTAGGATCGGACGCCTCGGGCGCGCGCAGGTGGGATTCTCTTGTCATTTCCACAACGCGAAACTGTTCGATTTTAACGATTTTTCGGGCCAACAGGCCAAAGACCGCCCAAATACCGCCTTTGATTGGCGTAAAAGCACCTCAGAGTGAGTTGAATTTCCACGTGCCAGTTGTTAGTTTGACCTAGCTTCGCGCTGGAGCAGTTGACCAGCGTAACCCAACCGGAGGACAATGAACTGTCTTTATCCACAACGGCCAAAGATGTGGCCGACGTTGCAGGCGACAAAATGACCGCTTGCAAAACCGCGACCAGCGATGCCATTTTGGCGGCTGTTCTGAAATCCCTTGATGAAAACAAAGCCGAAGAAGTTGTTACCATCAGCCTCAAAGGCAAGTCCGAGATTGGCGACCATATGGTCATCGGTTCCGGTAGATCGTCGCGCCAAGTATCGGCCATGGCTGAAAAGTTGGTAGCGCAAATCAAAACTGATTTTGGCATTTTGTCCAAAATCGAAGGTCGCACAACTGGCGATTGGGTTCTGATCGACACCGGCGATGTCATTGTGCACCTGTTTCGCCCAGAGGTTCGCGAATTTTATCAGCTTGAAAAGATGTGGCAGCCAGGCATGGGTCCGGCGACTACTGAATAATGCGTGTGCATATCTGCGCCGTGGGCCGCCTTCGCAGCGGCCCAGAGCGCGACCTTTATGATGATTATCTCACCAGATTTGACCGCACGGGCCGCGCCCTTGCCCTTGGCCCTGCCAAGCTGATTGAGGTCGAGGATAAGAAAGGTGGCGGCATGACAGCCGAGGCCGCCTTGCTTGATCGCGCCATTCCGTCTGGATCGTTAATTTGCGCGATGGATGAACGCGGCCGCGTGCAATCATCTCCTCAATTTGCCGACCAGCTTGCAGGCTGGCGCGATCAAGGCCGCCAAGATGTAGCTTTCATCATTGGCGGCGCCGATGGGATCGACCCTGCGCTGCGTGCCCGCGCCGATGCTGCCATGTCGTTTGGCAAAATGGTCTGGCCGCATATGCTTGTGCGCGTGATGTTGGCCGAACAGCTTTACCGCGCTGCGTCCATTTTATCGGGCGGGCCGTATCACCGCGTTTGAAGCCAACCGCATCATAAGATAAGACAGCCCCAAACTAATCCGCAGGAGCCATCCCATGCCCACCCCAAAACCCGTTGTGTTGTGTATTTTGGACGGCTGGGGCCTGAGCGATGTTAAAGCCGGCAACGCCCCGGCATTGGCAAGCACCCCCAATTTTGACGCGATCATGCGCGGGCCGCACGCGCAGCTGTTGACCCACGGCAACGACGTCGGCTTGCCACAAGGCCAGATGGGCAATTCAGAAGTCGGCCACACAAACATCGGCGCAGGCCGCGTGGTCGCAATGGACCTCGGCCAGATTGAGCTATCGATTGAAGACGGAAGCTTTGCCCGCGCGGATGCAATCGTCAAATTCATTGACCAGATGAAAGACAGCGGCGGCACCGCGCATCTGATGGGCGTCGTGTCCGACGGTGGCGTGCATGGTCACGTCGAACACATCATTGCCGCCGCAATTGCGTTGGACGTAGCCGGCGTCCCTTCAGTCATTCACGGGGTAACAGATGGCCGCGACGTCGCCCCCAAAAGCGCCAAGGTATACATGGCCCAACTTCAAAACGCCCTGCCCGCGTCATCTAAAATCGCCACTGTGATTGGCCGCTATTTCGCGATGGACCGCGATAATCGCTGGGAACGTGTGCAAACAGCCTATGACGCGATGGTGCTTGGCAAAGGCGACACGGCACCTGACCCGCAAACTGCGATAGATGCGGCCTATGCATCCGACCAAACGGATGAATTCATCCCCGCGACAGTCATCGGCAACTATGCTGGCTTTGCGCAGGGTGACGGGATTTTCTGTCTGAATTTCAGATCAGACCGCTCCCGCGAAATTCTTGCCGCCATCACTGATCCAGATTTTGACGGGTTCCCGCGCGAAATGCCGACGCTGATCGCGCGGCTTGGCATGGTCAATTATTCTGACGCGCATGCGGCTTGGTATGAAACAGTGTTTCCAAAGCGGGTGATTAATAACACCCTCGGTGCATGGGTCGCCCAACACGGATTACGGCAATTCCGCTTGGCAGAGACTGAAAAATATCCGCACGTCACGTTCTTTATGAACGGAGGCGTTGAGGTTCCTGAAGCCGGCGAAGATCGCTTTATGCCGCAGTCACCTAAAGTGGCGACATATGATCTACAGCCTGAAATGTCGTCCAGTGAAGTAGCCGACGCCTTTGTCGGCGCAATCCACGACGGCTATGACCTAATTATTACGAATTTCGCCAATCCTGATATGGTTGGGCATACCGGCGATCTGAGTGCGGCAATCGCAGCTTGCGAAGCGGTGGATCACGGCTTGGGTAAGGTGCTTGAAGCGCTGAAATCCACAGGTGGTGCGATGATCGTCACCGCTGATCACGGCAATTGTGAAATGATGATCGACCCTGAAACAGGTGGTCCGCACACGGCGCATACGCTTAACCCGGTGCCAGTCGCACTGGTTGGCGGGCCGGATGGTGCATCCCTGCATAACGGGCGTTTGGCCGATTTGGCCCCAACGCTGCTTGCACTTATGGGCCTACCTCAACCAGACGAGATGACTGGCCAGAGTTTGATTGATTGATGCGCTTTTTCGCGATCATCATGGTTCTGTGGACTGGCATTGCCAACGCCCAAACCCCAGCCGAGGCTGCAATCGCTGTCGCTGATCGCTTGACGCAAGCGGGCATCACGTTGGCGCAAGCCCAAGGTGCCCGCGATCGCGTGGCTGCGTTGACCCAAACTGTCCGTGCCTATGAGGATGGACTGATCGCCATGCGCGACGGGCTGCGCCGCGCCGCGATCCGAAAAACGACATTGGAAACCGCGCTCGCCGCAAAATCCGAAGAAGTTGGGCGCCTGCTCGGTGTTTTGCAAACCATGGGTCGCGCACCGGCGCCGTTGTTGCTTTTGCACCCGTCAGGGCCGACGGGAACTGCACGGTCTGGCATGATGGTTGCCGAAGTGGCCCCCGCGCTTCAGGCCGAAGTCGATCTACTGCGCACCGAACTAGAAGAAATTGCCTTGTTGCGGACTTTACAGGAAAGTGCGGCCAGCACACTGCAAGATGGGTTAAACGGCGTGCAATCTGCGCGGTCTGCGCTGTCCATGGCCATTTCTGAACGGACCGATCTGCCGCTACGCTTTGTTGAAAATCCGATTCAAACGGCGCTTTTGTTGGCGAGTACTGAAACGCTTACGGGCTTCGCATCTGGGCTTAGTGACAGTTTCGTTCGGGACACGATTCCCGTCGACGCCACAACACAAAAAGGAAACTTGTCGCTACCAGTGCAAGGTCAAGTCATTCGTCAGTTTAACGCGCCGGATGCAGCCGGTATTCGCAGACCCGGCGTAATCCTTGCCGCAAGACCGCGCGCACTGGTCACCACCCCCGCAGCCGCAACAATCTTGTTCCGTGGTCCGCTGCTAGACTATGGCAATGTCATCATTCTTGAACCAGCAGCCGACGTTCTTTTCGTCATTGCGGGACTGCAAGAAGTGTTCGGTGAAGCCGGTCAGGTCATCCCGCAAGGGTCGCCGATTGGGCTGTTGGGCGGAGATGCGCCCGATGCTAACGCAATCTTGACCCAAAGAGAGGTCGATTTTGGCGGTGTGGCGTCACAGACCCTTTATCTTGAGGTCAGAGAAGGGCAGAGTTCGGTAAACCCAACCGACTGGTTCGTATTGAACGACAGATAGGACATATATATTTATGAAAAAGCTAATGATGGCAGCCGGTGGCGGTACCCTTTTGGGTTTGATCGCAACAACGCAAATTGCCGGCCCCCTGCTCGCCCAAGATGCTGCAAATAGCGCAAGCGTATACGAACAGCTTGATCTGTTTGGCGACATCTTTGAACGCATCCGCGCTGGTTACGTCGAAGACGTAGAAGAAAAGGACCTGATCGAAGCCGCGATTAACGGGATGCTTACGTCACTTGATCCGCATTCGAGCTATTTATCCGCCGATGATGCCGCCGCGATGCGCGTTCAGACACGTGGTGAATTTGGCGGACTTGGCATTGAAGTTACTCAAGAAGAGGGTTGGGTCAAAGTCGTCTCGCCAATGGATGGTACACCAGCTGATGCCGCGGGTATTCTTGCAGGTGATTTTATCACTGCGGTTGACGGTGAGAATGTACTTGGCCTGACGCTAGACGAGGCGGTTGATCTCATGCGTGGTCCTGTCGGTTCCGAGATCGTAATTACAGTTGTGCGTGAAGGCGAAGTCGAGCCGCTTAAAGTATCCATCATTCGCGACACGATCAAACTGACAGCGGTGCGCAGCCGGACCGAAGGCAATGCCATTGTCTTGCGAATCGCCACGTTTAGCGATCAGACATACCCAGACCTGAAATCCGGCTTAGAAGACCAAATCGGAGAGGCTGGAGGTTTGGAGAATGTCGACGGGATCATTCTTGATCTTCGCAACAATCCAGGTGGCTTGCTGAACCAAGCTATTTATGTGTCCGACGCGTTCTTAGAGGCTGGCGAAATCGTGTCCACCCGTGGCCGTGAACCAAACGATAGTGACCGCTATAATGCAGCTGTCGGCGATCTGGCCGAAGGCAAACCGATTGTCGTGCTGATCAACGGCGGCTCTGCCTCAGCGTCTGAAATCGTCGCGGGTGCGTTGCAAGATCATCGTCGTGCAATCGTTGTTGGCACCAAATCATTCGGCAAAGGGTCCGTGCAGACGGTTGTTCCATTGCAGGGCGACGGCGCCATGCGCCTTACAACGGCGCGGTATTACACTCCGTCAGGTCGGTCCATTCAAGCCTTAGGCATTTCGCCAGACATCATCGTCGAACAGCCCCGCGCCCGTCCGTCCGATGAGGAAGAGGCAACAGGGTTTCGTTCAGAAGCCGATCTGCGTGGGTCTTTGGACAACGACAGCCTAACCGAAGACGAGATCCGCCAGATTGAAGAAGACCGCGACCGCGCCCAAGCCGCCGCGGAATTGCGTGAAGACGACTATCAACTGGCCTATGCGATCGACATTCTTAAAGGGTTGAATGCGCTTGGTCCGCGGGCAGTGACCACTGACGACAAGTAAACCCGTTTACAAAACGTAAAAAGGCCCCGCAAGGTTTGCACCTGCGGGGCCTTTCTATTTGCGCAGGTTTACCCTTTGATGCGTTCTGATTTTGGATCGTAGAACGGCTTAAGGCTCGCCTCTGCTTTGATCCGGGTGCCCATGACGTCGATCTCGTAGGTTGATGCCAAAACTTCTGCAACAGTTTCGCCCCTACACGGCACGTAGCCCATACCCATCGCGGCGCCCATATGGTGGCCGTAAACGCCCGACGACAGGTAGCCAACGACCTCGCCGTTGCGCATGACAGGTTCGTTGTGATACAAAAGCGGCTCTGGATCGGTCAGTTTGAATTGGACTAGGCGGCTATTCAAACCTTCATCCTTTTTGCGCAGAACGGCATCGCGTCCGATAAACACGGGCTTGTCAGTTTTCACCGCAAACCCAAGCCCGGCCTCTAACACGTGATCCTCTGAGGTGATGTCATGGCCAAAGTGCCGGAACCCTTTTTCGATCCGGCCCGCGTCCATCATATGCATGCCACACAGCTTAACGCCCATGTCTTGACCTGCAGCGTGCAGTACCTCGAACGCATGTGCGGCCATGTCGGAAGATACGTACACTTCCCAGCCCAGCTCGCCAACGTAAGTCACGCGGTGCACCCGTGCCATCCCCATGCCCAGTTCGATCTCTTGCGCAGTACCAAACGGGTTTACGTCGTTCGAGAAATTATTGGGCGACACGGCTTGCAGCAATTTACGCGCATTTGGGCCCATGACAGCAATCACACCTTCGCCAGCAGTGACGTCAGTAATCACAACATTATAGTCACCGATATGGCGTTGCATCCAGACCTGATCAGCCAGACGGGTGGCCGCTGGCGTCACCACAAGGAACGCGGTTTCTGACAGACGCGTGACGGTCACGTCCGCCTCGATCCCTGCCTTGTTGTTCAGGAACTGCGTGTAAACGATTTTGCCGACAGGCACGTCGTACTGCCCACCACCGATTATGTTCATGAACGCGACTGCATCGCGCCCTTCGACGCGAATTTTACCGAATGATGACATGTCGTACATGCCGACATTGGTGCGCACCGCGTCCAATTCAGCCGCGACATTTCCAAAGAAATTCTGACGCTTCCAAGAGTATTCGTATGCTGGCGTCTGCCCTTCGTTCGCAAACCAATTGGCCCGCTCCCAGCCAGCCAATTCGCCCATGACTGCACCTTGTTCCAGCAGGTGCTGGTGGAATGGCGTGCGCCGGATGCCACGTGCCGTTGCCTTTTGCCGGAACGGAAAATGGTCAGCGTAAAGCAAGCCAAGCGTTTCCTTGGACCGCTCAAACAAGTAATGTTTGTTGCCTTGGAATGGCTGCATGCGGCTGATGTCCACGTCGCCAAGATCAAACGGCTTTTCGCCAGCATCCATCCATGCCGCCAGCGCTTGACCCGCGCCCCCAGCCGATTGGATGCCGATAGAATTGAATCCAGCAGCGACCCAAACATTGTCCATCTCAGGCGCGAGGCCGAGGTGGTAGGCATCATCTGGCGTGAACGATTCTGGGCCGTTAAAGAACGTGTGTATACCTGCCTCTGCCAGCATCGGCATCCGGTTGACGGCTTGTTCTAAGATCGGTTCAAAATGGTCGAAATCTTCGGGAAGCTGGTCAAACTCGAAGTCTTTCGGGATGCCACCCATCGCCCACGGTTTGGCGTTGGGTTCAAACGCACCGAGCAGGATTTTTCCTGCGTCTTCTTTGTAATACGCACATTCGTCGGGGACGCGCAGGACCGGCATTTGGGTCAGCCCCTTGATTGCCTCGGTCACGATGTAGAAATGTTCGCAAGCATGCAGTGGCACGTTGACGCCAGCCATGCGGCCAACCTCGTGACCCCACATGCCGCCACAGTTCACGATCATGTCGCAGTCGATTGTGCCTGTCTCGGTGCCGCTGTTCCAATCCACGGATTTGACCCAGCGGCCATCGCGATTGATCTTGGTCACGGCAGTGCGTTCAATCACTTGGGCACCGTTTTGACGCGCCCCTTTTGCCAAAGCCAACGTGATGTTTGCAGGGTCGCCTTGTCCGTCCAGCGGCAGGTAAACACCAGCCGTCACACCGTCGATATTCAGATGTTCGTAGCGTTCTTTAACTTCTTTTGGGCTGATTTCCTCGACCTCGACGCCAAATGCACGGGCCATGGCCGCTTGGCGGAAAATCTCTTCTTTGCGTTCTTGCGTCAGGGCGGCAGTGATGGACCCAACCCGTTTGAACCCTGTAGCAACGCCTGTTTCTGCTTCCAAATTACCGTATAATTCTTGGGAATATTTCGCGAGCTTGGTCATGTTGGCCGTCGCGCGCAATTGCGCGATCAGGCCCGCCGCGTGCCATGTCGTTCCTGATGTCAGTTGCTTGCGTTCCAACAAAACGACGTCTTTCCAGCCCAGTTTGGCCAAGTGATACGCAACAGAACACCCGATAACACCGCCGCCGATGATGACAACGCGGGCAGAAGTGGGAACATTAACCATGACAGGTTTTCCTTATTTGAAACGCGCCGCAAGAGCGGCAATATGAGCGGGCCCAACTTCACAGCAGCCACCGATTACAGTGGCACCAGCATCGACCCAAAGTTGAGCAAATTCAGCATAGCGGGCAGGTCCAAGATCTGTGCGTGCCTCAAGCACATCAACGGTAGCCCCGATGTGATCAAAATCATCTGCAATGCCAGTGAACCCGTTTGCGTATGCACCGACCGTCACGCCCGTTTTGGCCAGCAACGGGATGGCTTGGCTGACGGCTTCGGGCAGCGAGCAATTGATCGATACGACATGCGGGTTAAATTCCGCGATGACGGGAATCATATTTGTGATCGGCTCGCCTGACCGCAGCTTTGTCCCGTCAGCGTCATCGACAGACAGTGATAACCAGACAGGTTTGCCTGTCACGCCAGCACCCATAAGCCCGCCACGGGCCTGATCAACGGACGACATTGTCTCAAGGATATGCGCGTCCACAAATGGGGCATGAACATGGGCCAAGTGGGCGTAAACTTCGGCGGCTTTATCAGCAGGGGGGCATTTGTCGGGTTGATATGAAAACCCTTGCGGGCCAAGCGCGCCAAGCACCAAGCCGCTGCCGTGCGCATCGCGTGACTGACAGGCCAACTCGCATGCCAACACCGCAAGCCGATCCAACTGGTCGCCGATACCATGCGTTTCAAACCGATCCGGCAGGACAGAATAGCTGTTGGTTGTTGCAGCATTGGCACCCGCGGCAAAATAATCATCGTGGACGGCGCGCACCATGTCAGGGTTATCAAGCAGTGCTTGAACTGACCAAAGCCCAGTCACTTTGCCTGCACGGGCCACCAGTTCTTGGCCCATTCCCCCATCAAGAATCGTGATCATTCAGTCACCCTTGTGTATTGGCTGCACTTTATCAAATGGGCGCAGCCACAGTGTTAATTTTCGCCATAACTGGCGTTTTTTATACGGCCAATCCGCTTTTGGCGCGATGCATTCGGGGTCATCCCAAATACCGTGCGGTAAACACGTGCGAATCCGCTAGGAAAAACCGTCGCAAGACCAATCTCTTGAATGGTCATGTTGGTGTTCAACAACAAGTTGTTGGCCTGCGCCAGTCGCAATTCGCGGTAATATCCATTTGGCGTGGTCCGCATGATCTTGTGGAATTTCCGCTCTAACGACCGCTTTGACACCTTGGCCTGCGTTGCGATTGTCGCGATGGGCAACGGTACCTCAATATTGGACTGCATTAATCCGACACAAACATCCAAATCGTCGTCACCCGTCGCATGCACAGCCCGCCCTGCATAAGGCTGCAAGGTATTAAAATGCCGAATACGTTCGTGAAGCAAAACATCGGCCACAGTCATCATTGCGGCAGACGACAGGTGCAGTGCTGCGATGGAAAGCATCATATCCGCTGTCGCGCCCATCCCTGCACAGGTCATTACAACGCCGTCGTCAGCCGCAAGTGCTGCACCAGTTTCAATCAAACCGAGCCGTTCCCGCAAAATGGCGCGGTTTTCCCAATGCGTCGTATAATTTGCGGCGGACTGACCGCGATCTGCGATATAACGCGTCGCGGCCTCTGACAACAGAATGACACGCGACTGGCGCGACGAATACCGCCCCAACACCACACCCATCGTCAAATCGGGATGCTCCCCATCCGCATTGCCAAGCACAATAAGATATTGCGTATCTGGCTGCGTCGGAAAGATGGATGTCTGCACCACGGCGTCGCTGCTGCTGCAAATTGGTCCGCCAAAGTGAGACAGGTAGCGCCAAGAAAACACATCTTGCCCGCTCAGCCGATTTGCCAAGCGAAGCACGTCAACGACACCCGCCATTTCCGTAAGAACAAACCCATCAGCCACAGCAATATCGCAATGCTGTGGCGCACGAACAGCCGCTTGCGATGAAGCTGCCTGCATTCCCTTAGGCACGAATACGGGCGTTTTCGGGATCCCACAGTGGCGCATCGGCTTGCACCGTGGCAGCCACATCTTGACCAAAGATGTTCACAATAACCTTAGTCCCTGCAACGGCCAAATCAGACTGGATCATCGCCAGTGCGATCGACTTGTTCACACGGTAACCATATGCACCCGATGTGGTTTCACCCACGACTTTGCCCTCATACAAGACTGTCGACATGTACGGCGCATCCGCAGCACAATCTTCATCCATCACAAGCGTCGCGAACTGCTTTTTGCTGCCCCGCTGCTTTTCAGCCAACAACGCTGCCTTGCCAGGGAAATCTTGGGGCTTATCGAACTTGATAAACCGTTCCACGCCGCCTTCGAGCAAGGAATAATCTGTCGTCAGATCGCCCTTCCATGCGCGGTACCCTTTTTCGATCCGCAGGGAATTCAGCGCATACATCCCAAACGGGACGGCACCAGCCCCCAGCACAGCCGCATAAAGCGCGGGCATATTGGCGTTCGTCGCATGGATTTCCCAACCCAACTCGCCGGCAAATGACACACGCGCAAGCGCGCAATCAACGCCTGCCACCTTGGCCGTTTGATGGGTCAACCAGCCAAGCGACAGGTCAGCATCTGTGCCCAGTGCCTTGAACAAATCACGAGCCTTGGGCCCCGTTACGATTAGCGTAGAAAATTCAGTTGTGTGATCAGTCAGGCTTAGGGTGGCAGGCAAACTGTCGCGCAGTACTTCAAAATCGTGCCACTGCGCACTTGCCGCCGTGATCAAGGTGAACTTGTCTTCACCGTGACGCATCACAGACATCTCTGTCAAAATCCGGCCCCGGCTATCTGCGAAATACGCAAGGTTCATGCGTCCAATTTTCGGCAATGCGCCAGCGATCATACCGCGCAGCCATTCGGCAGTACCGTCACCGGATAAATTGAATCGAGAGAACCCCGGCAGATCAAGAACACCAACGCCGTCGCGCACGGCTTCGCATTCTTCTTTGATGCGCGGCTGCCACGGGCCGTTGCGATCCCATGTATGGGTGGATTCCTCGGTTATATCGTCGCCGTCTTTTGCGAACCAATTGGCCCGTTCCCAACCGTTGTACGCGCCCATGACGCCACCCAATTCACGTATTTTCAGATCAACTAGTGACAGTTTTTTGTCGCGTGCCGCAGGCCATTCATGCTGCGGGAAATGCATGGCGTATTCGTGGCCGTAAACTTCCATGGCTTTGCGATCACAATAATCCTGATCAGTGTAATCCGTGTAACGGCGCGGATCGACGGCCCACATATCCCACTCGGTTTCGCCCTCAGTGATCCACTCAGCCATCACCTTGCCCGCACCACCACCTTGGGTGATGCCAAAGGTAAACACGCAGGCTTCATAAGCATTCGGCACGCCGGGCATTGGGCCCATCAGCGGCAGACCATCAGGCGCATATGGAATCGGGCCGTTGATCACACGCCCAACGCCACTGGTGCCAAGAAGCGGGACACGCGCCATCGCATCCTCAATATACCATTCGAGACGTTCAAGATCATCCGGGAACAACTGGAAACTAAAGTCCTCGGGCATCGGGTCAGTCGGTGACATCCAGTGACCCTTGCAGTTCCGCTCGTAGGGGCCAAGGTTCAGGCCGTTTTTGTCCTGGCGCAGGTAATAGGAACTGTCGACATCACGCAGCAGCGGGACTTTACGGCCCTCAGTTTCGGTCCATTCCTTCAGTTCCGGAATTTCTTCGGTCAGGAAAAACTGGTGCGACATAGTGGCCATTGGCACAGTGCGCCCACCGTAAGGTTTGAACCATTCGCCAACGCGCTGCGCATAATAACCAGCGGCGTTCACCACCTTTTCACAGCGAATATCGCCTTTGTCTGTATGCACAATCCATTCGTCGCCATCGCGGGTCACACCCGTGGCAGGGCAGAACCGCTCAATACGCGCGCCCAGCGCACGGGCACCTTTGGCAAGCGCTTGGGTCAACTGCGCGGGATCAATATCACCATCATCAGGATCCCACATGCCGCCCACAAGATCGTGTGTTTCAAGAAACGGATACGCATCTTTCATGTCATGATTCGACATCATGTCGATATTCAAACCCTGATAGTTAGCCATCGCACGGGCGCGCTCAAATTCCTGCATCCGTTCTTTGGAATGCGCGAGCCGGATGGATCCCGTCACGTGATAGTTCATCGGGTAGTCGACCTCGTCAGCCAACCCCGCATAAAGCCCCAGCGAATACCGCTGCATGTTCATGATTGCCCAAGACGTGGAAAACGACGGACAGTTGCCTGCGGCGTGCCACGTGGACCCAGCGGTCAATTCGTTTTTTTCCAGCAAAACACAATCAGTCCATCCCGCCAACGCAAGATGGTAAAGCGTTGATACACCGACAACGCCGCCACCGATAATGACCACACGGGCCGTTGTTGGAAAATCGCTCATAAGTCTTGCTCCTGTTGCCGAACTCAGTCGGAATATTGTCGTTGCAACCCAATTCGGGCGTAATTTTTTGCCCGCTAGTAAACAGGCGGTGCGATGACCCAGATCGCCTTGCAAGGCACATCATGGGGGTTGGCCCAGCGGTAATGCTGACCACGAATGCGAAAACTATCGCCCGGATTTAGGTGAAAACAGGTGTCGTCAATCCACAGATCAAGCTGACCAGATACGATGTAGCCCACTTCTTGGGTCGGCCGGCAAACCGCGTGTGTCATGGTCGCTCCGGCCTCGAATGCAGAATGCACAACCTCAAAGTCATCGGTAAGATCGGGCGAAAGCAGTTCCTCGACTAGCCCTGCTTCACGAGACCCAATCGGACGTCGGGCAGTTTTGCGCACGATGAAACCTTCTTCACCAACGGCTGCCGCGACGCGGAACAGGCTAGAAACCGACACGTCCAACATCCGTGCAAAAGCCCGCAGATCGTCGATGCTTGGCTCTGAAATATCGCGTTCAACCTGGCTAAGCCATCCAACGGATTTGCCCAAATCATCCGCCATCGACGCAAGCGTCAGTCCACGCGCCTTGCGCAGGGCCCGTAAATCTGCGCCTAGGGTGCGCACTTCAGCTGGTAGCTTGTGAAGCATCGTAATTCCATGAAAATTGTAGCTCAATTTTCATGTTGTCTCAGCATGCATGAAAAAGCAAAGAAAAATTTCACGCGCGGTGATTTATCTTGCCGCGGCGAAGGTCGCCTTCAAAATTGATGCCATATGCGTCGCATCATCACCGTCGAATGCCGCCGGCTGATCGCTGTCGATGTCAAACACCCCAAGCAATGTTCCGGCATCATTCCAAACCGGCAACACCAGCTCGGACCGTGTTGAACTTGCACAAGCGATGTGACCCGCAAACGCATCCACATCAGCCACCAATTGCGTGGTTCCAGTACGGGCGGCAGCACCACAGACCCCACGCGAGAACGGGATTACAAGACAGCCGTGCCCACCTTGGTACGGTCCGACTTTCAACACTTCAGGCCCAGTGACACGGTAAAAACCCGTCCAAGCGAACCGCGTATCCGCATGGTGAATTTCACATGCGACCGTGGCCATCAAAGACACCGCGTCGGTTTCACCTTCGGTTAGCGCTGCAATTGTTTTTGACAAAAGGCCGTAATCAACGCGCATCGCTTAGATCCTTTGCGGTGTTTGTGGCCGGAATAGACTATGGGCGCTCTATAGCAATGGCAGTGCCTTCACCACCACCGATGCAAATCGCAGCGATGCCACGCTTAAGATTTCGCGCCTCTAGGGCATGCAACAGCGTCACGATAATGCGCGCGCCTGATGCGCCAATCGGATGCCCCAATGCGCAGGCGCCACCGTTCACGTTCAATATCTCACGCGGGATGTTCAAGTCGTGCATGAACGCCATTGGGACAACCGCAAAGGCCTCGTTTACTTCCCAAAGATCGACGTCATCAACAGACCAGCCGATTTTCGCGAGCAGCTTTTGCGTTGCGGGCACAGGTGCAGTTGTGAATAGGTTCGGAGCTTGTGCATGGCTTGCATGCCCGATGATACGCGCACGCGACGGCCCATCTGTCGCACCTTCCCTCGCAATCACAAGGGCAGATGCGCCATCAGATATGCTTGACGCATTCGCAGCCGTCACGGTCCCATTTTCGCGAAAAGCAGGCTTGAGCTTGGGGATTTTATCGGGGCGTGCCCCACTTGGTTGCTCGTCTGAATCCACAACGATCTCGGACTTGCGCGACCGAACCGTGACTGGTGCGATCTCGCGCGTAAACCCGCCGCCGTTTTGCGCGGCAATCGCGTTAGAAAGGGACGTCAGTGCAAAGTCGTCTTGGGCCGTACGCGTGAATTGGTAGGCTTCGGCACAGTCCTCAGCGAATGAGCCCATAAGCCGACCTTTGTCATAGGCGTCTTCCAAACCATCAAGGAACATACTGTCTTGAACGCTTTGGTGACCGATCCGCGCACCACCGCGCAGCTTAGCCATCAGGTACGGCGCGTTGGTCATGCTTTCCATGCCACCCGCGACAATCACATCCGTGCCGCCTGCTTTGATCTGATCAAACGCCATCATAACGGCCTTCATCCCTGACCCACACATTTTATTGAGTGTCGTTGCAGGGACAGCGTCCGAAAGCCCACCATGGAAACTTGCTTGGCGCGCGGGTGCTTGTCCCAAACCTGCAGGCAAAACGCAGCCCATCAGTACCTCATCCACGGTTGGCTGACCGGCACCGAGCAAAGCAGCCTTGATCGCCACACCACCAAGGGTCGGCGCGTCAACATCTGCAAAACTGCCTTGAAACCCACCCATCGGCGTGCGCGAGGCTCCTGTGATAACGACTGAAGTCATGGTTCATCCTTTCGTGTCTTGCTTGGAATTGAACGTATGTTCTTTTCCAATGCAAGAAAAGGATTTTGACTGATATTTCGATCCGCCATTAAACCGTCTTGTTTTGTACATTTTACAGCCACGATCACGGAACAATGATAGGCCTATAGCTGAATAGCTTATCTCGACGTCGTGTATATCAAGCCCCCACCCAGTTGCACGGCGTCGAGGAACCTCCCCTTTTATCATTGCACCCGTCGTATGTTGCCCTAGGTTTCAGCACAGGAAAATATGGGGACTTTGAATGCGCGATTTTCAAAAGCAGGGCCGGTCGGCGGTTTTTGCAACAAACGGAATGTGCGCTACGTCGCACCCTCTGGCTGCGAAAGTAGCCGTTCAAATGTTAGAGGCTGGTGGCAATGCCGTTGATGCAGCAATTGCTGGGGCTGTCTTGCTGGGAATTTGCGAACCGCAGATGACCGGCATTGGCGGAGACTGCTTTGTGCTGCTGACGCCGCCCGGCGAAGATCGCGTTGTCGCGCTGAATGGATCAGGCCGCGCCCCTGCTGGCTTGGACGCTAATCTTTTGCGCGATAAAGGTATGACCACTGTACCACTGGGTGGTCCAGAAGCCGTCACCATTCCCGGCGCGGTCGATGCATTTTGCAGGTTGTCTGCCGATTTCGGAAAATTGGGGCTTAAGGCCTCACTGGCCCCTGCTATTCATTACGCAGATGCAGGCGTCCCAGTTGCGCCGCGTGTAGCGTTTGACTGGGCGCTGTCGACGGACGCGCTGCAAGGGACGGCGCGCGACGCCTATCTGATCAATGGGAAAGCCCCAACCGCGGGCCAAATATTCCGCGCACCCGGCCAAGCAGATGTATTGCGTCGGATCGCTATGAACGGACGTGAAGCATTTTACGAAGGCGAAGTCGCCGAAGATATGGTCGTTGCGCTAAACGCGCGTGGCGGTGTTCATACGCTTGATGACTTTGCCAATTGCGCAAGCGAATACACGGCCCCGATTACTGGCGGCTACGGCGGACTGGACCTTTGGGAGCATCCACCAAACGGGCAAGGCGCAACTGCAATTTTGCTACTCAATATCCTAAAGCATTTTGACATCGCTGGCATGGATCCGTTTGGGATTGAACGCGCGCATATTGAGGCCGAAGCGACCAAATTGGCCTATGACGCCCGCAACCGCTTTGTGGCTGATCCCGACTATATGACCAAGATCGATCATATGATGGCGCCTGAAACCGCAGCGGGCCTTGCAGCGTTGATCAATCCCAAAAAGGCGATGCCAACATCCGTTCCGGGGACAGAGGCCGTGCACAAAGACACAATTTACATCACGGTTGTCGACAAGGACCGCATGTGTGTGTCGCTGATCTATTCCGTGTTCCATTCGTTTGGGTCGGGCATCGCCTCAAACAAATTTGACGTCTTGTTCCAAAATCGTGGCGCTGGTTTTACATTGGACAAGGGGCACCCGAACGAGGCAGGCGGTGACAAGCGGCCAATGCATACGATCATTCCAGGGCTTCTTAAGAAAGACGGATCAAATTATATGCCGTTTGGCGTGATGGGGGGGGCCTATCAATCCACCGGTCATGCGCGGTTCGTGACCAACCTCAGTGAGTTTGGAATGGACGTGCAAACAGCCATCGATGGACCGCGTTGCTTCGCAGATAACGGTACGCTGAAAGTTGAAACAACCTATGGACCCGATGTGCATGCTGGACTAGCGGATTTGGGCCACAACGTCATGATCCCTGAAGGACCTATCGGTGGCGCGCAAGCGATTGCCTTGGGCGATGATGGCGTGCTTATCGGTGGATCAGATCCTCGCAAAGACGGGTGTGCGTTGGGTTACTGACGTAGGATGGGTTTTAACCCATCTTCCTATATTCAGTTCAGTTGAACTTGCAGCGTGTACTGCCCGTCCTCAAAAGGGCCAAACAGATCTTCCAGATCGGGATGTTCGACTGGCTGGCCAGAATAGTCGGCCACAAGATTCTGTTCCGACACATAAGCCACATAATAGCTTTGGTCGTTTTCGGCCAATAAATGGTAAAACGGCTGCTCTTTTGTTGGACGACTATCCTCTGGGATTGCCTCGTACCACGCATCCGTATTTGAGAACATTGCGTCCACGTCAAACACCACCCCTCGGAAAGGATGCTTGCGATGCCGTACAACTTGGCCCAAATGATATTTAGCGCGTGTTTTGAACATCAAAAACGTACCCCCGTGGGCTTTTTAGCCCTCTCTGATGCGGCGTGTCTATGGGCAGGGCATCGATTTGAAGGAAACAGTCTGTGAACCTAGCACTAACAGTCCTAAATATCACCGCGCCTGTCTTCATTTTGGCCGCTGTTGGCTATTGTTGGGTCAAGTTGGGGTTCGAGTACCGCGTGGAGTTTGTCACGCGGTTGGCGATGACCCTTTCGGTCCCATGCCTGATCTTCGTGGCGCTAATGACTGCGGACATCGCCCCCCAAGCTCTTGGGTCCTTGTCACTTGCTAGTTTTACGGCGTACGGCCTTGTTTCCATAGTATTCCTGGGCATCGTCAAGTTGCGAAAACTGGATACATCAACCTATCTTGCACCCCTCGTCTTTGGAAACACAGGCAACCTTGGCCTGCCATTAGCTATGTTCGCATTTGGCGAAGAAGGGCTCAGCTATGCAGTCGTAGTTTTCGCAGTCATGGCGATATTATCGTTCACAATCAGTGTCTGGGTCGTTGCAGGCGGAGGCTCGCCTATTCGCGTCATCAAGGAACCAGTTGTGGCAGCAACATTTCTTGGTGCACTATTTTTGTGGCAAGGATGGCAGACACCCATCTTCTTGACCAACGCCCTTGAGCTCATTGGGCAGATGGCGATTCCCATTATGTTGATCACACTTGGCGTGGCCATCGCGCGGTTGGAAACGAACGATATGGGACGTGCGGTATGGTTATCAGCGATTAAGGTCGTGGTCAGCGCAGGCGCCGCTTGGACAGCCGCGCGTTGGTTTGGTTTAGCCCCAATTCCCAGCGCCGTTTTGATCGTGCAACTCGCCACTCCAGTGGCCGTCACCTCATACCTGTTGGCCGAAAAATACGGTCATGAAGCGCAGCCCGTTGCAGGACTGGTCGTCGCATCAACATTGCTTTGCGTGATCAGTTTACCGCTTATCCTTGCATTCGTGATCTAACCACGTCGCCAAAGCTGTTCACAGGGCCGCGAAAATCTTTTAAGGTAGAAAAAAAGACAAAACAAAAAGTGAGTGGCAGATGAGCAGATTCTTCCGCGCAATGGTACTTTTGGTGGCTTTAGGGAGCTGTGGGTCGCGGGATTTCTCGGTGCCGCGCAACCTCGATAACGCCTGTCAAATTGTATCCGAGCGCCCAGCATACCTTCGGGCCTTTAAGGCAACTGAACGCAAATGGGGCGTTCCTGTGCCTGCTTTGATGGCGATTATCTATCAGGAAAGCAAATTCATCGGGAACAACCGAACCCCGCATCAATATGCGCTGGGCGTCATTCCAATTGGTCGCCAGTCATCCGCATTTGGATATTCCCAAGCCCTTGACGGCACGTGGAAAGAATACCAACGTGCCGAAGGCGGATCCGGCGCACGCCGCGACAACATACGAGACGCGACGGATTTTATGGGTTGGTACATGTCCCTGACCAAAGACGAAGTCGGCTTAGCAATGAACGACACGCGCAATCAATATCTAGCCTATCACGATGGCCGGACCGGATATAAGCGCGGCACGTGGAAAAGCAAAAGCTGGCTTATCCGTATAGCAAATGAAGTCGCCGCCCGTGCCGTTATGTATGACGCGCAGCTGCGATCATGTCGCAAAATCTAGCACCGAAAAAGGCGCCTCAGTCGGGCGCCTTTTTTAACGCGAACGGGTTTAATTATTCCAGTTGTTCGTCTCGTTGACGATATTGAACTTAATATCGCTGATCCGACCGCCACGCACCAGATCGTTCAATATCACCGTTGTCTGACTGCCCACGTCGTCAGTCACAATCCATTGGCGTAGCTCAATCGGATTGGCCGTGAACACCATTTGAATATTGCCGTATTGCGGATGTGCAGGATCTTGGGCAGTTACAGTCGTTGTCGTGCCGTCCGACGTATGCCCCGTGACCATGCGGGCCTGCGCAAGGTCGACATTGCGTTCTAAAATAACCTTAAGCGGTGTTTGATTCAGCGGATACCGATCCGGCCCATTGTTGGACCGCGGATCAAAGATCGCGACTTGCCCACCACCAGCCATCACCAACGAATTATCGGGCGCATTATATTCAAACCGGATGCGCCCCGGCCGTTTGATGAAAATCTGACCGGTGGACAGCGTCCCATCTGCGTTAATCTGCGTGAACCCTCCCTGTGCCGTTTGAAGCCCGTTCAAATACGCTGACACTTGGTCCAGCGAAAGTTCTTGCGCGGCTGCAGGTGTCGCCGTCAAAACCACAGCTGCGGTCCAAGCGATAAAGGAACGTCGTTTCATCATACTATCTTACCTTATTTGCGCAGGGTCGTAATGCACCTGACAGATAGGCACCAACTTGAGCGATGACCAGATGATAAGCGATAACACGCCACCTACCACCCGATAACGTCTTGGGTTCAGGTCGCTTTACCAATATTTACAGGGTGGGTCGGGCCTCGCTTTCGCAACGAGACTGATTGATGCTATCGTCATGTGCGACCTCGTTAAATCGCAATATCATATTCAATTATTTTAGCTGATAATATTGGCTTTGGCGGAATACAATGACAGCAGCCTCCGGGTTAATAGATAGGGAAGCGTTGACACAGCGATCAATCTTGGATGCGAGATCTGATCTCCACAGCGCTATTTTCGGCTTTAGCATGTGCGCAAGACCATCAACCATGGAAATAGTCCAATCGGCGACGTCACTGTCTGGCGTCAGCACTGATGGATCCAAATCGCCGTATTTGATAAGAGAGTGTTGACGTCAGACACAATGCGGCTTGGAACCAGCATCTAAATCGGTACACGAACACCTACTGACACGTGGCTAAACATACCAAACCAAGCGTTCGCAACCTACTTCGGAGGCTAAAAAGAGACCAAAAAAGACAAAGAGCTTAACGATTTCTCGCTAAGCTCTTGAATTCTTTGGTGGACTGGGGAGGATTCGAACCCCCGACCCCTTGATTCGTAGTCAAGTACTCTATCCAACTGAGCTACCAATCCACTGTGAGGCTGCATTTAGCGGGGCCGCGCGGTTGATGCAAGGCTAAATGCGAACTTTCTTCATTCCACCACAGGGGTAAGAGCGAGATCTGCTTTGGGCAGCTGAACAACAAAGGTTGTGCCTTCCGTTCCGGTCTTTGACAGTTCTAGCCGCCCACCATGCCCGCGCACTAAATCCGCTGCAATCACAAGGCCAAGACCAGAACCGCCCTTGCGGACGCCGCCCTGAAACGGCTGGAATAGATGTTCTTGCGCCCGTGGCGGCAGGCCCGGTCCGGTATCCGTTACGCGGATCCACCACGCGCTGTCGTCCTCATAGCCCTCGACGTTAATTTCCCCCGCCTTGTGGGTGGCCATAATCGCCTGCCGCGCATTTCGTACGAGGTTGAAAATGACCCGAAACAGCTGTTCGCCATCTGCGCGCAGGGTCATGCCAGCGGGGATGTCTTCCGAAAGCGACAGGTCAAAATCGCCCGCAGCCAGTCTTTCACTATCGATCACATCGCTGACAATGCTGGCGAGGTTCACGCGGGCGAGAACAGGCGCGGGCTCATCCACACGACCAAAAGCAAGCGTGGATTCGCACAAGTTTACCGCGCGCGTGATCGATCCCACCAGCTTGGGTGCCATACGTTTGACCAACGGATCATCGGACCCTTCGATCCGGTCCGTGAACAGTTGTGCAGATGTTAAAATATTGCGTAGATCGTGGCTGACCTTTGCAACTGCCCCACCCAGTTGCGCAAGCCGTTCCTTTTGCTTGAGCGCGCCTGTCAGTTCGGTCTGCATCATTTGCAGAGCGACTTCTGCGTCATGCAATTCGGTGACACTCGCCGATGGCGTAATGATCCGGCGGGCATCTTCTGGTGCTTTCGCATAGCTTTGCATATGCCCTACAACGCGCTTGATCGGGCGCACGAGCAGGTACTGCACGGCTCCAAACAACAGCAACGCGGTGATGATCGAGATAACCGCGGACAGGGCCAATACATTCAGCCCATAATCGACCATCGCAGACCGCAGGGGCATCTCGTCCATCGTGACTTCGATCAGCAAACCACCATCGCGCACAGGGTTCCCAATGACACGCACGATCCGTTCCTGCGGGTTCACGAGCGTTTTCATTGCGTTCGAGATCAATATCATCGCCGTTGGGTCGCGCATATCATACGTCGCGTCGATGGGTGACGGAATAGGCGACGATAAGGCCAACTGCCTAATTTCATCGCGCCGCAACACCACGTTATACACTTCCGCATTGCGTAGCAGCTCTGCCTCAAGTTCTGGCGTGATCATGTCGTCGGCTTCGAGCGCCAGTGACGCAATCTGTGCACGCTCTAACCGCGCCAACAGATAATCCTCGCGGAAACGCGCGACAGAGGGCACAAAGATTAACACCTCCGCCAACATTACAAAAACCGTCGTCAGGATCAAAAATCGACCCGAAAGTGTGTTAAGCATTTGCCCCCAACTTACTCAATATCGCTACCCGTTTTCTTATGGCAACCAACGCTGAACGAACCGCACAACCCGCTTAACCATATCGCTCTCAAACAGGCGCGGGCTGAAATAGGCACCCGCCACGCGTTTGTTCACTTCACTTACTGTTGGGTACGGTAACACAGTATTCGCCACTGCGGACATCTTCAAATTATTCGCAATCGCCATTGCCCACATGCCAATCAACTCGCCTGCCATTGGGCCAACGATAGACGCGCCAACTGGGCGGCCCTTGACGACCATCACTTTGATCAGGCCCTTATTCTTGCGCTCCGCGATCAGCCGGTCATTGTGGTGCATATCAAAGCGGACGACCTCGAGCTTATCGCCATGCTTGTCGCTCGCTTGTGCCTCGGTCAAGCCGACTTGCGCAAGCTCTGGGTCTGTATATGTGGCCCACGGGATATGTGACGTCTTTTGCTTGCTTGGCAGTCCAAACAGCAGCGAGGGGATCAGAACGCCCGCGTGATAGCCCGCAACATGAGTGAACTGCAACCCACCAGCGACGTCGCCCGCAGCATATACTTTTTTGTTACTCACGGACCGCAGGTTGTCGCCAACCTTGATCCCACCACGTGTAAATTCGACACCACCTTTTTCAAGGTCCAGCTTTTCGATGTTCACTTTACGCCCAACGGCCATCAGCAGGTGCGAACCTGTGAAATCACCCTTAGGAGTCTGCACTGTAATTAGGTCACCCTTACCGCTGATCTTATTGGCCTGTGCGTCCTCGATGATCTCAATCCCCTCAGCCTTGAGGTTCGCGATCACAATCGCAGCCATTTCCGGGTCATCTTTACCAAATGCTTTTGCACCTTCGATGACCGTTACCTTGGACCCAAGCCGCACATGCGCCTGCGCCATCTCCATGCCAATCGGACCGCCACCAATAACGATCAGATGATCGGGCTTGGCGCGCAGATCAAAGATGTCTTCGTTTGTGTAATATTTGACCGTGTTCAGCCCGTCGATCGGCGGCACAAATGGGCCAGAGCCTGTGGCAATAACAATGCGACGGGCCTCAATGATCGTATCGCCAGCCTGCACCTCGGTTTCCGAGATGAAGCGTCCAAATTCCTCAATGACGGTCACGCCAAGGCCTTCGAACCTCTCAACGCTGTCCAATGGTGCAATCGCGGCAATCACGTCATGCACGTGGTCCTTGGCAGCCGCATAGTCGACCGATGCAACCGCGTCCGCGACGCCGTATTTCGCGCCATGCGACATGGCATGCGCCTGTTTGGCCGAAGCGATCAACGCTTTGGACGGCACGCAGCCATAATTCAAGCAATCGCCGCCCATCCTATGGCCTTCAAGCAGTACAACTGAAGCGCCCATCTGGACCGCCCCCGCAGCCACGGACAATCCGCCAGAGCCACCACCAATGATGCATAAATCTGTTTTGATCCGGTTCATAACTTACAGACCTTTCTTGCCGCGAACGGCCTTGATAATAATGGGAAGCGCAGCCAACGCAATAAGGCCAAGTACTGGTAGAAATATCTTAGGCTCCAAGAAAACGCCTAGATCGGGCGTATCACCACGGGCAAACACCTCACCCAGCCCTGCTCCCACCGACGTCAAAACAAGCGCACCGGGTATAATTCCCAAAAACGTCGACACCACAAAGCGATGCAGCGGTACGCCCAAGAAACCGGGAATCAGGTTCGCCATAAAGAATGGAACCGCAGGGACCAAACGGATCAGGAACAACATGGACCATTGATTCTCATCGATTCCCTTTTTGATTTTTTTGACGATGCCATCCGCACCTTGCATCTTCGCGCTCAAGTTTTCTCCAAGCCCCCAACGGGCCGCCAAAAATATTGCTGTGCCTCCAATCGTTGCACCTAACATATTGTAGAATACGCCGGGAAAGGTGCCGAATAGAAACCCGCCAGTAAGTGACGCAATCGTCGCTCCCGGCAAAGAGAACCCAGCGATAAGGATATAGATGCCAATAAAAGCAAGAACAGTGATCGGATAGTTGGCATCGCGAAATGCGATCAACGCCTCACGATTCGCGGCCAGTGCGTCAAATGTCAGATCATCGCGCAAATAAACCACCCCCAAGATCGCAACAGCCAAAATGATGATCAACGGCAACAGCCGCACGATAGGATTTGTCTTCGACATTACGGATGGCTTTCTGGTTTAAATCTATTGCGTGTTGCATCCTAGATGGACCCTGTGGGCTGATTGTTATAGCCCGCTCACGCGCCGTTGATGAAACATGGGGCCATAATCCTTATTAACAGTCACATTCCGTGATCACTGTAACATTTGGGTGCGTGCGGAGTGTACGTTTTGTGCGAATTGTTGCAGTTTGACCCCGCCTTGCGCGTTGACAGACCTGCCGACCCCCTCTATTGGCAGGGTCTGAATTGTAGACCGGCTTCGAATCCCTTTTCTTGGGTTTTGGCCATTAACCAAAGGACACCGCTATGAAGCGCACGTTCCAACCTTCCAACCGGGTTCGTAAGAACCGTCACGGTTTTCGCGCACGTATGGCTACAAAAGCTGGACGTCGCATTTTGAACAACCGCCGCGCCAAAGGCCGGTCTAAGCTTAGCGCGTAAGCGCCGCTTTCGGTTATTCGATTTGAAACCGCCGATGGAACCCAAGGTTAGTGATATCGCTAGTCCCTTGGTCGGTCCACCGGCGGTTTCTGTTTGTCCAAAGATCAGCACACTGACCAAACGGGCCGATTTCGTACGGACTTCAAATGCACGGCGGCAGGGTACTACTGGTGTACACCTGCAGGCGCGCAAACGGATGGACGGCGAGGCAATCGGTATCCGTGTCGGGTACACTTGTTCCAAAAAAGTAGGCAACGCCGTGGCACGTAACCGCGCCAAACGACGCTTGCGCGAAATTGCCCGTATGACCTTACCAAATTTGGGGCGTGACGGCTGGGACTATGTCCTTGTTGGGCGCAATACGACGACGGGTTCGATCCCCTTTGAAGACCTGCTGCGCGACTTGCACCGAGCGCTGGCAAAGGTCCACGCATGAGCCCGCTCGCATATATCCTATCCCTCCCTATTCGCGCCTACCGCACCATTGGGTCGCCTTGGGTCGGGCATGGCTGTCGGTATCACCCAACCTGTTCAGCCTATGCCATGGAAGCGTTGAGGAAACACGGCGGACTCAAAGGTGGCTGGCTTGCGGCGCGGCGCATAGGTCGCTGCCACCCGTGGGGTGGCTCAGGAATTGACGACGTCCCTGACTGACGCGTTCAGATGACAACGGTCCAGCTCATAGATGCGGTGTCTACCGCGCCCCACACCCAATCCGTCGCGGGTATATCAAAACTGCTTTCATGTTAATAAATTGGACACGATCAAGGCGCTAAGATGTTCAAGAATCGTAGCGCAGGAGTGCTGCACGCTTTGAAAGGGCAAAGGGAATTTCATGCATAAGGCAATACGCCGCCACATCTCAGTTGTGGCAGTGGCCCTTTGGCATGCAGCAGAACGCGCAGTACAAAAGGGCTTCATCGGTCTAAATCGAAAGCCAATCATCACGTCAGGATTCGGTGGCCGTGACAAAGTCATAGCGGCGCTGGCACGTTATTTACCGGTGAATTGCCATTTACGGTTCGCATCAGCAGCGCTCGTATTTGAAATTGACGATTTTCGCAAAATTGAAGAAATCTATGATTGTGATCTCATTGAAGACATTTTGCTTGAGACCAGCAAGCGTCTGCGGCACTTGCTTCAGGCCTCGGATGTCGCAGCAAGACTAGAAGGACCGCGTTTCGCGATCGCGCCAACACCGTTTCGCCGTTTGGACCTCGCCGGTGCTATTCAACTTGCAGCAAGCATTCAGCGTGCAATGGCCGAACCCGTTGTGCTTGCACAAGGTAATTTGTACATTACGGCGTCTGTTGGGTTCGCCTTGGCATCCCGTCTGGACAAACCTACTGGTGGGCAACTTCTCCGCGCAGCTAGCGTCGCGCAGCTTGAGGCGTCGCGCGACGGACCCAATGCAATTCGTAGCTATTCACCAGCAATGCATAAACGCATAAACGCGTCCAACGGTTTGCGTGATGAGGTACTAGCTGCCTTGGACGACCAATCAATCACCGCATTTTTCCAACCACAAATTGACTTGACCTCAGGTGCGGTAACCGGCCTCGAAGCCATTGCACGGTGGCAGCATCCACAACGCGGACTAATTCCCCCTTGCGACTTTCTGCCGGTTTTAGAGAAATTTGGTCTAATGGAGCGCCTAGGTCAGCGGATGTTGTCCGATGCGTTGGCCGCTTTGGCAAGCTGGGATCAATACGGTGTGCATGTACCTGCCATCTCGATCAACATGTCCAACAGTGAACTGCGAAACCCGCATTTAGTCGATCACATCATGATGGAATTGGATCGCCACGAGTTAACACCTGAAAGGCTCGTGATTGAGGTCCTTGAGACAGTCGTCGTAACAGGCAAAGAAGGGATTACGGAAACCAACCTGAGTCGCCTCGCAGCAATGGGGTGCGGGATCGACCTTGATGATTTTGGGACGGGTCATGCGTCGATAACATCGATCCGCAAATTCGCCATTCAACGCATTAAAATTGACCGTTCTTTCATCACAAACGTTGACCGCGATACCGAACAACAAGATATGATCGCGGCGATTCTGACAATGGCCGCACGCCTCAAGGTTTCGACCCTTGCCGAGGGCGTCGAGACATCTCAAGAACAAGAGCAACTCGCTCAGATGGGATGCCAGCACATGCAGGGATTCGCCCTCGCCCGTCCAGCCAGTTTTAAGGATATTACCCGCTGGATGCAGACCTATCAGCCTGTTCCAACAGACGCGGCCAGTTCCAATCAAGCCGCCAATCGACGGGTCAATTAGTGAAGACTCCGCGTAAGCGATCACAAAGCTTGCGCATCTGCGCGAAATCACTGAAAACAGCTTGACCTTTGGCCCCTGCGGGGGTTGAACGACCTTCATATTTTCCTTTGATGTGGGCAGTTTCAGATGGACGACCAGAACAAGAACCTCATCTTAGCAACAGTGCTAAGCTTCCTCGTGATCCTCACGTGGTTTTGGCTGTTTCCGCCAGAAGAGACAGTAATTCCGCCAGGCGCAGAAACAACCGTTGCACAGATCGATGGTGCGGTCCCCTTGGCCCAAGATGACACAGCGGCAATCGCCGCCGTACCGTCTGAGGCGCCAGCCCCTGATGTTCCACGTGTCGCCATTGAGACCCCTGAATTGTCCGGGTCATTGTCCTTGCTTGGTGGTCGTATTGATGACCTTGGGTTAAGCCAGTACCGCGAAACGCTTGATGATGGTGCAGAAACCGTGCGTTTGCTGCGCCCCGTCGGTGAGCGCGATGCGTATTTCGCGACCTTTGGCTGGGCTGGAGCAGACGGCCTTGCAGCCGATTCTGTACCAGGCCCAGAAACACTATGGACCCTTGAGAGCGGCGAGGTACTCACGCCTGATAGCCCCGTAACTTTGGTCTGGGATAACGGCGCTGGCCTTACATTCCGCAACACTGTCAGCGTCGACGACAAATTTATGTTTTCTTTCGAACAAAGCGTCGAAAACGACACTGGTGCAACAATCTCGGCCCGTCCTTACGGCCTGCTTCGCCGGCACGGCGAGCCATCCTACTTGAAAAACTTCTTCATCCTTCACGAAGGTATGGTCCGTATGTCGGACGGTGAATTGGAAGAAACAAAATACAGCAAGATCGAAGACTATGACGTTGACGCCCGTGAAGGTACCCAAGCCGAACGCATCGACGTGACTGCAAACGGCTGGGTTGGCTATACAGACCATTTTTGGATGACGACGCTGATCCCAGATCAGACGCAACCATTCCGGTCGGTCAGCAAGTACTTTGCGTCCCGCAATCTGTTCCAAGTCGAAGCAGTCATGCCAATCAAGACGGTAGAAGCGGGTGCAACTGCAACCGTCACGACCCGTCTGTTTGCCGGCGCGAAAGAATGGGAAGCGATCCGCAACTACGAAGAAGCTGAAAACGTTACTGGTTTCCTTGATAGCATCGACTGGGGCTGGTTCTTTTTCTTGACCAAGCCGATTTTCTGGTTGCTGCACACGCTCAACATTTACATCGGCAACATGGGCTGGTCGATCATTGCCCTGACTGTAATCCTAAAGGCGTTGGTTCTGCCGTTAGCCTTCAAATCACACGTGTCTATGGCCAGAATGAAAGAGCTTCAGCCAGAGATGGAAAAGCTTAAAGAGCGGACTGGCGACGACAAGCAAGCAATGCAGCAAGGCATGATGAAGCTGTATAAAGATAATAAGGTGAACCCCGCGTCTGGGTGCCTGCCGATTTTCCTGCAGATTCCGATCTTCTTTTCGCTGTATAAAGTGATCTTTGTCACGATCGAACTGCGCCATGCCAGCTGGATTGCATGGATCACAGACCTGAGCGCGCCAGATCCATCATCGATCCTGAACCTCTTTGGCCTACTGCCGTGGGGCGTACCAGAGGTCGGCAGTATCTTTGCAATCTTCAGCCTTGGTGTCCTGCCAATCCTGTTGGGTATTTCGATGTGGATGCAGCAAAAGCTGAACCTCGCGCCGACTGACCCGACGCAGAAAATGATCTTTGCTTGGATGCCATGGGTGTTCATGTTCATGCTTGGCTCTTTTGCCAGCGGCTTGGTGATCTACTGGATCGCGAACAACACGATTACGTTTATTCAGCAGTATCTGATCATGGCTAGCCACGGTGCGAAACCTGACGTCTTTGGCAACATCCGCCAAAGCTTCTCGCGCAAAGACAAGGCTGCGAACGACCCCAAAGCGCCGAAAGGTAAGTAAATGGGGGCCGTCGCATCTTTGTGGCGGTATCCGATCAAAAGCCACGGCCGAGAGGCACTGGGCACTGTCGAGCTGATCGCAGGGCAAACATTGCCTTGGGATCGCCACTGGGCAGTGACCCATGCGGATACCAAATTTGACTACGCCAATCCCGCGTGGGTCTTTTGCCGTAACTTCATGATTGGGAACCTGACTCCTGATCTTGCTGGCATATGGGCCACCTTGGACGAGGCAACCGCCTCAGTCACATTGCGCCACGAGGCCTTGGGAGAAATCACTTTTCGCCCGGATGACACAGTCGATACGGCACGGTTTATCAATTGGGTCATGCCGATTTGCCCCGCTGACAAACGTACGCCACACGCGATTGCACATGTTCCGGGTCAGGGGCTCACCGATACCGATTTCCCGTCTGTGTCGATTATGAACATGGCAAGTCATGCTGCTGTTGCAGATAAGATCGACCAACCGTTTGCACTTGAACGCTGGCGCGGCAATATCTGGGTTGACGGCTTTGATGCATGGTCCGAATGGAATTGGGTCGGCAACACCGTTACCATTGGCGATACGATTTTACGGGTCACGACCCCTGTGATCCGCTGCAATCATACCGGCGCAAACCCAACTACCGGCAAACGCGACGTCGATACGCTGCGCGTTTTGCGCGACAATTGGGACCATCAGAATTTTGGCGTCTATGCCGAAGTCATCCAAGGCGGTACCGTCAACCTTGGCGACAAATTGAAAGTAAATTGATATGGAAATCCGTTTCATTGAAGCACCAACGCCAGAACCAGATGCGCTTGAAAAAGGGCGACTTTTGTTTGCAGGCGAAACCGACTTCCTAAAAGGGGTCGTTGCGATGGAAGGCCTGCCCGATGCGGACCGCGTCGAGATTTGCTTTGCTGGTCGGTCGAACGTTGGCAAATCAACTCTGATCAACGCATTGACGGGCCGCAAAGGTTTAGCGCGCGCGTCCAATACGCCGGGCCGTACGCAAGAGATTAATTTTTTCACTGCGGGCGACATCTATGTTGTCGATCTGCCGGGCTACGGCTTTGCCAATGCGCCCGTGGCCGTCGTTGAAAAATGGCAACGCTTGCTTAAGAATTATCTGTCGGGCCGCCAGACGCTGCGCCGTGTATTCGTGCTTATCGATGCCCGCCATGGTGCTAAGGCCGTCGATGAAGAAATCATGACGCTGTTGGATCGATCGGCTGTGACGTTCCAAGTTGTCATGACCAAGGTCGACAAATTGCGCGGCGACGCGCTTGATGAATCGCTTGCGAAAACACGCGCAGCATTGGCCAAGCACCCTGCTGCCTATCCTGAGCTAATCTTGTCAAGCTCCGAAAAAGGCAATGGGATTGAAACGCTGCGAGCCGTTATCGCCGGTATCGCATGAAACAAAGGACGCCCAAGATGAACCAAGACTGGATCGCCACCGCCGCCACCCTGTCAAAGGCCCTGCCCTATTTGCAGCGCTACGCGGGTGCGACTGTCGTTATCAAATTGGGCGGTCATGCGATGGGCAGCGACGAGGCCATGTATAGCTTTGCGCGCGATGTTGTACTGATGCAGCAGGTCGGTTTGAATCCCGTCGTCGTGCACGGCGGCGGCCCAATGATCAACGAAATGCTGTCCAAGCTTGGGATAGAATCCGAGTTTGTGAACGGCAAGCGTGTCACAGATCAGGCCACCATGGACGTCGTTGAAATGGTCCTGTCAGGCAAGGTCAACAACCGCATCGTGCAAGCTATTAGTGACGAGGGCGGCAAGGCCGTCGGCTTGTCGGGCAAAGACGCGCATATGATGGTTTGCGATCAAACCGATCCTGAGCTCGGCCTTGTTGGCACCCCCGCGGACATCGATGTGACCATCCTGCGCGACCTGCACGCGGCCAAGGCGATCCCTGTGATTGCCCCGCTAGGCATGGGCCGCGAAGGCGAGACGTTTAATGTGAACGGGGACACTGTGGCTGGCGCTATAGCTGGCGCACTGCAGGCGGATCGTCTGCTTTTGCTGACCGACGTATCTGGCGTAAAAGACAAAGCCGGCACTGTGTTAACTGAAATGTCCCCTACCCAAATCGCTGATTTGATCGCGGATGGCACAATTGCTGGCGGCATGATCCCAAAAACCGAAACCGCGCTTGATGCAATCGCCCAGGGCGTGCGGGCCGTCGTTATCCTAGACGGACGTGCACCCAATGCGTGCTTGCTGGAATTGTTCACCGACCATGGTGCTGGGTCCTTGATCCGCGAACCAAAGGCTTGAGCGATCTAAATCTTGCTGGCACTGGCCTGATAGAGATGGGCCATTGCGCTGTTGTGCCATCCGACGGGCTAGCCCAAGACCATGGCACCCTCGTTCTGCTTGGTCCTGATGAGCCAGCGTTTTGGCCGATGTTTAACCAGACACCCGAATACAATGATGGCGCATCAGACCCTATGGACCGCTGGTCTCGTCGGGCTATTGACGCCATTGCCGCTCGGACCCATGGCGCCGCGTACTATCCGTTCGACGGTGAACCGTTCTTGCCATTCTACACATGGGCACTGCGCACCGGCCAAGCATGGGTATCGCCAATTGGCTTTCTTGTGCATAAAAATGCAGGCCTGTTTGCCTCCTACCGTGGGGCCGTGTGGATATCAGAAGACCGACCGATACAGGCAGCAACTCAGCCCTGCCTAACCTGTGAAGCACCATGCAAAGCGGCTTGTCCTGTCGATGCATTTGCGCAAGGATATGATGTTGCCGCATGCAAAACGCACTTGAACGCGCCGCAGGGTGCGTCATGTTTGTCAGACGGTTGCATGGCCCGCCGCGCCTGCCCTGTTGGTGCGGACTTGCGGCTTTCTGCCCAAGCAGCATTTCATATGGAGGCGTTCCAGTAATGCGTTTGATCCTGATCCGCCACGCGAAATCAAGCTGGGACGACCCGTTTCAAGATGACCACGCGCGTGTGTTAAACAAACGTGGACGTGACGCGGCGCGCGCCATCGGGACTTGGTTGCAGGCCAAGGGACATGAACCCGATCATGTTTTGGTTTCCGACGCGACGCGTACTGTTGAGACCGCCGAATTGATCCTGCCTTGCCTGAATAGCGACCCGACAGTCGATTACTTGCCGGCGCTTTACCACGCATCGCCCGATACGGTCCTGGACCTTGCACAGCGGCGCACAGACGGCTGCATAGCCATCATTGCGCACAACCCTGGCATTGGCATGCTGGCCCGCGCGTTGACTGTCAAAGCACCCGACCATCGCCGGTTCGACGACTACCCAACTTGTGCGACGACGGTGATTGATTTCAACGGACCTGTCAGCATCGGGAACGGGGTCGTTGTGGATTTTGTTGTTCCACGCGACCTGATCGGCGCGGCAGGTCGCGAAACCGATTAGACACAAAAAAGCCCCCGCCAAAGACGAGGGCCCTTTCAATTCTTAATAGTCTTAGTGGCCCAGAATTTGGCTCAGGAACAACTGTGTGCGCTCTGATTTTGGGTTCAAGAAGAACTCTTCTGGCTCGTTCTGTTCCACGATTTGACCTTGGTCCATAAAGATAACGCGGTTGGCCACCTGACGGGCAAAGCCCATCTCGTGGGTTACGCAAATCATGGTCATGCCTTCTTCGGCCAGCTCGATCATGGTGTCGAGCACCTCTTTGATCATCTCTGGGTCGAGCGCGGATGTTGGTTCGTCGAACAACATTATCCGTGGTTTCATGCAAAGCGAACGGGCAATCGCCACACGCTGTTGCTGTCCACCGGACAACTGACCCGGATACTTCATCGCCTGATCAGGGATCTTGACCTTTTCAAGGAAATGCATCGCGATTTCTTCAGCTTCTTTCTTAGGTGTTTTACGCACCCAGATTGGCGCCAGCGTACAGTTTTCCAAAATCGTCAGATGCGGGAACAGGTTGAAGTGCTGAAAGCACATGCCAACCTCTGACCGGATCTTGTCAATGTCTTTCAAATCGGACGATATCTCAGTGCCGTCGACGATGATCTGACCCTGCTGATGCTCTTCCAGACGGTTCATGCAGCGGATCAAAGTGGATTTTCCAGACCCGGATGGGCCACAGACAACGATCCGCTCACCGCGTTGAACAGTCAGGTTGATGTCACGCAGAACGTGGAACGTGCCATACCACTTGTTCATATTGTTAACTTCAATCGCAACCTCATCAGAAACCTGAAGCTTGCTACGATCAATTGTAAGTTCAGTTGTATCAGACATATCTCAGCCCTTCCTTAACGATGTTCACGCTGGAGTTTGTTCTCCAGGTAAAGTGAATAACGGCCCATGCTAAAGCAAAAGATGAAAAACATCACGCCGATGAAGATGAACAATTCCCAGTAAATGCCATTCCAATCAGTGGAGGCACGGATCGCACCAGCCAAGCCGATTGGGTCAAACAAACCGATGAACACCACCAGGGTCGTATCTTTAAAAAGACCAATGAACGTGTTCACGATACCTGGGATCGAGATTTTAAGTGCCTGCGGTAAAACGATCAACTGCATGGACTGCCAGTATGACAGGCCAAGGCTATCGCCACCTTCATACTGACCCTTTGGCAAAGCGGCCAAACCGCCGCGCACGACCTCTGCGATATAAGCTGCAGAGAAAAGGGTCACCATTATGATCACACGCAGCATCAAGTCAAAATTCGTGCCGGGTGGCAGGAAATAGTTGAGCAGCAATGACGCTGTGAACAGCCAAACAATTAGCGGGACACCACGGATAACCTCGATGAAGGTCACAGCAGAATACTTGATAATCGGTAGGTTGGACTGACGGGCCAGCGCCAACAAGATACCCAGCGGAAGCGACAAGATAATAGCCACGATCCCAATGACTAACGATAGGGTGAACCCGCCAAAACTTTTCGACGGAACAAATTCAAATCCAATGGGTGCATAAAATGTCAGCCAATCTGCGATTGGGCCCGCAAGATAGAGCCAGAAAATCAGCGGCAGGATGATGGCACCTATCGTGCCAAGCAAACCGTTTACTGGCGATAGAAACTTCATTGCGAGATACCCCACGCCAAAGCCAGCCACAACCATCAGTGGCAACCAAATCGCACCACCCCAAAGTAATAAGTACATCACGAAGGGTGTTAGTATAGTCAAGATCAGCATCTTGCGCGGTACGCTATCGAAAAGCACGGGCGTGATACCGACGAAGAATACCAGCAATGCCAAGACGGGGCGCCAGTAATATTCGCTTGGATAGAAACCAAAGATTAGCTGTTGCCAGCGGTCTTTGATGACGCCAAAACAGGCACCATCATGGCCACCCATGCCCTGTGCCGCCAAAATCTCGCGGCACTCAGTTAAGGATCCAGCGTCCCAAACGCTATTCCAGAACCACGGTCCAATTTTGGACACGGCCCAATAGACCACCAAAATCGACAAAATGGTAAGCACCGAATTTAGAACGCTTGAGAACAAGTTCTCGCGCATCCATTTAATCGTCCCTGTTTCCGTCGATGGTGGTGCCGATTCCGCAAGCATAGATTCGCGTACGTAGGATACGGCGTGTGTGTTTGTATCGCTCATATTAACGCTCCCGAAGTTGTGTGCGGTTGTTAAAATAGTTCATCACTGAAGAGATGAGCAGCGACAGCAGCAGATAGAACCCACCAAGAAGCAGCATGCCCTCAAGCTCGCGGCCGGTCTGGTTGATCGTAATACCGCCAAGCGTGGCACGCACATCCATGTAACCCACCGCGATCGCCAGCGAAGAGTTTTTCGCAAGGTTCAAATATTGTGAAATCAGTGGCGGAACGATGACGCGCATTGCCTGCGGCAAGATCACAAGGTTCATGGTACGGTTTGGACGCATGCCCAAGGCAAACGCAGCCTCTGACTGGCCTTTGCTAACCGCCAGAATACCGGCGCGCACAATCTCTGCGATGAACGCCCCTGTATACAGCGACAATGCGATCCAAAGCGCGATCAGCGAGTTACGCAAATGCGTGCCTTCAGTAAAGTTAAAGCCTTTCAAGAAAGGCGTCACAACGGTCATACCTAGGAACAGCGCGACGATGACAAACGGTATCACCAATAATCCGAGCTGCAGGTACCACGTTGTGGGTCTATTGCCCGTGGCCTCCTGCAATTGAGATGCACGCGTACGGACAAAACCGATTGCGATGATGCTGATTAGCAATGTGACACCGATCAGTGCCCAGTCGGCACCACCAGTTGCAACAGCGGGCAGGCCTTCAACAGACGCGACAGCCTCATTGCCCGAAAGCGAATTGGTAAACCCAAGACGTGGGATCCAGATACCCCGGTTGGTGACAGCCACATGATCACTGAAGATCATCGATGCGGCAGGTTCAGCCCCGCGAAAGTCCTTTGGTTGCGGCATGGATTCGGACATGATCGAGAAAATCAGAATAATCCACAGCAGCAAAGGAATGTTGCGGAAACCTTCAACATAGACAGCCATTAGACGGCTTACGACCCAGTTTTTGGACAAACGCAGCACACCAGCGATCACGCCGATGACAGTTGCAGTCACACAGCCAAGGAACGCCACAAGTAAGGTATTCAATATACCTACCATCGCGGCGCGGCCGTGGCTCATCTGACTATTATAATCGATAAGTCGCTGGTTGATGTCGTAGCCAGCAGAGTTATCGAGGAACCCAAAGTTAAAATCTTTGCCTAAGGCTGCAAGGTTTTGAACGGTGTTATTTACCAGCCATCCAATACCGAGAACCATCAACAGTAATGCAACAAGTTGAATTGTAATGGAACGGTAGCGGGTATCATAAATAAGTTGGCTCAACCGAAACGCAGGTTTCGGTGGGTCGGTCAACGTCGACATTTGTTATCTCCCCGGCTCCGCGCTTATCAGGTCTGCCGTGGAAATCCACCGACACCCGTACGGGATGCTCTTTGATCTATTCTATAGCGAATAAATAAAGGGCCCAAGCGATGCTCAGGCCCTTTGTTTTAATTATTTAGCGGAAAGGTGGCGAATAGATCAGGCCGCCTTCAGTCCACATTGCGTTCAGGCCACGTGCCAGACCGATTGGAGTGCTTTCGCCGATGTTCTTTTCGAACAATTCGCCGTAGTTACCACCAGCTGCAATCGCGTTTGCAGCCCAGTTCGCATCAAGACCGATCATGCTGCCCAATTGGCCTTCAGTGCCGAGCAAACGGTTAACTTCTGGGTTGTTGGTTGGTGCAGCAGCAAGTTCTGCAATGTTGGAAGATGTTACACCCAGCTCTTCAGCTGAAACGAGTGCATTCAATGTCCAGCGTGCAATATCGCCCCACTCAGAATCACCATGACGGACCAGTGGACCGAGTGGCTCTTTGGAGATGATTTCTGGCAGAAGTGTGTGATCGTTAGGTGCTTCGAACGTTGCACGTGTCGCAGCCAAACCGGATGCGTCAGTTGTGTAAACGTCACATGCACCAGAAAGATACTGCTGCTGAGCTTCTGCGTTAGTTTCAATCGGCACTGGCTCATATGAAATGTTGTTTGTGCGGAAGAAATCAGCAAGGTTCAGCTCGGTTGTTGTACCAGTTTGGATACATACAGTCGCGCCGTCCAGATCTTTAGCAGAAGAAACACCCAGATCTTTTGGAACCATGAAGCCTTGGCCATCGTAGTAGTTCACGCCAATGAATTCAAACTTGAGGTCTGTATCGCGCGAGAATGTCCATGTGGTGTTACGTGCCAGCAAGTCGATCTCGCCAGAAGCAAGCGCGGTAAAGCGTGTCTGACCCGTTGTTGGAACGAATTCAACAGCTGTTGGGTCACCAAAGATTGCGGCTGCAACAGCGCGGCAGATGCCTACGTCGAAACCTTCCCAAACGCCATTGGCGTCCGGTGCAGCGAAACCAACAAGACCAGTCGTCACGCCACAGTTCAAAGAGCCACGTGCTTTAACATCATCAAGTGTCGCTGCGGATGCAACACCAGCCACCAGGGCTGCAACAGTTAATGCGCCAAAAAATATGGTTTTTTTCATTTTCTTACCTCTTCCTGAGTTTCTGCCTGAACATTGTCAGGCGGATCTTTTTTTGCCCTAAGGGCTTGTGTGTATTATGAAGGCTCTCACCTTCAATCGAAAGATACTGTGCGAAATCGCACCCAAAGGTCAAGACTGGCATTTAACAATGATGGAGTTGAAACGACCAGAATCACGCGATTTCCAGTGAAATCGACGGCGGCGACCAAGTGACGCTAGGTCAATGATAGCCGATAGAAGAGTTCCGCGTGTGAAAAAGCTTGTTCTTTCAACAATTCGTTAGCGCTAGCATCGTCATCATCGCCCCATTGAGACGCTTGCCAATGTTCGTCAACGCGGCTTTTGCCCCACGCGTCCGCGACCGAAATCGCACCGCGTGTCACAGCCAATGCAAGAATCAACGACCCGCTTATGCTTACAAGGTCATGCACACCGACCAGCGCAAAGTGGTCAAATGCCGCAACCTGAGCATGCAAGTTAGCAAGCAACGCCGGGTCTTGCTTCACGTGCATGACCCCTTCACCCACCGCCAATCTACTGCCAAATTCCTCCGCGGCCCAATCCAGCATGATATCCCATGCAGCAACTTGTTGCGCGATCAGCTCAACCGGTCCGGCGGCGCGGTAGCACAGCAAATCGCTGTTGCCGTATTCCGCTAACATAGCGACGACTTCGGTCTGTTGTGGCAAGACCTTATCAAGCGCCGAATTTGCGCTGCGGGTCACAGGCATCGAAAGTGGGTCAATCTTTTCGGACTGGGCATCCCATTCTGCCGCAACCGCCTCGGCCATTGACCGCGTTGGGACAATCAGCGGCGTCTTGTTAGGCGTGTTCACTGATCGCGCATCAAGCATAACGCCATATCCGTCATCACGTTGATGGACTGCCGCCTGTTTCCAAAACCGTTTTTGCTTTAGGATGCTCATCAGTTATGTCCTGTTAGTTTGTCGATCGCGTCTGGCAGTTCCGAAAAGCTGTCGATCACGATATCAGCATTCAAGTCGGCCACTTTGTGATAACCCCAGCTGACGCCAATCGTTCCAACGCCAGCCGATCGCCCCATATCCATGTCATATGTCGTATCGCCCAGCATCACGGCCTGTCCGGCGTCGACACCAGTTTCAGAAAGCGCCGTCAGAACCATCGCTGGGTGCGGTTTGCTGGGGTGAAAATCAGCGACTTGCTGGCTGACGAACAACCCTTCAAGCCCGTGCCGCTCGATCATCTTGTCCAACCCGCGCTTTGATTTACCAGTCGCAACCGCAAGCAAGGTATCGTCTTGTGCGTGCAATAGGTGAAGCGAAGCAAGTGCGCCGTCGAACATCGGCGACAACTCTGCATTGCCACCCGCGCCGCGCAGATCATTGAACGCGTCTTTATAGGCCTGCACCATGCGGGTTTGTTGCGCCGATTCAGAATTGGGGCAAAGCACGGCAAATGCTTCTGCCAGCGACAGACCAACAATCGACAACACGGTCGGGCGATCAAGCATTGGCAACCGTTCGGATGCAAAAGCCTGGGTCATCGCCGCCATAATCTCGGCCTGACTGTCAACGAGCGTGCCATCGACGTCAAAGATTACCAGCCGCAATTCAGGCATCCGGCATGTTGAACGGATCAACCGGCGCGTGGTTTACGACCCATCCGACAAAATCCCAGGTCGCCTGCATGTGATCTGGCAATGGCGCTGTGAAGTGCAGCTTTGCTCCCGTCACAGGGTGCTCGATCTGCAAGGACCGTGCGTGCAAATGCATCTTGCGGCCGATCTCTTCGCCCATGCCGGAACCCCAGCCGTCGCCCATGTTTTCCTGCGCAGAGCCGCCGTATTTTCCGTCACCAACGATCGGATGTCCGATCTCGGCCATATGCGCGCGCAACTGGTGGGTCCGGCCCGTAATCGGCACAAGCGCACACCAAGATGCGCGGCTACCAATCGTATCCATCACCGCATAATCGGTGGTGGCGCGCTTGGCGCCTTCGGTCTTGGCAACGTCATTGGGGTGGATGCAGCGCATCTTTTCGTTCTCGCCGCCCTTGCCATGGCCGCCAGATTTATGCAGTCCGTATTTGATCGTCGCCGCACGCGGGTGCGGCACACCGGCAATCGCAGCCCAATAAATTTTACGGGTATCGCGGTGCTTAAGGTTCTCGGTCAATTGCTTGGCCATCATGCGGGTACGAGCAAGCAAAAGAACGCCAGAGGTGTCCTTATCCAAACGGTGCACAAGCCGTGGCTTTTCGTCGTAATCAAACATCAAGGCCTCAGCCATCCCATCGACGTGACGGGTTGTCTTGGACCCACCTTGTGTCGCCAAGCCAGCAGGTTTGTTGATCGCGATGATGTGGTCGTCTTTGTAGATGACGCAGGATTGGATCAGCTTGGCGTCCGCCTTGGTCACGCCGTGCTTTGCCAGCGACGCGGCTTGTGCGGCCTGCTCTTCTGTGGGCAGCGGTGGAATGCGGATTGTCTGCCCAACTTCCAGTCGCGTATTCGACTTCACACGGCCACCATCAAGGCGAATATCACCCTTGCGGCACATCTTTTCGACGCGCCCTTGGGTCACATGTGGAAACAGGCGACGCATGTAGCGATCCAGCCGCTGATCCCCATCGTCGGGGCCGATTTGACGGGTTTGAACACCGCTCATAAACTTAATCCTTTGGTCAGCCACAGACCAAACGCGCAGGCCCCCAGCGAAAGCAACATTGATGCTGCAACATATGTAAACGCGGCGCCCAGACGTCCGGCTTCAAGAAGCCGCAACGTATCAAGGCTGAACGCGCTGAAGGTTGTGAAACCTCCAAGAAATCCGGTCATCACCAGCGGCAGCCATGCTTGCAGGCCACGCGCAGCAAACAGCGCCCAAACGACGCCAATCGCCAATGATCCTACAAAGTTGACGGTCAGCGTGCCCAATGGAAAGGCCACGGCCAACCCCACCAGGTATCGCGCCACAGCGCCAAACGCGCCGCCAAGCGCTACAGAGATCACGGGTGTCATCATAGTGGTGCCTTGGCCCAATGCGGGCCGCTTGTCAATTCTTGGACCGCTTGGCGCGCAGTCCAGCAAAGAAATCGACGCGCTTTTTGAGGTCTCGTTCAAATCCACGATCAACCGGCAGGTAATAGATCGGACGTTTCATGGTTTCAGGAAAATAGTTTTGGCCCGAAAACCCGTCTTCGGCGTCGTGGTCATAGGCATACCCTGTGCCAAACCCCTGTTCTTTCATCAGCGTCGTCGGTGCATTCAGAATGTGGGTGGGCGGCGGTTCTGATCCGGTTTGCTTGGCGCCGTCCATCGCGGCCTTATAGGCCACGTAAGTCGCGTTCGATTTGGGCGCGAGCGCTAAGTAAGTGACCGCTTGGGCAAGCGCCAATTCACCTTCGGGGCTGCCAAGCCGTTCATATGTTTCCCAAGATTGCAGACAAACCGCTTGCGCCTGCGGGTCGGCCAAGCCGATATCTTCGACGGCCATGCGGGTAATTCGGCGGGCTAGGAACCTTGGATCTTCGCCACCTGCAAGCATACGTGCGAACCAATAAAGCGCAGCGTCAGGGTCGGACCCGCGCACGGATTTATGCAATGCGCTGATCAGGTTGTAATGCTCGTCGCCGGATTTGTCGTATTTCACGGCGCGCTTCATCAGACGGGTCGACAGTCCGTCACGGTCGATTTTTCCGTCAACTTTCCACGCCATGATTTGTTCGACCAAATTCAGCAGGGCACGCCCGTCACCGTCTGCCATTTCAAGCAGGGCTTCGCGCGCAGGGCCGTCAAGCGGAAGCGGTTTTTCCATCTCTTGTTCGGCGCGTTGCGCGAGGCGTTCAAGGTCCGTCAAATCAAGGCGGGTCAGGATAAGTACTTGAGAACGCGACAAAACCGCAGCGTTCAACTCAAAACTTGGGTTCTCGGTTGTGGCACCGACCAGCAGGATTGTGCCGTCTTCCATGTAGGGCAAAAAGCCGTCTTGTTGGGCTTTGTTAAAGCGGTGGATTTCATCGACGAATAGCAACGTGCCCTTGCCGTTTTGGCGGCGGATCTTGGCGGCCTCAAACACTTTTCGCAGGTCAGGGATACCGGTGAAAATCGCGCTGATCTGCACGAAATGTAGATCGGATTCGTTGGCGAGCAAGCGGGCGATGGTGGTTTTACCAACACCGGGTGGACCCCAGAAAATTAGCGATGACAGTGACCCAGACGCCAGCATCACGCCGAGCGGCGCATCGGGGCCAAGTACTTGTTCTTGGCCAATAACTTCGCCCAATACCTGCGGGCGCAAACGGTCCGCCAGCGGGCGTGGGCCTGCGGGGGCGGATTGGGTGGAGCTGTCAAAAAGATCGGCCATGGAACAAACCTATGTCTGGATAGGCCCCATGGGAAGGGGCGGACGAAAAAGGCCCCGCGTTTCCGCGAGGCCCCTTAAATTCTTGTGATAAGTCAAAGACTTATTCGTCGGCGTCTACGAATTCTTCGAGACGGGCACGGTCAGCAGAGCCTTTGGCGTCTACGTCGCGGTCAACGAATTCGATGATCGCCATCGGCGCCATGTCGCCGTAACGGAAGCCAGCCTTCAGTACGCGGACATAACCGCCCTGACGTTCAGCGTAGCGTGGGCCGAGAATTTCAAAAAGCTTAGCGCAATGCATGTCTTGCTTCAGCTGCGCACGGGCTTGACGGCGTGCGTGCAAATCGCCGCGCTTGCCAAGTGTGATCAGCTTTTCGATGACGCGCTTAAGTTCTTTTGCCTTAGGCAAAGTTGTCTTGATCTGCTCATGTTCGATGAGCGAGCCAGACATGTTTGCGAACAGTGCTTTACGGTGTTCGTGTGTCCGGTTGAGGCGGCGGTAACCACGTGCGTGACGCATGAGAAAGTCTCCATTTTGTATTATGATGGGCCGTGCGCTGCGATGACGCCGGCTCCTTTATTGGGGCGGGATTGCCCAGTATTTATCGTATAAGTTTCGTATAAGTTTTGCATATGCCACCCGCGCCCTATTCAGGCAGGGGTGGCATGCGTGTTTTTAAAACTGGTCTTCGAACTTTTTAGCCAGATCTTCGATATTGTCCGGTGGCCAATCCTCAACGTCCATGCCGAGGTGCAGACCCATACCTGACAACACTTCTTTGATCTCGTTCAAAGACTTGCGGCCGAAGTTTGGTGTCCGCAGCATTTCTGCTTCGGTTTTCTGGATCAAATCGCCGATGTAAACGATGTTATCGTTCTTAAGGCAGTTTGCAGAACGAACAGACAGTTCCAGCTCGTCCACTTTCTTCAACAGAAGCGGGTTGAACTCGAGGCCATCGTCGTCGGCGCCAGCAGTTGCTGATTCAGGCTCGTCAAAGTTAACGAAGATCGACAGCTGGTCCTGCAGGATACGTGCGGCATATGCCACAGCGTCGTCCGGCGTAATGGAGCCGTCTGTTTCGACCTTCATGGTCAACTTGTCATAGTCCAAAACCTGACCTTCACGGGTCGGCTGCACGTCATAGGATACTTTCTTAACCGGCGAATAAATCGCGTCGATTGAGATCATGCCGATGGGCGCATCTTCTGGCTTGTTCTTTTCCGCAGCGACATAGCCGTTACCGGTATTAACGGTAAGTTCCATGTACAAATCAGCGCCATCGTCGAGGTGACAGATAACGTGATCCTTGTTGAGGATTTCGATGCCAGCTGTTTCAGAAATATCAGCAGCAGTCACAACGCCCGGACCTTTTGCCTGAACGCTAAGACGCTTTGGCCCGTCGACTTCCATACGGATTGCAACGCCCTTGAGGTTCAAGACGATGTCGGTGACGTCTTCACGTACACCGGCCACGCTTGAGAACTCGTGCAGAACATTGTCGATCTGAACGGCAGTGATCGCGGCACCTTGCAGTGACGACATCAGGATGCGGCGCAGGGCGTTGCCCAGCGTCAGGCCAAAGCCCCGCTCGAGTGGTTCTGCAACCACTGTTGCCTGACGCATCGGGTCATTGCCCGGTGTAACGTCAAGCTGTGTCGGCTTGATCAATTCAGCCCAATTTTTGTGGATCATGCGTCCCTCCATTCCTGTCTGCCTTCATGTCCGAAAGGCAAACGCCCGAGGTTTCAAAATGACGGATTGGGGCCGTGCAAAGATGCACGACCCCAAAGCGTTTCGTAATGTCTTAGACGCGGCGGCGCTTTGGTGGGCGGCAGCCGTTGTGCGCCATTGGCGTAACATCACGAATAGACGTAACGTTGAAACCAGCAGCAGCCAAAGCGCGTAATGCGCTTTCACGACCAGAACCAGGACCCTGCACTTCGACTTCAAGCGTTTTCACGCCGTGGTCTTGCGCCTTTTTGGCCACATCTTCCGCAGCCATCTGAGCCGCGTAAGGTGTAGATTTCCGTGAGCCTTTAAAGCCCATTGTACCAGCAGACGACCAAGCGATCGCGTTGCCCTGAACGTCGGAAATCAGGATTTTTGTGTTGTTGAAAGAAGAATTCACGTGAGCAACGCCTGCGGCGATGTTCTTGGAGACCTTCTTCTTGGTGCGTTTAGTATCGCGTGCCATATCTGATGCCCTCCCTTATTTCTTCTTACCAGCAATGGCCTTTGCAGGGCCTTTGCGAGTACGTGCGTTAGTTGATGTACGCTGACCACGCACAGGCAGGTTACGACGGTGACGCAAGCCACGGTAGCTACCAAGATCCATGTGACGCTTGATGTTCATCTGTGTTTCGCGGCGAAGGTCGCCTTCAACAGTCAGATTAGAGTCAATGTACTCGCGAACCTTCAGGATTTCAGCATCCGACAGTTCGTTAACGCGACGAGCGCGGTCGATACCGATGGCCTCACAGATTTCTTCTGCTTTGGTCGAACCGATACCAGCGATATATGTGAGGGCGATCAGAACACGTTTCCCAGTAGGGATGTTCACGCCAGCAATACGTGCCAAGGTGGTATTTCCTTTTCGTTGCGGGTCCGTTATTCCGGACCCTTTTTTCACAACGGAGGCCCGAACGATCAATCGTCGGGCCGCGTCATATCGAGGTGCTCTGTGGATGTAGGGTGCGACCCCTTAACCACAAATTGATTCCCGCTAGGGATGTCGGTGTTTAGGAGCCTACGGCCCAAGGGTCAAGGGGGTGAAATGGCCCCACCGAAGATTCTGGTGCGACCAATTACCTTGGGCTTAATCGAGCGCTGATTTAATGCTCGCTGCGACGTCATCCATGCTGGCCAGACCGTCCACAGATTTCAGGTCGCCTTTGGCGTAGTAGTAGCCAACAAGCGGGGAAGTCTGTTTGTAGTATGCCATCAGGCGGGTGCGTAGGCTGTCTTCGTTGTCGTCGGCGCGGCGCTGAAAATCGGATGCGCCGCAGTTGGTGCATTTCTCGTCTGCGGGGATCGGTTTGGTGTTGTCGTTATAGACCTCACCACAAGACCCACATGTCGACCGCGCGGTGATGCGGGCCACGAGGGCTTCGTCGTCGACTTGCATTTCAATCACGCAATCAAGGTTTTCACCCATCCCGACGAGCAATTCACCAAGCGCATCGGCCTGTGCCAATGTGCGCGGGAAGCCGTCGAAGATGTATCCAGATGCGCCATTGTCCAGCTCGAGCTGTTCACGGATCAGGCCAATGACGATTTCGTCGGTGACCAGTTCGCCAGCGTCCATAACGGCCGCGACCTTAAGACCCATCTCGGTGCCAGAGCTTTTTGCAGCGCGCAGCATGTCACCTGTGGACAGCTGAACCATATTGCGTTCGTCGACAAGTTTACGTGCTTGTGTGCCTTTGCCCGCGCCTGGCGGTCCGAGAAGGATAATATTCATTTACGAGATGGCCCTTTGCGTTTCGCGTCACGGCCTTTGCCACGAAGTTGCGATTTTTCGATAAGGCCTTCGTATTGATGGGCCAGCAAATGGGATTGAATTTGTTGAATAGTATCCATCCCTACCGACACAATAATCAAGACCGAGGTTCCGCCAAAGTAAAAAGGAATGGCGAACTGGCTTCGCAGAATTTCAGGCAACAGCGCAACAAGCGCCAGATAACCAGACCCCAGAACAAGGATACGTGTCACAACGTAATCCAGATATTCGGCTGTTTTCTTGCCTGGACGGATGCCCGGTACAAAGCCGTTCTGGTTTTTGAGGTTGTCCGCGACTTCATCAGTCTTGAACGCAACTTCACGGGTGTAGAAGTATGTGAAGAAGATGATCATGCCCGCAAAGAACAACAGATAAAGCGGCTGACCGGGGCCAAAGTAGGCCAGAATGGTCGACATCACGGGACCAGTTGAGCCACCAGAGAATGTGCTGATCGTGGTTGGCAATAGCAGCAATGCGGATGCAAAGATCGCTGGGATAACACCGGCTGGGTTCACTTTAATCGGCAGGTGGCTGGTAGAGCCGTCATAGACTTTCATACCGCGCTGCTGGCGTGGGTATTGAATGTGAATTTTGCGCAAAGACCGTTCCATGAAGACCACAAAGGTCAGGATCGCGATGACCATGAGTATGACCCCCACGATGATCAAAGGAGAGATCGCGCCGGACCGCCCTTGGGACAAGAACTGTGCAGCAGCGGCTGGAACTTCGGCGATGATGCCAACGAAGATAATCAAAGAGATGCCGTTGCCGATACCGCGTGCAGTGATCTGCTCGCCTAACCACATCAGGAACATGGTGCCACCAACGATGGTGATCACACATGCGGCTTGGAAGTAAAGACCGGGGTTGGCTGCTAGATCGCCAGCCTCGAGGCTACGTGCCAGACCGTATGCCTGCGCCGTGGCCAGAATAACCGTGCCGTAACGGGTGTATTGGTTCAGCTTGCGCCGTCCCGCCTCGCCCTCTTTCTTGAGGTTCTTGAGCGGTTCCCACATGGAGCCAAGCAACTGAATGATGATCGATGCAGAGATATAGGGCATGATGCCAAGCGCAAAGATACCCATGCGCGACAGCGCGCCACCGGTGAACATCGACAAGATGCCGCCGATGCCTGCTTGTGCGTCTTCCATAAATGACCGCAATGCGGTCCCGTCGATGCCCGGCACAGGGATATATGTCCCCAAGCGGTAAACGACCAAAAGGCCTAGGGTAAACAGGATGCGTTGGCGCAATTCGGTGGCTTTACCGAAAGCGCTCCAGCTCATGTTGGATGCCATTTGTTCTGCTGCGGATGCCATGCGTCTCTCTTTTCATGAAAACACCGCCAACAGGTCTCCCCGTGGCGGCGTTTGGGAATGCTTTAACGAATGTAGGCGACCCAAGGGCCGCTCACAAGGCGTTCCTTAAGCTGCCGCGACTTTTGGTGTCGCTGTTACGGTCACTTTACCGCCAGCTTTTGCAACAGCTTCGACTGCACCAGCGGATGCGCCGTGTACGATGATGTTCGCTTTGGATGTAAATTCACCCTTTGCAAGAACACGAACGCCGTCTTTGATGCGGCGCAGAGCGCCCGAAGCAACAAGTGCCTCTTGTGTGATGTCAGCAGTTGCGTCGATTTTGCCCGCGTCGATGAATTTCTGGATTAGGCCAAGGTTGATAACAGCGTATGCTTTGCGGTTCGGCTTGTTAAAGCCACGCTTTGGCAGACGTTGGTAAAGCGGCATTTGGCCGCCCTCGAAGCCCTTGATCGCAACACCGGAACGGGACTTTTGACCCTTGATACCACGGCCAGCAGTCTTACCCATGCCAGAACCTGGACCACGCGCAACGCGCTTGCGGGATTTGGATGCACCTGGGTTATCGGAAAGTTGATTCAGTTTCATGTCGCTACTCCTTTTGCCGGAAATGACCCCCAGCGACGGGAGCGGTCAAACGCGGCGTTTCAATATATGAGTCGGTACATAAGATGTACGGACTAGCGGCGTATAGACGGGGAATGGACGTGGGGCAAGAGGCCCTGAACAATGAAGGCCCATCCAACATTATGTTTGTCTGACCTACAGCTCGCGCACGCTGGCAACTGGCATTCAAAATGACCGCCCAACGAGCAAACGTAGATGACTTAAGCCTAAGGAATTAAAATGTCTTCGCGTTGCCACGTCGCAGACTGCACCGTCAAATCATCCAACAGCAGATCAACCCTCACAGAATTAACGCTGCCCAGTTCATAGCGATGGTACACGAGCAAAGCTTCTTCATCGATCATCGCATTGGGTTGCATAAGGTCCATATGGCAATCGGGCATTTCCAAGTCCTGCAATGGCGCGCCGTTTATCGAGAATTTCGCGCTCATTAGTCCGCAGCGCCAGCTGAATATCTGTGTGAAGTACACCAGATCCTGCCCGTCAAATTCGCGAACTGCGGACCAATTGGCTTTTGTCATCTCCAAGATCATGCCAACTTCACCAGCCGTCGTGAATTTACCCAGTGATGTCTGATCATCGGGTGACAAACCGGTCAGATCAAAACTGTCAGTGCCGCTTTGCGCCAAAGCTGGGCTTGCGAGAAGCAGTGAACAAATTAGAAATGCGCCCGTTTTCATATGATTTCTCCCAAATTTTCGAATTTCAAAACTTAGGCCACTTTGGGTAATCCCCCCATTTTTAATGGGGTCCACCTGTAGAATTACGCGGCCATTTTCAGTTTCATAGCGGGTGTGATGCCGCCTATAGCCATATTGGGTCTGTCGTTATTGTAAGTCCAGAGC
>Ga0075443_10000006_pt1 | contig 67050 bp, 67 predicted proteins | sample CoawatmetaG00DNA_3_FD_71583 | JGI IMG/M metagenome (GOLD analysis project Ga0075443, IMG submission 71583) | Marine microbial communities from the West Antarctic Peninsula - Coastal water metaG006-DNA | ecosystem: Environmental > Aquatic > Marine > Coastal | place: Atlantic Ocean: West... | reverse complement strand
AAGAAACACTGGTTAATTTTCTTACTAAATGTGTCATATTAACTCCAGAGTTCTACTCGTATTGTTTGGTTAATGAAGTAATTACCTGCTTCAGCCGATGTTTGTTTCCAGCGAGGGAATCTAAGACTTATTGTGGAGCCATTAATAAACCCTGTTCTACTAACGCTATCAAAAGGTATGTCAGCTCGTTCAAAGCTTAATACTAAATTGTTTCCGCTTGTGTTATAAAACTTAATAGTTTTAAAGGAGTCTGCGTCTGAGTTAGTAACGTCCCCTGCTGGATTATGAGTTGCTAAATACTGCGATGAGTTTCCACCTAAAGAAAATTCAACTTTGTTGTTATGTTGACGTAAAGCCTCAACAATATGCTCAACACCATCAGCTAAATCAATAGTAGACGGACTCTTTGACCCGTGATAACTACCCATCCCCTTACCATACCCTGAATAAATGTTACCGTAGATATTAGCAGTGCCGCTTGTGACGGTTATAGAGTCTATAAGAGAGCTAGCAGCAACTTGGTTTTCAAACCTTCCGTTAAAGATAGGGGGCACAACAATACCCTCGTCATACACACAAACAGGTTCAATTATGTTAGTTATAATACTGGGCATTAAATAATTACTCTATTATTGAACTATCGACCCTACGCCGCATAACGAAGTAGGTGTGGTGTACCATTTTTTACGTTGCTGCTCGAAAACATCACGTTTTTCATCAACAGTTAACGCAGCATTTATAAACGCCATCTCACAATAAGCGCCTTCAAATATTCTGTCGCTGCCACTAGCAGTATGATTAAACCCGGTAGCCCAACGTGTTCTTGCATACCCATTAAAATTTAATGAGTCAGATAACTTAAACCCATTGACCCAAAGCTCACTTGTAGCAACGTCGCCAACATGCCATTCCAGTAAGTACGTGTATGCTTCACCAATGACAATCTCAGTTTCATGCTTAGGGTTACCAAATACTGATTGACCTGTGCCTACAGCAACACTGTTGTACCCGCCGCCTTCATCAATCATTAGTACATGCTCATTATGAGCATTAGTTAAAATAACTGAATCATTATAATTAGGGCTCCCATCAAAGCCTTTAATATCTAAAACAGCTGTAACAATTGCTGTGATAGTTCCGGCTTGTGGGATGCCTGCAGTAGGAGTGAAATCTATGTAATCACCACTATTTCCAGTAGCATCAGCTCTATAGGCTGCGTTACGGAATTGGGCTACACGTTTTCGTGCTACTCGACGGTTTCCCCATGTAGGCGCTCCAGCTATGATTTCGTGCTCTTGCTGCGTCTTTTGGTCTTTAAGACTTAAAATCTTATTGCGATGATCAACTTCACAGGCATCGGGTAAACTGAAATCAAACCAGTTCACCAGGGGTAAATCATCTAATGTAGTGATAGCCATATTGTTTTCGTAACCTTAGCTAAATAGCTGTAATAAAAATGTAGGTATATGGATGCCCATCACCTTATAAAATCGCCGTGTTTTTGTTGTGCAAAGCCTTCTAAGTTACCGACTCTTTCAGACAAAAAGATAATGCTTTGCATGGCCTCTAAATGCTGCTCTTCGCAGTTAGCCAACTTGTCCTCTGTATGTTGTATTCGATTGTTAAGGGAAGAAACATGTTTTGCTTCAAGGGCGTTATGCCCTTTCCACAAAATAACCATGCCACCAGCTAACGCAATAACCATTGCAGAAGCAATTTCAATGACTTCTAATTCAATCATTACTAGCTTTCTTTGTTTTTAGCGTTACGAAAGTTTTGTGCAAGCAAATTAACAAACATTTGTACACCAGGGACTGCTTTTTGTACTTTTACTGGAACCCATGCTGCTAATGCTGCACCACCGCCCATTGTGGACAAAATAGTTAATAATATATCTACATAATCCCAACGATGTAACGTACCAGTTTCTTCTAAGCTTTGGCCAAAACACGCTAAAGGCGCTGCTACAAGTATTGCTATTAATACTGCTTTCATTGATATTTCCTCAATAATTTTAATAAGTAATAAATAAGTAAAGCGTTAGGGCTTTACCCACACCGTAGATGGAATCACCTCCTCGACTTACATAAATAAATAAGTTATATGCCAATATCAGCACACAACAGTGACTGTAAATCATCAGTTTTTATTTTTCTGAAGAAATTTTTATTTTCTGGAAAGAGCCACTATTCGTGGCTAGAGAAAAGAACGTTTTTATTAATAATAAGCGTTGATAGGCACTACTAGAGAGCGCCTAACGAAGATGTTTATCAGGTATAGCGTTTGTTGCCTACCTATCCCAAGATGCCACACGCCGCTTTTCAGTGTAATACGCGTCTTCACAATGATCTTCTCCTAGAAAACCATCAATTACCTTACGAAAGGTCCCCCAAGCAGGTCGATTACGTAAACGATAAGCCCTAGAGCTGGTGGTTTCATCAGGATTACCCGCCAAAACAATGACGTTAAAGCCTTGCGTTAACCAAATCAGTACTCTAAATAGATACTTTTTCATGCCGAACCTCTTTCGTATTAAAACATTGGTATACCATTCGGTTGCTTGTTGGATCGCTTTCTATTTCGCGCTTTTCATGCCGGTTAATAGTAAACCCTGCATGCCACAGCAAATGATACATTTCAGGTATTCCTCTTTTAGGTTCTGTAGCTTGGAGTATTAGCGCTGCATTAGGCTTAAGAATTCTTTTTAACTGCGCAATATACTCTTTAGCCACCATGCGTTTATTACTGGCTAAAATGTTTGTTTTACCAGCAACTCCCATTAAATCTATATCAAAAATAACAGCGTCAAAACGCTTATTAGTTTTATTTACGTAGTGGTACATATTGTCCACTTCAATAGTAAGAGAAATATGCGACATAATTGATTGATAAAAACTGACTAATTCAGGCAACAGCTCAACAGTAGTAACATTACCGTGCTTAACGGCTGCTTCACTAGTATTCCCAAACCCTAAACCACATACAAGTATTTCATTATTTGTACCTTGTAGATTTGCGTAGTCAACTAAATGGCACTTCCAATGCCCACCAATCATAATAACTTTATTGTTTTTTTCCCACAATAATTGCCCATTTTTAACTAATATTTTTAAGCTGTAATTTTCATGCACTGTTTCAAACAAAGTACTGTCAGCAACACTTTCGTATTTTTTATCTGTAGCTGCGTCCATTTAAAAAGCCCACGTAGTTGAGTCAAAGATAGTATTGTCGTCAAATACAGGCAGTGTTGCTTTTAAGCTTGTTGTATACGCATGTAAATTTAAAGACCGTGTACCTCTAGCTACTAAAACAATGTCGTACAGTTCTTGTAATTGCGGTTTAGTCAACGTTAGTAAAGTGTTATCTGATAGCGTCCAATCTAACGTTACAATGTTTAATGAATCCCACAACAATAATGCATTGCTCATACGAGATTCTGCTTTTTCGTTGCAATCAACTGTCACTGTTCCTTCACTAAAAGTAATTTCAACAGGGGTAGTTTCTTTATCATCTCTAATTTTATTAAGGAGGTTTCTTTGCTCCACTACTTTAGCGGCATTTAAACGTAAATTCATACTGCAGGGACCTCAATAGTCACGGGTAAATACAAAGGATGGCTAAGTTCAAGTATATAGTTACCTACTAAATCGGCTGTAAAAGTAATTGATCCATCGTATTCTTCTTCTGTTTCGCCCAACACTGTTAATACAGTACCTTCAGGCAAAAAAGATAAAGAAAAACAATCTTCCCCATCTGCTGTAATTGACAGTTTATTAAAAATATAAGGGATGTCTTCTTTACTGACTACTTCAGTCAAACTGTCGTTTAAACGATCCTTTGAAGTGTATGCACCATCAAAAGTTGCTCTGCCTTCATCTATATTGTTAACTGGGTTACTTGCATCACCATCTGCTACCCATAATAATTGTTTTGTCGTAGTAGAAAAAACACTCATTTTTTTATTGTTGTGCAATGACATTATTTTTTGCCTCCCATAAATATGCCTGTGCCTGCATTCCATGTTGCATAGTGATCACCATATCCACCATTAAAGCCACTTGCTTTAGAGCCTGACCAAGTATCATGAACTTTTACAGCCCATCGAAAACGTATTTGACTTTTGTTTTCACACTCAGCCAAACTAAAAGTTGTCCATTCACTGCCTTTTAAGTTTACATACTCAAACTGGTCTCCACCGCATGAATAACCGCTACCAACAGTGCCCACTTCCTTAACTACTTTTTGATCTCGAACAATCCATTGGTTGAGGGCTTGATCGTAATCTTCTAAATATAATATTACTTGTATTGCTTCAGTTTGACTTGCCATAAAGATCTCTTAATAGTTTTTTATCACATTCCCGGACTTCGATACCCGTACGCTTTTCCAAATACATCGAAAGTAAATTGAATAGCAAAAGATGTTGATTCATGTGCATCACTAAAATCCAACGATGCTGTTGTACCAATATCCCATTCCACGGTATTACCGTTTAGCTCTCTTACTCGTTGTTCACTTTGCCCAATAGTTGTGATTACTTGAGGCACAAAAATAGAGTTATCGGCTATTTCTAACGTATCGACAGTTAGTTTAGCGATATAAGTAGTTTTATTTTCAGGCGTAATTTGGCCTATAAAAGGTGGGGTGCGATCAAAAACAACGTTGTCAACAATTGCTGTTGAACTAACAGTGTAAAAACTACTGTCAACAAAAAATACTAAATTAACAACAGTTTCTGTTGTGTGGATTAAAACATCGTTGTGATAGTAATAAATTTTATTATCTTTATAAGCTACCGCAAACGTATCATCTACAGCTACTGTAACAAATACCTGACTATTAGTGACTGGGCTTCTTAATGGAGAACTATTTTCAAAAATTTTTCCTTGTTCTCCATTTATATACCAACAATGATCAATACCCTCATAGCTTAGGTTACTGCTTGGGTCTGCGTTTAACCCAAGCATGTAACTTCCTGCGATTCTTTTTGTTTTAAACTTTACGTAACAACCTTTTTCATAAGAGTAATCACTGTACGCTTGTGCGTTCCACCCGTTTGTGCCACTTTTTGTAATAACGCCATTGTCATCAACAATTACGCCGCCCAATGCATCGGAAGACGATGTAGTCCAAGCAATACTTCCTGCGTCAGAACCTTGATCACCTTGATCACCTTGTATAATAAATTCTGTAACTGTAGACCAACCTGAGTTACTCCAATTACCAAAGTTAACGCTATACTTAGTCTCAGACCTATACGTAATCTTACCTGTTTCAAAATAAGCAATATCTGCCCAACCAAAAGGAACCGTTTCTGTAGTTCCGTTAAACGCTCCTCCTGTTGGAGTGTTAGGAGCTGCGCTTCCAATTGTTACGTTTTTATACACATAAGATATATAAGAGCCATCGTTACCATTAAAGTAATCAACGTTAAATTCAGGGGTTACCCCGTCAGAGATAAGAACAGTATTGTCTGCCCCGTCATTTACAGTGACTGTTCCGTTACCGTTATCTAGTACTGTAGGTATAGGCGCGTTACCACCATCTGATATAGTTATTGAACCGTTTTGCCCAGTTATAGTGTAAGAACCCCCTCCAATATCAGCTACTGTAGGAATGTCTCCTGTGTCTCCTTTAACACCTTGTATAAGTGACCAAGTATAATCACCAGGAGTATTTGATTCTGCATCGGTTGTTTTATTGTAAGCCAACCCTATGTAAGGTTTTCCAATAGGGCTGTCGTTTAATCCAGTACCTACGTTATCGTCGGCATATTTTATCCATGTGTATACAGGATCGCCTTGTGCGCCTTTTACTAATACCCAACTATAATCACTGTAGGTTGTACTATCAGTTTCAGTAGTATCAGCATACGTACCTAAATACGTTGCGTTTGCAAAAATAGAAGTATTAAAATTTACGCTACCATCGGCTGAAGTCGCCCAAGCTGTATGAAAGTAAGCTGAATCACCCTGTACAGAGAATCCTCGATATCCTCGTGGTCCTTCAGGGCCTTTTATTAAAGACCAATTCCACGACTCACTGTCTTCCGATGCATCAGCTTCTGTTTCATCAGTGTACGTACCTATATACGTTGCATCTGTCGCACTTGTTGTACTAAAATCATCACCAGTAGCACTTGTGGCATACGCAACATGAAAGTACATTGATGTTCCATGTACAACTGTACCAGGATCTCCTTTTGGGCCTTGAATTAAAGACCACGTATAATCAGCAGCATTAGTTGATTCATTAGCAGTTGATTTATTGTACGCCAGCCCTATCCAAAATTTGCCAGTAGGTAAATCAGCAAGCCCAGTGCCAGAGGCATCATCGCCGTATTTAATCCAAGTATAAAGTGAGTTGCCGTCTGGCCCTCTTACTCCAACGTTACCTGTAGGCGCAAACATTACACTGTCAAAAGTGTATGCGTAACCTGTTGAATGTTGACTACTATCAACATAGAGCGTTTGGTCAGGAGCTGTTATCGTAGTGTGTAACAGCGTTTCATTCATATAATAACGCACAACTGAATTATCATATGCAATAGTGAAAATATCATTAACTGAGCGATTTTCTAGCCAGATTCGCTGATCCTCTATATCTGCTAGGTGTGCTCTTTCCGGATTCATTACCCAAAACCCATTTTCAAAAATAGATAAATTGCCGTCCCAGCGTAGATAAAAAACAAAATCAATCTTGTTATAACTTGCGCCATCAGCAGGATCAGTAGTTAACCCTACCATTATGCTTTTATTTATTGTTAAAGAACGAAAGCTCATATAACAAGCGCCTTGATACCCAACAGTGCTGTATGCTTGGGAATCCCAGGCAGGAGGTGTAGGAGGTGTAGGAGGTGTATTCTCTACAAAAGTTTTTCTAAGTTGCCCTTGATCGTTAACTTCCATTCCATCTAATTGCCAATCTAATTGGCCACCAAGAGCGCCGCCATCTCCAGTATCGCCTTTAGACCCAACATACTTAACGTACGTTAATGCGCTTGGAATACTGACAGGTACGCTACCAGACCACTCATAAAAATTAACAAACTCATGTCCTGCAACATAAGAAAAACTTGCATTATCACCAGCAACGCTCGTTGCATAGATAGCAATAACGCCAGAGTCAGTAGGAGTATCTCCGTTGTCACCAATGTATTTTACAAAACCAGAATCAAATACATCATCCCCTATAGTAGGTGCTACGCCTGTGTACTCATAGTATTTAATAAACTTTAAATTTACTGAAGGAGTAAAACTTGCATTAAGCCCACTTACATTTTCAGCGTAAGCAATAATTAAACTTGAGCTTGTACCGTTGTCTCCTCTAATTTTTGCCCAAGTGTAATCTGCTGCAGTGGCAGAATCTGTTATTTCGTCATCAGTGTAGCTACCAATGTAAGTAGCGCCTGCAGGAGATTGATTAAAGTTTGCGCCTGCATCACTAGTTCCGTAAGCTAAATGTAAATACGCACTTACGCCTGGATTACCATCAGAGTATTCAATACCTTTTTCAGGCACAAACTTAGCAGCTGCACCATATGTATATGACGCAGCATTACCAGCTTTTGTGCCTGATCTTACGTATAAATCTCCGACAGTAAATGCATCTTGCCAAGAACTTGACCCATCGACACTGTACTGCAATTTAACAGATGTGCCATTAACTCCGGGAGTAGGCGCAAAATAATCTACGCCAAGTTCTGGCATAGCGCCATCAGCAGGAAGCGAAAATACATGCACTTCGTAAAATACGCCACCATCATTACTTGATGACCATATACTAATTTCATTAGCGCCAGCAATTAAGTTAGTTGCCGTAAACGCGTAAAATTGTGTAACTTCATCAGGTCCTGACATTGTGCCTAAATCAACGCTGTTTAAGCCAACATGAATATCCCCTTCTGCGTCACGCGCTTTAACTTTTATTAAGCACTTTCCACTAATAGCAGAAGTAAAAGTTAATTTATCTCCGCCCGCATAATTTGTGTTTGTTTGAAAAAAATTAGCGCCTTTCCATGAAAATATAGAAGGATCTACTGCGTCAACACCATCAGCACCATCATTAATAATAATTGATTGTCCATCATTAAACGTAACTGTTGTTACGCCGTTTGCAGTTTCCGTTGCAGATAAAAGAACGCTAGTGCCTTCAACACCCGCTCTTACTTTAGTCAAGGTTTGTTCTTTAGTAATACTAAAAGCAACGCCAGAAGCACGCTTTCCTGTAATAGTGTATGTCACAGAAGCAACATCAGTTGTCATATTAGTATGCTCACTAACTAAAGCAGCATTAGCCCCTGATCCAGTAATAGCGCTGCCTAAAGCAATGCCTGTTGGAACGGCAGAGATTGTGTAATGACTTTTAGCCGATCCTACGCCGTCATAATCTAGCTCATTGACACCTTCATACACTCTAATTTCTGTGCCTGAATTGGCATAACTACTTACAACACCCGTGTCATTTGCAGGAATTGCATGCGCTTCATTTGCTAAAACAATCGTTAATGCTGATTCAACTTCTTTAGTAATTTCTAAGTTTTTAATCAGTAAAGGACGCGTACCAAGATCGCTCCAATTTAATATCTGGGCACTAACAACTACTGCGCCAGCGGGAACAACATAATCGTATTCAACAGTTGTCCATGAATCGATGACGCTTGCGTTAGCAATAATTTGTGTGTACCCAGGCACGCCAGGATTATTACTTAGTCCTTTTACATCAGGCAGTGATGCGTCTTGTGTTGTTTCTAAATAAATCTTGTCACTGGGTAACGCTACATTGTCTTGGATCATACGTAAGTACAATCCACCGCTACCCGTTTCGCCGTCAATGTCTGCAACAGTTTTATAACTAAACCGTATTTTGTAAGTTTGATTTTCTTGTACTTTAAAAGCAGGAAAAACAACCGCAAGACTACCGTCTGTATCACTCTTTAACACAAGCGCATTTTCTGTAGCGTCGTAAGAAATATTATCGCGTGTTGCGCTTCTACTGCCTTGTGCACGATCGACCCATTGCGCCGAACTAAAGCCACTCTCACCTTGTACACCTGGCTTAAGGCCAAAAATTGTAAACGTATCAGTATCTAAAATAGCCGCATTATTGTCTTCTGTAAGTTCAACAGTAACAATAACAGGTAAATCACTGTGCGCATTAGGCGGTGTATAAGCATAAGTTGCAGAAGTACTGCTGGCTTGCACAGAAACGCCGTTAACTTTAAAAGTGTATTTTGCAACGCCTACAACGTTAACTGGAGTAGCTGTTATTGTAAAAGCTGCGCTAGGTACGGGCGTAGTGCCATCAGCTGCATAAGTGATTGCTTGTTTAGGCGAAGTCAAAGAAACACTTCTAGCGTTACTAACAGTACCGTCAGTTCCGACAAAACGAACAAACGTTGCAGCAGTTACTAGCGCATCAGATAAAGCAGGTACATCATCTACCCATTCAACAAAACTTACCCAGACTTGATCATCATTATGAGCAAAAGAAGTTTGGCCTACAACGCCACTACCATCTTTAGAATAAACAGCTACAACACCAGAGTTAACAGCAGGGTCACCGTCTTCCCCGATAAATCGTACGTATCCGCCGGCATAAACACTATCGGATATGTCATTAACAGCTGCTCCAGTGGACTCAACATACTTAATGAATTTTAAAGTACCTTGAGTAAAACTTTTGTCTTGTCCGTTAGTTCCTGAAGCATAAGCAATTTTAACGCTACCTGCGACGCCGGGCGTACCATCATTAATAATTATTTCACTGGCATCACTAAACGTAACTACTGTTACGCCATTAGTTGTTGCAGTGTTAGTAATTGTAATGCCTGCAGCGCCGCGCTGACTAAAAATATCCCAGTACGTGTTGGGGATGTTTGTACCAGTCGGATCAGTATCAGTATCTGTTCCTAAATGCACTAAAATACAAATATAGATTTGGTCGTTAAAAGAAACCATATCACCAAGTACATAGTCCAATGCGTCATTGTGTAGACCACGATATGCATTACGTGTAGCAGAATCTTCAGGCAACCCTGTACCGCTTATGTCAGCCCACTCTTGAGAAGTATTAGCTATTGAATCCCCAAGAACTCCAGATTCTATCAGAGGAGTAGGTGGAACAAGAACGCCATCGCCATTATAGTATCCGGGAATATAAATACCAATTCCACTGGCTTGTACTACACCGGCTTTATCTATTTGCCAACCAGTTTTAAGCTCATCGTCCCAATCGGTAGACGAAATTTTATCTTTAATTTTAGCGTTAGTAATAGAAGCGTTGGCAATCTTTCCTTCAGTAATATTTCCGTCAGTTATCATAGCTGCAACAATAGTAGCGTCTGCAATAACAGCTGAATTAATATATACCGCACCATCGTCAACAATAAAAGGAACTATACTATTATCTGCTGAACCGCCAGGATGCGTTATAGCAAAACGATCTGCATTAACAATAAACGTAGATGTGGCAGTTGCATCATATGCTTCACTGTATAAACCAAAGCCTGCGACATTTCCGTCAACATCAAGTTTAACTGAGTATTGAGCAGTTAGACCGTCTTCTCCCGCAACAGTATTTTGTAATACTTCTATAGAAGAAAATTGTCCGTTATAACTAGACTGAAGAGTGTTTACGCTTGTCGCTACAGCTTCATACTGCGCTGCTCTTGTAGTAGCTTCTGAAGCTATTACTGCCGTAACTGCAGCGTTTTCATCGCTAACGGCAGAAAGTAATGAAGCCGTAGCAATTTCATACGAAGATCGACGGTCAATTTCGTCAACTAAATCAGTTGCTGTTACAGTAATTTGATTAATAGTTGAATTAAGCGATGAAGATAACAAGCTGCTATTAATTTGCCCTGACAGCAACTGAATCATTTGAGTAGTAGTAGGAATAGTTGTTGCTACAGCAGGTCCAATTAGCTCGCCTCTTGTGCCAATAACTGAATGCACTTCTACCCAGTAATACCAAGTTTCTGGTAAATACGCTTCGGCCCCATTTTCTTCGGCTGCTGTTATTTGATCAAAATAAGTATTGCCAGTAACTACTGCTAGATTAGTTTTTAAAAGCTCATCATTAATAGCACTGCGATAAAGCACTGTGTACGCCACAGCTTCAGGATTACTCGCTGAGTAATCCCATTCAATTCTAATACCTCCTAGTACAGGAGTAGCACTAATTCCTAGTGGATTGCTTGGATCTCCCGGTTGAATAACATTAGAGCTGTAACCTGACCCAGTACCACAATATAAAACCATAACTCACTCACAAATTAAAATCATTTGGAGTGTTATACCTAAAGCAAAAATACTTTTCTTATCTTTTCTCATGGGGCCTCCGGCCCCTTTTATGCAAAATTATAAATACGATTACTAACTTACTTTTAAGGACTTTTATGACCGCTCCTATTACCTCTGATGCTGCTAATTATGTATGGGCATCTCATGTTTATCTAGATCACCCATTGCCTTTAAACTTTCGAGATTGGAACCAAAGACAACTTGAAGATTACTGCCTGCACAACAGCTGGCTGCGGTTTCATTTTACAAATGGCAAAGCAGCGTTTAACGCAATTGCTGAACTCGCTGCACTAAAAGTATCTCCCAACCCACAATAAGCCGTATTATCTTGATTTTAAAGGAATTATTATGCAACAAGAATGGATTAACTTAGCCAAATACCTTACCGACGGTGGTTACACAAAAAATCAATTTGAATTTTGGAAACGTCACCGTAAAAACCCTTTAGTACTTGGCAATCATTACGTATCAGGGTCTAATGGCAGTTCAGTTAACATAAGGAGCATGGATCAATGGTGGAGCGAAGGTGGCCCGTATGTATCGACAATAAACGTGGAAAGCCGCGCGTCAGAATCTACAAAGGTGGCGGTAAACTTGTCTTCAACAAAACGCTCGATGTCAACATTAACACCAAAAGTGGTATCGCCGAAGCGATTAGGCTAAGAGACGAAGTTAAGCACCGACTTAAGTTTGGTATTGCACTAAGACAAGAAGAAGTTACTCAAGTGCATCTATTTCATATCGCTGCACAAGAGTACCTCGATGAACTAGGCGGCGCTTATTCCACCCATTTAGACTACGAAGGCATCATTAACGGCTGGTGGTTGCCTGTATTTGGTAAGTGCTTAACCGAAGAAATTACTACAAAGGAAATCAAAAAAGTATTAGATGCTCGGCAAGTTGCTGGTCGTAAAGTGTCCCGCAAACGTAAAAAGAACGCGTTAATTCCGTTGCGCGGAATATTTAATCATTTAGACATCAAACCAAACCCTGCTGATTTTCATCTCAAGAAAAGCGACGAAGACCAGAAAAAGCCTGTGGAACGTTATTTACCCGAAGAGCGCAGTCGTTTGTTGTCTGCGCTTAAAGGTGAGCAGTTAGTTTACTTTGCAATACTCTTGGGTTGTGGACTTAGACCTGCTGGCGAGGTTTTAGCGCTGCAGTGGAAAGATTATAACGGTAAGCAATTGCACGTCAGCAAGACGATTACACGGCGTCGAATGAAGTATTCAACTAAAACTTACGTATCTCGTAAAGTTGCTGTGCCTACTTGGGTACAAGAAATACTCAACCAGCACCCTACTCGTTTTAAGAACAGTTATATCTTCTTAAACAAGTTTGATAGTTTTTACTGTGATGCCGATAATTTCAATAAAGAGTGGAAGCTTGCGCATACGGCTACCGATACTGCGTATCGCGTACCGTATACGTGCCGCCATACACGGGCAGCAGAGTTATTGTCCATAGGAATTGCACCCGCAGAAGCGGCGAAACAATTAGGCCACTCATTGCAGATGTTTTTAGACACGTATTCAGAATTTATTGACGAATATTGCTCAGAACAAGACCCTTTGAGGTTTGAAGGCATAGCGCCTCAAATTCAAAAACAGTCCCAAAACAGTCCCAAAACCGAAGTTGTTCCCATTGGGAATAAAAAAGGAATGTAAATCAACGACTTAGCACTTGACAAATGGCGGACCGGACGGGACTCGAAGCTGCTTTTACCCTTTTCAGCACAGTACAACAAACCTTAAAAACCCATATATAACAACAGCATAGGCTTCCTGCCCTGTGCTGCAATTTGCTCATTCATTTTCCAATCGTCCCAGAAACAGTTCCAGAAATAACATTCTGGCCTGTAATTGTGGCCGCTCAAAATTCTTCCAGAAAACTTATTAGGCGCTTGATAGTGTCGCTAACCCAAAAAAAGGAACTCTTATGTTTAAAGATTTATCGCAGCTGTGCGAAAACAGCCCTAATTGCCTTAACCAAAAAACCCTAGAAACGCTTTATTGCGAACAATGTACTTATATAGATACCCCAATACAGCTGTGCGAAGAAGATTACCGCTCAGATGCTCGTTTTGAAAATTACGAATTCGCTGTAGAAACTCCCGTTTCTGAAGCACGCCCCGCACCTGAATTTCTCAAAGCAGCTGCTGGCCACATGGAAGATCGTGCAACTACGTACGACAACCCAGCTGGTGAACGTTCTATGGCTGCTGCAGTGGCTGCATTTAACGCAGTTACTGGCGATGGTGAAATGAACAGTGAAGAACGTGGTTGGATATTCATGACTTTATTAAAAGCTGTACGTACACAACAAGGGGGTTATCGAGAAGATAACTACGAAGACGGTGCTGCGTATTTTGCATTAAGTGGTGAAGCCGCTTCAGCTAATCGAGTTGCACCTACTTCTACTCTTTCTTAAGGATTCTTATGACTGCTTATACAGGCACAACTAGTGTCCCTTTATCAGTGGCGGTATTCCTAGCTACTGATCATTACGATCACGACCCTAACACTATCTCTGCTACTCGATTATTGAAATCAGTGCGGCAAACAGTGCTTTCGGCCAGAGTGCCAGAAGAAGAAGCTAATACTGACTTAATAAGCTTATTCAAGTCACGTATTGGAACTGCAATTCATGACGGTATTGAAAAAGCCTGGTTAGGTGACTATCAAAACGCTATGCGTCTTTTAGGGCACGCAGACAAAGTAATTCAACGCGTCAAAGTTAACCCAACTGAGGTAGGGCCTGACGATATACCCATTTACATGGAACAGCGGTACTACAAAACTTTTCAAGGCAAACGTTTATCTGGAAAAGTAGATTTTATCTGTAATGGCCGACTTGAAGATTTTAAATCAACAGGTACATACACATGGAATGCTGAGAATAAAGATAAAGACTATCAGCTACAAGGCAGTATTTATCGCTGGTTAGCTCCAGAGGTGATAACTGAAAATGTATTTGCTATTCAATTTTTGTTTACAGATTGGAAACCTGCATTTGCAGCAAATGATCCTAAGTACCCTGCTAGTCCAGTAATGGAACGTCTAATTCCGCTTATGTCTCTTGAAGAAACTGAACGCTATGTAAGTGAAAAAATAGCGCTCATTAATAAATTAGAGCATGCCGCTGATGAAGACATTCCATTGTGTACTGACCATGAATTATGGAGGCGTGCACCTGTATATAAATACTTTAAAAATCCTGCTAAGACTAGTCGCAGTACTAAAAACTTTACTAGCTCAGCTGAAGCGTACATGCGCCTTCATGAAGACGGCAATGTAGGGATTGTTAAAGAGATACCTGGGAAAGTCATTGCGTGTAACTACTGCAGTGCATATCCAGTGTGCAAACAAAAAGATTCTTATTTAGCCAATGGCTCACTCTAAATTAAGGAAGATTAAATGAACAACCGATTAAAGCCTGTATCAGAGATGGAATTTCATCCTATACAGGAAAAGTTAGTAAATATTCTTTGTGAAAAAACTCAGAATACCAACCCACTGTTTTTCCGAATCTCAGTGTCATATTACTTTGCAACTGTCGCTGCAATGATGCGAGCCAATGTAGCTACTTTAGATGGTGGTGATGTACCTATCAACATGTACACCGTAAACCTGTCTACTTCAGGCAGCGGAAAAGGTGTGTCTACTAACTTTATGGAAGAAAAGATTATTAACCAGTTTGAGCATAATTTTATGCAAACAACTATGCCCTTAATAGCACAACAAAACTTACCTGTAATTGCCAATCAACGTGCCATTAAAAAAAGCACTGACCCTGACGATGAGCTTGCTCGTTTACAAAATGAGTATGTTGACATAGGTGATTTTGTTTACAGTTTTGACTCAGGCTCAGCACCTGCAATTAAAGCTGCTCGCCACAAATGCTTATTAGCAAGTGTAGGCTCATTAAACTTACAGATTGATGAGATTGGCTCTAATCTAACTGGGAACGTAGATGCGCTTAACGCATTCTTAGAATTATTTGACGTTGGTAAAATCAAAGGGAAATTAACTAAAAACAGTAGTGATAATAAACGAGTAGAAGAAATTAAAGGGGCTACACCAACTAACATGATGTTATTTGGTACTCCTAGTCGTCTACTTAACGGTGGTAAAGCAGAAGATGAGTTTTACAGTATGCTGGACACAGGTTATTCACGCCGCTGTTTCTTTGGTTATGCCAGAGGACACACACGTAACAATAATAAAACGCCCGAAGAAATCCTTAAGCAACGTACAAACAATACTACTAGCGCTGATATAGAAGCTATTTCTGACGCTATAGGTAAATTAGCTGACCCAACATATGTTAATAAATCTATAGCTGTTTCTGAACAAGTAACATTACTACTAATTGAATACCAATTAAATTGCGAGCGATTAGCAGACGAGTTACCTGAACATGAAGAGATGAAAAAAGCAGAGCTATCTCACCGTTGGTGGAAAGCATTAAAACTTGCTGGAGCTTACGCATTTATTGATGATGCAATTGAATTAACTGAAGATCACATTTATTACGCAATAAAACTAGCCGAAGAATCAGGTACAGCGTTTGGAAATCTACTTACCCGTGATAGACCTTACGTTAAATTAGCTAAGTATATTGCTAATGTGAACAGAAGCATTACTCAAGCTGACTTAGTCGAAGACTTGCCTTTTTACCGTGGAGCAGCATCTCAAAAAACAGAGATGATGCAATTAGCTATTGCTTACGGGTATCAAAACAATATTTTGATTAAGAAATCTTTTGTAGATGGTATTGAGTTTTTACGTGGAGAGTCTCTCACTGCAACGAACTTAGAGGAAATGCGAGTAAGTTACAGTTCTGATATTGCCAAGGGCTATAAAAATGAAACTGCTCCTTTTGATCAGTTACATTTACTAACTCAAAGTGCAGGAATGCACTGGGTAAATCATCATTTAGTTAATGGACACCGAAAAGAAGAAAACGTATTAACTGGTTTTAATATGATAGTTATTGACGTAGATAAAGGCGTAAATTTATCTACTGCTCAAATGCTATTAAAAGATTATAAAGCGTTGTTTTACACAACAAAGCGACATACAGAAGCAGAACATCGTTTTCGTATTGTTATGCCTATTAATTATGAATTAAAACTAGATGCAAAAGAATACAAAGAATTTATGAGCAATTTGTTTCAATGGCTTCCTTTTGAAGTTGACGAAGCAACTAATCAACGTGCTAGAAAATGGCTGTCAAATAATGGTCCTTATTATTATCAAGATGGCGATGTTTTAGACATCTTACCGTTCATACCTAAAACCAGTAAAAATGAAAAGCTTAAAGAGAAATTTAAAGATCAAAAATCTTTAGACAACCTTGAACGCTGGGTCATTAACAACACTGGTGATGGCAATCGCAATAATCAATTACTGCGATACGCCTATGTATTAGTAGACGCAGGCTACGACTTTGAAGGAATACGTCAACGTGTCACTTCACTAAACGACAAGCTCGTAGACAAACTAGATGAAGCTGAAATATTAGGCACCATTATGGTTACTGTAGGCAAAAAACTCTCTTCTATCTAAATCACATCTGTGGGGACTCCGTCCCCTTTTTTGCAAAACTATTCAATTAATTGGAGACATCATGTCAACTCATATAAATGACCACCTAGTTTTATTAGGCGGCAAATCCACAACTGGGAAATCACATTCCCTTATGGGATTACAAAACCCAGAAGGCGTAATGTATTTAAATTGCGAGGCAGGTAAACGATTACCGTTTCCAGCTAAATTTTTAAAAGGTCCTGACGGAAACGTAGGATTTACCATTACTGATCCATTCCAAGTTTATGAAGCGTTTGAACGCGCAGAAACAATGCCTGACGTACACACTATCGTTATTGATTCACTTACCTATCTTATGGATATGTACGAATCTGACTACGTATTACCGTCAACGAATGGCATGAAAGCTTGGGGCGAATTTGCACAATACTTTAAAAACCTTATGCAAAAGCATGTCGCTAAATCTAGCAAAGCAGTGATCTTTACTGCCCATGTTTTAGACAATTTAAACGAATCTGAACACGTAATGGAAACAAAAGTTCCCATTAAAGGTTCACTTAAAAATAATGGGATTGAAAGTTACTTTTCAACCGTTATTTCTTCTAAGAAAGTAAAGCTAAAAGATTTAGAACCTTACGAATCTGACTTACTTACTATCTCAGAAGAAGAACAACTTCTTGGCTTCAAATATGTTTTTCAAACTAAGTTGACTGAAACAACAGTTAATGAACGTTTACGTGGCCCAGTAGGATTGTTCACCACCAAAGAAACGTTCGTTGACAATAACGTACAACACATCATCAATCGCCTAAACGAATATTACGTTTAAGCACAATTAACCCAAGGAAATAATTATGACAAACCCATTTGCAAACTTAGCAGAAACAGAAACTGAAACTGACTACATTCCAAGTAGCGGTCCATTAGAATCAGGTATCTACGAAGGTATCATTACTATGGCGTACAAAGGCATAAGCAAAGCTGGCGCTGCGTTTATGGCGTTAACTATTGATAGTAACGGTCGCTCTCACTCTGAGAAAGTGTACGTCACATCAGGTAACGCAAAAGGCAACAAAGCGACTTACACTGACAAAAAGTCAGGTAAAGAGAAGGCATTGCCAGGCTACTTACTTGGTAGCGCGTTTGCTAACTTAGCAGGCGACAAAAAAATTCAGGATCTTGCTACAGAAGAAAAAATCGTTAACATCTACGATTATGAGCAGAAAAAAGAATTGCCTACTAAAGTCGACGTCTTCATTGACTTACTGGATTCACCCATCATTGTTGGTTTAGTTAAAACCATTGAAGATGAACGTAAAGCTAATGACTCAGGCATTTATGAAGCTACTGGCGAAACTAGACAGCAAACCCAAATCAATAAAGTATTTAGAGCAAGTGATCGTAAAACTGTTGCTGAAGCAATGGTAAAAGATTCTGCTGCTACTTACATTGATAACTGGGAAAAACGTTACACAGGTACTTTAAAAGATAATTCTAAAGGTACTTCAGGTGTAGCAGGTGCTCCAAGAACTAATGTAGTTGCTGCTGCTGGAAGCGCAGCTAAACCATCTCAGAGTCTTTGGGGATAGTGGCTAAATTAGACGTCGTAGGATTTGACCCCTCTTTGAATAATTGGGGAGTAGCACGAGGTATTTACTGCACTGAGAGCCAAAGTCTTGAGATCTTGGAGCTCGATGTTATCAAGCCTGTTCTTCCAACTGGAAAACAGGTAAGACAAAACAGTAAAGACCTTCAAGCCGCTCTGCAATTATCAAAAGGGGCCTCTATGCATTCTAAAGGCGCTGACGCAATCTTTATAGAAGTTCCCATTGGTAGCCAATCGGCTAGAGCAATGGCTTCTTACGGTATTTGCGTTGGCGTATTAGGATGCTTACGAAGTAATGGAGTACCTTTTTTTGAGGTTACTCCCACCGAGGTAAAGTTAGCCACTGTAGGATCTAAAACCGCATCTAAAACTGAAATGATTGAATGGGGAACTACTCACCAGCCACAAGCACCTTGGCCAACCCGTAAAGTTAAAGGCGTTGAACAAGTAATAACAGGCAAAGCTGAACATATGGCTGATGCTATTGGTGCTATTAAAGCAGGGACTCAATTAGATCTTTTTAATCAATTAACTACCTTATTAAACAACAGGAAATAATTATGTTAGTCGTACTTAAACAAGCTGAAATTGAGCTGGCTATTACCAGCTATATGGCAGCACAAGGTATTTCTAGGCCGGTGACGGCTATGGAATTTACTGCAGGAAGAGGATCATCCGGCATATCTGCTGATGTTCGCTTTGACCCAATTGCCAGTTCTATTCAAGAAAATTGCAAAGAGCCTACTGCAAATACAGTAATGCCTAGCGCAATACCAGGGACTGTAACAGAAGACGAATTAGGTGATGCATCTAATAGTCTTTTTAGTCATTAAATATGGGTATCATTAAGGATGCCCTGCAATTTATATTTTCATTTATTGCAGCCGCATTACTTGTAGCATTAGGCACAGCAATCCTGATATTTGGTGGAGCCATTATGTCTGGCCTTACCCTACTAGCAGGATTGCTGTTTATTATTGTTATTGTGGCTTTTGTTATTAAAGCAGCGCTATCGGGAGATTAATCTCCGTCTATAGCGTCAATTAATAACTGCATTGTAATTGCATCGTCCCAGGTATCTATAAGCTCAAACGCACCGGCACCAAACGGATTAGCAAGCTTTTCAGTAATGACAGAGTCTAATACACTTTGCATTGCTGGGAAGTAAGCTTCCAACATTGCTAAACCAAACGCTCTTGCTGGACTTTCTCTAAACAAGTTAAAAATAGTTTTCTGTATACGTATGTAGTATTTAGTAAACCAAATTAACCCAGTGTCATTTAAGTACTGCAATGCTCTGTGTTGGGGAATATCATAGTTTACAAACGAATCTTGTGCCCTACTCATTGCATCTACTCTTGATAAAGGATTCTTTCTACGAGTAGTAAGATGCTCAACTAAAATTAGTCGCCCAATAAAATCACTGTATTGCGTGGCTTTATGCATTACTTTATACGTTACAGTATCATGTGTCATTAAAACGTTTTTAACACCTGTTTTAATTGCATTGGGAACTAAACGCGTTTTTCTATCAATAGATTCCATTAGTTGGGATTTCATTGAATATGGATCTTCTACAGAATTCACATCTTCTACAATAGTTTGATACAAGCCTGCCGAAACCAACTCATGTACTGGGTTCCTTTCTAAAGCGTCTTCAAGACGAACAATACTCTGCTCAACTTCTCTTTTCATGTCGCCAGCAAAATACCCTGTTTCAACCTTACTTTTTAACGCAAACAAACTTTTTTCGTCTCTCTCATACTTAACTGTATTGATAAAGCCTTTTACATGCCCAGAAATAATTTTATTTATTGACACACCTGTCCAAGCAAGTAATGTTACATTGCTCGACAAGTTACCAATAAACGTAACTAAGTTTTTAATAACTAAAATATCTTTAACTACGCCTACAATTTCTTGCCAAACATCTTCAGTTTGTCTAATTCGTAATTGAGACACACCTAACCCATTTGCTATACCAATAATGACTTGTTCACTTATTTTTCGTTGATCTTCTTCTGTAGGCTTCCAAGGAAGCAAACTATTTATTGCATCAGACAATCCTAATGCACGCTTTTTGTACCCATCAGTAATTGAATATTTGCGATACCCAAAAGTCATGTTGAACACATCATTTTTAATAAACATGGCATTACCGCCCCAAACGCGTTTTATTTCACGCTTAGTTGCTGTAGGCATAAGTCTAAATGCTTCCGCAATCTCTGGATCTGAACTGCTTGCACTAAAGTTTATATAGTCTTTAGGATTTTTTACGTAGTCTTCTTCGTACTGTTTGTGATGCGCATTAACAACTTGATTGTTAATATCTTCAGAGCCTGCCTTATCAAACACATTACTAGCCATTGCTCCCAGTACTTGGTCAATGCGAGTGTCTGGGTTAAAAATAACTTCTTTAGTAGACTCCAACATAAGTTGACGCCATCCAGTAATATCACCTTTAGGATTAAATATTGGAGCTAGTCTAGTTTCTCTATCCGATTGTGGCGTATAGTTTTCAGGTCGTGTCAGTAACGCATTACGTTTATCTTCTTTACGCTTTGTAATACGTGCTGTTTCATTTACATTTATTGTGCCCAAACTATCTTTGCCCGCTAAACTACCTGCTGAACGTTTTCCTGTAGTAGACATAATTCCACTGACAACTTTAACTAGCCCAAGACCTTTTGCTGTGTATAAATACTGTTCTTCGCTAGTAGTGTCATCTTTATCTTTGCCTAACTTACTATCAAAAACTTTAACGTATCCAGCTTTTTCGAGTTGTTCCCCGGTAACAGCGTCTGCAATCCTTAAATCAATATTCTGGTCGTATATTTCTTTAACATACCCTTTTCTCATAAGTGTAGGGTCGTTATTAAACGCAGTTGTTAATGCTTCCTCTTGCATAGCTTGATGCTGTCTTAACGTATACTCTACACCGTTTTCGTTAACTTCTGGACGAGTACGCTCTTGAACAAATAACTCACGCAACGTTTCTTTTTTCGTTTCTGCTAAATATTTAATAGCGTATAAAGACACCAATGGATTAAGTATTTCAACGGCCACTGCCTGATCTTGTGCAGACACGGTATTTTTAAATCCAGCTAGCATTGCTATCTGATGTACGTTTTGAGCTTGATTTTCATGCGTATGGGAAGAAACCATATGGTCAGCCAAATCTTTAGCTGCACTTAAATACCATAAACGATAAGTACCTGTTAACTGACTTTCCATTTCTTTAATAGCGTTATTCAGTTCTATTCCGTCTTCTGCGAATAAGCTTTCCATTTCAGCTATAGTGCGATTAGTAAATAACATTGCTGCGTCAGTACGTAAAAAGTCAGTTACTGCTCTTGATTGCTTGTCCGTCAGTGACGTATACGCAGCTCTTGCTACGTTAGCTACCTGTGTTTTTATTGCTTGACGACTTTGAGTATGTCTATTCCCTAAGTTTAACAACGTATGTAATACTTGATTGTTTTCAGTACGCCCTTGCATATCAGTCAACATAGACATAAATACGCCTTGTTTACCTTCTGATAATTGATTGCGTACTTTTTTAATTACCTCTATAACTTCTTGGCCTCTGTTTTCTAAAACCACTTCACCTACTTTGCCCAATGCTTGCACTACAACAGCGTTTGAGTTTTTTATTTTGTCAGACGTCAATGCCTTAACTAAGTTATTTCGTCCTTTATTTACCAAAGCCTCTATAGTGTCTTCAGCAGTCTCTGTTACTGTCTTACTTCGCTGTAAACGCAATGCTTCTTTCTTACGCTGTGTGGCTAAAGATCTTGCAAGCGTAATTAAACGAACATCTTGTGTTTCTGCACGGTTAGTGCGCGTAATTACTCGACGTAAATTAGCCATTAGCCTGGCAATAAGCGCAGCAGCTTTTTCATACAATGACATTGAAACATCACTGTCTGTTGTTTGTGCAACAGGCAATGCAGCTAAAGCGTTACTTAACGGTTCATACGCTACAGCTAACGCACCAAATTGACTAAGGAAGTCTGATTTACTTTCCTTGCTAGATCTACGTTCAGCAGTAAAAATAAAGGCATAAATTTCTTTAGCTCTACCCATATCGCCGTCATAAAAATCATCAGGTGATAATGCGTTTCTAGCTTCTTCATACAAATCAAACAATTCGTTTTGCGCCAAAGAAGAGCTTGTCTCCATCGAAGTCTGTAAAGCTTGTTCAACTGCTTGTAACGTATAAGCTTCTTGGTCAGTTAATCTCAAAGCACCAAGTGCTTTTGATGTAAATGGCTTTGTTTTATTTAGTAACGATTGAATAAACACATCTGTAGCATGAGCAGGAGACGCTCTTTCTGCTTCAGCCTGGAATATGCCGTATGCGCCGTAAACAGTTTCAACTACTGACTGTAGAGCGTCTCTCATTCGTGCTGTGTGCTTTAACGAAGCACCCCTACCCGTTTTATCAGCCAACGCTTCAAAGACGCGTCTATGGCTAAAGCTAACTGGATCAGAGCTTTCTTGCTTACTAATCTTTTGTTTTGTAGTGGTGGTATTTTGTGATCCACCATTTTCTGTTTGACTAAAGATAATTGAAGTATTTGCCAACACAATAGCTACTGCGTTATCCGCTTTAGTGCTGTCTTTAATGTTTAGTCCGGCAAACAAAATATCTTTAATTGCTTTTATAAATCCTTGTAGGCCCGTAATATTGTCTGTTTCTGTTGGTAGTGCATTACGGTAAGTAATGTTTGCTAACACTTCTCTTTGAAAGCGTTCATTTGTAAGTCCCCAAGACATTAATTCATCGACGTCTTGTGTGGCATTTCCAAAGTCTTTCAAGTCGTTGTCTGCAATATACTGCTTAGCTTTTTTACGTACTTTCTCTAAATTAGCTACTGCTTCATTAACAATTCGATCACTTTTGCTTAATACAGTATTGGCTTTTTTAGCTAACTTAGCCGCTTGCTTAGCAGAGAATACGCGTGTTTTAACTGTTGCATGCAGTAGTTCATGCATCGCCAATTCAGGTGACACATTAGACTGGACCAGGCTAGCGCCTTTGATATACAAAACACCTTGGTTATTATCTGCATTTGCGTCAAACCACCCTAATGCATTTTCAAACCCAGCTGGGATTTCTGTTTCAGTTGTAATGTAAACAACCCGAATGTCCCTGTTAATCTTTTTATTAATTGCAGGGATAAGGCGGCTATATGCTTTTTCCGTAGCAGATACTTCTACACCTGATTTCATTACCCGTTTAAGCTGATCAATCAATGCACCAGCATTAAGATCTTTAGGTGCTATTGACTCAAACCATCGTACTAACTGTTCATTAGCAGGTGTAATAGGCGTGCCTACTTGATCGCCACTTACACTGTCTGATGGCATAGAAGGAGGGCTTTTCTTTTGTGTTGCAGATGGATTCAGAATACCTTCAGGAGCTTTTGCTACTAATGGCGCACCTAAAACCATCAGGCGGGCTTCTATTGCTGCTTTTTGCTCAGCTGTTGGAGCATAACTTGCCCCTTCAAAATTGTACTGGTTTACCGCACGTACTGTGTACAAGTACTGCAGCTTAGCAATTTCAGCATCTTTAGCAACTTGTTCAGTCTCTGCCAACACTGTATTAGCTACTTCACCTCCAGTAATGTCTTCTAAAGAGTTATCTCGTTTAAGCAACTTTTCAAGTAACGCGTCCATCGCTATTTGAATTTCTTTTGAAAACTCAGGATGCTGATCAACAAACTCTTCAAAGCTTTTATTAGTGCGTGCAGCGCCTTCGTAGATTTCAGTAGGTAATGAGTATTCAAGTAACCCATCAAACGTTTCTTTATTAAGCGCTTTTGCACCCGCTATTATATTAGCAATAGATAAGCCCAACGCATCGTGAATATTTAATGCAGGCATCATTCCATATACTGTAGAAGCAATTCCGCTATCTTGAGCGTGAATCCCACCAATTGTTGTTGCAGCACCTGGTGGCAGTTGCACAGTTTTTTGTGCTCGCCCTTTCATACTATTTTTAGATTTAGTTGTTGAATTATTTGTCGGTATTTTATTTTTAAAATTGGTAATTACGTTGTATGCCAGATCCGTTGCTGCAGCTAAACGCGGCTTTTGCTTTGACATTCTTAAGCCTGCGGCTACGTTACCTGACTGCTTTGACATTCTAGTATGCGTAGTCGGTTCCATCGAAGAAATTTGCTCGACGATAGCTTGCTCTTCTTCCAAAGTAAGGTCATGTAAAGGATTTTGTCCTTTAGTACTTTCTATCTCACCATTTGCTACTTTTGTATCAATAAGCTGCTGTCGCAACAAAGTGTATGCTAAATCGTACTGTGCATGAGCAACTTCAGTAGCACTGCCCATTTGATTTCTTACAGAGACGACTTCATCAAAGTTCTCTTCTAGCAACAACGACATGCTAGGTCTAATTGCGTTCCATAAGTTAAATGTTGCTCTATCGTATTGCGACGTTGTAAGAGCAGTTTCTAACGCTTGCTCAAACGACATATTGACGTTTAAGCCTCTAATAGCCTGGGTCGGTTGAATGAACACATTCACTTGAGTCAAAATATCTGTTAAAGCACCTTTATCTTGATCTTTAACTGCTTGAGTAATCTGCTTACTGTAGGTATCTAAAATGTCACTAGCCATTGCTGCAAAGGCTTTATCTGCACCTGCACCAAACATCAAAGGTGTTAAAGGACTTTTGAGTAATTTACGGCCTTCTGAAGTAACTTGATGTTGCCCATCTTCATTCTTAATGATGTCAGGCATGAAAGAAAACATCGCTGTAATAACATCTTTATTTCTTTCTACTGCCCATGCTTTAATATCGTCATTTGGATCTACTGGGTTCAGTAAATATTGGTGTAACAGCTTTTCTAGTTTATCAGCGGCTTTTTCGTAGAAGTCTTGCCCTTCTTCTTTGTATTCAGCAAAATTTTCATGCACAGAATCTTGTGTAAAGAACCCAAATGCTTCGCCAAACTCTAATAAGTTTGCGCCTAATTGTGCATGTAATAACGCAGGTCCATTAGCTACACCATCAACTTCGCCCATGATATTAGCTTCAAACGGCTTACCATTAGCTTCTTTATATTTTGCCCACTGAAGTAATGCATCGAGGCCAGCAGCTTCATTGCTGCCTATATAATTAAGCAATGTCTGTCTTTCTTGTGGTGATACAGTAAACGAATTCAATCCCAGGCTAACAATAGCAAGTGCAGCTTTAGCTTCAGCAGACTCCATTTCTTTTTCTAAGTTAGCAATCGTGTCTGCATTTTTAAAGTTTTCAATTTTTACGCCTAAGTTCTGTGCAACACTTAACTTAAACATATCAATCAAATGCTTGTCTTTATCAGTACCGTCAAAAGCTATTTGTACTTTATAGTCAGACAACCCAATAAAATGCCTAACTAATTTACTGCTTTGTGGGTTAATAGCATTTTGCTCAAAGCCAGCTCGTTGAATTACCCAAATCTTTGCTTGTAAGTAAAACGGTGTTTCTAGTCCATCATCTTCTAATTCTAATAATTCTTTCCACTCTGTAAGCTGCGACAAATCTCGTTCAATACTTTCGTTAACAGCACGTTGTTTAATAGCGTCTGTTACATGCAAAGCAGTATTTTCTATGTCTACCCAACCCATCATCTGCTTAGTAAAATCATCACCAAACTGTTCAAGCAAAGTAACCATATCTTGCTTCATTTGCCACGCATGACTATTTGAAGAATTGACTCGCTCTTGTAGTACTTTAGGTGTTTTTTGCAAACTGTTCTTAGGCTGTTTTTGAGCGTTATTTTTAGCAGCTAGCGTTGGAAATACTTTTGCGCTTTCAGCCCCGAATAACTTAGCAAACATCATCGTTGCGCCTTTAACTTTGTCTGTTAAATCGCCTAACTGAGGGAGTCCTGCTTCTGTGGTTTGCGGTACATCAATTAAAGGCGCTACGCGTTGGCCCGTTGTGTAATCTCTGCGTAAACGGTACGCAGTAATAATGCCTTCTTGATCTTTCAGACTACTTAATGGAACACCGGTAGCTGCTGCATACTCAGCTTGTGTAAACTGGCGTTGCTCTAAAATACCTTCTGATAACAATAAAGCAACCGCATGGTTACCCATTGATGTCGCTAACGTGCTTAACGTGTCTTTAGGCGCATTCTTTCTTGCTTTAAGGCCCAGCATTTGTGCAACGTTGTTACCTATCTCATTTTGCGTGTATTTATCTAACTGCCAACCTTCTCCGTATATAGTCTGGGCTTGGCTCGTCAATGCATCATTAGTGCTGTCGTCATCAACACGAATAAGCGATAAAACTTCTTGTTGTGTACTGTATCCACTGTCATTAATACGCTCAGCTAAATATTGAAAAGCTGCTGTAGTAATAGCATCTTCTACATTACCTTCTAACTGCCCATTAGCATCAACAAAATATCTAAGCTTGTCTCTCCAATTAGGTACACCGTCAACATCTCGCATATTGCCAGAAACTTTGCCTCTCCAGGCTTTGGCATATTGCGCTAAAGCAAAAAGTAAACTCTTATTTTCAGCCGTTAATTCAGCATTGCCTGTGTAAGTGGCTAAAATATTTGCAGCTTTATCTCTAGTCTCTGCAGTTACTTCATCTTTAGCAGGCGCAAATAAAGACAAAAAGTTCTTTTGTCCAATAAAAGCTCGCTTAGTTATATCAGTCGCATTAGTCTTTGCTTGATATATCCATTGCTGAACAATGTTTCGTTCTTTAAATGGCTTATCAACATCTTCTTCTAGCATTACCGAACTTAGTATTTCTACACGGCCTGTTTCTTCGTTTACTTCTTCAGTAGGATTTTCTAATTCGTCTATTAAATTATAAATAAACGTTTCTTCATTAATCTCTGTACTTTCTTGCGCCACCTGCTCTTGCACTGACTCCGGCTGCGCCTGTGTCACTGCTTCGGCAGTTGTTGCATCACTCACTTGCTCATTATCTTGTGGTGCTGGCTGATCTTGTACGGGCGCTTGTACAACGTCTGTTGCAACAGGCTCAACTGGTGTAGTTACTGTTTCATTTTGTGTAGTAGTCGCCGCAGTCGCTTGTCCGTCATCGACGGAAACCGACGCAGGCTCTACTTGTGCATCTGCTGTAGAAGCACTCTCTTGTGGTACTTCTTGCTGTGTTTCAGTAGCTGCCGCTACCTGTTCGGCTGAAGCCGAGACAGGTGCAGGCTGCGTTGCTAAAGTGCCGTCTGCGTTAAAATTTAAATCAATGGCTGCATCAATTTGTCTGTCCATTGCTTTTATAGCTTGAACTTCTTCGATTACATCTTTAACAATGTTTTTCTGTCTGCCTTCAAACGTTAATGTATTAAGAGCTTTGGCATTGGCAGGCTTTGTTGCTGAAGTTGTCCATTCATTGGAACCTTCTGCCGTTTTATAAACATATTGAGTAGTACGTTGACCTTGTGCTCCCGAAGCTAAGTAGGCTGCGTTTCCTTGCTCAACTGCTTTGGCTTTACTGCGATGCCCACTTAACCAGCTCTTAATGTCTTTTTGTTCTTTAACTGCTGATGTTTGGTCGTTAAGACGAACAGCTGTAGCAATGCGTTGGGCATAAGAAGTTAATCCTTTCTTCTTACCGTCTTTAACGTCTTGACCAACTTCACTAGTAGGCGCTTCTAATAAAGAATTTAGATACTCGTTTTGTTGTACGGTAAAGCCAGTAATATTGCTGTTTAATAACTTTTGTGCACGCTCAGGCGTAGCAGCTTCTTCGTTAGCCAACATAAAGCTAATAGATTGTTGTGCTGCTGTAGCTTTTTGCTCAGAAGATGAGTCTTCTTTATCAATGATTGAATCAGCGCTTTCAATTGCTTCAATGGTTACTCGATTACCTGCATTATTTTGTTCGGTTTTAACTTCACCTAACGTAGTAATTAAGTTGTTCATTTCTTTCAAAGGCTTGCCAGCTAAAAATGCTTCGTCTGCTCGAATACTTTCTTCAAGCTCTACACCTTTTGTCGCTAGAACTTTTGCGCTTGCTTGATACTGGGCACGCTGCGCTTTAAGAGTGGCACGTTTTTCTTCTTTAGATAACTCAGGATCGCCTTCATCACGAATAATTTTATTTTGATTCTTTTTCTGCTCTACTAAAGCTTGTCGTGCGGCTTTTAATTTCGCTTTTTTATCACGTATTGTTACTTTATTAACCGTATTAATCTTTTCAGACAAATCTTTAATCTGGGTATCAATATCAGCAACCAAAGTATTGAGTTGCGTTGTTGTTTCAGTAACTTCTGTTTCAGTAAGCTCTGGGTTTTTTAAACGGATTCGCAGCGCATTAGCTGCTTGAGCAGGATTATACGTGGCTGATTCAGGGTTAATTAAAGCGTCTATATCTCCTGATTGTATTGCCATTACTGTTTCAGTTGCTACTGCTGCTCTATCTGAAGATTGCTGTGCATTAACTTTTTTTGCAGTTTCAGTATTTCCAGTTAGTGCTGTGTACACTGCACCGGGTCCAGACACACCAATACCGCCCATAGTACCTAAAGTAGTATTGACGAATATATCTTTACCGTCTAATGGCTTACCGCTTAATGATGATTTTTGTTCAGCAACTGCTTGCAGTCCTTCTGTTGCGCCTTCAACTAACGCACTAGCAGGTGCCTTAAGTACGGTTGCTCCACGATCTGCTAATTTTCTAGTAATACTCGCTGTGTAATCAGCAGCCATATTAGACGACATAGCTTTTGGTTTTTTCCACGTTCTTAATAGTGTGGCATCACCGATATAAGATGCTGCTGCCCAAGTTAGCCCCCAAGCAGCCATTTCTTCCATCTCGTCTTGCGTAGGATCAGCACCGTCATTATTTTTACGGTACTCAATCATGCCTTTGTCAAAAACATCTACGCCTTGTGCCATTACTGATGCGGCCAGTAATGGGCTTGCAATAACACCTAATCCAAGATCAGCTGATGATTGTGCTACAAGATCAACAACAGCTCTTTTGTTATTTAATAGTACGTTTGTACCGCCTTTTAACAGCTCAGCACTTACTTTAGCTGCTGTCCATGCTGTTGCTAAATGTTCACTAGCAGTATCACCAGCTTCGTATTGAGCAAGTAGCTCTTCACGACTTTGCTTAGTTGAGTCCCATGTTTCTGCAGCTTCTTTCGCTGCTTTTCCAGCGTTATCTCCGCGTGCCACTCCTGCATAAATAGGCTCAATAGTTGCAGTGTTGTCTGCTTTTTCTTTTCTTAAATCATCAACCCATTGAAGCACTTCTCTAGTTGAACGATTACGTTTAGTAGCAGGGCGTCGGGTAACTTCTTTACCTTCATATGTACGCTCCAAAATAGCTGACTCTTCTGCAGTTAATGCAGGCGGCGCATTTGGATCTTCAAGATCATTAAAGGGTATAGAAGGATCAAGAATGTTAGCAGTACGTTCTGCATTACGAGAAGCTATATAAGCATTTCGATCTTTTTCTTTTTTGTACAATGCTTTAGTGCTGTCACTTATAATAGATAAATAATCTGTTTCCGCCAAAGTCTCATTTGCGTTTGCAACAGCGGCAGTTATTCTACCTACACCTTCTACGACATTTGCAGCTACTTCTTTTGTGCCACCCCAAAAGCTGCCTCGCTCATCTCTAGTCTGCCAGGCTTTAGCGTCTACAGCATCTCTGTTTGCTATTAGCGCTTCCATTCCTGCTACATTATTTTGCGCGTTCTGTAAATTGAATTGAGACACATCACTGGCTTTGAGCATGTTACCTGCTTTAACGTAATCGTTAATTGATGCGTAATCTGTAACATTAGCAGAAGGTAAAACAGGTGCCGGAGTGTTTTCGTAAAATTTAAATTCTGGCTCAGTGTAAGAAGAAGGATAACTTTCTGATTGCGGTCTTTGCGGAGAGTTAGGAACCAATGCTTGCTTTGCACGAGCCAGGTTATCTACAGTTAAAGTACCTAGTTGAATAGGATCATTGCTAGATGGCGACAACGCAGCCAACTGAACTGCTTTAGTCTGTGTTGCTGTGTTTACTAAATTAGCTTTAGGCGCTAACGCCGCCAACACTTTTTCTGTAGGTGTAGTCATTTAAAAAACTCATTGTAAAATAAAAGAATAGAATTGTTTATTTATTTATTAGTTGACCTATAAATGTCTTCTAGAGCCCTTGCCCTGTTTTGATATTTCGTAAGCACCGCACTCTTCGCTTCTCTATTGGATGCGTCTTCTATTGCATTCGTTTTTGTTCTATCATTTACAATCGTGTTACGCTCTTCTAACGCTAGATTATTCCTTACATAATCACTTGCTGATTCTTCAAAAGCTTTCGTTAAATCACCTTCTTTCAAATTTTCAGTGGTCCTACCGTTGTTAGCCATCATATTATTAAGCGCTCTGACACCAATCGCGTTTAGCTCTCCTTGAGTAAAATCTACGTAAGGTTTAGTATCTTTTGTAGTTGTTATGCCATTTTTTGTAGTAGCTACAGGAATAATTGTGTCTTTCAACGTTTTTAAGTTAGTGTTAATAAGTTCTAAAGGGTTATCAGCCCAAAACTCATATGGATTAACATCAAATCCACTATTTATAAATGCTTCTTTTAGGTTCGACGCATCACTTATATTTTGTATGTTGTTTCTATTAAAGCCGTGGTTTAAATTAAACGTAGTTTGCGCTTGTTCATCTTGTTGGTCAGATAAAATTCTAGCGTTTACTGCAGTTTGTTCTAAGCCAGCAACTTCAGAGGTGTAATTAGCATTTTCTTCGGAAGTAAGACCACGAGAATCTGCAAAAGCAGATCCAATCGGCTCACCAACGTTCATACGGTCTTTCGCTAAAATACTTGAGTCATTAGCAACAGCAAGTCTAATATCACGTTCTGTTAACCCGTCGTTAATCCCATTCTGAATTATATTTTGTAACGTAGATGTACTGTTACGCTGGGTAGTTTTTTCTTCTTCAACTCGTCTTGTCTCTTCAGCAGCGGTGTACTCATTTGTTAATGCCCCTAAATTACTTAACTTAGGGTTAGCTGCAGTAAGTTCTGCAACAGCGGGATCATCATTACCCGCAATAGCTGATCTAAACTGCTCAATAATCGGTTGCTCAGCTTTGTCACGTACATTTTTGTCGTACGTAACACCTGCGTTAAACTCGCCTCGTGCGCTAGTCATTGCATTATTAAAGCCATTTAGAGCAACGTCTTGATCAATATCACGTCCGTATTGTCCTAACTGATTCTGTACAGCACCAGATGCTTGCGCCTCCGCTAACTGTTCAGGGCTCATTTGATTTAAAAACTGTTTGTAAGCCAATGTATTGTTATCAGTTCTAATGCCTGTGTTGTCTTCACGGCGCTTTACTTCGTTGTCTAGCACGCCATTAATAGCGTTGCTGCCGCCAGTAAAGTTTGTACTTGCTGCAGTAAATAAGTCAGCACCTACAGCGGCATTACCCGCACCTTGTGTAACGTTTCTCCAAGTAATAGGCATATTAATTCATCCCGTTTTGTTGCATGTAAGACTCTACAGATTGTGCATCTGCATCTGCTGCTACACGCGCAGTTTGTCTATCTTTAAGCTGCGTGTTGTAGCTAGCTGTTTGTGCGCCCCAGTTTTTGTTAAATTGGCGTTTATCTTCAGCAAAACTCTTTTTAGCTAAACTGTATTGCTTCATACCTACGCCTAATTGGCCAATACCTACTAATGCTTTAAGTGACTGCATACCGTACGCAGGACCGTATTCTCCGGAACCTGCATCTTTTTTGCCAAACATAAAATCGCCTACTTTACCCATACGACTTCTTTCAGCAATAGAATTTGATCCACCGAAATCAAAGTTACCAAAATCGTAACTATCTGCAGTATTTTGCGTACCCAGGTTGATCTTATCTAGCATGGTAGGAGCTTGCCCAAATGAGTTTGGATCAAATGAAGGTGAAGCAGTCCCTCCAAATCCTAAAGCCGCTTGCTGATTATTGTAATCGTAGTTTTGGCCATAGTTTGTTAACCCCAAGCTTTGATACCCGTTGTTAGACAGTGCATAATTTGAGCCATTAGCGCCGTTTATTGGGCTACTGCCTTGGCCAAAATTCATTGAATCAATATAATTTAGTGGCTTATTTGCCATAACTTCTTCCTCTGTTTGTTACACGCTTAGTGATAAGTCTAATGACGCGTCTACGTAATTCTCAATCATGTGGTACGATATTGTTCCAATATTTCCAGCATGTATTGTTCTCCCATAAAACTCTGTTGGTGTTTCATTTGGGAGTGTTAACGGAACTGTCCCTATTAAACTATAAGTATCTAAAAGTTTCTGAGGTTCTAGCTCTGCCATCAAATCATCTAACGTATCTTGTTTTTCTTCGGCTAATAACTGAAAAGCATCCCGTTCTTTTAACAGATCAGTAAAGTCATCTTTTAAGACATAATTAGCGCCAGAAACCATATTGCTAGATAACATAAGCAAATATTTCGCTGCGGCCACATTTGCTTTAGTCACTTCGCCTAACAGCTGAAATTGGCGAGTAACTAAAGCGACAATAGCAATAATCCAAGCAGCTTCTATACCGATTGCTTTAACAACAAAACGCGCTATATACCCTAAAAGAATTTGCATTACTACAATTTTCACAATCAGAATTGCCACTGCTGCCCAGCCTGCAGCTACAGCAGCGACTATTTGTGGTTGCATAGTGATAACAGCAATGACGATAGCAATAATTGTAATAATGGCTTTGAAGACACTTCGTTGATACCATTTTATTTTTTCAACAATATGTGCAGCTGTTATAATTTGATAAGAGCGAAAATAAAGATGCTCTCTTTGAATCATATTGAAATTTTGTCTAACCAGCTCCATGTCCATAGGCGCAATCATTTTTGATAGATTGGCTTGTGTCCATTTGTTGTTGTAGGCTGAGTACGCCTGGTTAACGTTAATCAAGACCACTTCTTCATATAATGTAGGCGTAATTTGGTGCTGATAAAGAAAAGACGGCCTGTCCCCAGTCGGGTTTAATGCGTTAAGGTATGTTCTGCGAGTGCCTACATTACCAATGTAATCTCCACTGTTAAGAACAATTATGCGAGCGTACTCACCAACTTCACCTATTACTCCAGAGCGAGTTTCAAAATTAAGTGCCAACATGCGTAACTTGGTTTTAAAATCTGCGTCTGCCCACGTATGGTAAATTGTTGCGGCAAGAGGAAGACTGAACCACCTACCCGGTGGAGTAGGTACAAAAGGTAATTTAGCGTTAAACATTCGCTTAAAGTACAAAAACAAATATTTAAGTTCTTCTTGCTCCGTCGTGTCCATATTAGGAGCCATCATTAAAACAGCGTAGTCAATTTTATTTGCATCTGGGTTTGAATTTATTGCTGTCCCTAATGCGTCAAAAGTTGTGCCCAGTTTTTCAACTAATTTAACGCTAGTGTCGTATGCGGGTGTCCCCTCTAATGCTGGATTAGTTTGGTCAACACCATTTTTACGTATATGAACAATTGGGAAATACGTTGCAGTTGATGAGTAAAACGGTACGCTACTAGTGGCTAAAAACGGACGGGCTTCTTCTGTAATAGGTTCTAAACGTGCAGGAGGACTCCCTGCAAAATCAGGATAGTAAGTAATGTATTTAACTACTAAGACATTAGTATCTGGATGGTTATAACTATATTTAAACTGAATAGCGTCTTTACTGATAGTATCAAACTGCCCAGGCTCAGTAACCGGCACTGTATCGTACGCACTGACAGAGAAGTCCAAAATAATACTTTGTTCAAACCGTACATTACTTTCATCTATCCAAAAGTAATGTACTTCAGCACCGTCAACTTCATTAACTCCATCACGATATTCAACTTGTTCACCAACACTTAGGGCATTTATCGCCATTTGTTGAGCTAAAGTAAGACCACCCGCCGCAGTGGGAAGCGTATTGGCAAGAGGCGCATTTTTAGCAAACTTAGGTGGCTCATCTCTTTGAGTAGCCGCATCTTCAGGATCTATATTGTAAGTAGAAACTACTTTGTGTAAGTAGACCGGCTCACCATTAGTGCCGAGTAACGTCGGCAATAAATTAGTGTTTACATCATAATTTAACGTGTCATACACATGCTGCCACACTAAATGGTCATGACTTAACGCACTAAAAAATGCGTACTCAATATCAAAAGCATTGTTTAAAATACCGTCTGCAGTTACGTAGAATGCGTCTAACGTTTCTTGTGTGTAAGTAGGATGATCTTGTTGAATGAAGTACAAAGCAGCTTGAACATACTTTGCATTATAATCAATTGTATTAAGCGCATACCCAGAATTCCAAGATTCAGGCAGACCCCAGTAATAGTTCCCATTCTTAGCATATGTATACCCTTGCTCAAACTGATACGAAGGGCCGTTGGCCATGCCAGTAATAAGATTTTCTGGGATGTCCTGATTAAAACGTATCGCTGTATATAACGATTTTTTTAATGTTTCGGGTAATTGGTTGTCGTCAAAAAACCTATCAACTGTACTAAATAAATGTAATTTTTTCTTGCTGCCAAATGCACCCACAGATATTTACCTTTAAACGCCGATACCTGTTTTGAGTTTTCCGATTACTGAACCAACATCTGTGTCATCTAATTGATTATTTGCGTTAGCTTGTGTACCTTCGTCTGTTACACGTCGAGTATTCCAAGTATCTACTAGTATCTTCGCAGCTTTTTGTTCGGCGTCTCGTGCATACCCATTAGTTTGCGCAACATACAAAGCGTTTTGTTTTCCTAATACGCTGCTAGCACTAATATTTGTTCCCAGTGTTTGAGCTTGTTCTGTAGCTTTCTTCTGGCCCAGTAATGCAGTCTCCGCCATAATGCGCAGCTCTTGTTGCATTAACGTATCAAACTCTGCTTTAAGCTTACAAGCGGTAGACTCTGATACTGCTTCTTCAGCAATTGCGTTTAATATTCTTTGTGCAACTAACGAAGTCTCTTGGCTTATTTTCAGAGATTGCCCGTCTACCATTAATTTATCAGCGTCTAGTTTTGCGACTTTGCTTGCTGATAACAAAATTTCTTTATGTGCAATATCTTTTTGATAGCCTATAGTTAATGATTCGTTAGCTAAGTTGTTAGTTATACGATCTTGAAGTATTTCAGCTTCTTTTAATAAGATGCTTGCTTCACCAGTCATTTTTTCTAACTGTTTCGGTAACATCTCTTCAACTTCAAACTCAATCTTAGTAACTTGCGCTTCTTGTATAGCCACTTCTGCAACTGCATTTTGAACGCCTTGTACAGCAATGTTCTTTTCAGCAGTTAATTTAGCTACTTCTACAGGAATAACGTCTGTTGTTTCTAAAGTAACTTTCGCAGCTTGTGCTGTGCTTAACACAGTATCAGCGTCTACTTTTAGTTCTTGCGCCGCGACTAACGTAGCTTCAATAACTACTTTATCTTTTTGCGCATCGAGCATTGCGCCAGCTTTAGGCACGTTTAAAACTTCTGCTGTAGCCATAGCAATCTGACTATCGACTAAATCTTCGTCTTTATTTAACTTACTGACTTGTGCAGTAACTAACCCTTCTTCAACGACTACCTTAGATGCTTGCGCATCAATTAATGCGCCTTGTTTAGGTATGTTAAGTAACTCTGCTTGAACAACTGACACTTGCTCTTGTATTAATAATTCTTCTGTTATTGAATTAGTTCTTTTTTGGATTACTAAAGCAATGTCTGCTTCAATCTTTTCACTTTGTAATACAAAACTAAGTGACTTTTCTAAGACTGCATTAATAGCGCCCAGATAGACCTGAGAATACTCAGGGCCTCGAATTCTATTTTTCGAGTACTCCTGATCAAGGTGCGAAGATACAGACCGCATTAATACGTCAAAGACTCCATTTCCGTCTTTTAATTGCGCGTCTGTTAAATCTTGTATCTGGATAGCCATTAATGCCGCCTTAAAAAATCAATTGGTTTATACGTACTCAGTTGTTCCTGATGCCATTGCTTGGCGCTGTGCTAAATCATGCAATTCTTTCGCTGTTAAATCAGACAAAAATTCAATTGAAAACTCTTTTACAAGCTTTCCTTGACGAGTTCGTTGTCCACGACCATTTGTTTCTGTAGTGAACACTTGGCATTTACGCTCTTCAATGGCGTTTAATATAATCTGTGGTACATGCCACTCTTTGCCGTAAGGAACGTATTTTTTAACTTGCCCTAACAATGTATTACCTACTGAAAAGGTTTCACCTTGCCATTCACGTTTATTCGGATTCATACACGCTATACGTACACGTTGTAATTTGGATGCTGCTTTCTTAATCTTTTGTCGACGTTGTCCCGGTGTTAACGTTACAGTACTTTCATTAACAGGTTGGGCTACAACTTCTTTTACGTCTTTTGCTTCTAGTACTTCAGCAATCTTAGCGGCTAATTTTTCATGTCCAATAGCGGGATGATATTTAAGGCCAAGTACATCTGCTCGTGCTTTTAATACATCTAATTGACTTACTTCTTGCTCTTCATTACTTAGTTCGTTCATTGCGGAACATCTCCGATAACAGAATTTAAAAAAACCTCCTCCCCGAAGGGAGAAGGCTTAAGGGTTTTACTTATACTGTCGCTGCAGTTAAGATTTTTGCGATACGCTCAGGACGCTCTAACAAAAATCCGTAGTACCATTTAATTGACATAAAGCCAGTCTCGCCGTACGGATCATTACGATCTGCAGTAGCTTCGCCTGGTTTTTTATGTGTGATTTTAAACTTGACAGTTTGGCCGTCAGTTTGAAATCCAATGGTTGAAAATGCTTCACTGCCTACACACAACATTGGGAAAACATCAATTTTTCCACCCGTTTCGTATGCAGTAGTTTGAGCGCCAGCATTAGCTCCACCAGCTGCGTAGCTCATCATTTCAGGAACAACAACAATGCGGAAGTTATCGATAGTACCGATTTCTCCATTTACAGTAGTGCCGCCGCCTGCGTAATGTTGCACAGGAATAAACGCTGCATTGCCAAAGTTATCTTGCATTGCTTTCAACGTAGGAATTAACTCAGAACCTACGTATAAAACACGACAAGCAGCAACAGTTTTAGTGTCTACCATACGCGTACCAGTAAACATTTTGGTTTGCTTAGGCGTACGGTTGTTGTCTAGCTCGATAGATAAACGAATTAAATCACCGTATGAAACAACGTCAGTAGAATCAACAGTAGCAGTACTAGTAGCATCACCGGCGTAACGAACAACACCTGCAGAGTTAAGAAGATCTATTTGTAACGTATCTTCAGTAGTCTCAGTTGCAGCGTTAACCATTTCACGCGTAATGTGCATGAGTAAGTCTTCATCACTATCAAAGTCTAAAGACTCTTGAGTGTACTCATCGAAAAAGCCTTGCTTCTCGATAGAACCTTCAATATCAATACGCTTGTGACCAACACGGTTAACACGTCCACCATTTTCAGTAAGACTTGGTAACTTACCTGCAATAACACCTGGATCTTTAGAAGAACCGTACAAGTTACCGCCTTGTGGTACAGCAGCGTTTTCAACTACAACAGTAACGGAACCGCTATCAACAGCAGTTTTCCAATCATTGTAGTTAGCTTCTGTAGCGCCAAGACCACCTACTGAAACAGGTGATTTAGCCCATTCATAAACAACAGCTTCTGCAGCAGTTAAAGCGTTACCTGCACTTGAACCATTACCTACGAAATACGCAGTGTTAGCAGCGCTACCAGGCTCTGAACTAATTGAAGGACTAGTGACCGCAATAGTCACATCAAAACCAGCAGCAACAGCACCGGCAGCATCAATACCTTGATCATTAATGTTTGCGTCATCAAGAATTGGTAAGTAATGGAACTTCTTGATTTTTTTACCCATGTTTTTAGGTAAGTTTACAGAATTCGACAAAGGCATAAAATACTGCTCTTTGCGCGCTTCCATAAGCGCTTTTTTCTCGTACTTATCAGTACGAATTTGACTGCCTATACCTGACGCTACTGCGCCACCGCCGCTTACATTAGCGGGATCGTTATATCCTTGTGCCATGATTAATCACCTATCTCATAAGAATTTTGCGTTGAATTGTTTTTCAAATTCATCGTCGGATAAAGCTAAATACGAATAGTCTTGTTTAGCTTTTGCTTTGGGAGCACCGGCCTTTGTCGGGCTAGCAGCTCGCTTCTTGTCTTTCAGGTTTACATCTTTAACAGCGGGTTTCGCTACAGAAAGGATTTTTTGCGCAGGAGTCGTTTTGGGTTCTACTTTAGCCTGGCTAAGGTTCAAGTGATCAAATCCGCCTTCTTTGTCAATTTTATCGCCTACTGAGTGATACGCTTCTATATCTGATAAACCTTCTAAGCGCCCAAACATCCGTTCTTTATCGACCTGCTGACTGATAGTGTCATAAATGCCATTAGCGACTTGGTCATTGATGATTTTCAGCAGTTGGGGTGACTCTCGAACTTGCAGTTTGCTTTTGTTGTCCCATTTATCACCGACTATTTCTAACGTAGTAGAAAAAGTTGGTGTGTCTTGAATCACAGAAATAACTTCGTCAAAAGCCAGCTCTGCATCATCTACTGTGTGCTTACTTGGGGCGTAGTCAGCATCAGCATCTTGGTCTATATCTAAAGGATCGATGTTGCTGTCTTTTAACAGCTTTGCGATTGCCTTCGGGTTTTTCTGATCAATATCAATTAAGAAATTGAGTTTATCTTCACTGAGGAGTTCGTTCTTTTCCAACAGCTTCATTAACTTAAGATTCGGTTTTAAAGCCGCCATCTTTTTATTGTAATTCGCACCCATTTGCATGAGCTGTATAACGTCATCAGGATCTGTAACAGTCATTTCTTTGCCGTTAGCTTTAAACGGCGCTGTAACAGCAGTGAAAAAATCATCAGTATTATGTGCAGCTTGAGTTTCTTTTTCTGCAGTTTCTTCTTCTAATGTTTCTTCAGGCAGTTCTTCTTTTAATGCATCTGAATCTTCAGTGACGTCATCTTCGCTATCGGCTTCGGCTTCGCCCGCCTCTGCGTCAGATACGTCCGGCTCATCTAGTGTATTTTCTTTTTCTTCTTCGCTTTCGACTTCTTCAGCTTCAGCTTCAGGACGAAAGTCGTCAAAAGATGTTGTGTCCGGCATATCGACTAAATTCATAGCCTCTTCGTCAGACATATTTAGATAATCGGTAATTTGCGCATCAACAGACGGCTTTTCGCCATCAGTAGTTTCATTAGTATCCAACATCCTAGTTCAACGCCTCCGCATGCAGCTCTGCTAACGTATCTTCATCGTCAGTAACAGCTCTAACAGCCATTTCTGCGCGCATTTGTACAATACGAAAATAGCTAGATAACCCACTAATGGCTAACATCTGATTATCAATTTCTTTTTGTGCTTCATCAGATTGCTGCGTATGGTCACCTTTTAAATGCACAAGACGAATAGCCTCATCTTTAAAATAGCTATCAGCGATTAATTCTTGAAAATCTGCATTAGATTCTAAACGCTCTATGCACTTTCCTAATTTAATAAAAGCTTGTGCTTGTTGAATACTAAATTCAATTTCGTTAATTTGTTGTTGCGACATAAAATACCTTTTTTATCATTGCTTGCTAGTTGATAAAAACGTTATAACGTATGCTTTTTCTTTTTTCTGGCTTATTTTCATTTATCCGCTAAATATTTATCTAAAGCGGAGTTTTCCATATTCAAAACGTGCTCTTCGCGTTTAAGTTCAATATTTCCTTGCGATTGTGCTTTTTGTTTTTCTAAATCACGTTCTTGTTTTACGCCAGATTCTTGTTCAATAAAATCTAAGTTTTTCTGATCAGTATCACTTGTTAAGTTTTCTGCTTTAGTTGCATCTAGCATTCCACCCGCTTCACGCTCTTCAGCACGCGCGTATTCACTGGCTACTTGCGCTTTAAGTAATTCGACTTGTAACTGTTTTGCTTCTTGTTCTAACGGATCAGGTTCTGGCTGATAGTTTTCTAACTTTTCAGCTAAGTCGGGCATTTTGCGTAATCTAGCTATGTCAGAAAGCACCATTCGACGAATAACAGGATCCTCATTAGGTCCAACGGTCTGTAACATGAAAGACAGTTCTTGCGCTTTAGCATTGTCTTCTTCAGCTGTGCTAATAGATAAACTTAAGTCAATGTGGCCACCTAAATCGTCACGGCGTACAGGAACAAATTGTTCGTTAGTTACCCGCACAATTTCTTCTTCATCTAAGAATTCTGCGTTCATACTCATGATTTTTCGACCGCATTCCACTAACCCTTCAGCTAAGCGGCGTAAAATGCCAGATTCTCGTTTAGATGCGGCGTCTAACACGCCATTTACACCCGTAGCAGTGTCACCTAACGATGAACCAGATAAACCGCTTTGAGAGAATGCTTGTACACCGGTTAATGACTCTGCTTCCATGTTTTGTAAATTCAACATGTACTGTGCAGACATAGGTATTTCAGGATACGTGTGCATGTGAAAAGCCTGGCGTGGATCGACGTTCGCATTGAACTCGTAATCTTGGCCACGCTGGAATTTTCGGTAATTAGAAGTATCTAAAGCATCTTTGCGAGTACCCATTTGGCCATTGGCCGAACGCGCCATAATATCAATCATGCCTCTAGTAACTGCGCCAGAGATTTTTTGGTTTTCTTCTAGTAGATGACCATCTGGTTCACCGTGCACTCTTCGACGTACTGGTAAATACTGTACTTTGACAAACGGTAGTTTTTTATCAGGGAACGGGCTTTCTTCCATACGGATTAAAGTATTGCCTACCCAAGAAGATACAAAGGGGACTAACGGCTCGTCTTTACCGTTAATTGCCCAATATCCCCAGTATTCATACATGATTAGCTGTTTACGAGGGTCATCTAAGAACGTAAACGATGAGTCGTCTTCAACAGTATGATCGGGATGGCTTAACACTGAAGAGTCACTGATTTGAATCTGATCTAGGTTTTCGTATTTATTGTCTTTACGTAAATCCGCTAAGCATGTTTCTGAGCTGTATATAATAAACTTAGCGTTGTCTAGCTTACCTATACAGGTTGGATCAACAATAATATTGCGGTAATCACAAACATCTAATGTAGGTTGATTAACAATTGTCTGCATCTCTGTGACTACTTCACCGCCTACAATAATAGGACGTAAAGGAACGCCTGCTTCCATAGACATAGCACAAGCTTGTTGTAATTCTTCAGGAACCTCTAGCGCATACGTAGACGGGTCTTGTTCTTTCATGACCTTCAGTTCTTGTATAACGCCTTCCATTTCTGGGTCTGGCTGAAATTCAATGACAGGAATGTTTTTTTCTACTTCTTCTTCTTCAAATTCCCAACCGACTCGAACAATAACAGTACCTTCGTCTACTGCTGTTCGTACATACGAATCAATAAAATCCACTTTATCGATCTTTTGGTTAATTTGATGATTGAGTAACAGCTTATTCTGAATAGCAGCTTCTCTGTCTTCCCAGGTAACAGGCTTTGCGTCAAACAAATCGTAAGTATTAAGAAACGGCTCTGAAAGTGAGGCATAGCGCCATTCTGCTTGTTTACGAATTAACTGTGGTACGTGTTTTGAACGCCCTTCGCCTGAGTTGATCTTAGCTGTACCCGTTACGTTAAGGTTATCTAGCCATTTATCTACACGGGATATTTGATGTTTATGAGACACATCAGCATTGGTTAAATCTTGTTTTAAGTCTTGTAATGACGGCGGATTCTTCCAATCCGTCAATGACTTTGCTTCTGTATCCAAGGGTTGGTTATTATCAACAACTTGATTCATGCTTTAAGGCTCTTTATAGTTTTAGTGTGCTCTTTAGATATAGTCGCAGAGTAAAAAAATTTATTCTGGTGAAATGTTAAGTACAAGACTTTGTTTACTCATCTACTAACAAAGAAATTTTCAATCGTTCTAGCATTCCCACAATTTCATCGACAGTAAACAGCTCGCAATCAACTGCCGTATGTACTGCGTCAAATAAGTGGAACTCAAACTTAACGTAATCTTGATTAGCTTCTTCGAGTATTTTTTGGTCAAGTTTTTCCTGCATTTTTTCAGCTAACTCAGCAATCTTATCCACGATCAGCAGCCTCCATAGTTGGTGGTGTAACAGTGGCTCGACAAACTTCATCACCTGTTGCGTTATAAGTAATAACGTGTGCTGCGCGTCGCGCAACATACCCACCTCTAGCTGCATACGCATCGCGTGAAGATAATGTTGGATGACGTTCAACAACTGCTCCACCAAACTCATCTTGAATTTTTTCTGCGTGATGGTAGTGCCCAGTATGGATATAACAGTTTTTAGCTCTGCCCCACATATCTCGATAACGAGGTTCTGATGAAAATAGCCCTGCTAATTTATTGTTTCCCATCTTGTGTCCGTGATGGAATCCGAGCATCGTACGACCATGCAAGTAGGCGTAGAAAGGAAACTCAGTGTCATCAACATCAAGGCGATCATTTTTTGCATAGATTTTCTTCATTGATTTACGTACCCAAACACTGGACGCTAAATCGTGGTTACCTTCACACACTAACAATCTCACTCGTTTGTGCTTAGTCAGTAATTTTTCGATAGTCCACATGATTACATCGAGGCTTAGCTCAGCAAGTTTGCCAAAACGGGTATCGGCATCGAGTAAGTGGCGGTTCATAGGGGTAACAGCGTCTAACCCATCCCAATGCAAGTAATCTCCTTGGATATTAAGAATGGCTAACTCACTGTCAGGTGTACCCAACATCATTTGCTCGATTGCGTGCAAAAACGTTGCTGAAGCTATTTCAGTATCCCATTCTTCCCCACACTCAGCAGACCAGGCATACATGCCTAAGTGGTAATCGGTTAATGTGTAGAGTGAAAGTAGCTCTTGCTTTACTTTTTTAGGGGCTTTGACTTTTGGTGCGGGACGTACACTGAATGTCTCTAACACTTCACTTAATGCTTCAACACGTTGTGTATCAATGTCTGTTTTAACCCATTGAATACCAATCGTGCCGTCTTCTTTGTAAAGTGTTGAAGTACCTTTAACGTAATGACTGTTTGGAGCAACATGATTCATGTCATTTTCAGGTGAGTAGCCTTTTCGTGCTGCATACGCACGCGCTGATTGCTCTGCCCTGTCAACATTACGCTGATTCATGTTGAGCTCTCGAGCGACCGCTGGTTTGTTACCACATTTAAGCATCGTTTCTAGGATGCGAATCCTACGTTGATGTACAACGGGATCAGCTAAATCAATAAGCTTTTGAATGTCATTACGCAAAATAAACTCCAGTGTTATTAGTATTGTTGATGTACTTAGGTGCTATACCCAACCACGGTCTTGTAATTTTGTACTCTCTCTTGCAGTGTCTACTTGCATACCTGCTGCATTTAGCACTTGGCAAGCACGTTCAAATTTAGCCATGTAATTGTTGCCTTCATGCGCTTCGCCGCTAAACCCAAGTGGGGTAACAACGCGTGCAGCAATGTAAGCCAGCAGTGCTTCTAAATGGGTGACAGGCAAATCAATACTGGCAGTAGTTGGATCTTGTAATGCCGTCTCTGTATTAATCGGCACATGATTAGCTCTGTAAATGACAGTTAAAGTTGTCACTGGTGTTCCAGAAGCACGTTTCAAATCAGTAGGCACTAATAACGTGTTGTATGAAGTTGCACGTACAGCACCAAGGTGCGCTTCTTTATTAAAAGGTATTTCGCACCCATCGTTATCTAACACACGTTCTATTTTCATTACATCATCAAGAAAAGGCTCAGCAGCAGTGTCTTGAATGTATTGATCTGTGCCATTATTACTGACTGCTTTAATTTTGGTTAACACATAAGTGGAACGGCCATCGAGGGATAACGTTAACGTTCCTTCGCGCAACAAAAACCGTTTATGTAACTCCGTCAATCCTAATCGTACCGAGGGCAATATCTTTACAGCGGCCACTTTGTTATTGTCAACATCTTCAGTGCCAGCACTGATTTCAGTACTAACAAAGAGTTGTTGAAACTCGCCAAACGTTAAATGATCGAGAATGTCTTGTAATGTCATGTCAATAAAGTCCTTAAACTACGTATGATGAAATAGAGTGTGAGTCTTGTTCTGTTTCCATGCCCCAAATACCGTCTTCGTCGGCCTGCATCTCGCTAATTTCTGACGGCTTCCACACAGTTAACTGCGAAAGCATCGTAATTGTGTCAAGGAAATCATCGCTTCTGCTGCGGAATCCGCCAGGAGACACTAAACACAACTCGTTCATAGCCTCTAATAAAATAGGGTCTGCTTTTTTCTCTTTTGGAAAATATATTTTTCGTGCTTTAAACATTGGCTGAATAGTGCTGTTAAATCGCTCGTGCTTTTTGCCACCAAGTGAACGAATGCCAGGGTTATTAGTATTGCCGCTACTCGATAGCGGAAAATAAATATTACGAGACATCATTTCGTTTTGAATCCACGGTATGAACCCGCCCTGCTGTCCGTTAACTTCAATACCTACACCTTGTGGGCGGTATTTTTGGGAAAGCCTAAACAAATCATTAACTGTTTTATCCATTAACTGTCTTTCTAATACGCCGTCTACCCAAAGCCAATCGCCTACATTGTTGTATGCCCAGACGCTTATAGCGGAATAATCAGCGGCTTCTTTTTGGCTAACAGCAAAATCAGTTGTTATGTAGAAATTAAACTTATGCTGATTTTTTAGTACGCTGTCTATCGAGTACCAACCAATATCACCATCAAGGATTGAACGATCTTCGTCTGACATAATTCGTAACATCAATTCTTGGTTAAACGTGTCAACGCGCCCAATCTTTACGGCTTTCTCGTACTGTCGTTTTACATAAGCGTAATCAAATCGGTCTGGCCAACTGCTTCTAAAATCTTCTTTTGAACAAGGAAATTCTTCGCACACTGGAAATACGTTAACGGCCCAGGCACCTGACTCAACGGCTTTGTACAACGGGTCTCTTGCGTTAAACGGCGTACCTGACCAAATAATCATGTTTTTAGTAGGATGCAGTGCGTAATCTACAGCTTTATAAATCGTATCTTCTATAGAAGCGATAACTGTTGGTGATCGAGCGTCTTCATCACTTACTAAATCATCTAACACTGCAAGTACTGGGCGTGTGCCCAATTCTTTTGCTCCCCGTACACCCGTTTTTGCGCCGTAACCTTTTACAATAAATGTATTGCCATCTGCGTTTGTAAATTCCCAACGGACGTCAGTAAACCTGATTTTAATAATATATTCTTGCAAAAATTCAGAGTTTTCATAACGGAATTCTAAGTTCTTTCGCATGTTCTTAACGCCGTTATCAATGGAGTCAGAAACGTAAATAGCCAGTGAGATAGGACCGAAACCAGGTATCTCACCGTAAGTACCAATAAACAAAAACAGGTATTCGCCCATGACTGTTGTTTTGGCAATTCCTCGATGACAAAGGTTAGCTACGCGTGCGCCATTTTCTGTCAAAGTGTCTAACATCTTGTAATGCACTAACGGCGTTTTGTGTTCTTCGCCTTGCACACCGTTCACTAATTTAATAAACGTAACGAATTCCAATGCAAACGTACTGGGCACATAATTCTTGTTGTTGTTGTAATCAACTTTTGCAAGATGTTCTTCTACACCCAGCGCTTCTGCAAAATCAAATTCATCACTCATCGTTATAATCAAACTCTAACTGGATGTTTTTCAATTCCGCAGGCGTATTAATGATCTTTTGCGCGCTGCAGTCAGCGTCTACACATTCAATAAGCGACGTTAAGTCAGTAATCGGCACTGGATCACCAAAAATGCACTCATGTGCGACTAAATGCACCCGTTCTTCTGTTTTCATAAAATTCCTTGTTATTTATTCTTCTTCTGTTACTGCGTTTTCAATAACTAACCCTGAATGTGCAATGTCTTGTGCTGTACTAACGCCCGCTTCCAAAGCCAAACGTTGCTGTGCGACTAATTCCATCGTGGACTGACGCAATGCTGCAATTGAGCTGTCTTTTTTGACGCCAATTTCCAACTCAATCTTTTTATTCTCTGGTTGTTTAAGGTGTGTCAGTAAAGAGTTAGCCGCATCACTACGTACTTTTTCACTATTCGCTGTAGTCATTAACTCAGCTTGAGTATTCAACGCTTTTTGAAATAAATCTTGATTAAGTACCCAAGTAGGTACTAAAGATTGCTCTAAAATTAAATTAACTAATTTAGATTTGTTGTACGCAGTAACGTAGCTGGCTATATCTTTAGGCTCGACGCCTTGGGAAGTGAATCGCTTAATTTTTTCAGGAAAAGTTAAGCTGTATGCTTTAATATTTGTCATCCCAGCTAATTTATGGGATACGTACTTGACCGCATCTATATAGTTTGGCAGTTTAAACCTACCTTCACTCATAACACGGGTGTAACTAATTAAGTTCTCACGATAAGCCTCATACATTTCTGGATCGGCAAGCGTGGTATTAATTTTCTTTATTAATTCGGCGTTAACAGACTTCTTCACCTTTGCAGGCAAAGCATCTTTAAATTGTTCAGTAGTTAACGGAGTCATTTACGCGTCTCAATAATTAATATATCGGGAGCGTATAAGTAAAAAAATAAGTTTTCTTGGTTTTTTTATTGTTTAAAAGAAAGTATTTTATTTACTGCGAATAATTAACTGCCACTCTTGCGCTTCATCCCCTAACACTTTCATTAAGTCAGTAAACGCTTTTCTTGAAGATTGCACACCCATAAAAGATTTGCCTTTAGGATCTTGCATCGGCGCAAGCTTTAATCCAACAGCAATGCACCCGTGTAATTGACTTGGCCAATTCGCAGGATGGATCATTATGAAAGTTCGGCCGGAAACATTCGTCACTTCCCAACCACTGGTAAACTTACCACCACTACTTCGAGTAACCACACCACTCTTTCTTTGTCGTAACGTATACGTACCTTCCGGTATGCAGCTCACCATCGTTTCGTTATTTACCCAGGGACGTTCGACGGTGTAATACCGAAACCCAGAAGGTCCCACCATCTCCCCGAACGTACCAAAATCAAAATGTGCGTTTCTTTCTAATAATATTGTTTTCATGGCAGTAACTATCCATGACTTCCTTGTACTTTTCTGATGTTTTAAGAAGTGCCGCTATATAAATACGCTTCTCATACAACATTTTTAAATAGGGGTATGAAACAACGTGTACGTTTTTACGGCGCTAATCACCGGATATAAAGACCTTATATGGTAAGACCAACCTTAGTAATCTAAGAAAGGGTAAAATCTTTTATAATCCTATATGAATCAAGTACTTATCTTTTGGATAAATACCTCAGATGGTCTGTAGCTTGTGCTTCCAGCACGTTAATGGTCTAATACACCACTACCACAGACCACATATGGAACATGTTATGAATGAACAGCCTAAACACGTAACACCAATGGTATCGAGCGTATGGTGTGAGAAGAATGAAAAGACTATATATATGAAATTCTATGTAACCCATAAAGAACATATAGAAATAGCCCAGTCGCTTGGGGATTCAGCAGTATTGCTTTACATGTACTACTTAAGAATGGCGTCGACTACTCATCCAGTGATTACAGATGATCTTGCCGCCCAAAGCCTGGGCTGGAACGCCCGTAAAGTGGCTCGTTATCGTCAATCATTAACCAAAGATAACTGGTACAGGGAAATTAAGTACACCCGACCCGGTGGTAGTCGAGGTGTTGAGTACCATATTGGTAAAGAAGCTGTTAGGCACAGTTATATATAACCACTTGCCTTTACTGGCTCCCGCTGACGCTGCGCCAGCAGCAGGCAAGCGGAGACAGGATTAAAAAAATACCAGACTGTTGCGGCTTCCTGCCGCTATATAGGATTTAAAAATAATAATTTTGAGCAGGTTTTTGAGAAATTTCATATTTGGGTACGAGTTTAGTACTGACAAGACACTAAAACAAAACACTGACCTACCCCCCCTATCATCTCTGAGCACACACCGCCGTGCGGCGAGGGATGGACAATTCCGTCCTACTCCGGAGTATAAGTATCATGATGAAAGCACTATCAACCATGTGGTCAACACTAGAAATGTTATTCTTAGGCGTCCACTCTTTCGCTGAAGCATTCAAAGAAACTGGCGACATCGTCCTCGGTGAAGTCCAAGAGCTATCAGCTCAACAGCAACGCGACCATGCTGCTAAACTACAAGCAGACATCAGCGCACTCAATGCGTAATACCTTACTCAGTCCTTCAATGGGCTGGGTATTTTTCCTACTACACACAAGTACACACACTCAAGATAGACAGTACATAGACAGAAAGAGTACATCTTTACTCCCTGATTCAGTGTTATCTCAGTGTTTTACTCAATCCCTTACCTATCTAGTTCTAACTCCGATACACCTGTTATCTATTCCTGCTTAGCGATACCTATCCGATACATTGTGCTTACGCACATGAATGGAATGTATGCAGTGTGTATACATAACTTATGGAGGTTCCCATGGAATCAGTTACAACAGGTTCGTACGTCACTTACAAAGACGTACCTCACATCATAGTCGCTGATAGTGGGAACTTAGTTAAGATCCTTAATCCATTAAAGGGTCAAGACAAGTTGCAAGTTAAGCGGGTTAACGTACGTCCTATGGCTATAGAGCCTAGCCGTTCTATTAGTTACCGGGATCGTATGTTCTTGGTTACTGTAAAGAACACCATCATTAGTCTTACTAGTGGGCGTGTTGTGTTTACAGATGCTAATAATGGCAACCGTAAAGCTATCTTAGCTGCGGCTCAATCTAGTCAAGCATAAGCCAACCTTCGGGTTGGTTTTTTAATCCCTGAATAATAGGCAGTTCTATGTGCTTGCGCACAAGCATGGATGTTATTACCCAACTCAATCAACCAATCATAGGAGTGTAATTTATGGGCTTACTGGATCTATTTATATACGGAGACATTGTTACGCATCTACTGATGTTACTAACCATTGTCCTTACTTTATGCATATTTCACGCACTTGGAGATTAACCATGCAAATACATGAAAGTTGTTTACCTGTTATCCACGCTTTGAATAACGGTGAGATCAGTGAAGAAATCATTATGGCTAGCGCAGCTGGCTGGTATCTAGGCACTATTCAAAGGGACTTAGAATACGGTTACTTACTGCCTTACTCAAGAGACACTGATTACATGAGTAAGAAGCAAGCTGAAGATTACTACCAGTATGTCTCAGTGCCAGCAACAGAAGATCATGAACACGATGATCGTGAAGCTGACTGTAACGCTGCAGATGCAGGGCTCTACGCATAAAGATTAAGACTTGATCCTTCATGGGATTAGGTCTTTTTTTACGCTTGCGCGTGAGGGTGGAATTCTTGCTGATTAGCGCACGAATTAACTAAACCATCTTACGGGAGAGCGTTATGAACACTTACTTGCACGCAGTTGGCGAACTAATGGGTGGCGCAAAACTTGATCATGTTGTCGATGCATTTAGACGTCGAGAAATGACAGATTTCTGTGTCACAAATAACCCACGTAAAACTAACGTGGACTACGCAACCTTTGTTGCAGAGCGTACTGAATATGAGCTAGTCATTGACACTATGGCGTTAAGACTGACTGAAATACACGATGAAATACAGGAGGTTCAGCATGATTTATAACGGATACCGTACTAAAGCAATTAAACCTATGGCTACACGTCCTCACAAAGCCGTGAGAGAAGTTACCAACGCTGTTAAGGCCATTGACCTAGCGCTTAGCATCTTGTCTATAACAGCCATAGGCTTCGCTTTATATGTTGCAGCTTTGCATTTCATGCCAGTACCTATTTAACAATTAACTAAAGCACTGCCCTAACGGGTAGGCTTTTTTTCTTTCTAAGTGCACACCCATATTCAAGTGCACACACCCAATCAAAACCACACGCATCAGACAGCTCGTAGGTAGTCACTTTTGTGCTAGCGACGGTAGATTGTTTGCTGTTGCCAGCAAGATAGGATTTGTTTGTCCGGTCTTTAACTATTCATTGGAGAATAACTATGACTATAGCATTCGTAAGGGAATCTCGTCCCTCAGAGCTTGACTTTGCTACCGATTATTCGGAGTACTTGTATCAAGAAGAAGATGCTGCTGAAGCAGTAATGTTTGACTACGACTTTGATGTCGCTATGGACAAACATATAGAGAATTTAGAAAAGCAAGAGCATTTTGCTTACGCATAAAAATGGCAAGTCTTTATCCGCCCAATTTCGGGCATTTCATCATTAATTAATTATAAGGAATATCACTATGGGCTATAACTCTAATCCGGTTGCTACTATCGAACGCGCTGCACCAGTTGCTTATGTAAATTGTGCTCTTGGACGTATCGATGGCCAAACTACTGCAAAAGTAGGCGCTTTGAACTTACTAGCAACCAATCCTACGCATGTTCGTATTATTGAACGTTGTTCTGATGCTGACCCGGTTAAAGCCGCTGAAGCTATCGCAGAGCTTAAAAACAAGCTAGTTTTGACATTTAAGATGGCTAACGGCACTTCAAGTGCTGCAGTAGACTTCTAAATCAAAGTTACTTGGGGCCTACTACTTTAATTAGTAGTAGGTCAATCTTTTTTCAGCTAATACACCTTAGTATTATCGTTAGTGAATAAAGTTCCAAAAATATTAGCCTTCTTGTTATCTGTTTGTTAACCTGTAGGCCTACGTAGGTAAGCGTAGGTAAAAATACTTAATTAGTTAGAAAATAATGGATCTTTTCTATGAGTAGCAAGAATATATCGTTTTTCAACGACAATAATAAAACTAAACCCGCTCCAAAAGCCTATTTAAATCTTTGGCTCCCTACAGGACACAATGATAGTCGAAGAAAGTTAGGGTCTATAGCGTTACGAGGTAACTCGGCTGCTGAAAAAGACTTAATAGATTGGCTACAAGAAGACCCATCTCGCGTTGGCTTATTACTGTCTAAGTTAACTATGGATTTTCAAGAAGCAGCGCCAGCTGCAGCATCCGGCTTTGACCTTTCGCTTGAAGCAACTGTAAAAACTTAAACACAGTTATACCTGTATTTAATCACCCTAACTTCGGTTAGTCGCAGCGTTGTGCCTTTAAAAAGTGCAATCGTTTGTGTCTGTTTAATCCACTCGCTCCGCTACGTCCCTTAAACAGCTTGCGCTGAAGAATGCCTTTGGCTGGGCGCTTATATCCTAACACTCTCATTCATCTGTATTTACTTAACCGGTAAAGGTAATCCTATGTCTCAGATAAGTACTGTTACGCAACACGTTGTTGATCCGTATGAACAACAACAAGAGATTGAATACGCTTATTCAACTAAATTTATTGATCAAAAGATCCGCAAAGAAATTCTTGCTTGTCCTGACACTGCCCTGCGCATCACCACTGGCGTACGCCTGTTAGAAGATTGGCTTAAAGATACCTATTACCCCAGCAAAAATGCCCGACTTGCTCAGATTAAAGACATGGATTTACATGCTTTAGTGGTACAAGTTTTCACTGGCATTGCTTATCTGCAAGTACCTACTTTATTTGTCTCTATTACCGCTGCATTAGCTAGTCGACTTAAGTTTGATGACAAACGCGACAGCATTATGACTATTGCGGAGATAGTAGCCGTTCTATGCCATACCGATGCGTATGACATCTACAAAGAGAGCGAATTTAGCGGCTTAAAACTGGTTTCTTGTATAGTTTTATCTGACAGCTTAAAAGATACCATCAACCACGCTGTTTACATGCCACCAATGGTTGCACCACCTGTGCCTATCACCTCTAATTATGAAAGTGCTTACTTATCCTATAACGACTCATTGTTACTAGGACGTGAGAACTCTCATGACAAAGACATTTGTTTAGACGTTATTAACATCCAAAACCAAGTGCCTTTAACGCTTAACTTTGCGTTTTTAGCTGCTGTGCCTGAAGCACCGACACATCCGCTAGATACCTTAGAAAAGACAACGTTATGGGACACCTTCCTAGAACAAAGTCGTAGCGTGTATCAACTGATGCGCAAAAACGGTAATCGGTTCTGGATGACGTACAAAACAGACACAAGAGGCAGACTTTATGCACAGGGTTATCACATTAACCCACAAGGTACGCCTTACAAGAAAGCCATGCTCCAACTGGCTGATTGTGAGCATGTCACTGGAGTACCTACGACCTAATTACACTATACGGAGAAAAACATGGAAGCATTTACCGGATGGCAATACTTACTTATCGACATCGCTAATCAATACGGATTAGACAAAGAAACGTTTGACGTGCGAATAGCATGGACTGCAGACAACATCAAAGAGTTAGAAAAGATAGCTCACAACAAAGAATGGAAAGAAAAGCCGTTGTATCTCGCTGCTGTAATGGCATTGCGTGAAGTGCAAAAAGGCAAACCCACAGGGCATTTAGTAGGGTTTGATGCCGTGTGTTCAGGCATGCAAATCATGTCTGCCCTTACCGGGTGTGAAAAAGGTGCTGCCGCTACTGGGTTAATTAGTACTGGCGAAAGACCGGATGCATACACGTATGTCACCAACACTATGTCTAAGATGCTAGGCACTGCATTGCCGCAAGGACGTACAATGGCCAAAGAAGCCACAATGACTTGCCTGTACGGGTCAAAGAAAGAACCGGTTCGCATCTTTGGTAAAGACACAGATGAATTAAATGTGTTTTACAAAGCATTGTATGCAGTTGCACCCGGTGCTTGCCACTTGTTAGAAGACTTAGTTAACTCGTGGATACCGTACAGCAAACTCCATGAATGGGTATTGCCAGATGGATTTAACGCACGGTGTAAAGTTTACGTACAACAAAAGAAACGTATCGAAGTTGATGAACTTAATCATTCACGATTTGAGTACATTTACTACGATAACGAGGGCGAGGAAAAAGGATTAAAGAACGCAGCCAATGTTATTCATAGCATTGATGCCTATATCCTTCGCTCGTTGATACGTCGATGCAGTTATGACATTGACGTCGTCAACTCAGCTTTGTCTTGTATTACGTATGAAATGCTTCAACGCAGCGTGTTTAATCAACCTGCATCCGCTGGGCAATCTAAAGAACCTGAAGTACAAAAATACATCGATTTATACGCCAGTACGGGTGTAGCAGACATTGTTATCTTAGAACACCTTGCCGTTACTGACTTTGCTGACTTAAGCACTGCACATTTACGCGCATTGACCAGTGTTTTGGACACGCTGCAAACACACGATCCTTTCCCTGTTGTCACTATTCACGATGACTTCAAATGTCACGTCAACAACATGAATCACTTACGCAAACACTATAGAAACATCTTAGCTGATCTTGCTAATGGCACCGTTATTGACGCCATTCTCAATGAACTTCAAGACACTGCCATTACTTACACCAAACGAAGTGAGGGACTGGCACAAAAAATCATGAAAAGTGAATACTCATTGAGCTAACTTGGATAAAACCTGCATAACGGACTCCGTCCGTTGTGTAGTGTTTTTTATGCACTTTATGTAATAGGAATAACTATGAGCAAGATACTTAATAATAATTTAAAAGTTTGTATTGTATGTGAATCACCCACAGATTTATCCACTAACAAACTATGTGGCTTGTGTACAACCAAACAACAAAGCGGTTTATTAGCCGTAATAGGTGTTAATACGCACTTAAATGACAGTGAATTAGACCGTGTACACGTTGATGAAAAAAACTGGGATACCTCACCTTATTTTAAAAGGGGTGGTAAATATACCCACGTTCCAATTGCTGTTTTACATCACAACATGGAAGCTGAAAGTAATTACCTGCTACCCAATGACTACATTGTTGTTAAAAACGACATGATAGAGCTGTTAGATCAAATGACGCATGAAGATTACGCTGTAGAGTATCTACATTAAGCTGTAAAACTTCTTACCGATATTCTAAGTATCAGCATTTCCCCTTTTTTGACTATACGCATCCGATATACGGAGATCATTTTGTATGCGAGTAAAAACGTTTAATTATGAGACTGTTAAGCACTTAATGCTGACACAGCCAGCCAGTTTATACCCTAAGCACCACGCAACATCTGAAGTTGTGGTACATGCCACAGCACAATTACCCATTACAGACACTAACGATTTACTCGCTATTTTAGCGATGTATCGCAACAGTCTGTTACAAGCCGAGGACATTAAACATGTACACAAACACTAGTCCATCGGCACACCAGCAGAATTATGTTCGGCTGTTTAAAAACCACAACAACGCTATTGGCTTTTGGGAAATATGGACAGAAGCTAACGGCATTTATGTGGCGCAATACGCCAAATCATTAGATGGCACTATTGTTCGCCGCAGCTTTAAAGCAAAGCCAAAGAATGTAGGCCGTAGCAATGAAACATTGCCTGTCGAGCAAGCGCTATCCGAGCTTAACAGCAAGGTTAAGACCAAACTTGACAAAGGATACGTCACTTCTTTGCAAGCCGCTAACGCACCGTCTACTAACGCTTTAGGCTTGACGCAACCAATGTTAGCCACTGCATTAGAAAAAGTGAAAAACAGCAGTATTGATTGGACCACTACCTTTGTACAACCCAAACTGGATGGCCATAGAGCCATGTACCAAGACGGAAAGTTTTACTCACGCAGTGGCCAAGAATACTCGCTTCCGCACATCGAAAATTACATCAACATCAGTGCATTAAAAAACCTAAAGCTAGATGGAGAGTTGTACATACACGGTATGTCGCTACAAGACGTTAGCAAAATCATTAAAGCACCGCACAGTGATAAAGCTAAAGCCAAGTTGCAATACCACATTTATGACTCGCCAGACAAAAAGCCGTTTTATCAACGTATGCAAGACCTGACTAATGCTTTTTATCACTATAACAACAACTGGCAAGGCGACATTCCTCTTCTATTAGTAGAGACAGTTGCTGTAGACAGTTTAGAGGCATTAATGACGTTACATAAAACGTATCGCACTGCCGGGTACGAAGGCACGATGCTGCGTTCTAGCAACCAATCGTATGAAGACGGCAAACGCTCTAAAAACCTTATTAAAGTAAAAGAGTTCCACGACGCTGAGTTCAAAATCATTGGCGTTAAAAAAGGCACACCGTATATCACCCCAAAAGGTACGTTCAATATCCCAGTATGGTTATGTGAAACACCTGAAGGAAAAGAATTCAATGTGCTTTGCCAAGGAGACATGCATCAACGCCAGTATTACTGGGATAACCAGGAACACTACGTCGGTGCAAAGCTAACCGTTAAATACCATTACTTAAGTAAATTAGGCATTCCTCAATTGCCTATCGCCCTTAGATTCCACGAATCCTTTTAAAACAGGAAAAACTTATGAACCCTTTAAAAAGTATTGACATGGATAAGTCATGGAAAGACATGTGCTTAGAATTGCAAGTATCCAATAACCATTTAGCGGCGCAACTTGATCAGGCTATCGAAAACATTGTAGCTGAGCAAACCGCCAACGCTTTACTGACTCAAAAAATTGAGCATCTTTCAGATTCTGTTCTTAAGTATAAAAAAACCTTTGGAGTTAAATGATGGGCTTAGATATGACCGTTTGGGCAGAATCCAAACAAATCAATAGTGATGCAGAAAATAATATACGTGAAATAGCTTATTGGCGTAAACACCCTGCTTTACATAATTACCTGTTTGACAATTTTTCTGATGACGCTTCAAGCGACAATGTCACTCCTATTCTTCTTAACAAAGAAATGGTTGAAAAAATATTAGTCGACATTAGCAAAGATGTGTACAGCAAAAATAGTCCAGAGGGTTTCTTTTGGGGCCGCAGTCATCAATTTGACGAACCAGAGTATGTTGAACAAAAAGCCGATGATCTTTCCCAATTTAAAAAAGTTTTAACTGAGTTAGCTGAACCTGACGCTGACAATGTTTTTTATGAAGCCTGGTACTGACCACTCAGTAACGCGCAAACACCTAATATCTTTTACTAAAACATACTTTTAAGGACCCAACAATGATCGACGAAAAAGAAATCAATGCAATGTTACGCGAAGGCAAGAACATTAATTATATAGCTGGCGTATTGCAACGACACCCCTCTTCCATTTACCGCCGCTTGTGGGGCGGGAGAAAAGCTCCGCGCAAAATTAGTAAACCTGCAATTGAGCCATTAAAAATAGCACGTAAATCTAATTAAAAAGGAAGTTATCTTACTATGCAAGCCACTCTAATACGCAGCAGAAGTAGAAGTGTATCTAACGCAGTGAATAAAGCGCTTAAAGATAAATTGTTGTTAGTTGTAAATGAAGACCCTGGCTTATCTTCAAGCAAGTACGCCGAGATTTGCCAAAAACGCCCTTCAGACATTAACAAATTACTTAAAGGACTTGCTACAGATGGGGTTGTTTATTCAACACCACAAACAAACGGTACGCACTCATGGTACTTAAACACACTCGATCACAAAAACCGCAGAACTAAATTGTTATGTCGGCCTTGGGATATTAACGTACTTAATTAAGGAGCCTACTAATGGCCACTATTCGATTAAATAACGAGCTTAGAAAAAGATTAAAAAACAAATTTAGTCAGCACTACAACGTAGTTAACCCAGCACCGTGTGTTGACCAAAACAATATTCCTTTTATAAGAACAGCTATTGATCGAATGCCTGCTCAGAAATGGTTAAAAGAAACGCATGCGTCAGATTCTTACCAAAGCTATAGAAACAATATTCGATTTGTTAGCCGCAGTCATAACGTAGGCATATACAACGAAAGTAAAATTAAAGCATTTCATAAGTCTCCTTTTACAGCAGAAAATTACATGAAAATCATAAAAGAAGACTTTGAAAAAATTCTTTTTTTAGTCAATCACACTGATAGTAAAATGCATTCTAGAATAGTTATCATAGAAATAGATTTTGGTACGATAGAGCCACTTAACTTAGTCTTTCCTAATGAAATGGCAGCCCCAAAAAACAAATACGACGCTAGGGAAATTGCTTTACAACTAGAAGAATTTCTCGAAAAAGACAAAGAATTGCTTGAGGGTATTCTTATTCCTTGTGCAAAAGAACAAATTGAAGCAGCTGAAAAAAAGCAAAACATAACAGAAAAGTTTGAAGTTTTACTTGCTACCTGCACAACAGTTAATCAAGTAATAAAAGCGTATCCAGAAGCGATTCATTTACTTGAACGTGAAGAACGCACAAAACTTGAAACAAAAATTAAAAGACCTGCAAATAACCGCATACCTATTGACTTCGATTTAGGAGAAACCAATCTTATTCTCGAAGCCAAAGCTATCGCATTAATTAATAATGAATATATTTAACATGGGAATTACTCCACATGACCATTACCGTTAACGCAACCCAAGCAACAGCTATGGGACCAGAGTTTTTAAAAGCAAATTTAGTACCTTATATTAAGGGCTCTCCTGCTTGTGGCAAAAGTTCTATTGTTCGTCAAATAGCTGAAACATATAAATTAAAGCTTATTGATTTACGCTTATCACAATGTGACCCAACTGATTTGTTGGGCTTTCCTTCTATTAACAATGAAAAAACTAAAGCTGGTTATGTACCAATGGAAATGTTTCCTGTTGAAGGCGATCCTATTCCTGAAAATTACAACGGATGGCTACTCTTTTTAGACGAATTCAATGGTGCTGATAGCGCAACTCAAAAAGCAGCTTACAAACTTGTATTAGACCAAATGGTCGGTAATCACAAGTTACATGAAAAATGCAAAATAATGGCAGCAGGTAACTTAGCAACAGACAATGCGTTAGTTGAAGAGCTGTCTACAGCTTTGCAGTCACGCTTTGTCCACATGGAACTAAGCACTTGTCCCAAAGCTTGGGCTGAGTGGGCTGCTGAAGCAAATATTGATCATAGAATTATGTCTTACATCCGTTTTAAACCTGACATGCTTTACACCTTTAGACCTGACCATAGCGATTGCACTTACGCCTCTCCACGTACTTGGGAATTTACAAGTAGATTACTTAAAACTATCGACATAGACACTAACCCAAACGCTTTAGAGTTAATAACGGGTATTGTGTCAGAAGGTGTAGCAAGAGAATTTCTCAGCTTTTGTAAAATCTACGAAGACTTACCTGTCTTTGCAGACATTATTGCAAACCCTGAAGAAATGTCAGTACCAACTTCACCTGGCACGTTATACGCACTTATAGGCTCTATAGCCAACAACGTATGTATGAATACCGTTAACCAGGTAATGAAATTTGTTAACCGCATTCCAGTATCTTTGTTTGAATTTCAAGTCGTGTGTATACAAGACATGACTCGACGTAACCCAGATATGCGTGATGCAACAGCAATTAAACAATGGGGCGTTAATAACGCAGCCGATCTATTTTAATTCACACGGTGATTTATGCAGACTATGCCAGCTTCTATTGAAGCAACAGAAGAACAGTTAATTAACGCTCAAAAAGCATTGAACAAAGCTAAGATTCGTATGATGACTTGCGCAGACGTAACATTCTTTACTGCTGTATGTTTTTTTATGGAGCACCGCTTTGACACTTCAATGCCTACTGCAGGAACAGATGGGAAACAAATTATATTTAACCCCCATTTCTTTTTAAGTTTAGATGCAGAAGAGCAAGTGTTTTTGTTATTGCATGAAACTATGCATGTGGCTTTTCTGCATACCCGTAGAGTAGGCAATAAATCTCGAGGACGTTATAACCGTGCAGCTGACTATGTCATCAATTGGTTTTTAACAAGACTGGGTTTTAAAATGATTGCAGGCGGTCTACTTGACGCCAAATATAGAGATATGAGCACAGATGAAACTTACGAACTGCTAGAAGAAGATCCTGATGAAGATGCTAAATGTCACATGGACATCATGCCTGACAACAATGATTGTGGTGCAGATAAAGACGACTTAGATGAGATACTTATCAAAGCACATACCATTACTAACATGAACAAGAAAAATGCAGGGACATTACCAGAAGAAATTTCAATTTATATCCAAAACTTGTTAGCACCACGATTACCTTGGCACAGAATTCTAGCCAAATACATGACAGCGCTTGTCAAAAATAATTACAGTTATCGTAAACCTAATAGACGGTTTTTCCCCGAACACATATTACCTACCCGCTCTAGCAATGGGTTAGATGATATTACTATGTTTTGCGATACATCAGGTTCAGTAACGCAAAAGAACTTTGACCATGTGTGCGCAGAAACTATGGCTATCTTTAAAACTTTAAAGCCTAAGAAATTAACCTTTGTGCAATTTGATACACAGATCAAAAACTCTACCGCATTAAAATCTATAAAAGATTTTTTAGGTGTCAAGTTTACTGGTAGAGGTGGCACAAGAATCCTTCCTGTACTTGAACAAGCTAAAAAAGAAAAACCTAAGTTGGCTATCATTTTTACTGACGGGCACTTTACAAAAGAAGACTTTAACCCAGGCGTTCCAATAATCTGGCTAGTTTACGATAACCAAGATTTTACTTATCCATTTGGTAAAGTAATTCATTATCACTTTGGAGATTAACTCACAATGTTACTTACATCCGTTGTTCTTACTGAAGACCAACAAAACGCATACAATAAAATAGTTGAATTCATTCTAAGCCCAACTGATAACGTATTCGTTTTGACAGGTTACGCAGGCACAGGTAAATCTACTTTAATAAGTAAGCTAAAAGAAAACTTCTCTTCACTTATTGCGACTAAAAAACTCATTTCTGGCGTAACGCATGAAAGAGAAGAGTTAGCGTTAAACTTTACAGCTACGACTAACAAAGCAGCTGAAGCTTTAGCAAGCATTGTTGATGAAGAAGTCACTACTGTGCACTCTTTCTTACAAATACGTATTAAAAAAGATTATCAAACTAATAAATCTGAGCTTAACACTACCAATGTTAAAGAATGTGCTCCTATGGTTTTAGTTGTTGATGAAGCTAGCTATATAGATAATCAACTTTTAGATGTCATAATGAGTGTAACGGCTAAAGTTAAAGTCATTTTTGTTGGAGACGCTTCTCAACTGACTCCTGTAAGCCACAAACACTCCCCTGTTTTTGCGCGCAACTGGCCTTCAGCTAAACTTGAAAAAGTAGTTAGACAAGCAGACGGTAATCCTATTATTGAGCTATCTCAATCATTTAGGAACGTTGTTAACGGCGGTGATTTCTTTTCTTTTGTTCCTGACGGAAATGCAATTCATCATTTAAATAATGTTGATTTCCTAACAGCTATACAAGGCGAGTTTTCAAGAAACACTTGGACACAAAAAGATTCAAAAATATTAGCCTGGACTAACAAAACAGTTATTGCGTATAACGAAACTGTTAACAAAGTTATCAGTGGATCCTCTGCATTTAGTGCTGGTGATTACGCTATCTGTAATGAATATTTTCCTCGTAGAACAGGAAGAGATTTAAAAACAGGTGAATCTGTTTTAATTCATCAAGTTGCTCCTGCTACTGAACACGGTGTCGAGGGGTATCATATTACTCTTTCCGATCGTTACACTCATTTCATGCCTAAAAACATTACCGACAAGCAAAAACGCGTCGCTCAAGCACGAAAAACGAAAGCACTTAGCATCATCGAAGATATCAATAAAAACTGGATCGATCTTCGGGCTGCTTACGCTTGCACTATTAATAAAGCGCAAGGCTCTACATATGACGCAGTATTTATTGATTTAGATGACGTTAGCCGTTGTAGAAACCCTAATCAATTAGCACGCATGTTGTATGTAGCGGTTAGCCGTGCAGCTAAAACCATTTACTTTAAAGGCGACATCGTATGATTGCTAAAAATATGCTTGACCGGCAAGTGGCGCATAAAACTGATCAAGTACTTGAAAGTATTTTTGAAGATGAGCGTAAAAAAGAATATGTTCTCATGCCCCTTACAATGAAAAGAACTCTTTTAGACGCTCTTTTTGCACCCCAACGAAATTACCTAGATAACATAATGCTTGAGTTACAAACTGCCCAAGCATTGACAGGTAACGGACATGCGTTCAATTACAAAGGAGTTCTTTACGGTAATGCAGCTGCGCGAGTAAAAGAAAAGAAAATTCCTCACATGCTCAACCCAGAGTTACATTTTAAAATGGATGTGTATTTAAAGGAACAATCGCGTGTAAACAAAGAGCGTTTATACGCAGTAACAAACTATTTCACTCAAGTCTTTGCTAGAGCGACTACAAAACATGAATTAGAAGTGTTAATCCCAACAACTTTGCTTCCTATGATCAACAACTATGAATTCTTTTACCATAAAGATCTTTCTTACCCTGACCAGCTCATGTTTGAAAGTGATAAAGCTTTAGCTGAGTTTATTGAAGAAAATAAACAAAATGTACTGTATATCAAACAAATCATGACCGAAAATCTTTTATACCCTTCGTAAAGCGAGCCAACAATGCGCCATATTCTGTTTAGTCAATCCGACTCATACCCTATTGCGGTATTAATTAAAGAAGCAGCATTCAATAAAAGTGTTATTGAGCAAACTTATATAACTCCCCTTGCAGACGCTGGATTAAGCAAAGACGATATGATTGTGTACTCTCTTGAGTACGCACAACATAACAAAGCGCCTGCAGCGTTTATGAAACGTTATTTAACTGAAGAACTTCTACCGTCTATGAATGAAGTAGGCGTAAAATATATTTTATGCAGTGACGCAAACTACTTTAAAGCACTTACTAAAAATGTTAAATCCGAACCCTGCTTAGGTTACAAGTACCCTTGTAACATTAAAGGGTATGAACACATGACTGTTGTACTGGGCGTTAATTATAAAACTATTTTATTTAACCCTGCCAATCAACCTAAAATGGATTTATCCCTTAATACTTTTCAACGAGTTATTAACAACACTTACACTGCACCCGGTGAAGGACTTATTCGTTGTGCTGAGTATCCTAAAACAGTTCACGACATCCAAACAGCTTTAGACGCACTTGCAGATTTCCCAACTTTATCTTGTGACATTGAAACTTTTTCTTTAAAACACGATAAAGCAGGTATTGCATCAATTACTTTTTGTTGGTCAGAGCACGAAGGCATTGCCTTTGCATGCGATTACCAAGCACTGCCTGAGCCAGTAGACGGCATGCACGGACAATACCTTCCTAACCCAGAAGTAAGGGCGCTTATTAAAGCATTCCTTATTTCTTACACAGGTAGATTGCGTTGGCACAACTGTTCTTTTGACTTAAAAATGCTTATAGCAGCTTTATGGATGAAAGATTTAGGTGACACCGTAGGATTACTGGAAGGCTTGCACGCTGTAACACAAGCTTACGATGACACTAAAGTCATTGCGTATTTAGCCACTAACAGCACTGCAGGCAACCATTTGTCGCTTAAAGAACTCGCACATGAGTTTGCAGGTGATTGGGGCATGGGCGCTAACATCACAGACGTACGCCGTATTCCTTTAGATGTTCTATTAGAATACAACCTCGTTGATGGCTTATGCACTAACTACGTGTACAACAAGTTTTACCCTAAAATGGTAAAAGACCAACAACTGGATTTGTACACTAATCTGTTTATGCCCAGTCAGAAAACCATTATTCAAATGGAGCTGACAGGTATGCCGCTGAACCCTGCACGCGTGCAGGAGGTCAAGGCAGAGCTGGTAGCAATAGAAACAAAAGCTAAAAAAGCTTTAAACAGTCCACTAATTAATGCATTAAATAAACGGCTACAAACAGACGCAAGATCTGCTGCTAATGCCAAACTAAAAACTAAACAACACCCTATTACAGCGTTTAAGCACGTTGTCTTTAACCCCAACAGTCCGCTGCAATTACAAAAACTTCTTTTTGAAGAAATGGAATTGCCCGTATTAGACTTTACTAAAACCAAGCAACCCGCTACTGGAGGCAAGACACTAACTAAGTTGCTTAATCATGCAACTAATCCTGAGTACAAAGAAATACTAGAAAGCCTTGTTAACCTGGCTAAAGTATCAAAAATACTATCTACGTTTATTCCTATCTTTGAAAAAGCTATTAGCCAAGGAACAGATGTCGTGTATATCCACGGCAACTTTAACTTAGGCGGTACCGTTTCAGGTCGACTCAGCAGCTCAGATCCTAATTTACAAAACATTCCTTCAGGTTCAACGTACGGCAAGCTCATTAAGAGCTGCTTTACAGCACCTAAAGGCTTTGTAATGGCAGGTGCAGATTTTAATTCTTTAGAGGATTACATATCCGCACTTACTACCCGGGATCCTAACAAGCTAAAAGTCTACACCGAAGGATATGACGGCCATTGCCTTAGAGCTTTCAGTTACTTTCCTGACCGGCTACCTGGCATTGTTAACACAGTAGCGTCTATCAACTCTATTGCTAAACAATTCCCTGAAGTCCGCCAAGACAGTAAAGCACCTACATTTGCCTTAACGTACCAAGGTATGTGGATTACTTTAATGAATAACTTAGGTTGGACAGAAGAGAAATCTAAAAGTGTTGAAGCTAGCTTCAAAGACTTATACGCCGACTCAATAGAATGGGTTAATCAAAAATTAATTCAAGCCAGTAGTGATGGTTACGTCACTGTTGCCTTTGGATTGCGCGTACGCACGCCCCTGCTAGGCCAAACGCTTAGAGGCCGTAACAATACGCCTTTTATAGCAGAAGCCGAAGGAAGGACCGCAGGTAACGCTCTAGGTCAAAGTTATGGTCTGTTAAACAACCGTGCATGTAATGAGTTTATGCAAAAAGTTTGGGCATCTCCGTATGCCACCGATATTTTACCTATTGCTATGATTCATGACGCTATTTACTTAGTGATTAAAGACGACATTTCCGTCGTTCACTGGGTAAACAAAGAGTTAATTAAATCCATGCAATGGCAAAAATTGCCTGAGCTCAAACATGACACAGTTAAGTTAGGCGCAGAACTATCTATTTTCCACCCAACATGGGCGGATGAAATAACCGTGCCTAATGATTCTTCTTTAAGAGAAATCTTGCACCTCACTCGAAACTCACCCCATTTAAAAAAGGACGCAGCATGAGTCAACCTAGCTTAGAAGAAGTTGAAGAGCTTCTGAATGTTTTTATTAAACAATCAAAAGATCCGCATAATCCAACATTACAGACAGCGTCTTTGAAAGCCGCTCAAAAAATATTAATGAAAGATTCTCTTTCAGAAGAACAAGCCAATACCTTCTTTGAAGAACCTGAGTAAATGGTTCACATAACGGCTGGAAGATATTGATTTAAAACACTTTATGTGTATACTAAATCACAGGCATAGGAAAACCTATGTCCGTTTTTTTGAACGTACACAGGAGTGTTTTATGGCTACTGCCATTGTTCCAAAAAGTGAAGCAAGAAGAAGCAACAGTATCATTTGTGGTTTTGGGGAAGTGCCTTCGGTACTAACTAAGACTGGACAAATAGGCTGGGGATTACCTGGTGATACGATTACCTTTTGTGAGAAAGAAGCACAACGTGCAGCACAGTGCCTTGATACTACCATCCGAACTTTGATGGTAACCACTACCAAGTCACTCATTTAATAATAAACCACCGCGTTTTTTAAGATCAGAAGTTTTATCCAATAAAAAACGCTCTTATTAACTTAAAATTCATCTAATTTTGCTTTTTACTACTAGACAAATACCCTCATTTTCTTACATACTCAAAGCTCAATCTACGGAATATGATGGAGATTCCCAATGGCTTTGATTAACTTTGTATCACCCCACCCGTTTACAGTGCTTAAAAGAAAAATAAAGCAGTCTGCTCGCCAATTTAGATACAGCAACGACAATTCAGAAAGTTTATTTCACCCTGATAATGGCTTTGCGTATGGATACGGCATAGATAAAGTAGAGGCTGCATTAACTGCTTACGAAGAAACATTAGATTCTTCGTATATAAAAGAAGACGACAGCCCTCTTAATTCACGACAACATCTTTTAAAAGAAGCTGAGCTACTTAACCAAGTGCATCCTTCAAAAGATGTTAGATCGTTTACAGCTGACATTATCCATTACTTACAAACACTGCCTGAAGATGAAATTGTGTTACCACCCACAACAGAGTTAGAAGTAAATGAACAAGAATAAAAACAGCCTTAACTGTTACTTATATCTTCTTTAACAACATACTTACCTGCAGCAATAGTCAATACCTTAGAATCTTGGCTCATTACTACATCGTAGTAAAACGTGCCAGGTCCTGTATCAGTAGTTGTATTAGCAGCTGTTGGAGTAAATTCAACGTCACCTGAAGTCGCGTCAATGGCACCCGCAATTGTAAACGCTTGCGTGGCGGTGTTCTGTGGTGCGTACAAACTATCTACTGTCATCATAAACGTAGCACCAGTTAAATTAAGTGGTGTTTGTTTAGTGTTGTCCGTCCACAACTTAAAAGAATCAGGCCAAGTGTCGCCTTTATATCGTACTAAGTTCTGTTTAATAAAACCTTTTTTAATATAGCTGACAGCCATAATATTTCCCTAGCTACGATTCTCATGAAAAGAATACGCCCAGTCACCTGCATACGCAGTAACTTTAAGACGAATAAAAAAATCTTTGCCGCCATTAATTTTTTGCAGATAATCGCCGCTAATAACACTGTTAGTAGCATCAATGTCTGTCCATACTTTTGCTGAGTTTAAATACTGCATAACTCCAGCTATAGTAGTACCGCCAGATATAGCTACTAAAGTAGCTTGCTCGCATTTAAAGCCGTGCTTTGACGGGAAAACCCCATCATGTGATGCCTCATCATTGTAAATTGAATTAATTAACATATCTTTCTCTCTTTTTTAAAATAATTATTTAAGACCCAAACACATAAACCCAAGTAGCCGGGTCAGCATCGTAAGGGTAAATTGGTTGACCATTTTCATCGTTAACAACCGCCCAATCACTTGAATCTACAGCCATTCTAATTCTTAATGTATTTGGGTATTGTGACGGACCTGGATCTATTAAGTTTTGTGTAACAGACCATGTTTTATTTAAATCAAAATAAGCCGCTTGCTCTGCAGTAAACCTAATGTCAGTTGCTATATTGTTAAACCCAGACAGCGCAATTGTTTCGCCAATAATTGCTGGGTGAACCTCAGTAAACGTAATATACATATCCAGTGCGTTGTAGTTATATACACCTGGCTCTTGTGGCCCAAAAAAGAATGGATACACAGACGATACATTAGTCGCTACAGAGACTAAATTAACTGTTGCTGGAGTAATCGTATAGTCTGAAGCAATAACTGAATTGCTATTACCTTCTCCACCAATTGGAAAAGGTATTACCAAAGGCACATAAGAATCTAAATAACGCGCTTTAACGTATTCAACAACAAATTGCATAAAACATCTCAGACTTTTTATAAATTGAATTGCCACTATTGAATATCGGTATACACATAAAATGTTAAGCTATCCCATCTATTAAAATCCGCTAAGGTTCTTGCCTTAGTCATAATGAGTTACCTCTAAAAAGTAATCGTGCGTTTTTCGTAAGTTATATCAGTCACTGGATCAGTTAAGTCTTCTTTGACGTAACTAACTCCTGCTGTC
>Ga0075443_10000004_pt1 | contig 72354 bp, 61 predicted proteins | sample CoawatmetaG00DNA_3_FD_71583 | JGI IMG/M metagenome (GOLD analysis project Ga0075443, IMG submission 71583) | Marine microbial communities from the West Antarctic Peninsula - Coastal water metaG006-DNA | ecosystem: Environmental > Aquatic > Marine > Coastal | place: Atlantic Ocean: West... | reverse complement strand
CATTGAAGCAGATCGGCACCTGGAGGCGCTTCATCTCTTCATCGGCAATGCGCTGGTAGTCCCGAGTCATACCTTGGCCGCCGTACTTTTTTGGCCAGGCCGCACCCAGATAACCGGCAGACCAAACTTTGTGCTGCCATTCCCGAAGGAATTCCAGTACCCGTTCTGAGCCCACTTCCATAAAGGTTTGGGGCAGTAAAAAACCGGGATCTGCTGGTCTGTTGTCCTGCATCCAGGCGGCAACCTGGGCGCGGAATTCGGCTTGGGATGCATTATCTTGTGACATTTGCGGCATTTGAGTGCGCTCTTATTGTTATGTATGGCTGTTATATATGGTTGTTATGACAGTGGATAATGATGCTTGAGGCTTAGCCTATCTGTGAGGCTATTTTGGGTCTTTGCAATTGGTGCCAACTATTGTCGATGTGGCGCCAATTCCATGGCTCTCCTTAAGAGCTTTTGCTTTGATCTAGCCACAGCTATGATGCCTGTCAAAATAAGCAGACTAGAAGCTACTTCACAAAGGAAAACACCATGACTAACGCAGCAGAGCAGGGCACCATTTTTGGTCACCCACGGGGATTGGTGGTGTTGTTTTTCACCGAGATGTGGGAGCGCTTTTCCTATTACGGTATGCGCGGGCTGTTGATTGTCTACCTGACCCAACATTTTCTGTTTTCTGACGAACGGTCGAGTCTGCTCTATGGGGCTTACACGGCACTGGTGTTTGTGATGACCATTGTTGGCGGAGTACTGGCTGACCGCTATCTGGGGGCGCGCAAGGCGGTGACCTTTGGTGCCATTCTGCTAACTCTGGGACACTTCGGTATGACCTTTGAGGGGGATGGGTCTAAGCAGATGCTGCAATACGCTGGCAGCGAGTACCAGATAACTCTTGATGCTCGGGGTGGTGATGCGCGGCAGTTGATTGTGTCGGATTTAGGCGGTTATCAAGTCAGTTCTTATGTCAGCTTTACTGAAACCACTATGGATATCGCCGATCCAGAGGCGCTAGGTCTGCCTGCTAGCATTCCCCGTGATCAGTTAACCATGTCTGTGGTAACCCAAGAGGGCTATCTGGATATTCTTTATCTTTCGTTGGCGCTGATTATTGCCGGTGTCGGATTCTTAAAAGCGAATATCTCTACCATTGTCGGTTCTCTCTATGGCTTTGGTGATACACGCCGAGACTCGGGCTTTACCATTTTCTATATGGGCATCAACCTGGGTGCCTTTATGGCCTCTATCGCTTGCGGCTATCTGGGCATAGTCCACGGCTGGAAGTACGGCTTTGGTTTGGCTGGGTTTGGTATGCTTTTGGGTTTGGTGATCTTTCTCTCCTGTCAGAGCTGGTTAGAGGGCAAGGCCGAGCCGCCGTCGATGGAAAAGCTTAAGGAGAAAGTCTTTCTCTCGATCAATGTTGAGTGGCTCTGCTATTTAGCCGGTCTAGGTATAGTGGCTGTGTCTATGCTGCTGGTGAAAAACGAAGAGCTGGTGGGCGGCATACTGGGGCCAATTGGTTTGATTATGCTGGTAGGGTTGGTGACCTATAGTTGGAGGCGTCTTGAGGGTGATGAACGCTCAAGAATGTTTGCTGCGATCTATTTTATTCTCGCGCAGATTCCCTTCTGGGCGCTATTTGAACAGGCGGGTTCATCGCTTAATCTGTTTACGGCTCGTTTAGTCGATCGGGATATTCTCGGCTGGTCTGTGCCGGGTCCGGTGTTTCAGTCATTGAATGCAGGTTTTATCTTTCTGTTTGCGCCCCTTATAGCCTGGCTCTGGGTCTGGTTGGCGCGACGTAATCTAAATCCCTCAACGCCGGTTAAGTTTGCTATAGGTGTGGCCATGGCGGGTCTAGGCTTCTTGGTGCTGGTAGCTGGAATGCAGAGTTCTGGAGATATGGGTTATACGCCGGTGCTATTTATCTTTGCCATCTATTGGTTGCATACCATGGGGGAGTTAATGGTTTCTCCTGTGGGCCTGAGTGCTATCACCAAACTGGCGCCTGCACGTATTGTCGGTATGACCATGGGTGCTTGGATGCTCTACTACGGACTCTCTAACTTTCTTGCCAGTATTATTGCGCGGGCAACTGGTGCTGAAACCATCGGTGGGCAGATGACCAATATAGCTGCGGCTAAGGCGGGTTATATTGAGGTCTATTCTCAGGTGGGTTATATCGCCATTGGTATATCGGTGTTGATGCTGTTGATCTCGCCGCAGATTAATAAGTTGATGCGTGGGGCTTAGGCTGACATAGAAGTGTTATAGCTAGTAGTGCTGTTTAGTAATGAAGAAGGGGGTGACTGAGGTCGCCCTCGCAGAGCTGGGATAGATCCAGTCTGTCGTCTTCCGGGTAGAGGGTGTTCATATGCAGGCTAGGCCCGGATAAGACTGCCGCAGGACCCATGGTGCTCACTGTGCTGTGTAGGCTAATAAATCGCTTTAACTCACCATTCAGATTGATCTGCATGCGAAAGCTAGACAGGGGTTCTAGCTTCGCTGCTCGTTGACGCCAATCCGCTGGAACATTCTCATGCATGGCCAATCGATCGCGCATTTCATGGTCGCGCTGGTTATCGCCAAATAATGTTCTTTGCTCAAGGGACATCAGGATCACTGAGAGGGTATCTTCCCAGCCACTGATCAGTGAGCCGGCACCCTGACGACTAAATAGAAACTCGAGGTTGTTGCTGACACGATCCAGTGCGGCTTTGCCAATAGTCTGGCTGAACAGTCCGACCCAGCCGCGGTTGACCATTAGGATGTCACTGGATTCATTGATGATGATGGCGGGGTAGGGGTCGAGAGCCTTGAGTGATAGTGTCATGGTCTTACGCAGCCACTTGAGTTCTGGGGCCTGAAAGTCCAGTTCACCTATGGCGGGTAGAAAACCGGCGGCAATTAACAGGTGATTGCTGTCCCGCTGGCCCAGATGCAAGGCGCTGGCGATCTCGGTGACCATACTTTGACTGGGACGACTGCTGCCATTTTCGAGGCGGCTGATATGTCTTGGTGAGCTGTCAATACGGTCTGAGAGCTGTTCCTGACTGACGCTGTGTACGCCGCGCCAAAACTTGAGGAAGCGCGCGAAAGCTAAGTTGGAATCCGGTTCAGACAAAGGAGGTAACTCTTATTATTATCGTTGCTGCATGGTAGTCACCCTAGGATAGGAGCACAACTCAATTAAGCCATTCTAACAATCAGCTTGGGTGATATGCACAGGGCCTAACCGGACATAGCATGTCATGGTCAAGCCTAGCCGGGGTGGGCAGACTGGGTGACACGTATTACTTTGTAACCAAACAATAATTACATTCAGAGTTAACCAGGGGAAAGACTATGCCTAAGATGATTAAGAAGTCCGAGATTGCTGATTATATCGGTCACGTTTGTGAGCCTACTGATTGGTTTGAAGTTAAGCAGGAGCAGGTTAATGAATTTGCTGAATGCACCTTGGATCGCCAGTTTATCCATATTGATCCGGTTGCAGCAGCAGCTACGCCTTTCGGCGGCACTATTGCCCACGGCTTTTTGACTCTGTCTATGCTGTCGTATTTCTCTGAGAGCTACAATCTGCTGATTGAAGGCATCTATATGGGTGTTAACAAGGGCTTCGATAAGGTGCGTTTTGTTGCGCCGGTTCGTGTTGGTAGCAAGATCCGCTGTCATGCGACGGTTATGGATATCACTGAGAAGCGTCCTGGCCAGTACGATTTTAAGATGGAAGTGACTGTTGAGATTGAGGGTGGTGATAAGCCTGCTCTGGTTGCTGAGTGGTTGTCTGTGCAGATGGCTAAATAGCTTTTATAGGCAGTTTGTATCAATAGATTCAGATTAACGAGGTAAGCAATGAGTATTAGTTTTGAAGGTAAGGTAGCAATTGTCACTGGTGCAGGTAATGGCCTGGGTCGTTCTCATGCATTGGCTCTGGCCGAGCGTGGCGCCAAAGTGGTAGTCAATGATTTGGGTGGCGCACGAGATGGTACTGGTGCTTCTTCTGATGCAGCTATGGAAGTGGTCGGTATTATTGAAGCCGCTGGGGGTGAAGCCTTTGCCCACGGTGCTAACGTGTCCAACTTTGAAGAAGTTGAAGATATGGTTGCTCAGGCGATGGCGAAGTGGGGCAGGGTTGATATCTTGATCAACAATGCTGGAATCCTTCGTGATAAGTCGTTTAGCAAGATGGATTTGGCTGATTTTAAATTGGTCATGGATGTTCACCTGATGGGTTCGGTTAACTGTACTAAAGCGGTATGGGACATTATGCGCGCGCAGAACTACGGTCGTATTGTGATGACGACTTCTTCTAGCGGTATGTACGGTAACTTTGGTCAGAGTAATTACGGCGCTGCGAAAATGGCTGTGCTGGGCTTTATGAATACGTTGGTTCTCGAAGGCGGCAAGAACAATATCCATGTTAATGCTCTCGCACCTACTGCTGGCACGCGCATGACTGAAGATCTGATGCCTCCAGAAATGTTGGGTCTGCTAACGGCCGAGTCTGTTACTGCAGCGGCGTTGGTGCTCTGTGATGAGAGTGCTCCAACAAGAACTATCCTCTGCGCCGGTGCTGGTGGCTATGCTAAAGCGGGTATGTATGAGACCGATGGAATTTTCTTGGCTCAAGACGAGCAGAGTCCTGAAGCGATTGTTGCTCAGTGGGATGAACTCAGTGACCCGTCAAATCATCAGCCTCTGGAATCCGGTGGTAAGCAGACTGAGAAGTTTTTGATGAAGGCGATGGCTGCTCTGCAGGCTTAAGTGTTTTCAGGTTTTGATTTAAAGAGCTGATTTAAAGAGCTGAGTTAAAAAATAAAATTTTCGAAAAATTTAAAATAAAAATTAAAGGAATTTGTTATGAAAGAAGCAGTAATCGTTTCAGCCGCTCGTACGCCAATTGGCCGAGCTTTCCGTGGTGCTTTCAATAATCTTGAATCACCGTCTATGAGTTCTCATGCTATTGCTGCAGCGGTTGCCCGCTCTGGCGTTGATCCTTCAGAGATTGATGATTGCATCATGGGTGCTGCAATGCAGCAGGGTACACAGACTATGAACTTGGGTCGTCAAGCGGCCATGGCTTCTGGCTTGCCAGTGTCGGTGTCGGGTATGACTGTTGACCGTCAGTGTTCTTCTGGTTTGATGGCTATTTCTATTGGCGCCAACAATATTACTGTTGATGGTTCGTCGATAATTGTTGCCGGCGGTTGTGAGAGCATCAGCTTGATTCAAAATGAGCACTTCAACGTGCATCGTGTTGCTGATCCACTGGCTATGAAAAACGTGCCCCTGATTAACATGCCTATGCTGGACACGGCTGAGACTGTAGCGAATCGTTATAGCATCTCCCGTGAAGCTCAGGACGAGTATGCGGTTATTTCTCAGGCGCGCACTGCGGCTGCTCAGGAAGCGGGTCTTTACGCTGATGAGATTGTTCCGGTTACTGCTACTAAATTGGTGACTAATCGTGAGACTGGCGAAGTAACTGAAGAAGTTGTGACTCTGTCGAAAGATGAAGGCAACCGTCCTGGTACTAATCTTGAGGGTCTGTCTGGTCTGAAAGCGGTTCGCAATGGCGGAACGATCACTGGTGGCAACGCGTCACAGCTGTCTGACGGTGCTGCTGCGGTTGTACTGATGGATGGTACTTTGGCTTCTCAGCGTAATCTTGAGCCGCTGGGTATTTATCGTGGTATCGCGGTTGCGGGTTGTGAGCCGGATGAGATGGGCATTGGTCCTGTTTTTGCTATTCCTAAGCTGTTGAAGCGTCACGGTTTGACGGTTGATGATATTGGTTTGTGGGAGTTGAACGAAGCGTTTGCGGTTCAGGTTATTTACTGCCGCGATAAGCTGGGCATTCCTATGGAGCGTTTGAATGTTAATGGCGGTTCTATCTCTATCGGTCACCCATTTGGTATGAGTGGCGCGCGTATGGTTATGCACGCGTTGATGGAAGGTAAGCGTCGCGGCGAGAAGTATGTTGTTATCACTATGTGTGTTGGTGGTGGTATGGGTGCTGCTGGTCTGTTTGAGGTCGTTTAGGTCTTAGCTTAAACCGTCTTGAAATGTTAGTTCAAACAGCCTCTTAGATGATTGTTTAAGGGGCTGTTTTGTTTGGAGTTTGTCTCCGGGGATATTAATTATTTCTGGTGGCGATTAGGCTCTGGGCTTCCTTTAGAGAACACGCTGTAAATACGGTCGCTACCGGCATCCATGCCTCTCGCGACACTTGCACATCCGTGTGCATCGTCCAGGTACGCTCAGATGCCGCGTCCCTGCGGCATATGGTTCTCTAAGAGAAGCCCAGAATCTAATCTTAAATCGTACTTCTGAGTTTTAAATAATTACTTTTGATAGAGTTTTAGCTGTGCTTTGAAAGTTATTTGTAGGCAACGCTACTGTTTTAATTTAAGTCTCCAAGAGATTTTAAATTGTGCTCTCAAAGCACATAACAAAAATAATAAATCTAAGGGTGAAAGCATTATGATCAAGGCTAGTCTGCGTCGTGTAACTACTCCACTTATCAGCTTTTCTCTGTTGTTTTTATTAGCCGCCTGCGATCAAAAAGCCGACATTGAAATCATCGATTCAGCTGCCAGCCAGTTCACCCTAGACAGTAATCTCCAATTAGCAGAGACACTTGATATAGAGAACCAAGTGGATTTCGATAATGCTAAACGTGGCCTTATCGCCAGTGCCCCAGTCAACAGATTAAATAACGCCCGAGGCACCGAAATTTGGAATGCCGCCGCCTATGACTTTGTTAAAGGCGAAGCCCCAGACACCGTTAACCCAAGTCTCTGGCGTCAGGCAAAATTAAACAGTATTCGCGGACTCTTCGAAGTCGAGAAAGGTCTCTACCAACTGCGCGGTTTTGATCTCGCCAATATGAGCCTGATTAAAAGTGATAATGGTTGGATTGTTGTAGATCCTCTCACCACCCTCGAAACCAGTCGCGTCGCCATGGACTTTGCCGAACAGCATCTCGGCCCGATTAATATCACCGGCGTGATATTTACCCACAGCCATGTCGATCACTTCGGCGGTATCCTGGCACTGCTCAATGCAGACCAGGTGGCTGACAAAAACATCCCCGTTATAGCCCCAATAGGTTTTGTTCATGAAGCCGTAAGTGAAAACGTTATTGCCGGTCCAGCCATGCTGCGTCGCGGTAGCTATATGTATGGCGACCCCCTCAGTATCTCTGCCACTGGCCATGTGGACACAGGTCTAGGCAAACAGGTTATCTTTGGCAGCACCTCCATTCTGCAGCCCACAGTATTAATCGATCAGCCTCAGCAAAGTCTCGCTGTGGATGGTGTCGAGATTGAATTCTTTAATATGCCCGGTAGTGAAGCGCCTTCAGAACTGACCTTTTATCTGCCCCAGTGGAAAGCTTTTTGCGGTGCCGAGGTGGTTTCGCACGTGATGCACAACGTACTGACTCTGCGTGGTGCCAAGGTGCGTGATGCGCTGATCTGGAGTGATTATATTGGTCATATCGCTGACTTTATCGAGCCCATAGCTGACGCCGCTGTGCTGTTTAACAGTCACCACTGGCCAACCTGGGGTCATGATGAAATTGTCACCCAGCTGCACCAGCAACAGGATATGTACAAATTTACCCACGACCAGACAGTGCGTTTGGCCAATATAGGGCTGACTCCTAAAGAGATCGCCGAGCAATTAAAATTACCTAAAAGTCTCGCCGGTAATTTCCATCTGCGCGGTTACTACGGCACTCTGAGCCACAACAGTAAAGCGGTTTATCAGTATTACTTTGGTTGGTATAACGGCAACCCAGCGACACTTAACCCATTGCCTCCGGTAGAGTCTGCACTGCGCTACGTAGAGTTTATGGGCGGTGCTGAGGAGTTGCTAGAGAAGGCTGAGGAGTATCAGGAAAAGGGTGACTATCGCTGGGTGGCTGAGGTGTTGAATCACCTGGTATTTGCTGAACCGGATAATGTTGAGGCCCGTGCTATGTTGGCCGAAGCCTATCGTCAAATGGCCTATCAGGCCGAGGCTGGCCCTTGGCGTGATATTTACCTCTCTGGTGCTCACGACCTTCAGGGTGGCACCAAAATTGTTCGTTATGACGCCGCCGCATCAAAAGCATTTTTACAGCAGGTTCCACTGGATCAATTTATGAAAGCCCTGTCGGTGCGGTTGGATGGGGAAAAGGCTGAAGGTGAAGCGCTGGTGATTAATATTAGTTTCACCAATGAGCAGGGCGCGGTTAATAAAAATTTCGTAATGACTATTAGAAACTCAGTGATGCATTATCGCGAAGTGCCCCAGGATAAAGCTGCCGATGCGACGCTGACCCTAAGTAAGGCACTGTTTGTCGATATTCTAGTGGGTGAGGCCGGTTTAACTGATTTAATCGGCTCGGATGAACTGTCGGTTGATGGCAGTGTGCTTAGGTTAGTGAAGTTCTTTTCATTGTTAGGCGAACCCAATGATGCGTTTAATATTGTTTTGCCTTAGTCGTAGGTGTTGAAACGTTAATACAGGAACCTTAATACAGGAATGTTGATCTCTAAATGTTAAACGCTTTATCAAATATTGTTCGCAGGGTTTTTCATGGACTGATTTATCTGTCCCTGGCCTTTTCGTTGTTCGTGGCAGTGACCCTGGTTTGGCTGTGGCCGAGCTATGAGTATTTGCCACCACAAGCTGCGAACCTGTCTGTGCAGCGTTTAAGCGATGGGCCGATCATTGATACTGCCATGAGTCCCCGGCTGACAGCATTGGCGGAAGAGCAGGGCTATAGCAATATTAATGGTCCCTCATTGATTCGCGTTCCCGACTGGGTTGAGAATCCGTTGGGTAATTACTATCTGTATTTTTCTCATCACAAAGGCGATTTTATTCGTCTTGCCTATGCCGATACAGTCGAAGGCCCCTGGTCAATTTATGAGCCGGGAGCGCTGGCGCTAAAGGATTCGGGTTTTCCCAGTGAGAGTATTCCACGCCTTAGTTTAGGCGAGGGACTGGCTGAGCTCTGGGATGCGGTGTCTATTTATTTGTTTAGAGATTCTATCTTGGCGGTCTACCAAGCGGTGGTCACGGATCAGGAGATTCGTAAGCAGCGTGGCATAGCGGCAAGCCAAACCCTTAAAGCCCATATCGCCAGCCCGGAAGTCGTGGTCGACGAAGCGAATCAGCAGATTGTGATGTTCTTCCACGGTCAGCGTGACAGCCTGTCACAGGTTAGCGGTGTGGCCTTATCCACTAACGGTCTCGATTTTATCGCTAGCGAAAAACAGCTCGGTGCGGTCTATCTGCGCAGTTTTACCTATAAAGACCAGCATTACTTTTTAGCCGCTCCTGGCATTCTCTATCGCAGTGATGAATTACTCGGCGACTATGAGCCGCGGGGTAAATCTTTATTTGGCAACGATACGCGACACAGTGCAGTGCTATTACAGGATGATCAGCTTACTGTGGTTTGGTCCAGAGTCGGCGATGCGCCAGAACGGCTATTAGTCTCTACAGTAAGCCTCTCGTCCTCCAACTGGGACGATTGGGTACCAACCTACCCATCTGAGCTTTTAAGAGCAGAGCAGCCCTGGGAGGGCAGTGAGCTGCCTCTGCAGTCATCCCTCCGTGGCGAGACCAGTGAACCGATCAATGATCTGCGCGATCCGGATGTTTTTGTCGACGTCGATGGGCAAATCTATTTAGTCTATGTGGCAGCGGGTGAGCAGTCGATTGGGGTTGTACGTTTAAACAAAACGGCGCCGTAACGCTGAGCTGTAATTCTAAAAAGAAGCAATATTCAGTGTCGGGGTGCATTGAATAAGAGGGGGGAATTGGGAATTGGGGATTGGGGATTGGGGATTGAGAGTGCTCTGTTGCCTGAGTATTAAAAAAATAGCCAAAATAATTAATTATAAAAATAAAAGTGAAACTTTATGAATAACCAAACTAGCGTATCTGAACTGTCTTTATCCGAGCTACCTTTTTCCGAGCAGAAACTTATCGAACTCAACGCCGAGGATGGATTTACCAGCTTGGTCGATGGCTTTAATCGCGCCTGTGAGAAGTTCCCGGAGCGTCCCGCTTTTACCTGTCTGGGTCAAACCCTCTGCTTTAGAGAAGTTGAGCAGTTAAGCCGTCAATTCGGCTGCTACTTACTCGAGCATTGCGGCCTGGTTGCCGGTGATCGTGTCGCCGTGCAGCTACCCAATATCAGTCAGTTTCCTATCGCGGTCTGGGGCATATTGCGCGCTGGCATGGTAGTGGTGAATACCAACCCTATGTACACAGCTCGAGAGCAGTTACATCAATTTAATGATTCCGGTGCCAAGGCCTTGGTGGTGCTCAGCGACCTATTGCCGATTACCGAACAGGTAATCCCGGAAACCGGTGTTGAGACTGTGATTGCCACCAGCGCTATTGATTTATTGCAGCCCCAGCCATTGTCAGCCAGCAGTCTGGCTAATCTGGTTAGCTTTACTGATGCCCTGGCTCTGGGTGCGGACAAGCAGTTGCCGGAGAGAGCCTCTTCCATGTCTGAGGTGGCGGTTCTGCAATACACTGGCGGCACCACGGGTCCCTCCAAGGGCGCGATTTTAACCCATGGCAATATCTTTGGCGGCGTGCGCATGTCCAAGCTGAGTGTAGACTTCAGTGATGAAGCCGTGCCGGATCTGTTAATTGCCCCTATGCCTCTCTACCATGTCTTTGGTTTTACCATGAATGTGGTCAGCAGCTTTCTCGGCGGCAGTCATTCAGTGTTAATTCCCAATGCTCGCGATATCGACAGCATGGTCGCGACCATGAAACAGCACCAGCTTACGACTATGGCGGGTATCACCACCCTGTTGCAGGGGTTGATGCGCCATCCGCAGTTCGACGAGATCGATTTCTCTCGGCTTAAAGGCATTATTGTAGGTGGAGCTGCGCTGGTGAAAGAGGTGGGCGATGAGTGGGAAACTCGCACCGGTGCACCGGTATTTGAAGGCTATGGACTCTCTGAAACCACTGCTGTATTAACCTGTAATGGGCCCGATAAAAGTCGTGTCGGCACTGTGGGTCTGCCGATGCTCTATCAGGAAGTGAAGCTGATTGATGCTCAGGGCAATACCGTTGCCACTGGCGAGCGCGGTGAGGTCTGCTGTCGCGGAGCCCATGTTATGCAGGGTTATTGGAATCGTCCCGATGCCACAGCAGAGGCATTGGACGGAGATGGCTGGTTTCGCACCGGTGATATAGGTGTGATGGCCGAGGACGGTATGCTGAGCATTGTCGACCGCTTGAAAGATATGGTGATCGTCTCGGGCTTTAACGTCTATCCCAATGAAATTGAAGATGTGGCCTATGGTCATGGCGATATTATCGAATGTGCCGTGGTCGGTGTTGCCGACGAGCGAACCGGTGAAGCGGTCAAGCTGTTTGTGGTGTCGACCAATGCTGATCTCAGTGAGCAGCAGGTTAAAGACTTCTGCCGTGAGCAGTTAACCGCTTATAAAGTACCCAAGCATGTGGTCTTTATGGATGAGTTACCAAAATCGCCAGTGGGCAAAATTCTCCGTCGCGAGTTGCGTGATTAGCGCAAAATCGCCAGTGAGCAGAATATGATTGAAGCAGGCAATACAGAGTACGCACAGAGCAATGGGCTGAACATTGCCTATGAATCCTTTGGTAATCCAGAGGACCCGGCGATTGTTTTAGTGGCTGGGCTCTATAACCAGTTAGTGCGCTGGCCTCTAGAACTGTGCCAGCATTTGGTCGATCGAGGGTTTCGGGTTATCCGCTTTGATAATCGGGATATTGGTTTAAGCGACAAGTTCGACGGTGTTAGAGCACCAGGTTATTTTCGCCTGCTACTCAAATCCTATTTTGGTGTGCCGGTTGCTGCGCCTTACAACCTGGATGATATGGCCGCCGATACTGTGGGTCTGTTGGATGCCTTAAACATTCCAGCCTGTCATTTAGTGGGCATGTCCATGGGTGGCATGATCAGCCAGATTGTCGCAGGTCGCTATCCTGCCCGGGTGCTTTCTTTGACCTCGATTATGTCTACCAGTGGCGAGCGCGGAAAAGGGGAGGCGTCATTAGAGGTTAGTTTGAAAATGGTTAAGCCGGCGTCGAAGGGTAAGACGCCGCTGGATATCGCCGTCGAAATTTGGCAGATGCTGGGCAGCCCAGCCTATCCCATTAGCGATGATGAGATCAGAGCTCAGGTGATTGCTGAGCATAAGCGCTCAAGTAATCCGGCTGGTTATATGCGCCAGATTAGTGCTATCAGAACATCGCCGAGTCGGGTGGGGCTGTTGCGGTCGATCAAGGTGCCGACATTGATTATTCACGGCAATCAGGATGTGCTGGTGCCAATCAGTGGCGGCATAGATACAGCCAAGCATATTGGTCATGCGGAGTTGGTTCGATTTGAGGGCATGGGTCATACCTTGCCTCGGGCACTGCTTGAGGAATTCGCCGATTTAATCCACAAAAACAGCAACATAGGTGCTTAGTTCGGCTCGGAATCTGTTTGAAAAGTGGAAGGAGAGCTGAAGTGGAAACTGATGAAATGGCAAAGCTTTAACCTTGGCATCAATTAACCGATTGCTGGCATCTTTACCGAAGTTTAAGATTTCCCGAGGCGTTATCTTAAGCGCATGCAGGAATGGTTAACGCTTGAGACAGTCCAATAAGAGGCTACCAAGAAAACCATGTACTCAGAGGGGCATTACCAAAAATAATAAGAATAATGCAATGTAGGGCAAAAGTTAAAACGGGTAGATTCTATGGATCTTCCCGTTTTTTTTGGTCTCGGAAACGGTGGTCTTACTGCCTATCTACTGAAGTTAAATACCCGAGCTTATTGAATAATAACTTTTGCCATCGTAGTAACCTGGCTTGTTGTCTCGGGCGAAGATTTTTCAATAAGCTCCACCTGTCTTTGTTTGTAATCCAATGATTTCAGCTGATGCACAAGTATAGCGCCTTCAGTTTTATGACCATTTGACAGCACAACTTCAAGGCTTATGTTACGTATGGTGCTGGTGATTGGAGCAACAATGGCCAGCCCCGTGTGTTGATTAAAGGCTTTCCGCGAAATCACAAATGCGGGCCGCCGCTTCATGATCTCCTTGCCGCTGCTAGGGTTGAAGTCTAGCCACACGATGTCTCCTTGGTCGGGAACAAATGCCATTATATTTCCTTACCAATTGGGTCGTTTTGAATCCAGTCTCGATCATCATCGGTCAAGTCTAAGTTCTTTTTCGGGCTGCCTGCGAGCAATTCTTCCAGTGTAGGCTCGGCTGAGACTGGCGTTAACACTATGCGGTTATCTTCAACGCGAAGGTCGAGAGAAGAGCCGACATGTAGCCCAAGCATGTTTAAAATGGCTTTTGGGATGCTAACGATGTTGGCGCCGCCTGATTGTCGTATCGCAATTTGTGTCATAGCTAAATGCTCTTTGTTGTGGTGTAGCGAGTGTTATACCTTAGTATAATTAAATTAGTTTTACAATAGTATAATATTGCCGGGCTGCTAGGGACCATTTCTTAATATTAATAGCCTATTGTTAATGATCAGCCAATTACTCTTAACCGCCTGATATTAAAAAGCCCCCACAATACAGATTGCGGGGGCTTTTTTAGGTCTGAGATGTTGGGTTACTTACTAATTAGTGTCTCAGCCTAATCAGTGGCTCAGCCTAATCAGCGTCTCAGCGCTCAATAATCGCCGTAACGCCCTGACCACCAGCAGCACAGATTGAAATCAAACCACGCCCGGAACCTTTCTCTTCCAGTAGTTTGGCCAGCGTCGCCATTATCCGCGGCCCAGTTGCGGCAAAGGGATGACCGGTAGCAACACTGGAGCCATTCACATTGAGCTTGCTGCGGTCGATGCTGCCCAGCGCGCCCTCAAGGCCCAGTTTATTTTTACAGAAGTCTTCATCTTCCCAAGCCTTCATGGTGCACAGAGCCTGAGCGGCGAAGGCTTCGTGAATCTCATAGAAGTCGAAGTCCTGCAAGGTTAGGCCGGCGCGGGCAAGCATTCTTGGCACGGCGTAAGCGGGGGCCATTAGCAGGCCTTCACTCTGTTGCCCCTCGGTGTAGAAATCCACCGCTGCCACTTCGCTATGGGTGAGATAGGCCTGAATCGGCAGGTTTCGTGCAGTGGCCCATTCTTCACTGGCGAGCAATACAGCGGCTGCGCCATCAGTGAGAGTGGTTGAGTTGGCGGCTGTTAAGGTGCCATTTTCCCGGTCATAGGCGGGCTTGAGTTTGGCCAGCTTTTCCAGAGGCGTGTCGCGCATAATGCCATCGCGGCTGACACCGTTAAACGGCTTTATAAGATCATCGAAAAATCCGCGGTCGTAGGCTGCAATAAGGTTCTGGTGGCTGTTAAAGGTCAGTTGGTCCTGGTCTTCACGGCTAACTTTCCATTCCTTGACCATAAGCTCACAGTGCTGGCCCATAGACATTCCAGTGCGCGGCTCGGCATTGGCGGGTATGGCAGGCACCATAAAGCTGGGTCTAATACTTGCCATGACTTTTAAGCGCTGACCTAGGGTTTTGGCGCGGTTTAGGCGCAGTACCATTTTGCGGTATTTTTCATTGAGGGCTATGGGTGCATCGCTCGCGGTATCTGTACCACCGGCAATACCGGAGTCAATTTGTCCCAGAGCAATTTTGTTGCCCACCAAGATAGCGGCTTCAAGACCGGTGCCACAGGCTTGCTGCACATCATAGGCTGGGGTTTGCAGAGACAGACCTGAGTCTAAGGTGGCTTCTCGCGCCAAATTAAAATCCCTAGAATGTTTCATTACGGCGCCGGCGGCGACTTCCCCAAGACGTTCACCTTCTAAATCAAAACGCTGCACAAGACCTTTTAAAGCGGCGGTGAGCATATCCATATTACTGGCGTCGCTATAGGCAGTGTTACTGCGAACAAAGGGAATTCTGCTTCCGCCGACAATGGCTACTTTGCGAATCTCGGTCATAATGTCTTTCCAGTGATTTAGTTATTAGAAGGTAATAGGTGGTGCTTAAATGATCAATGGCACCAGAATAGGTGATTAAACGCCATAAGCCAATGACTCTAATAATCCAAAATACTGTCATTGTGGTCAATTCCATTACTCAGGTTGTGAGTAGAATGGCACTATTCACTTTTAATGCAGGGAAACAACAATGTCTGATACCTATCTGGAACTTGCCAACTCGGCGCTAGGGAAAAAGCTCTTTTCCGCCATGGGACTCCCAGAGCCTGTTGCCCTGGTGCGTGAGGACCCGAAGCAAGCGCATAATTTGAGCGGGCAGGTTCTTTTAGGGGCTAGCTTGGGTGCGCTATTCTCGGACCAAATTGAATTCTTTTTGCAGGGCACCTCCCTGCAGATTAGTGATCCTCTTGTCACAGAGAAACGCCACCTTATTTATGACGCATCGGGTATTGCCACTGCAGAGCAAAGCGCAGAGCTCTATGAATTTTTTCACCGACAGGTAAAGTCACTGCCATCCTGTGGTCGAGTCATCGTTATCGGTTTAAAGCCCAGCGCTGCCCCTAATTCCGAGCAGGGTGCTGTGCAGCGAGGCCTGCATGGTTTTATTAAATCACTGGCGAAAGAGATCGGTCGCAATGGTTCGACGGCTAATTTACTGATGGTCGAAAAGGGCGGTGACGCGGCTATAGAGGCCCCTATTCGTTTTCTGCTCTCCGCTGGCTCGGCCTTTATGAATGCACAGATATTGACGGCGACCACGCCCGTTGCGGCTATGGAGGCTGATTGGCAGCGGCCATTAGAGGGCAAGATGCTTGTCGTCACCGGCGCAGCGCGGGGTATTGGCTTGGCCATTGCCGAGGTGCTGACTCGAGATGGCGCCACTGTTATCGGTGTGGATGTGCCCCAGGCGGAAAATGAACTTACTGAAGCGATGGAGCGATTGGGGGGATTGGCGCTGCCTCTGGATATTACTGGCGAGGGCGCGGCAACGACTCTGCGAGACTTTTGCTCCGCTCAGACTTCGTCACTGCATGGCATTATTCACAATGCCGGTGTCACCAGAGACAAAATGTTATCGCGTATGACTGACCACCAGTGGAATATGCTGATGCAGGTCAATCTGGGCAGTGTGCAACGGATTAACGCGGCGCTGCTGGAAACACAACTTCTCGATAATGGCGGCAAGATTGTCGGTGTGGCCTCGATCAGTGGTATTGCCGGCAATGTTGGGCAGACCAATTATGCCTTCTCTAAATCGGCGGTGATTGGCATGGTCGAGACTTCTGCCGAGTCTTGTGCCTCCCGCGGTATAACGATTAATGCGGTAGCGCCGGGCTTTATTGAAACCCAGATGACCGCGGCCATTCCCTTTGTCACTCGCCAGATGGGTCGGCGACTTTCTTCGTTGGGGCAGGGCGGTTTACCGATTGATGTGGCAGAGGTGATTGGCTTTTTTGTCAGCCCTCAGGCCGCGGGTATTAATGGCAATGTGGTGAGAGTCTGTGGACAGAGTATTTTGGGTGCTTAATCAGACCTGAGGAATTACTAAGCATTCCATTAAAGAGTATTAAAAAAAAATGGCGAGGAGCAAAACTCCCCGCCATTTTTTTTGTGCTGATTTTAATAACGCTTTTGAGAACTTGATGGAGAACTTGATGGAGAACTAAACAAGTAGCCCCTTTAAGCGTGAAGCGCTGCGTTAAGTTCAACTGCGCTCTTGTTAGTGAGGCACTCAACCGCACCGCTGACCGAGTTACGTCTAAATAATAGATCGCTTTTACCCGCTAGGTCGCGGGCTTTCATCTTGCCGCTGGCCTGCTTTTGGTCGTCGAGCATGGTGACGATGGTGCCCGCAGTAACATAGAGGCCGGCTTCAATGGTGCAGCGATCACCCAGTGGAATACCGAGACCTGCGTTGGCGCCGAGCAGACATTTTTCACCTACAGAAATAACCATGCTGCCACCGCCAGAAAGGGTGCCCATGATCGATGCGCCGCCGCCGATATCGGATCCAGCGCCGCAGAATACACCAGCGGAAACACGACCTTCGATCATATTCGGGCCTTCGGTACCGGCGTTAAAGTTGATAAAGCCTTCGTGCATCACAGTAGTGCCTTCGCCTACATAGGCGCCAAGACGAACGCGTGAAGTGTCGGCAATACGCAGACCACTGGGAACCACGTAATCGACCATCTTGGGGAACTTGTCCACACAGTCGACAGATATTGGCTGGCCAGCAAGACGCGCTTCTAACTGACGGGCTGGCAGCTCTTCGATATCGATGGCGCCAACATTGGTCCAGGCGCAGTTCTTCAATACACCGAAGATACCGGTGAGGTCTGTGCCATGTGGCTTAACCAGTCGGTGAGACAGCAGGTGCAGTTTCAGGTAGCCCTGAGGCACTGAAGTTGGCGGAGTGTTTTCAGCGAAGGCTGTGGCCACAACAGGACGGCTTGAGGCGGCCAGTGAGGCAACGCTGTCAGCCATATCAGAGTAACCATTTTGCTTGAGTGCAGATTGCAGTGCAGCTAATTGCTCGGCACTGGGTTCCATATCCCCATCGGTCAATCCCAGGGTCACGGCGAAAATATCTCTTAGAGTTTGCTCTGGATTCAGCAGTGGCTGTGGGTAAAACACCTCCAGCCATTCGCCTTTAGAATTTTTGCTACCAACGCCAATGGCGAAACTGTACAAATTACTCATGCTAATTCTCTTTTGTTGATTTGACGGATTAATTAAATATTGTTTGGTATTGCTCGGCTTTAAAGCCAATATTGATTACACCCTCTACGTCTAATACGGGGCGTTTGATCATCGCCGGATGTTCCACCAGCAGGGCCGCCACATTGTCACTGGTGGTTGCCTCTTGAATACTCGGGTCGAGCTTGCGCCAGGTGGTGCCACGGCGGTTGAGCACTGTTTCCCAGCCAGCCTGAGCAATCCACTGCTCGATGGTGGCGGCGTCTATGCCGTCAGCGCGAAAATCATGAAAGCGGTATTCAATGCCATTGTCGCTCAGCCAGTTGCGGGCCTTTTTGATGGTGTCGCAGTTTTTAATCCCGTAGACGGTAACCAATGCAGCAAACTCCTTGTGTTTTCTGGCCCTGCAGCATAGCAAAAAAGCGGCTTTCAAAAAATCCTATTGTGGGTTTAATTGATCGCAAGAAACGGAGTGTTAAGGGTTTGGTGATGGGGAATAGTTATTTGCCTCAATAAGTGTCAGGATAAAGTTTATGGACAAGCAATTAGATCAATACTGGCAAGCTGTGGTAAATCGAGATGTCAGCTGTGATGGCCAGTTCTTTTACGGGGTTTTAAGCACCGGTATTTACTGTCGGCCTTCCTGTGCCTCACGAACCCCGCTGCGTAAGAATACGCGTTTTTATATTGCTCAAGAAGCGGCTCATAGCGATGGTCTGCGGGCCTGTAAGCGTTGTCGGCCAGACGCAGATCTAAATGCCACAGAGAACCTAATGCATGAGATCTGTCGCTATATTGAGGCCCATTATCAGCAGCCGCTAACCCTGGCTGTATTGGCTGAACAAGCAGCGATGAGCCCAAGCCATTTTCAGCGAAGGTTTAAACTTGCCCTGGGTATGTCACCGAAAAAATATCAAGATGCCTGCCGTCTAAGACTGTTCAAAAGCGATTTGAAAAACGATTTAAAAAAAGAGACTAATATCACCCATACAATGTATGCCTCCGGCTACGAATCGAGTTCGCGACTCTATGAAAAAATCGACACTCACATGGGCATGACCCCAAGTACCTACCGCAAGGGAGGCGCTGGCGAGCTGATCTCTTACGCCGCTGCAGAGACTAGTCTAGGTCGGGTGATGATTGGTGCCACCGATCGTGGTATCTGTTTTTTACAGTTTGACGATGCCGAGGACAAGTTACTGGCTCAGCTTGCATTGGAGTATCCCAAGGCCAGTTTTCAGCCTATGCCGCTTGAATCTCAATCTCTATTTGATCAATGGGTTGCTCAACTCAATGAATTTTTACAGGGCAGGACGCGGGTATTGGGTCTGCCCATGGATATTCGCGGTACCGCTTTTCAATGCATGGTCTGGGACTATTTGGTGAGCATTCCCTCTGGCACTTTGCAGTCCTACACCGAGGTGGCCATTGGCATAGGCAAACCCAAAGCCGTTCGCGCTGTGGCCAGTGCCTGTGCAAATAATAAAATCGCTATCACCATTCCCTGCCATCGGGTAATTCGCGGTGATGGCAGTCTGGCAGGCTATAAGTGGGGTTTGACGCGGAAGCGATCGCTGATAGATCTGGAACGCAGAGCGCTGTTTAAATTGGAGCGCAGAGCGCTTGTTGATGATTGAGTTACAGGTGGTGCAACCTTTTCCCTGGCAGCAGCTGCTGCATTATCTGTCGTTTCGTCTGGTGCCTGAGTTTGAATCTGTTGAGGACAATCACTATCAGCGGGTTTACCAAGATGGCTTAGTCAGAGTGACTTATGATGAGGCGAGGTGTCTGTTACAGATTGAATCCGATCTGCCCGAGGATCGGCTCGATGATGTGGTTATTCGGGTATCACGGATATTTCGGCCACAACTCTGCACTAAAATAATTTACCAGCAACTACTGCCCCATCTCCCGGCATTGTCTAAGACGATGGGCTTTAGGCCTCTGGGTTGCTGGGAACCCTTTGAACTTTGCCTGCGCACCATAATTGGTCAGCAGGTTACCGTTGCGGCGGCCAATACCATTATGCGTCGACTAATAGAACGCTGCGGGAAGTTGACCCCTGAGGCGGTGATTGCTGCTGACTTGACTGATATGGGTATGCCCGGGGCGCGAGTGACAACATTAGTCACTTTGGCAACTGCCATCGCCGAGGGTGAGTTGGATCTGTCAATGCCCTGGCCTAAGCTAAGAGATACCTTAATTAAATTACGCGGCATTGGCCCCTGGACCTGCGGCTATTTGGCGATTCGTCTGGGGATGGATGAGGATGCTTTTCCGGAGACCGATGTGGGCCTAATTCGCTCGTCTAAGGCTGAGAGTGCAAAAGCCTTGCTGGCCAGTGCTGAGCAGTGGCGACCTTACCGTGCTTATGCCGCTGTGGGTCTTTGGGCATTAGATTAATGCCTTAAGGCTTATGAGCAACAAAGGGATTTTTACGATTCGGATAGCAGGTGTTACAAATCTCACAGACGCGACCATCGCAGCCTCTGGCGCTGCAAAATTCACGGCCATAAAAGATAATCTGCAGATGCAGGGCATTCCAGCTTTCCTTGGGGAAAAGTTTCTTTAAATCCCGTTCTGTCTGGGTGACGCTCTTGCCTTTGGTGAGTCCCCAACGTTGCGCCAGTCTATGGATATGGGTGTCCACAGGAAATGCCGGATGGCCAAAGCCCTGGGACATCACTACGCCAGCGGTTTTATGGCCGACTCCCGGCAGTGATTCCAATGCCTTCCAGTCATCCGGGACTATGCCGTCATACTGCTCTACAAGCATCTTTGAAAGCACGGAAATGGCGCTTGATTTTTGCGGTGCTAAGCCACAGGGGCGGACGATTTTATAGATGCTGTCGAGCGGCACATGCTGCATTTCAAAGGGATTGTCCGCTAGGGCAAACAGCGCAGGTGTAACCAGGTTGACGCGGATATCAGTGCACTGAGCGCTAAGTAGAACGGCGACTAAAAGCTCAAAGTTGTTTTTGTGGTCCAGAGGTATGGGGGTTTCTGGATAGGTCTCTTTGAGCTTTTCGAGTATGTAGTCGGCGCGCTGTTGTTTTAACATTTCTAGTCCCTTAGAACGTTTAGATTATCAGTCCGCTAGGCTCTGCACATATTGTTTAATACGCAGAGCAGCTTCTATACAAACCTCAGTTTCAGCTACCAGTGCCATTCGCACTCGTCCTTTTCCTGGATTGCCAGCGTCAGTATCTCGGGACAAATAGCGTCCGGGCAGCAGTGTGACATTTTGCTGGGCAAATAGACCGGCGGCAAATTCGGTGTCATCAATGGGCGTTTCCGGCCACAGGTAAAAGCTTGCCGTAGGCTCGGGGAAGGTGAGTACATCCTTGAGAATCTCGGTGACTGCGGCAAACTTTTCGCGGTATTGACGGCGGTTGTCGATGACGTGGGTTTCATCACTCCAGGCTGCTGCTGAAGCCGCCTGAGTGGCCATAGACATAGCGCAGCCGTGATAGGTACGAAAGCGTAAAAAGTCACTCAATAGGGTCGCATCACCGGCGACAAATCCGGAGCGCAGGCCGGGTAGGTTAGAGCGTTTCGAGAGACTGTGAAACGCTACGCAGCGGCTGAAGTCGTTGCGGCCCATTGCCACGCAGGCTTCTAAAATACCGGGTGGCGGGTTCTGCTCGTCAAGATAGACTTCTGAGTAGCATTCATCACTGGCAATAATAAAGTCGTACTGATCAGCCAACACAATCGCTTGCTGCAATTGCTCGATGCTCATCACTGCGCCGGTGGGGTTGCCCGGTGTGCAGATCTGCAACAGCTGGCAGCGCTCCCAGACTTCGGGGGCAACGGCACTCAGGTCGGGAATAAAGCCATTGTCTAAGGTGCAGTCTAAAAAATGCAGCTCGGCGCCAGCCAGCAGGGCGGCTCCTTCATAAATTTGGTAGAACGGGTTGGGTGAGACCACTAGCGGTTCATGTGCGCTGGTATCGATCACGGCTTGGGTAAAGGCAAATAGCGCTTCCCGAGTGCCTGTGACTGGCAGTACATTCTGCTCTGGGTCCATGCTGCTGTGGGGCAACTTAAAGCGTGCCGTGCACCAATCCGCTATGGCCTGACGCAGTGGCAGCCCACCTTTGGTTGTCGGGTAGATGGCTATCTGATCAATGTTGTCGATCAGCGCCTGCTTCACAAAGGCCGGCGACTGATGCTTGGGCTCGCCAATAGAGAGGGCGATGGGCGATAGATGGGCGGGTGGAACTGTGCCCGCCATTAATGCCTTGAGGCGCTCAAAGGGGTAGGGGTGTAGTAAATCTAATTTTGGATTCATTGTTTACTCTTGGTCGATATTACCGGACTCTATTGTTTGTGCCTTTTGTTTTTGGCCGCCGTATTTCAGGTGGTTTTTAAGCGGCTCAGTTCCACACTTTCATCTTGCGCAGTTTATATTCCTGACCTTCTTCTTCGTTGCGCTGATCCAGTTCAGTGGAGATCGCTTTGGTTAGGGCGGCACTCAACTGGTCGTCGCTGAGTGGCTCAAAGTTGTTATCGGTAAGATAGAAAATATCTTCAACTCGTTCTCCCAGTGTTGAAATCTTGGCGTTGAGTACACGCAGTTCAAAGCGCACAAATATCTGGGTTAGATGGGCCAGCAGTCCAGGTCGGTCGGGTGTAATTATTTCAAGTATCGAGCTGTTGGTTTCAATATCCTGACGCAGAGAAGCGCTGGTCTTTAGGGCGAAGTTCTTCAACTGTCGCGGTGTGCGCTGGCTGCTATCAGTGCAGATTTCTGTGGGGTTTGAAATGGCTTGCTCTAGACTTTTGAGAATTTTTTCACAGCGGAGCGCGTCTTTGCCTATAGGCTGATCTTCTTCATCGAGCACATAGAAGACATCGAAAGCACTGCCATCGCTGGTGGTGTGCAGGCGAGCATCGTGGATATTGAGATTGAGCCGGTCTAGGGCGGCGGCAATAATCGAGAAGTTATTGTCACGGTCCTTACAGTGGACAAAAATCTGCGTCGCCACGGGTATTTCTACACCCACGTCTTTGATCAGAATGACCGCTTTTTTGGGCACCTGACTGGAGAGAATGGCTTTAGTAAATTCGGCCACATCTTCGGCGCTTTCACGCAAAAAGAAATCTTCATCTACATCGCGCCACACATTGATTGCCTGCTCACTGTCGATATTGTCTGCCAGCAGGGCACGCAGGGCTGCATCTTTGGCCTCGCGGACCCAGGCATCTCTACTGGTAGGACTGACAGTTCCCAGTTGCAAGGCGCGCTTGGTCTCAAAATAGAGATTGTGCATCAATGAGCCTTTCCACTCGGTCCAGAGACGCGGGTTGGTGGCGTTGATATCGGCAACGGTTAGCACATAGAGATAATCCAAATGCATTTGGTCGCCCACATGGGTGGCAAACTTATGGATCACCTCTGGATCTGAGGTATCTTCACGCTGGGAGATGGTCGACATCAGCAGATGATTTTCCACCAGCCATTTAAGCAGGCCGATCTCTTGGGGTTGCAGACCATGGCGCTCGGCAAAATGCTCTATATCAGCAGAGCCCAGCAGCGAGTGATCGCCACCGCGTCCTTTGGCGATATCGTGATACAGAGCGGCTATAACAATCAGTTCGCGGCGGCTAAAGTTTTTATAGATATGCGAGGCCACAGGAAATTTGGCGGCGACTTCAGGCATGGTTAGGCGACGGACATTGCGCACTACTTCTAATGTGTGCACATCAACTGGATAAATATGAAAAAGGTCGTGTTGCATCTGGCCGACAATCTTGCCGAATTCAGGCAGGTAGCCACCCAAAATGCCAAAGCGATTCATGCGCTGGAGCTGATTTGACAGCTTGTAGGGCGCTTTGAGTATGCGCATAAACAGCGCACGGTTTTCTGGGTCTGCACGGAATTCGTCATTGATCAGACCGCGATGCAAACGAATCTGACGGATGGTGGATGCACGGATGCCTTCGATGCTGTCGTTTTCACCCATGATCGCAAACAGCTCGAGCAGGGCGGAGGGATCGTCGATAAAGACTGATTCGTCAGTGGTATCCAGATCGTTGTCGCGAATCACAAAGCGCGCATTGATTGGCGTGACCACTTTGACTTTGTTCTTGCGGTAAATGGCTTCGTCGAGATATTCCAAGAGCACTTCATTGAGCTCGCGGATGGACATTACAACCTGGTAGTAGCGCTGCATAAACTTTTCAACACCCAGTCGCTCGGGGCTGTCCTCATAGCCGAACATCACCGCCAGTTTGCGCTGATAATCAAACAATAGGCGCTCTTCCGGGCGATCGGTTATCAGGTGCAATCCATAGCGAACTTTCCACAGGAACTCTTCGTCTCTGCGCACAGTGGCGTACTCTTCCTCAGACAAAAAGCCTTCGGCAATTAATAGCGAGCGGCGGTGCACTTGGAAATGACGCTTAGCGGTCCAGTTAAATACTTGGATATCTCTGAGGCCACCTGGAGCTTCTTTGATATTGGGTTCAAGGTTGTACTCGGTATCGCCATGCTTGCGGTGACGGGCTTTTTGCTCGTCGATTTTGCCGTGATAAAACTTTTCTGAGGCCCATATCTTGTTTGGCCCAGTTTTGGTCTTGAGCTTGTCGAGCAGTTCTTTGCCACCGGAGAGGAGACGGGTCTCCATCAGATTGGTGGCCACTGTAATATCGCCCTTGGCTTCGTCGACGCACTGGGAAATACTGCGGGTGCTGTGACCGATCTTAAGTTGGATATCCCAGAGAAAGGTCAGAAATTGTTCGATGCTTTGACGGTAGCGGCTGGGTTTATCCCGCTTCATTAGAATGAGCAGGTCTATATCCGAGTGCGGGTGCAGTTCGCCGCGACCATAGCCGCCCACGGCGATCAGGCTGATATCAGCATCCCACTCAAAGCGATTCCAGGCATGGCGCAGAATCAGGTCAGCAAAATGGGCGCGTTCATTAACCAGTTGGTGAACATTTTCACCTTCATTAAAACGCTTGTTGAAATGATTGCTGGCGAAGCCTAACGCGCCGCGAAATACGTCAATGGGGTCGCCATTTTCGATATCCATGACAAAGCGTTTCTCATCAAAGAAAATCGGCACTAGGTAAGTTTTTGGATGCATGGTTATTTTTTCTTGTAGGGTTCTTCATTGCGGGCGGTAAGGACTTCAACACCAGTACTGGTGACGACCATGGTATGTTCCCACTGGGACGAGAGTCGGCCGTCGCGAGTTTCAACGGTCCAGCCATCAGATTTGATCTTGGTGCTGTACTTGCCAGCATTGACCATAGGCTCGATGGTGAAGGTCATGCCTTCCTCGAGAACTAGTCCGGTGTCGGGCTTGCCGTAGTGCAGCACCTGTGGCTCTTCGTGGAACTCCATGCCAATGCCGTGACCGCAGTAGTCACGGACCACTGAATAGTAGTTAGCTTCGGCGTGGGTTTGAATCACATGACCTATATCGCCGAGACGAACGCCAGGTTTGACCATGTCGATGGCTTTGTAGAGGCACTCTTGAGAGATATCGATCAAGCGCTGGGCATGTGGGGCAACCTCGCCGACTACGTACATCTTACTAGTATCGCCGTACCAGCCTTCTTTAATAACAGTGACATCAATATTGATGATGTCGCCGTTCTTGAGAATCTTTTTGTCTGATGGGATGCCGTGGCAAACCACCTGATTAACTGAGGTGCAGACAGATTTTGGAAAACCGCGATAGCCGAGGCAGGCGGGAATGGCTTTTTGCACATCAACTATATGGTCGTGACAGATCTTATCCAGCTCTTCGGTGCTCACACCGGGCACTACATATTGTCCAATCAGTTCGAGAACTTCGGCAGCTAAGCGTCCTGCAACGCGCATCTTGGCGATATCGTCCGCCGATCTTAGTTGTATGGTCATGTTTGGCCTTCATCTATGTAGAGTGTGGGTATTGTACGCATCAAAGTCCCATTCGGGGAGTGCCTTTGGGCCTTATACGTAAACTATTCACCCTGCTATCTATCTCACTTGCTATACCTATGGTCTGGTCTTGGTAAACTCCTGTCTAAAAGCGAGCCAGAGGCTGCGCTGTTGATGTGGCCGGTCAGCTACTTTGCTGAGCTTTTTTTCTTTAATTAGATCAATCAATATGGTATAAAGCGCGCCGTCTGGTGAGATGTCTCAGCAGGCGTTAATGTAACTAAACTTTTTTTAAACGACACACACGTTCCGACACAGTGATCTGGGTGCCTAAAAGCGAAATATTAGCTTGAATGGTTGATCTACTGGGGTACGTGGAGGCTTAACCCCCAAAAGGAAAAATTATGTCTTCTGTAAGTATGCGCGATATGTTGCAGGCTGGTGTTCACTTCGGTCACCAAACCCGCTTCTGGAATCCCAAGATGAGCAAGTTTATATTCGGCTCACGTAACAAAGTTCATGTTATTAACCTTGAGCAAACTGTACCAGCCTTCAATGAAGCACTTGAAGTTCTGCGTAAAGAAGCTGCCAAGGGCAATCAAATTCTATTTGTTGGCACCAAGCGTGCTGCACAAAAAATCCTCAAAGAAGAAGCAGAGCGTTGTGGCATGCCTTATGTCAGCCATCGCTGGTTGGGTGGTATGTTGACCAACTACAAGACTATTCGTGCTTCTATCCGTCGTTTCCGTGAATTGGAAACTCAGGAAGCCAATGGCACCTTTGAGCGCCTGACCAAGAAAGAAGTTCTGATGCGCACGCGCATGAAGGACAAGCTGGAAAATTCAATCGGTGGTATCAAGGATATGAACGGCTTGCCCGACATCCTTTTCGTTATCGATGTTGATCACGAGCGCATTGCTATCAACGAAGCCAATAAGCTGGGTATCCCAGTTGTCGGTATTGTTGATACCAACAGCAATCCTGATGGCGTCGACTACGTGATTCCCGGTAACGATGACTCAATCCGCGCTATTAAGCTCTACGCTGCCTCTATTGCCAATGCTGTACTTGAAGGCAAAGCGCAGTCAGCGAAAGTGTCTAGCAAAGACGAGTTTGTTGAAGAAGCTGCACCAGCAGCTGAAGTAGCTCCTGCAGTTGAGGCGGCTCCAGAAGCAGCTCCAGCGGTTGAAGCAGCTCCAGAAGCTCCAGCAGCGCCAGCGTCTAAGGAAGCTGCTGCTGAGTAATAGTCACAAACTATTACATGCAGCATAAAAGGGGGCTAGAGCCCCCTTTTTTAAAAACTAATTTTATGATTTAGAGAGGAATACAATGGCACAGGTAACGGCGTCTTTGGTAAAAGAGCTTCGCGATCGCACCGGTCTTGGCATGATGGAGTGCAAGCGCGCACTGGCTGAGTCTGATGGTGATATTGATAAAGCAATTGAAGAGCTACGCAAGTCCAGCGGCATGAAAGCAGCGAAAAAAGCTGGTCGTACAGCAGCTGAAGGTCTGGTTGCAGTGAAAACTGAGAATGGCTACGGACAGGTTGTGGAAATTAATAGTGAGACTGATTTTGTAACTCGCGATGCGGGCTTCCAAGGTTTTGTTCAAACTGTTTTGGATGCAAGTTTTGCCGCCAAGCAGACCGATATGGCAGCCGTTATGGCTGGCGATCTTGAAGCTGCTCGTGAAGCACTGGTACAAAAATGCGGTGAGAATGTCTCTCCACGTCGTTTGGCGGCCATTGAAGCGCCAGTCGTGGGTGGATATGTTCACAGCAACATGCGTATTGCTGTTATCGTTGGCCTAAGTGGTGGCGATGAAGCTTTGGCTCGTGATGTGGCCATGCATGTTGCAGCGGTTAACCCTGCTGTTGTTAGCTCGGACCAAATGCCTGCTGACGTAATTGAAGCTGAGCGCGCTATCTTTGTTGCCCAGGCAGCTGAGAGTGGCAAGCCCGCTGAAATCGTTGAGAAAATGGTTCAGGGACGTGTTAACAAGTTCTTAAAAGAAAGCAGTTTGGTCGACCAGCCTTTCGTTAAAGATCCCGATATGACTGTTGGTAAGCTAGTTGCTGCCGGTGGTGCGACGATTGTTGGATTTACACGCTATGAAGTTGGCGAAGGCATTGAGAAAGACGAAGTTGATTTTGCAGCTGAAGTTGCAGCTCAGGTTCAGGGTGCTAACTAAGACAAGCTAAACTCGATAAAGGGTTCCGATATGCCATTAGCTGGAAAAGAGAAAAAGTATAAGCGTATTCTTCTAAAACTCAGCGGTGAAGAGTTGATGGGAGAAGAGGGTTTCGGGATTGATCCCAAAGTTCTCGATCGAATGGCGCTTGAAATTGGCCAGCTAGTGGGTATTGGTGTTCAGGTCGGTCTGGTGATTGGCGGCGGCAATTTGTTTCGTGGCGCCGCACTGAATCAGGCCGGTATGGATCGTGTAACTGGCGATCATATGGGTATGTTAGCGACGGTGATGAATGCCTTGGCTATGCGCGATGCTCTTGAACGCACCAATATCTCATCCCATGTTATGTCGGCAATCCCCATGAGTGGCGTGGTCGAGCACTACGACCGCCGCCGCGCGATTCGCTATCTCAAAGATGGCGATGTGGTTATTTTTGCAGCCGGTACCGGCAATCCCTTCTTTACCACCGACTCTGCCGCCTGTTTGCGTGGTATTGAGATCGAAGCCAATGTTGTACTCAAGGCGACTAAAGTGGATGGCGTCTATACTGCTGACCCAATGCTTGATCCTACAGCTGAGCTCTACGATCATCTCACCTATGATGAGGTGCTCGACAAAAAGCTGGGTGTAATGGATCTGACTGCTATTTGTCTGTGTCGCGAACATAATATGCCGCTGCGCGTCTTCCGCATGTCCAAACAGGGCGCATTGCTCAATTTGGTGGTGGGTGGCGACGAAGGCACTTTGATCGAAGAGGACAAGAAAGATGATTAATGAATTAAAAACTGAAGCTAATACGCGTATGACTAAAGCGATTGAAGCTTTGGGCAACGCCTTTAACAAAATTCGTACAGGCCGGGCTCACCCGAGCCTTTTAGATGGTATTACAGTGGACTACTACGGTGTTAACACACCGCTGGCCCAGGCTGCTTCAATTGTCATTGAAGACGCCCGCACACTGTCTTTGACCCCCTGGGAAAAGAGCTTGGTACCGGCAATTGAGAAGGCCATTCTCAAGTCAGACTTGGGTTTGAACCCGACTACTGCTGGCGCTGTGATCCGTCTTCCGTTGCCAGCACTGACCGAAGAGACCCGCAAGGTCTACGGCAAGCAGGCCAAGGCAGAAGCTGAGAATGGGCGTATTTCGGTGCGCAATGTTCGCCGCGATGTACTCTCCAGCCTCAAGGCGCTGCTGAAAGATAAAGATATCAGCGAAGATGAAGAGCGCAAAGGTCAGGATGAAATTCAAAAGATCACTGACGGTTTTATTGCGCGTATAGACGAAGCACTGGTCGCTAAAGAAAAGGACCTGATGGAGATTTAATCTCCATGGTGAATCCCTGATGGCAGATTCCAGTTCCCAATCCGACTCTAGTTCCGACTTTGAGAATGTCACGCATCCTCTAAAGCATGTTGCCGTCATTATGGATGGCAATAATCGCTGGGCGAAGCAGCGTGGACTCTCTGGTGTTGCGGGCCATGAAGCGGGCGTAGAGCGTATTCGTGATATTTTGCACGCAGCCAAAGCCCGCGGTATCGAAGTGGTTACGTTATTTGCCTTTAGCAGTGAGAACTGGAAGCGGCCAGAGCTGGAAGTTCGCGGTTTGATGGCGCTGTTTTCCTCCTACCTTAAAAAAGAAGCTAAAAAACTCCGTGACGACGGCGTGCGTCTTAAAGTTGTAGGCAATCGCATTCATTTTAGCGATCGCCTTAAGCGTTTGATCGATGATGCCGAGACCCTCACTGCCAGTGGTCAATTTACCCTAGTGCTCTGTGTTGATTACGGCGGGCGCTGGGATATTGCCAGTGCTGCTCAGAAAATCGCCTCTGAAGTACAGATGGGACGCCTGCGGCCCTCTGACATTACAGAGACTACAGTGGGTAAGTTTCTTCAAACCGAGGGGCTTCCGGATCCCGATCTCTGTGTCCGCACTGCCGGTGAGCAGCGTATCAGTAACTTTTTGCTCTGGCAGATGGCTTACACCGAGTTTTATTTCGCCAATTGTTACTGGCCTGATTTTGATGCAGCTGCCCTTAATGCGGCTGCAGACGAGTATTATTCCCGCCAGCGTCGCTTTGGTTTACGCGACACTGTCGACGATGAGATTGCTTCTCGAGGAGCAAAATAGGTGTTTAAACAGCGTGTTATCACGGCTATTGCGCTGGTTCTGGGCTTGTTGGCGCTACTCTTTACATTGAACCCACTGAATTTTTCACTGGTTGTCGGGCCGGTTGTCCTGCTAGCGGGATGGGAGTGGGCCAATCTAATGGGTCTGCGGGCCAAGGGACATAAGCTAGCCTATATAACGCTGTTAGCCCTGACTCTCGTAATAGCGGGTTTAAGTCTACATCTCTTTGGTACGCTGAATATTTCCCTCGGGCAGACTCTCTGTCTTATTGCATCGGTTCTCTGGGCGGTGATTTTCCTCTGGGTTCAGGGCTACCCCTCTAGCGCCATACTCTGGTCGCCGCGGCCTATTCTGGGTCTCTTGGGCCTAGTGTTGCTGTCGACCACCTGGGTTGCCATTGTGCTAATTATTCATCAGCCCCACGGCCCCTGGTTGTTGCTGTTTGCCTTTGCAGTGGTTGCATTAGCCGATATTGGAGGCTACGTTGCCGGTAATCTATTCGGTAAGCACAAATTGGCGCCGCAGGTCAGTCCAGGTAAAACTTGGGAGGGCTTCTTTGGTGGCCTCTTTTTACAGTGCATTTTGATCGCCTCCATGGCGTCATTTATGCCCGAAAAAATCACCGTCGTCATGCTCTTGGCGCTCGTTATTCCAGTGTCCCTCTATTCAGTTCTAGGGGATCTTTTTGAGAGCATGATCAAGCGTCACAGCGGCGTTAAAGACAGTGGCACTATCCTGCCTGGACACGGCGGTGTGCTCGACCGAATCGACGGACTGATTGCTGCGCTGCCGCTCTTTATTCTGTTGTTCCTTCTGCTGAGCCCGTTTTAGATTATGCAAATGATCACTGTACTGGGTGCAACCGGATCCATAGGTGTTAGCACCCTTGACGTGATTGCTTTACACCCGGATAAATACGCGGTTTTTGCCCTCACAGCCCATACTCAGATAGCCAAATTGGCTGAGCAGTGTCAACAGTTCAACCCCAAGTTTGCCGTTGTAGGCGATGCTGTGCTGGCCGATCAGTTGCAGGCTAAGTTGCGTGCCTGCGGCTCTACAACCGAAGCGATTTATGGTGTAGAGGCACTCTGTCAGGTTTCCAATGACCCTGCTGTAGACACAGTAATGGCTGCCATTGTTGGCGCTGCGGGTCTGGTGCCAACCTTAGCTGCAGTGCATGCAGGCAAAAAAATATTACTCGCCAATAAAGAAGCTTTGGTGATGGCTGGCGGTTTGTTTATGCAAGCGGTGGCGGATTCCGGTTCGTTATTGTTGCCGATCGACAGCGAACATAACGCAATATTCCAGTGCCTGCCAACAGACTATGGTCGCTCGGCTGGTACCGGCATTGGCATGGCTAGCGGCGTAGAAAAACTATTGCTCTCGGCCTCCGGCGGACCTTTCCGTGGCATGAGCCTGGAGCAGATGCACAGTGTTACCCCAAACCAAGCTTGTGCTCATCCCAATTGGAGTATGGGACGCAAGATATCGGTGGATTCAGCGTCACTAATGAACAAAGGCCTAGAGCTGATTGAAGCCTGCTGGTTGTTTGCCGTTCCAGAACAGTCCATAGAGGTCGTGGTTCACCCGCAGAGTATTATCCACTCACTGGTTCAGTACTCCGACGGTTCGGTACTGGCCCAGTTGGGTAACCCGGATATGCGTACGCCGATCGCCCATGCTTTGGCCTGGCCTCAACGTATAAAGTCTGGCGTAGCCAATTTAGATCTGTTTCAGATTGCGCGACTGGATTTTGAAAAGCCTGATATGCAAGCGTTTCCCTGTTTAGGGATCGCTAGATCTGCTGCTCAGACAGGCGCTAATGCAGCGACTATACTCAATGCGGCGAATGAGATTGCGGTGCAGGCGTTCCTTGATCAGCGTATCGGTTTTACCCAAATCGCCAATGTGGTCGAGCAGACGCTGAATAGCCAGGTTATTTGTGAACCAGAATCACTTGAGGCAGTCCAAGAGTCCGACAATCAGGCGCGTCTATACAGCAGCGCTTATATTAAAAGCCTAGAGAAGTAATTTATGGATCTTTTGCAGACAATATTTTTCACCCTCATTGCTTTAGGTGTACTGGTTAGCTTTCATGAGTTCGGTCATTTTTGGGTGGCGCGACGTTGTGGCGTTAAGGTGCAGCGTTTCTCGATTGGTTTTGGTACGCCGCTGCTGCGCTGGCGCGACTCACATGACACCGAATTTGTGATTGCGGCTCTGCCTCTGGGTGGCTATGTAAAAATGCTCGATGAGCGCGAAGGCGAAGTCGCGGCTGAAGATCTACCCCATGCCTTTACGCAAAAATCTGTCTGGCAGCGCCTGGCAATAGTTGCAGCGGGTCCGGCAGCTAACTTTTTACTTGCGGTAGTGGCCTTCTGGATTGTGTTTCTCTCCGGTGAGCGCGGTATAGCCCCTGTAGCCGGTTCGGTCCTTAGCGGTTCCCTGGCTGAGCAATCGGGTTTTGAAGCGGGTACTGAAATTGTTGCGGTTAACGGTCACCGCACTACTACCTGGGCAGCAGTCTCCCGCCAGCTGTTTGGTTATATAGGGACCAGTGGTGATATTCCATTGACAGTGACCTACCCAAATTCCAATATAGAATACAGTTTGGCGGTGCCAGTTAGTGCCTGGCTGCGTGAAGCAGAAGAGCCTTCGCCACTGCGGGAACTGGGCATCACGCCACCTTTTAACCTCGAGGCTCTAAGTTTGGGTGCTGTTTCTGAAGACGGTGCCGGCTATGCAGCAGGACTCCGGGAAGGGGATCGGCTGGTAGCCATCAATGGCGACGATATTCTTAGTGTTGAAGCCTTTATTAGCCGGGTTTCATCCAGTGCCAATACAGTTGTCGAATTGCTCGTCGAACGTGAAGCAGGGCAGCTGATGATCAGCGTGACGCCAAGGTTGGTCGACAGAGATGGCCAGCAGGTTGGCCAGCTAGGTGTGCAACTTGCCTCTGTGGGAAGTTATCCTGAAGAGTTGCTGCGCAATGTCGAGTACGGTGTTTTCGGTGCTGTAGTTCGTGCCGCTGAAGAGACCGCTGAAACTAGCCTTTTTGTCATAAAGTCGATCGGTAAGTTGGTGGTCGGCGATCTGTCACCAAAAAATCTCAGTGGTCCCATCACCATTGCCAAGGTCGCTGGCGACTCGGCGAAATCTGGCTTTGACAATTTTATTCGCTTTATCGCTATTCTCAGTATAATGCTCGGCGTAATGAACCTTTTGCCTATTCCGGTCTTAGATGGCGGGCATATTGTCTACTACCTGATTGAGATGGTTAAGGGCTCGCCGGTTTCGGATGCAGTGCAGGTAGTTGGCTATAAAGTTGGCTTCTTTATGCTCATGGGATTGATGGTATTTGCTACTTATAACGACGTTATGCGGGCTTTTTAAAGCCGTTTAAAGACAACTACAAAAATTGGATTTAAATAATTTCATGAAGCAATTCTTTAACGTTCTATTGTTAAGCCTCTCTATATTTGCCAATGCAGCCTATGCGACAGTATTTCAGGTCGATGATATTCGTATTGAAGGTTTACAGCGGGTCTCTGCAGGTACTGTGTTTGCCGCTCTGCCAATCAGTGTTGGCGATCTTGTGGATGAGCCGGCGATCCGTTCAGCAACACGCTCGCTTTTCCGCACAGGTTACTTTTCCAACGTTGTTATGGCCCGAGAGAATGGGGTGCTTGTAATAGCTCTAGCTGAACGTCCAGCGGTCACTGAGATAAACCTTGAGGGTAACAAAGCGATCGAGACTGAGCAGTTGCTCGATGCGCTGCGTGACAACGGATTGGCTGAAGGGCAAATATTCCGTCAGGTGATTCTCGAGGGTATGACACAAGAATTACAGCGCCAGTATGTTTCCCAGGGTCGCTATGGTGCCTTGGTCGAGACCGAAGTTAAGCAGCTGCCGCGCAATCGCGTTGCAGTCAATATTAATATTGAAGAGGGCGATGTCGCCAAGATCCGCCATATTAATATAGTCGGCAACAACGAATTTACCGAAGAAGAACTGCTCGAGTCTTTTGAACAGCAAACTACTGGTTGGTTGTCCTGGATTACCAGCGATGACAAATACGCTCGCGAGAAGCTATCGGCTGATATAGAAACCCTTGAATCCTGGTATTTGGATCGCGGGTATCTGCAGTTCAATATAGCGTCGACTCAGGTGTCTATCAGCCCTGAAAAAGAGTCTGTTTACATCACCATCAATGTTGATGAAGGCGACGTCTACACGATTGGCGAAGTCGAGCTTGCCGGTGAGCTAATGATTCCGGAACTGCAGGTTCGGGCGATGATTATTCTCAAAGAGGGCATGACCTTCTCGCAAACTCTAATGACCACTTCCAGCGAGTATATTACTCGTCGGCTGGGCAACGAAGGCTATACCTTTGCCGAAGTTGAAGGCTTTCCCGAGGTCAATGAAGAGGATAACACTGCCAAGATAACCTATCTGGTTAAGCCAGGTATGCGCGCTTATGTAAGGCGTGTCGAGTTCCGTGGCAATACCAAGAGCGCCGACTCAGTGCTGCGTCGCGAGATGCGTCAGATGGAAGCCGGTTCAGCGAATAACGCTTTGATAGAAATGTCCAAGGTTCGACTTGAACGTCTCGGGTTTTTTAAAGAAGTGAATGTTGAGAACGTTCCGGTTGCCGGCACCAACGATCAGATCGATGTGGTCTACAGTGTAGAAGAGCAGCCTTCAGGCTCTATAGGTGCGAGTGTTGGTTACGCCCAGGGCACGGGTCTGATCCTCGGCGCAAACCTCAGTGAAAATAACTTTCTCGGTACCGGTAAGCAGGTGGGTATAGGTTTAAACCGCAGTACCTATCAAACCTCGATTAACTTCAGTTATACCGAGCCTTACTTTACGGTTGACGGTGTCAGTGCTGGCTATAGCCTATTTGCTCGGGAAACCGACTACGACGAGATCAACGTCGCCAGTTTCTCTACTAATACCTTCGGGGCAGCGGTCAATTGGAGCTATCCTGTCAGCGAAGTGCAGCGCATAGGCTTTGGCTTAGGTTATGAAAACCTCGATCTGCAAACCGGTATTTTTGCGTCAAAAGAAATTGCTGATTTTGTTCGCGACAATGGTTCAGAATTCGACATTATCAACGCCAATATCAACTGGGTTGAGTCGACACTCAACCGCGGTATGTTTGCCACTAGAGGCTCCCAGCAGCGCTTTGGATTCGATATAGCACTGCCTGGATCAGGCCTTGAATACTACAAAATGACTTATTCAGCTCAGCATCTTCGTGGTCTGTATCGCGGTTTAAGTCTTAAGCTGAGAGCTGATTTAGGTTATGGTGAGTCCTATGGTGGCACCACCCAGATGCCGTTCTTTAAGAACTTCTATGGCGGCGGTTTTGGTTCTGTTCGAGGCTTTGAACGCAATACTCTAGGCCCCCAGGATACTCCCTGTAACCTAAATACAGATAATCCTTGTACCACGGGCTTTGTCGACGACCCAGATCCAATCGGTGGTAATGTTCAGGTTGAATTCGGTGCGGAAATTATTTTCCCGCTGCCGTTCCTCAAGGATCAGCGCTCTGTGCAATCCACATTATTTTTCGATGCGGGTAATATCTTCAACACCAAATGTGGCGAGTTGCAGACCAACTGCTTTAAGCCAGATGTTGGAGAGCTACGGTACTCTGTGGGTATAGGAGCAACCTGGTTAAGTGGTTTTGGTCCGATAACCTTTAGTCTGGCTAAGCCGTTAAATTCAAATGACCTCGATGAGACTGAAGTGTTTCAGTTTTCATTGGGTAACCAATTTTAATAATAGTAGGGAGAGGCGTTTTGTATAATTTGAAAGCAGTAGTATTGGCATTAGTAGTAGGTTTTTCGGGTACAGTTTCTATGGCAGCGGTTGCTGCAGATAAGATTGCTGTTGTCGATATTGCACGGGCTATATTTAGCTCAAATACGGCTCAAGCGCGTCTTAAGGAAGCTGAGACCGGTGCTGATTTTGTCGCCCTCAGAGCAAAGTATGAGAGCTCAACTGCTGATCTTCAGGCACTGGCTAAAGAAGCTGAAAGTAAGCGCATGACCTGGTCTCAGGAACAGGCTCTGGGACACCAAAAGAAAATGGAATATGCCAAAGCTGACGCTGAATTAGCGGGTCGCAAGATCCAGTCTGAACAGCAGCAATTGCAGCAGCAGATCATGCAGGAAATTGGCCCTTTGGCTCAGCAAGCCCTGCAGGAAGTTGTTCAAGAAGAGGGTGTCACAATACTGCTTAAAATTGATTCAGTACTCTTGGCTGGCCCTGAAAGCAACTTGACCGCTAAGGTTGCTGATCGTCTGAACAAAAAGTCGCAATAATTATTAATGACTGTAGATTATTCGCTAGCTGATATAGCCGCGTTTCTCGGAGCCGAGTTACGCGGTGATGGTGATCTGCGGATTACTGGTTTGAGCACATTGAAAAATGCTGGACCAGGCCAGCTGGCATTTCTCGCCAATGAGAAATACCACAGTCAGCTTGGCTGCAGCAATGCCGCCGCAGTTATTGTGGCTGCCAAGCATCTTGCTATTGAACCGAGCCCTGAGGCTGCGCATTTTAATGGCGCAGTTCTTATTGTCGACAACCCCTATCTGGGTTACGCGCGGATTTCTCAATGGTTTGATCCTGCCCCACAGGCTGTCCCCGGTGTTCATCCCTCCGCTGTCATTGCTGATTCGGCGATGGTTGCTGATGACGCGATGGTTGCCGCCAATGTAGTGATTGAAGCTGATGTGGTTATTGGTGCAGGTTGCTATTTGGGTGCAGGCACTTATATCGGTGCCCGTTCACAGCTTGGTGACAACACTCGTATCTCGGCCAATGTCTCGATTTATCACGATGTTGTTATCGGTCGCAATGCCGTGGTTCACAGTGGCACAGTGATCGGTGCAGATGGCTTTGGTTTTGCCCCAGATGGGGCCGGGCAGTGGCAGAAGATTTATCAGATTGGCGGTGTTGTGATTGGTGACAATGTCGAAATTGGCGCCGGTTCAACGATTGATCGTGGTGCGCTGGACGATACACGCGTCGGCAATGATGTGATTATCGATAACCAGGTGCTAATTGCTCACAATGTGGTAATTGGTGAGAATACAGCCATTGCTGGTCAGTCGGCGATTGCCGGCAGTGCAAGCCTAGGTAAAAATTGCACGCTGGCGGGCGGCGCCGGTATCGTTGGTCACATAGATATCTGTGATAACGTAACCATACTTGCGCGCGGGTTGGCGTCTAAGTCGATCACTGAACCTGGGGTCTACGGGTCAGGTATGCCATTGATGAAGGCGCGAGACTGGCGCAAAAATGCAGTGCGTATGACTCAGGTTGATTCCATGGCGCGCCGTATAAAAGACTTAGAGCGCGACAAATAATATTACCAACGCTCGCTATTTAGGCGCGTTTTAAGTGCCACATATAGCAGGACCTAATAAAATTTTATGGATGGAATAATGGCTGAAGGCACACCTACTACTCCCGCTGTTGCTGGCGGCGCGTTGAATATCACCGAGATTATGAGTATCTTGCCCCATCGCTACCCCTTGCTTTTGGTTGATAGGGTGCTTGAGTTGGTCGAAGGTGAGCGTATTCTTGCCTACAAAAATATCACTAGCAATGAAGATGTCTTTAATGGCCATTTCCCTGGTGCGCCGATTTTCCCTGGGGTTATGATTGTTGAGGCCTTAGCTCAGGCTTCTGGAATTTTGGGTTTTAGAACAACCAATACTACAGCCGATGACGGTAAACTCTATTTGTTTGCAGGTGTCGATAAAGCGCGCTTTAAAAGGCCTGTCACACCAGGAGATCAGCTAATGTTGGAGTCGCGAGTGGTTGCTGTAAAGCGCAATATCTGGCGCTTCCAAACCCGTGCCACAGTCAATGATAAGCTTGTTTGCGAAGCCACCTTACTCTGTGCCTATCAGGATCGAGATAAAGTTAAGTGATTCATCCCAGCGCCGTTATAGATCCCTCTGCCAAAATAGCCGACAAGGTTACTATAGGCCCGTGGACGATGATCGGCGCTGACGTTGAGATTGGTGAGGGCTGCGATATCAGTTCTCATGTGGTGATCAAAGGGCCGACCAAAATCGGCGCCGGCAATAGGATTTATCAGTTTTCCACTATTGGTGACGATACTCCTGACGTTAAATACAAAGGCGAGCCCACTAGGTTAATTATTGGCGATAATAATGTGATTCGCGAAGGTGTCACCATTCACCGGGGCACAGTCCAGGACAATAGCGAGACCATTATTGGCAACAATAACTTGCTTATGGCTTACGCTCATGTGGGTCATGACTGCGTGATTGGCGATAACGTTATTATGGTCAACAATGCCAGTGTCTCTGGTCATGTCTATGTGGGTGATTGGGCGATTCTCAGCGGTTATGCGCTGGTGCATCAGTACGTTCATATAGGGCCCCATTGCTTTATTGGCCCTGCGGCTTTTGTCTACCATGATGTGCCAGCTTTTATTACCGCCTTTGGCAGCCCCGCAGAACCCCGGACGATCAATCGTGAAGGCTTAAAACGCCGTGGCTACAGCACTGAGCAAATCGCTCTGGCTAATCAGGCTTACAAGTTGCTATACCGTCGTGGTCTTAAGCTCAACGAAGCCATTGAGGCGATTGCCAAGCTAGGTGACGACCCTGCCATAGTGCAGTTTTTAGATTCCATTGATAAATCTACTCGCGGTATTATTCGCTAAGCCATGACTGGCCTATTTGACAAACTAAGCTCTCCTATGAATTCACCCACCTTTGCCATAGTCGCTGGAGAATCCTCCGGCGATACTCTGGGTGCGGATTTAATTCGCGCGCTCAAACGCCTTTTTCCGGATGCCCGCTTCGAAGGTATAGGTGGTCCAAAAATGATTGCCGAGGGCTTTGTCTCCTTTCATCAGATGGATCGTTTGTCGGTAATGGGATTTGTTGAGCCGCTAAAGCGCTTACCGGAACTGCTGTCGATACGCAGAGATGTGATCAATCGCTACATGCTTTCAAAGCCCGCAGCCTTTATTGGCATTGATTCTCCCGACTTTAACCTGGGTATTGAAAAGGCCTTGCATCAGAACGGCATTAAAACCGTTCACTATGTCAGTCCCTCGGTGTGGGCATGGCGTCAGGGTCGCATTAAAGGCATTAAACGCTGCGTTGACTTAATGTTGACGCTGTTGCCATTTGAAGAGGCCTTTTATCAACAGCACGCTGTACCCGTTGCCTTTGTCGGCCATCCCCTTGCGGGGCAGATTCCACGGAACCCGGATAGCACAGGAGCTCGCAAACAGCTGGGGCTGGCAACAGATCGGCCGCTGCTTTGCATAATGCCCGGCAGCCGTGGCGGTGAGGTGGCGCTGATGGGCGAACTGTTCCTGATCGTGGCTCAACGTCTGCTTGAGTCCAATTCGCAGTTACAGTTTTTGATTCCAGCAGCCAACGGCGATCGACACAGACAATTAACCGAGATTCTTGCAGAGTATCCGCAACTGCCTGTCACGCTAATCGAACAGCAGTCGCTACTGGCAATGGAGGCAGCTGACGCAGTATTGCTCGCCTCAGGCACCACAGCCTTGGAAGCTATGTTGCTAAAGAAGCCAATGGTGGTGAGTTACAAACTGGGCAAGTGGACCTACAAACTGGTGCGACCCTTTATTAAGACGCCTTTCGCCTCTATCCCTAATTTACTGGCGTCTGAGATGGTGGTGCCGGAGCTGATTCAAGATGATGCCACGGTGGAGAGTCTCAGCGCAGCCGTGAGCAATGCCTTGGATACCAATGCGCGACACTCAGTGGAACAGCGCTTTGAAGAACTTTATGAACAGATTAACCTGCCATCCGGCGATACAGCCGCTGCTGCAATTAAAAAGCTGATCTGCTTGTGAAGCCCTCTAACGTTAAGCCCTCTAACTATAAACTATGGAAACCCCCAGCCAATATTAAATTTCTCGCCGGTGTCGACGAAGTAGGGCGCGGCCCTCTGGCCGGTGATGTGGTTACTGCTGCAGTTATTCTGCCGGTTAATCACGGGATTGAAGGGCTGGCGGACTCGAAAGTACTGTCCAGCCGCCAGCGAGAAAACCTCTATGCCGATATCACCAGTCGCGCACTCTGCTGGTCTGTAGCGCGCTGCTCTGTCGCTGAAATTGATCGTTTTAATATTTTGCAGGCTACCTTGATGGCCATGCGTCGCGCTGTCATGGGTCTAAGCCAGCAGCCAGATTATGTGGCTGTGGATGGCAATCGTCTGCCGCAGTGGGAGTATCGCGGAGAAGCAGTGGTTAAGGGCGATGGCCGGGTGGAATGTATCAGCGCTGCGTCGATTATTGCCAAGGTGGTGCGAGATGCTGAAATGAAAGCGCTGGATGTCACCTATCCCGGTTATGGCTTTGCCGCTAACAAAGGCTATGGCACACCACAGCACCTGGAGGCCCTTGCTCGCATCGGAGCAACCCCAATTCACCGCAGGACTTTTGCGCCAGTAAGAGAGCAATTAGAACTCGTACAATCTGGTCTTTTTGATTAGGTAGGCTCGCGGTTAGTGGATATACTATTGGCCACCAAAGCGAGGCTAGTACCAAGAGCTCTGTAAGCTTATTGCCAGTCCCCGCATTCGAATAAAAATAATTAATCTAGGGTTTAAGGGGATTGTCTTGAGATACGCACAGATAACCGGCTGGGGAAAATATGCTCCACCGCTGCTGATGACAAACGATGATATGGCCAAGATTGTAGAGACCAGTGACGAGTGGATTTTCTCCCGTTCGGGTATTCGTCAGCGGCACTATAGTCATGTTTCTACTGGTGAGATGGCTTGGCTTGCTGCCGAGCGCGCGCTAGCTGCTGCAGGTATTGATGCGGATGATATAGACCTGATTATATTAGGCTCCACGACTCCGGAAGAGGCCTGTCCCAACACGGCAAGTTTGATTAAAAATAAACTTGGCGCTACAAAGGCCGCGGCTTTTGACCTCAACTCAGCCTGCACTAGCTGGTTTTATGGGCTCAATAGCGCCACGGATATGATTAAAGCAGGTTCAATCAATAAAGCCTTGGTTATTGGCTCTGAACGTATTTCCCTGGCGATGGATTGGCAAAAGCGCGAATCCTGCTTTCTCTTTGGTGATGGTGCCGGTGCTGTGGTTATCGAAGCTTCTGACCAAGAGAGTGGCTTGCTTGCGGGAAAGATGAGCTGTGTGCCCGATAGCCGTGAATGCTTGCGACTGCCAAACTGGGGGCTATCTCCGGCCCATTGGACTGGTGATCTGCATGTTTCGCTGGATTTTGATGGCCAGGAAATTTTTAAGAGTGCTGTCAAAGGCATGTCTGATGCGATCAATGATGTGCTCGAAAAACAGGGTTTGACGGCAGACGATATCGACCTGTTCGTTCCCCATCAAGCGAATGTTCGAATCATTCAAACCCTTGCCAAACGCCTCAACTTCCCCATGGAAAAAGTTGTTGTTGCCATTCATGAATATGGCAATACATCGGCCGCGTCGATTCCGCTTGCGCTCTGCGATGCATTGGAAGAGGGTCGAGTTAAGCCGGGTATGGTCATTCTCACCGCAACCTTTGGTGCGGGTCTGACCTGTGGCGCTGGCATTATTAAATGGGGCGAGCGAGTAGAGCCTCTGGCACTCTCGGATAAATCGGTTCCTGATTTTGATGGCACGGTGTTTGATCTAATGAAAGATAGCTTCACCCACTACGGTGTTGATGCCAGTCATCTGTTAACCAAAGGCAAAGGGTAAATCCAATAACTACTGCATCATTTGTTCATCTGCGGCTGCATTCTGAATACTCATTAGTCGATGGGTTGGTTAGAATAAAGCCTCTGGCCAAGGCCGTGGCCGAGCTGGGCATGCCCGCTGTGGCGCTCACCGACTTCAATAATTTCTTTGCAGCGGTAAAGTTTTACAAAGCCACTCAGGGATCCGGCGTCAAACCTATTCTCGGTACCGACCTGCTGGTGCTCGATGAAAGTGGCGAAGGCAGCCCCACCCAGTTAGTGCTGCTGGTCAAAGACCAGGTCGGCTATGCCAACCTCACCAAACTAATTTCCAAGGCCTATCAAGAGGGCCAGCGCCAAGGCGTACCCCATATTAAAAAGTCCTGGCTGAGTGAATTCAGTGATGGCCTGATCGCCCTGTCCGGTGGTCGCAGTGGCGAGATTGGTGTGGCCCTGGTGTCCAGTCGTGCCGACGATGCTGCCACGGCTCTTGAGGAGTTTATGGCGCTATTTGGAGACCGTTTCTATCTTGAGCTGCAGCGCACTGGCCGCGCTGAAGAAGAGGATTATTTACACGCTGCGGTAGAGCTAGCCGCACGCTACAACTGCCCAGTAGTAGCTACCAATGATGTGCGCTTTATATCAAAGAGCGAGTTTGAGGCCCACGAAGCCCGGGTCTGTATTCATGAGGGCCGCGCTCTAGATGATCCTCGCCGAGAGCGACGCTTCTCGGAGCAGCAGTATCTGCGCAGTGCAGAGGAAATGGCTGAGCTATTTTCCGATATACCCGAAGCTCTGGAAAACAGTGTTGAGATCGCTCGGCGGTGCTCGATTGAGTTGCGTTTGGGAGAGTACTTTCTGCCGGATTATCCGATCCCAGATGGCATGACAATCAATGAGTTCTTTACTCTTGAATCGAAAAAAGGCCTGCAGGCTCGCCTCGAGGTACTCTACGATACCAGTGCCGCTGATTTTCCCGAGATCCAAAAACGCTACACCGAGCGCCTGGAATTCGAGCTTAAAATTATTATCCAAATGGAATTCCCCGGTTACTTTCTGATTGTGATGGACTTTATCCGCTGGGCAAAAAACAATCTTATTCCTGTGGGTCCTGGACGGGGTTCTGGTGCCGGCTCTTTAGTCGCCTACTCATTGCTGATTACCGATCTAGATCCTTTGGAATACGATCTACTCTTTGAGCGCTTTCTCAATCCAGAGCGAGTGTCGATGCCGGATTTCGATATCGACTTTTGTATGGAAGGGCGCGACCGGGTTATCGCCTATGTTGCTGAGCAGTATGGCCGCGATGCCGTGTCGCAGATCGTCACCTTCGGCACCATGGCGGCTAAGGCTGTGGTGCGCGATGTGGCGCGAGTGCAGGGCAAGTCCTATGGCCTCGCCGATAAACTCTCCAAGTTAATTCCCTTCGAAGTGGGCATGACTCTGGAGAAGGCAGTCGAGCAGGAAGAGACACTAAAGCAGTTCTTGGATGACGATGAAGAAGCCGCCGAAATCTGGGGCATGGCGGTGCAGCTCGAAGGTGTTGCCCGCAACTGTGGTAAACACGCTGGTGGTGTAGTGATTGCACCCACCAAGATCACCGATTTCTCGCCGATCTATTGCGATGAGACCGGCGGCGGTGTGGTTACCCAGTTTGATAAAAATGATGTGGAAGATGCCGGTCTGGTTAAGTTCGATTTCTTGGGCCTGCGCACACTGACGATTATTGACTGGGCGGTGCGCATGATTAATGCGGACCGCAGCATTGTTGGTGAAGCGCCTCTCGAAATCGACAAGATCCCCCTCGATGATCAGCCTACCTATGGCTTGATGCAGCGGGCTGAAACCACCGCTGTGTTCCAGCTTGAGTCCCGGGGTATGAAAGAGCTGATTAAGAAGCTCGGGCCCGATCGCTTTGAAGATATTATTGCACTGGTGGCCCTGTTCCGTCCTGGTCCGCTGCAGTCCGGTATGGTCGACGATTTTATTAATCGTAAAAAAGGCCGTGCCGAGGTTAGTTACCCCCATTCCCAGTATCAGCACGAGTGCCTGAAGCCAGCCTTAGAACCCACCTACGGCATTATTCTCTATCAGGAACAGGTGATGCAGATCGCTCAGGAGATGGGCGGCTTTACACTGGGTGGCGCTGATTTACTCCGTCGCGCCATGGGTAAAAAGAACGCTGATGAAATGGCCAAACAGCGCATGTTGTTTGTTGACGGAGCCATAGGCAAGGGCTTTACCAAAGAGTTGGCCTCAAATATTTTCGATCTGATGGAGAAGTTTGCCGGCTACGGTTTTAACAAGTCTCACTCCGCCGCCTATGCTTTGGTGGCCTATCAGACCGCCTGGTTAAAACAGCACTATCCCGCCCAGTTTATGGCGGCGACCATCTCTTCGGATATGGACAAAACCGATAAGGTAGTGACCTTTATCGATGAATGTCGGGCCATGAAGCTTGAGTTGTTGCCGCCAGATGTGAATGGTGGGCAGTTCCACTTTAGTGTCGATAAGCAAAACAGTGTGATCTACGGCTTGGGTGCCATTAAAGGTCTAGGTGAAGGTCCGGTGAGCAATATTCTCGCTGCGCGCAACGAAGGAGGGCCGTTTAAGGATCTCTTCGATTTTTGTGCGCGGGTGGATGGCCGCAAGGTGAATAAACGCGCCATCGAAGCGCTTATCCGCAGTGGTGCCTTTGATCAAATTGGTCCCGATGGCGAGATTGGTTACCGCCGTGCAGTGATGCTGGCGGCCATGGATCACGCGGTTAAGCTCGCCGAGCAGCACGCCCGCAACACCAGCAGTGGTATGGGCGATCTGTTTGGCAGTTCCATTGTTGAGAGCGCCTCAGATATTAACTACACAAGCTATGGCGCAGCGCGCAGTCTATCTGGAAGAGAGCGATTAAACGGTGAGCGCGACACCCTTGGCCTCTATCTCACTGGACACCCCATCGATGAATACGAAGAGGAACTGCAGATGATGCATCCCAATCGTATCTCCAAATTGCGTCCGGCCAAGGTTCTTGCCACGGTCTCCGGAATGGTTATCGCTATGCGGGTGATGAAGAACAAGCGCGGTGAGAACTTTGCCTTTATTACTCTCGATGACAAGAGCGGCCGTCTTGAACTGTCGATATTCGCTGAAAAATACAATGTCTATCGCGAGATTCTGGTTAAAGACGCCTTGCTGGTAGTGCAGGGCGTAGTCTCTGAGGACAGCTTTACCGGTGGTCTTAAAATGCTCGCCGAATCGGTTCAGTCAATTTATGAAGCACGATGCAGCAAAGTGAAGCGTCTTGCACTGACTATTGATAGCACTGCAAATGGTGGCAACTCATATGATGGAAAGTGGGTCGAGAGTTTGCAGAGTTCGGTCAATGCCTACAAGGATGGCAACTGCCCTTTAGAAGTCGACTATATTGGGCCCGGCGCCAGCGGTCGTTTAAAACTTGGCAGTCAGTGGCGGGTGCAGCCACGGGACGAGTTGATTGGACAGTTGCGAGAAAAATTTGGAAAAAACAACGTCACTTTGCACTATGATTAAGAAGTTCGCTCCGGGAACTAGGGCGTATGCGGCTAGGAAGCACTGAAAGGTGCCAGATATTTTCTTGGCACAGTGCCTAAGCTTAATCGGCTCTAGCGTAGACGTTTATTAGTGTTAGAATGCGCGCAGACCCCGTTTTATACCAAGACACGAGATTTCTCTACCCATGAATTTAAACTATCTCTCTTTCGAACAGCCTATAGCCGAACTCGAAGCAAAGATCGAAGAACTACAGCTTGTTGGCAATGACAATGATCTAAATATTGCCGACGAAGTAACCAAGCTGCGTGATAAATCCCGCAAGCTCACTGAAAGTATCTACACCAAGTTAACCCCCTGGCAAGTTGTCCAGGTGGCCCGTCATCCCCATCGCCCCTACGCTCTCGACTACATCAAACGAATCTTTACCGACTTCGAAGAGATGCATGGCGACCGTCACTTTGGCGACGACAATGCGATTGTTGGTGGTGTAGCCCGTTTAAACGGCGTGCCGGTGATGGTTATCGGCGAAGAGAAGGGCCGCGGCGTCAACGAAAAGGTAATGCGTAACTTTGGCATGCCGAAACCTGAAGGCTATCGCAAAGCGCTGCGCCTAATGGAAACCGCAGAGCGTTTTAAAATGCCTGTGCTGACTCTAATTGATACTCCCGGTGCCTACCCAGGCATCGACTCTGAAGAGCGCAATATCTCTGAAGCCATAGCCCGCAACCTAGCGACCATGTCTCGACTGAAAACACCGATTATCTGCACAGTGATAGGTGAGGGTAGTTCTGGTGGTGCTCTGGCAATTGGCGTTGGTGATAAAATCAATATGCTGCAATACAGCACCTATTTTGTTATCTCTCCAGAAGGCTGTGCCAATATTATTTGGAAAACCAGCGAGAAGGCACCACTGGCCGCTGAAGCCATGGGCGTGACATCAGACAATCTGGAAAAGCTCGGTATAGTCGACGAGACTATCCCCGAGCCAATGGGTGGAGCGCATCGCGATATAGATACCATGTGTGAGACCCTTAAAAATAGTCTCAGTCGCCAACTCGAGGAGCTCTCGGCAGTGCCTATGGATGAGTTGTTGGAGACGCGGTTTGAACGATTGATGTCTTATGGCCGTCCTGACTAGGCCCTCTGCATAGGCCCTCTTCATAGCCCGTCTAGATAGCCCATCTAGAGAGCCCATCTAGAGAGCCTGCCCTATAAATTTTTGAGCTAATAAAAAGCCGCCGACTCTAAAGAGCGGCGGCTTTTTTGTGGCTATTACCAATTCAATTGTCAGACAGTGTAGAAATCGCCGCCAGGGCATCAGGGTCCTGCGCCTTAATTTTATTGGCTATGTGATGCTGGAAAAAGTAGTGAAAATCATCGCAGTCCTCGGACTCAAAGAGGCAGTCATCACCTGGTAGGACCGGAGTGCTGATCATTTTGCTGTCATCGATTAACATAGCGCTGACACTGCCATCCTGACGCAGTCTCCAGCTGACTACTTCTTTAAGAGTGATGGTTTTGAATTTGTCTGCTGACAATACCGCATGGGTGCCAATGGTGTCGGGGATTTCCTGAATGATCTCGCGATCGGATTCGCATTGATACTCATAGTAATCAGCTGCCGTCTCCAGTTCGACAATCTTATGCAGTGGTGCGCTGTAAAAAAGCTCGTCGACACCGGCATCGTAATAGCCTTGCCACTGGCCATTTAAGGGGTCATTGATTTCGTCGCCGGGCACTAGTTCATGGAGCCAGGGCACCAGCCCTACGACTTCACCGCTGGCACGTAGTCCCCAGGCAAGAACTTTAACCGAGAACAGCTTGTCCTGATGCTCTGAGTTGGAGTAGAGCATTTCCAGTCCGTCGAGCTCCGGAGTGATACGAATAAGCTTGTTATTGAGGTTATCTGAGAGCGGCTTGCGCGTGAAGATATCGATAACGTTATCAGGCTGGGGTTTTGAATCAGACTTTTTCTCAGATCCTGGTTTAGTCTTTGAGCCAGATTTTGAACTGGCTTTAGACGCAGATTTGAAATCAATGATTTTGCTCATCGGTCCATCTCCTTGATCGGTTGGCAGGAAGCGCGTCTTACCTGTTAAAGGTGCTTCAATTAAAGGTGCCTCAATTAAAGGTACTCCAGAACTATGCAAAGTACAATAAATTGAATTGATAATAGCCGGTGCTGCGAATTGGAAATGCCTATATAATTTCAGTTTGGCACAGTATCTAGAGCTTGGGGTAATAATTGTTAACAGAGAATCTGCGCTTGGCACCCGTCAGGGAGTTGTTTGATCTGCTGTTTGGCGATCGACTCAATACCCGTTTGCTGGGGGGCGCCGACGAACCGATTTATATTCCCGCTGGATTGACCACAGGCGAAGCTGGACTCGGTCCTGTGGAAACCTACCACCGGCTCTATTTTCGCCATGATTATCTCTCTAGCGCGCTCCATGAGTCGGCCCATTGGTGCATTGCCGGGGCCCAGCGTCGAGAGCAGGTGGACTTTGGTTACTGGTATAGTCCCGATGGTCGCTCGTCCCAGCAACAGCAGTTATTCGAGCAGGCTGAGGTTAGGCCTCAGGCTCTGGAATGGATGTTCTCGGTGGCCTGTGGTCAGCGTTTTCGCGTTAGCGCCGACAACCTGGCCTCGGATCAGGGCGCCAGTGGCGACTTTGTTGCGGCGGTTGTCGAGCAGGCACAAAGTTGGTGTGCTGGCGGCAGTTTGCCCCCGAGAGGGCGGTTGTTTATTCAAGCCTTGGCCGATCGATTTGACTGTGCCGCGCCACTGTCTCAGGAACACTATCAGTTAGACGCACTTACTTGAAGGCACTTGATTAAGAGCTCTTGATTAAAGGCAGCTATTCAAGAGCAGCTATTCAAGAGTCGCTATATTAAAAGGTACTTGGCTAGCGGCGAATATCGCCAGTTTTTTTACACTTACGCAGGAGCGCAACGAGTCTATTATGCAAGCTTATCTTATCGATTCATCAATCTACATTTTTCGCAGCTATTTCACTTTGCCTGACAATTGGCAGGCTCTGGACTCGGGACATCCGACCCACGCAGTCTATGGTTTCACAGCCTTTATGCTGGATATGCTGCGCAATAAGAACCCAGAGCATCTCTTCTGTGCCTTCGATGAAAGTTTGCGCAGTGGCTTTCGCCACCAGCTTTGCCCTGACTATAAGGCTAATCGTGAACTCCCAGATGAGGCGCTGGCCTTTCAGTTGAATGCCTGTCGCCAGCTCTGTCGTGTCTTAGGGGTTGCTGAGATGGCATCTGAAACTTACGAAGCGGACGACCTGATTGGTGCGGTGGCCAAGAACACTAGGTTGGCCAATGTTCAGCCTGTAGTGGTGACACGGGATAAGGATTTGATGCAACTGATTGAGGCAGAGGATCTGTTTTGGGACTTTGGTAAGGCACCGCCAAAAACCCAACGTCAGGTAGAAAAAGATCTCGAGATTGGCTGTCAGCAGATGGCTGATTTTTTAGCCTTGACCGGAGACAGCAGTGATAATATAGCCGGTGTGCCGGGAGTGGGTGCCAAGACCGCAAAGCAGCTACTGCTGCATTTTCCTGATATAGACGCCATTTTGGATCATCTAGATCAGTTACAGGATTTACCGATTCGCGGCGCAAGTAAGCTTGCCGATAAGATCGATATGCACCGAGAACAATTACTGCTGGCGCGACAACTGACCACCATTTTTACCGATATCAAAGAGGCACCCAGCCTTGAACAAATCGCTTGGCAGGGGATTAATCTCAACGCCTTTGATCTGTTTTGCGAGGAGATGGGCTTCGCAGACAAGTTTCATGACCGCGCCAAACAGTTGCGTGCGCGCCAGCTGGCAGCAAGCTGGTAGAGTAATTTAATATTGGGTTTAAGTGACCTGTCTAGGAGCCACATTGAAAATAGTAGCAGACCAAAATATGCTGATGGTAGATCAGCTCTTCGGAGAATTTGGCACCATCACCTATGTGCCGGGCCGCTCGCTTTGTGCGGCCGATATTGTCGACGCTGATATTCTCTTGGTGCGCTCTGTGACTCAGGTTAATAGGGCATTGCTAGAGGGCTCATCGGTCTCATTTGTTGGCTCTGCAACTATTGGCACAGACCATATAGATCAGGATTATTTAGCTCAGCGGGGCATAGCATTCGCCTACGCACCGGGCTGCAATGCCGATGCCGTAGTACAGTATGATCTATCTGTGCTGAGTCGCCTGCGGGCCACTTGGCAGCAGAGCACTGTTGGCATAGTGGGTTGTGGCAATGTTGGTGGGCGTCTCTATAGAGCGCTGACTAATCTGGGCGTCAGTTGCACTGTCTACGATCCATTCTTGGATGCTGACTCAGGATTCAATCTAACTGATTTCGATACTGTGTTGGATAGCGATATTATCTGTGTACATACCCCTTTAACCCTCTCAGGGCCCCATCCAACCAGGCATCTGTTTAACGCTGAGGTGCTGGCTCGTATAAATCCCGCAAGCTTATTAATCAATGCTGGCCGCGGTGCGGTTATAGATAACGCTGCGCTGCTGGAATTGCTAGAGGGTGAATCGCCTCTAACAGTGGCGTTGGATGTCTGGGAGGGCGAGCCGACAATTAGTCTGCCGCTAATGGAAAAAGTATCACTGGCTACACCGCATATTGCAGGATACAGCGTTGAGGGCAAAGCCAGAGGCACAGAGATGCTTGCTGAGGCTTTTAAGCGGTTGACTCGCGTTAAGGCTGCGACGCTTGTGCAACAGCCTAAAACAGTTGCTACGTTAGCAGCAGAGACGCTTAGTGAGTTGATATTGGCGAGCTATGATGTGGCTGAAGATGACCTGAGAATGCGCGAGGCCTTGCAGGCCAGTTCTGATAGTGCGCTAACCTTTGATCTATTGCGCAAGCAGTATCCCGAGCGCCATGAGTTCAGCTGTTATGAAGTCAGCAGCACCACTGAAAATACCCAGCCTGAACTGATAGATCAGGCACTCAAGCTGGGGTTTCGCTAATTAGTAGAGCCGGTTAGTTGCTGCGTGCTAGCCGTGGCACGAACTCTTTCAAGAAATGTTGCCAGACGCCCAATCGCTTCAATCAGTTGATCTTTGTCGGGTAAAAAGACAATCCGAAAATGCTGGGTGCCAATCATATTAAACGCGCTGCCCTGAACCAGAAGTACGCGCTCCTGTTTAAGCAACTCAAGCACTAGATCTTCATCGTCCGCAATCGGATACATAACCGGGTCGAGCTTGGGGAATAGGTACATAGCCGACTTGGGTTTGACACAGCTAACGCCGGGTATCTGAGTAATCAGCTTATGGGCCAAATCACGCTGGGCCAGCAGTCGTCCATTGGGCAATATCAGATCGTTAATACTTTGATAGCCACCCAGAGCGGTCTGCACTGCGAGCATCGCCGGTACATTGGCGCATAGACGCATAGAGGCGAGCATTTCAAGCCCTTCGATGTAGCTGCGGGCATTCTGTTTGGCGCCGGATGTAATCACCCAACCGGAGCGAAAGCCCGCTAGGCGATAGGTTTTTGACAAGCCATTAAAGGTCAGGCAGAGAACCTTTTTAACCAGAGTCGCAAGAGGAATATGCACTGCATCGTCATAGAGGATGCGGTCGTATATCTCGTCGGCAAATACAACCAGATTGTATTTCTCAGCCAGGGTGACTATTTGTTTGAGGTTGTCTTCGCTGTAGACCGCACCGGTTGGGTTGTTGGGGTTAATCACCACTATACCGCGGGTGTTGGCGGTTATCTTACTCTCTATATCGGCAACGTTGGGCTGCCAGTTGTCATCTTCGTTGCACTGATAATGGATTGGTGTGCCACCGGCCATGGAGACAGCAGCAGTCCATAATGGATAGTCCGGGGAGGGTATCAACACCTCGTCGCCGTTGTTTAGCAGCGCCTGCATCGACATCACAATCAGTTCGCTGACGCCATTGCCCATAATCACGTCATCGACAACAACATTCTCTATACCCTGAGTCTGGGCCCGCTGCATTACCGCTTTGCGTGCCGAGAAGAGGCCCTTCGAATGGCAGTAGCCCTGAGCTTCACGGAGATTGTGAATCACGTCGTGCATGATTTCATCTGGAGCATCAAAGCCAAAGGCACCTGGGTTACCGATGTTTAGCTTAATTATGCGTTGGCCTTCGTCTTCAAGCAGGTTAGCATGATCGAGAACGGGGCCGCGGATGTCGTAACAGACATTAGCCAGCTTGAGAGATTTTTTTAATTCAGGCATGGGACGCTTCATTTATAGTCGGTTATAGTCAGTTAATAAGTCGTTGTAATTTTAAGCGCGACACCTAGATCGCGCGGCTCATTGTAGCTAAATAATATCTTCGTGGGGGAGGGTTTAATGAAAATAATAGCCTGGTCGGGGCAGGGTGCCTTTTTAATCTCAATACTGAGTGTTCTGGGTTATCGTGCCGATCTATTGCCCTTTAGGCTGGCTTTCCTTTTATTTATTCTCGCACTGCTAGTCTGTGTCCTTGTGGTGCTAGCGGGACTATTATCGTTAATTGCCAATCTTTCTCGCAAAAGACCATTGCGCCTTGATTATGCGCTTCTGGTTATAGCCTGCGCCATAGGTCCAGTTGTGACTTTCCTCGGTGTAGGTCTCGACGGTATAAAAGCGCCGAGTATTCACGATATAACCAGTGATACAGTGAATCCGCCGGCCTTCTTATTTACCCGGGAAGACGAGGGGTTTCGCGAGAACTCCCTGCTTTATGGGGCCGATGAGCTCAGTGCTGAGCAATTAAGTGGGATGCAGTTAAAGGCCTATCCGGATATCAGTACCATGACTGTTCAGGTGCCGGCGCGCAACGTTTACCAAAAGGCACTGTTTGTTGCGAGTTTTCTTGGCTGGGAAATATCAGCTCAGGATTCATTGATATTTCATTTCGAGGCTCAGGCAACCACAGCCATGTTTGAGTTTGTTGACGATATTGTCGTGCGTATTACCCCTTTAGATGATGATTCAGCGGCGATTGATATACGCTCTGTACCGCGATTAGGGACCTCTGACTTCAGTGCCAATGCAAAACGTATACGGCTTTTTTTCGACAAGTTAGGGGAAGAATTAATTATTCGTTAAAGGAGGTAAAAATAAGCGCCATTAGGGTTGACAGTTTATCTGTAGCTCAATAGAATGCGCGCCTCCTAGCCAGTACCGTCCCGTTCGTCTAGAGGCCTAGGACACCGCCCTTTCACGGCGGTAACAGGGGTTCGACTCCCCTACGGGACGCCATTTTTATACAGCACTTATGGATAAGTGTTTGCGGGAATAGCTCAGTGGTAGAGCACAACCTTGCCAAGGTTGGGGTCGCGAGTTCGAACCTCGTTTCCCGCTCCAATACTAAACGCAGAACTTCGGTTTTGCGTTTTTTTATGTCTGCTTTTTAGGCGGACAACTAGGCGGACAACTAGGCGGACAGTTAGGCGCCAAAACCCTACCTGCCATAGATTCTATGACAGGGCTTGATGCATTTTGGGGCTGTCTGTATGGGGCTGCTTATTTAGAGCCGTCTATTCTAGAGCCGTCTATCTAGAACTGTTTATCTAAATATCAAAAAAATGTTTTATCTCAGCTTCTTTGGCCAGGGCGTCGCGCATGCCCATAGAGATTAGCTTGCGGCAAAAGCCCGGTTCAAACAGCAGATAACTAGCGGCACTGGAACCGCCGCCCTGAGCCGTAGCGCCAGTTAGGCTTAAAAACATGCGCAGAGATTTGGGTAAATGATGCAAATGTTCCTCGGCGATACTGTCGATGGATTCTGTGGGCGATATAGACAGCACCTCAACCGGGTTTAAATCGGTGATATTGTTTTTCTCGCGCAGGGATTGGGGCAGGGCACTGGCCAAGCGATTGATATTGCTTAGGGTCTCTAGGTCACTCTCCACAGCATCTATAAAGGCGCTGTTAAACATATGCCCGACAATCTGTGCCGTAGAGGGAGAGTGCTCTAGTTCCGCTGGCACCTTGCTGCGAGTTGCGTTGTCACTGACACCCACTATTAATAGTTTGGTGGCACCCATATGCAGGGCCGGACTGATCGGCTTGAGTTGGCGCACAGCGCCATCGCCGAAGTAGTCATTGTCTATTTGGACTGCCGGAAAGAGTCCAGGAATGGCAGTTGAGGCCATCAGGTGATCAATGCTTAAGGGTATATGTTCACCCCGGCGACGAGATCGATTCCAGGCTGCTATTTTTTCCTGTCCCTGATAAAAGGTTACCGACTGACCGCTGGCGTAGCTCATTGCGGTGATCGCTATGGCCTCGAGTTCACCGTTGCTAATCGCCGTGTCTAGATAGTCAAATTTGACATAGCTCTCCATCATTTTTCGCAATGGGCTGTTATCTAGAAGGGAGATCGGCTTGCCTATGCCGTAACCACTGTGAACAAATGAAGCCATTATATGAAAGGTATTTTTTAATACCCCGAGGGCATCGGTGCGGTAGACATCCGCTGGTGTCAGTTCATTCCAAATACGCTCTAATTTACTGGTGCGCAAGCGGAAAGGTCCAGCCCGTCCGGCAATCGACAATGCATTAATCGCGCCTGCAGAGGTGCCGCAAATAATCGGAAAGGGGTTGTACACAGATCTCGGCAATATACTGGCAATACCTTTTAGAACACCCACTTGATAGGCGGCTCTGGCACCGCCTCCGGTTAAAACTAAGCCTTTGCTCATGGTTAAAATATTCCTATTGATAGACCGGCAGCCATGGCTAGACCGAATTCTTCACATTGTTCTAGATGCTGTTGGTTAATATCGCCCACAGCAATTATTGGCTCGCTGATTTTGCGCAGCGGATAACCTTTGGCAATGCGGTCAATGTCGCGCACCGCGCCGCTGCCATCATTGCCAGCGCTAATAAATAGAGCATAGGGTAAATTCAGTTGGTAGGGCTCGGCTGGGTAGTAGGTTCGATCAAAAAAGTCCTTGATGGCGCCACTCATGGTGCCAAAGTTCTCCGGGGTGCCAAAGAGCAAGCCATCAGCCCAGCGCAAATCATCCAAACCAGCATCAAAGGCGCTCAGCAGTCTAGTGTCCACATCCGTTTCCCCCTGTGATCCACGCATAACGGCTTCTGCCATCTGGCCAGTATTGCCGGATTGCGTGTGATAGATAATCAGCAGATGTTTCTTCATCGGTTAAACCCATTATTCGACAAGAGTGCGGGGGAGTTACATTTTTTAGCGCCACTCGGGACTACAGTGCTCACTAGTGATTGCTCTTATTTGTGCGCTCTGAGCCCTATCTGAGAGCGTTATAAGTGTAACGGATATCTCCATAGAAGGATCTATCTTGGCCTATTTGATTATGCTGTCCCTGGGTGTTTTTTCCGTCGTTTGGTGGCCCTGGTTACCTAGCTTTGGGGTCGGCGTTGCCCTATTTATCAGCCTGCTGTCAGCCTGTGCCTTTTTTCGCCGAAGGAGGTTGCTATTGCTTGTATTTCTGGGTGCGGGAATGCTCTGGGGCGTATTTTGTGGTCATCAGCTTCTGGATAAGACCCTACCGGAAAAATACAATGGCACAGAATTCTTAATCTCAGGGCAGGTCGTTAGCCTGGTGGACAGAAACTCTGTACGCAGTCGTTTTAGTTTTGTCCCTGAGACTATTCAAGTCTTAGGAGATCCTGATCAGCAACTTGTCCCGGGTAAACTGCTGCTTAGCTGGTACGCAGCAAAGGCACTGCATCCGGGGCAGCGCTGGCAGCTGGTGGTGCGCTTACGCCGGCCGCGGGGCTTTGTTAACCCCGGTGCTTTTGATTATCAGAGCTGGCTATTGCAACAGGGCTATAAAGCCACCGGTTATGTGCGCTCGCCAGAGCTTGCCAAGCAGTTGCCTGAAACCAAGCTTTTTAGTACCGGTAACCTTGCCTCCATAGCGGCGCAACTGAGGGCAAGGATTCAGCAAGCTATTGAGCAATCAGAGTTGTCGCCACGAGGGCGAGCTGTGCTGTTGGCGCTGAGTATTGGCGATAAACGTCAACTCGCACGCTGGTGGCAGGATTTGGCGCGCTTGGGGATAGTTCACCTGTTGGTTATCTCTGGGTTGCATATAGGTTTTATTGCATTGTTTGGGGCTGCTTTGGGTAGTGGACTGGCGCGGCTGGTGATTCTGTTTAGCTCGCTGCTTAGCTTTTTAATTAGCTCTTTAATTAGCTCTTTATTGAGTTCGACTTTTAATCATTTTGAATTAAAATTACCCAGTCCAGCGCTGCATTGGCTGGCTCCGGTGAGTGGGTTACTGGCCGCCGCCGCATACAGTCTTTTGGCAGGCTTCTCCCTGCCGACTCAGCGGGCGCTAATTGCGGTGGCAGTAGTTGTGATAGCAAAGCTCTGCTTTCGCCGTATTCAACCCTTTGTCTGCCTGGTATGGGCGCTGACACTGATTGCGCTGCTGCAGCCCCTGTCTGTATTGAGTGCTGGTTTTTGGCTTTCATTTACGGCGGTGGCGATTTTGATTGCTTGGTTTTCTCCCTGGCAGTCGACGGATTCCTGGTGGCCGAAAAAACGCACGGTCAGCGCCCAGTTGGCACTGTTGGTCATTATGTCAGTGCCGCTATTGTTTTTTTATTGGGCGACTGTCCTGGCTGGCGCCGTTGGTTAATTTGGTTGCTGTGCCCTGGGTATCACTGGTGACCGTACCCAGTGTTCTACTCGGTTGTCTGCTACTACCGTTCTCAAGCAATACCGCCGAAGCGATCTGGAAGCTGTCTGATTGGTCAGTGGGGCTGCTGTGGAAATTCCTCTATCTATTGCCCTCGGATCAGGGTTTCCTGGTTTCGCCTGTGGGCGCGTCGGGCCTAGTTTTACTGGCTGCATTGCTGTCGGGGTTGTGTTTGATGCTACCGCGGCGGTTGAGTACAAAATGGCTCGGTGTGCTGCCCTTGGCACTTTTACTATTGTTTAGTGAGAGGCCCAAGTTTGGTTTGCGGGTAACGGTTTTGGATGTGGGGCAGGGGCTTGCGGTGGTGGTTGAAACCAATCAACAGAGCCTACTCTATGATACTGGTGCGCAATTTAGTCCTGCCTTTAGTGTTGGTAGTGGCATTGTTGCTCCATTTTTGTGGCAGCGGGGCTGGAGTTCGATCAATACCACTCTGATAAGTCATGAGGATGGCGATCACAGTGGTGGTTTTGCGGCTCTGCAGCAGGTTTTGCCCAGTGATCAGATCATAACTGGACCTGGAGTGAATTATCCTGACACTCTGCTCCAAGGGCAAAATGTGGAAATCTGCCGTGCTGGGGCTCAATGGCGCTGGGGTGAGGTGCTGTTCGAGATATTGTCTCCTGCATCTGCGGCGGATTCTATAGCTGACAGGAGTGGCGCTAAAATAAGTGGGAATGATAGCTCCTGTGTTGTGCGCATCCGCTGGCGGGACATTCAGGTGCTGCTTCCTGGGGATATCGAGAGCGCTGCAGAATATCAACTACTCGACTCAGGCAGGCTGGCTGGTCTGCCTGTAGATTTATTGGTCGCGCCTCATCACGGTAGCAAGACTTCCTCTACCCCAAGATTTGTTCAGCAGTTGCGACCAAAATATGTTGTATTTTCCGCGGGCTACAAACACCAATTCGGCCATCCTCATCCATCTGTCACTAATCGTTACACTACTCTGGGCAGCAGAACTTGGAATACTGCGGAGCAGGGTGCTATAACCTTTGAGTGGTTGTTGAACGGGGAGCTGAATAGGGAGCTGAATAGGGAGCTGAATGAGAAGCTCTCAGGAGAGCTAAAAATCACCACAGCCCGAGGCCAAAATCAGCGCTGGTGGCGCTAAATACAGATTGCGGATTTTGCCTGCAGCCCTTTTATGGTAAGGTCGCGATTCAATTTTAATCGACTTAATGGAAGACACTGTGTATCAAATTTTCGTCGCTGGCGGCTGGCTTATGTGGCCACTCCTTATCTGTTCGATTATCGTTGTCGCAATTTCCATTGAGCGCTTTATTACCCTGAAAGCCGATCGCATTGTTCCCAGTGGTTTGCTGGCTCGTGTCTGGCAGCAGTTGCGGGATCGCGAACTGGCCGGTGAGAGCCTCCGCGAACTTCGTGACACCTCACCCCTAGGTTATATTCTTGCGGCCGGTATCAGCAATTCTGGCCACGGCCGCGAAATCATGAAAGACAGTATCGAAGAAGCCGCAGCTCAGGTAGTCCATGAGCTTGAGCGCTTTCTAACACTGCTGAGTACGATTGCCAATATGGCACCCTTGATCGGTTTGCTCGGCACAGTACTGGGTATGATCCAAGTATTTGCCGACATCATGTTGTTCGGCACAGGCAATGCCGCTGATCTTGCCGGCGGAATCTCTCAGGCGCTTATTACCACTGCTGCTGGCCTCACCATTGCTATTCCAGCGATGATTTCCCACCGTTATTTTGAACGCCATGTGGAGTCTCTGGTGGTGCAGTTGGAAGGGCAGGCTACCAAGTTGGTGGACGCCATGCACAGCGATCTGTTTCGGCAGTCCTAGGTAGCTATTATTAACCATGACTAAACTTTCTCCACATTTTCTTCTCGCTCTCGCGGTGAAACTGCTGTGAAGTTTCCCCGACGACCCCAGCGAGATAACAGTATTAATCTGACACCACTGATTGATGTGGTGTTTTTACTTTTAATTTTCTTTATGGTCACCACCACTTTTACCCGTGAGACACGTATGCTAATTAGTCTGCCTGAAGCAGAGGCTGAGAGCATTGCCAACGAGCAGAAAATAGTCGAATTGGTGGTCTCCAAAGACGGCAGTTATGCGGTTGATGGACAAAGTTTGATAAATCGCGATATCAAGACCATTATGGCAGCCTTAAAGGATGCTTCGGCGGGTGATAAGCAGATACCATTGGTGATTACTGCCGATGCGCTGTCGACACACCAAGCCGTGATTACCGCCATGGACGCTGCGGGCAGGTTAGGATTTGAAACACTAAACATTGCAACGCAACAGCCACAAGAGCCATAACAATATGAGCGACAAGATTGTCCCGACCGGTGCCTCCACTTATTTGCGCCTGTTAAAGTATGTTCGCCGTTACTGGCTAGCTTTTGTGGTCAGTGTATTTGGTCTAATGCTGCACTCCTTTGCTGAGGTTGCCTTTGTCGATCTACTGGGTTTTATTACTGATGCCGTAGGCACACTGACTAATGCAGACGGAGCCCGGACTCAGACTATGGTAATGCCTCAGACTGGCATGACTGCAATGTTCTCCGAAGCACTGTTCGGTGATCTAATGTCTGCTCAACCGTCGCTGGTGATTCCGCTTTTCCTGGTGATTATCATTGTTATACGCGGTCTTGGTTACCTGATTGGTAGCTATGGTTTAGCCTATGTATCCAATTATCTTGTTCATGCGCTGCGCGTGGATATTTTTGAAAAGTATTTGAAACTGCCCTTTGAATTTTTCGATCGCTCTATGTCAGGGCATCTGGTTTCAGTGGTCACGTTTAATGTTCAGCAAGTTACTCAAGCCAGTACCAAAGCGCTAAAAACCCTACTACAGCAGGGTAGTCTGGTATTGGGTTTGCTGGGTTATCTGTTTTATGTCAACTGGAAGCTAACGCTGTTCTTTTTGGCGGTGATGCCGTTTGTCGCAATTGTGGTATCTGTGGTAAGCAAGCGCTTTAGAAAGATTAGTAGCCGTATTCAGGGCGCAATGGGAGACGTTACTCACGTCACTCAGGAGGTCGTAAATGGCTACCAAGAAGTGCGTATGTTTGGCGGCATGGAGAGTGAGCGCGCGCGCATTCTGCTTGCCAGTCAAAATAACCGCCGACAAAATATGAAAATGGCCTTGACCGAGGGCATCAGTAATCCGCTTGTCATGCTCTTGGTGTCGGTTGCCTTTGCCGGGATTACCAGTTTTATGCTGAGCCCGTCGATTATTAAAACCATGAGTCCAGGCAGCTTTATCACCTTTTTAGTCGCCTCTGGTATGTTGATTAAACCGATTCGTCAAATCACCGAAGTCAACAGCGATATCCAAAAAGGTATAGCTGCAGCAGAGTCCATTTTTGAAATTCTAGATACAACACCGGAACGGGATGAGGGCACCATCGAGTTGGAGTCAGTGGCTGGTAGGGTTGAGTTTAAAGATATCAACTTCCGCTACAATCGCGATGGCAGACTAATTCTCGAAGACATTAATTTCACTGTTATGCCTGGTGAGACCGTGGCGTTGGTAGGTTCCTCGGGAAGCGGCAAGACAACACTGGCGAGTTTGATTACTCGGTTTTACAACCATGGTGATGGCCAAATTCTTCTCGACGGTGTCGATGTCAATGACCTTGAACTGCCCAACTTGCGTCAGCATATTGCACAGGTTAGTCAGAGTGTAACCCTGTTTAATGACACAGTGCGCAACAATATCGCCTATGGCGAACTAGCCAACTGCTCACTGGAGCAGGTTAAGGCCGCTGCCAAAATAGCCTATGCAGACAAGTTTATTGAGCAGATGGCGGATGGCTACGACACCATGATCGGCGATGACGGCGTGATGCTCTCCGGTGGTCAGCGCCAGCGACTCGCGATTGCTCGAGCGTTACTAAAAGATGCGCCATTGTTGATCCTTGACGAGGCGACCTCGGCACTGGATACAGATTCAGAACGCTATATTCAGGCCGCTCTCGAAGAGTTAATGAAATCTCGCACCACTTTTGTGATTGCTCATCGTCTCAGCACCATTGAGAAAGCCGACCGCATATTAGTGATGGAGAACGGGCGTATTATTGAGCAGGGCAGCCACACCGAACTGCTCGCCTTAGAGGGCCGCTATTCGCAGCTCTACAGACAACAGTTCAATGAGTTCGAGGCAGTCTAGTCTTGTCTCTCGAACAGCGCATAACCAAAGCCTGGCAGCAAGACAGCGCCTGGCTAAAACTGCTGCTGCCGCTATCTTGGTTGTTTAGAACCATCTCAGGTTTGCGCCGTCGTCACCTCCAGTCTCAACATCAAGGCGAAAGCCATAGCTTCGGCGCGCCAGTGATCATTGTGGGTAATATTTCGGTGGGTGGCAGTGGCAAGACACCGTTAATCGTCGCTTTGATATCAGCCCTTAAACAGCGCGGTTTTAAGCCCGGCGTAGTCAGCCGTGGTTATGGCGGCAAGGCCCCGAGCTACCCATTGGGAGTGAATGCCGATACCGCTGTGGCGGAGAGCGGTGACGAACCCTTACTGATTGCCCAGCTGGCTGAATGCCCAGTGGTGGTGGATGCTGACCGCAATGCCGCGGTTGTCTATCTGCTCAATCACAATGACTGCGATCTGGTACTCAGTGATGATGGCTTGCAGCACTACGGGTTGCATCGCGATATAGAGATAGTGGTTGTGGACGGCCAGCGTGGTTTTGGCAATGGTCGCTGTCTTCCTGCTGGGCCACTCCGTGAAAGTCCGGCGCGACTGCAGCAAGCGGATTTTGTTGTGCTTAATGGTGACAGAGGCGAGGCTTCTCACAGCATTGATGTTGTTTGTGAGCAGATGAAAATAGCACCGCGGAGAATGACTCAGCTCTGTTCTGGAGTCAGCCAGCCCATTGATCAGTGGCTTATAGAGCATCCGAGGAAACGGGTTTATGCAGTGGCCGCCATAGGCAACCCACAGCGCTTTGCCGATACACTGGTATCTATGGGACTAGAAGCCGAGCTTCACAGTCACGACGACCATCAGGCTCTGAGTGCGGGGGATCTCTGCTTTGGGGATGATTTACCTGTCATTGTTACAGCTAAAGACGCGGTTAAATTGCATGGCGCTGGTGATGGTCATGGCAACGATTCGGTTGCTGATAATATCTGGGTGCTTGAGATTGAGGCGCAGATTGAAAGCGAGTTTATAGATAGGCTTGCAGCTCAGTTGCAGAGTCTTAAGACAGCTGATTAATAAGAATAATAAAAAATTTAGAATACAGAGCAGTTGAGAATACAGAGCAATTGAGAATACAGAGCAATTGAGAATACAGAGCAATTGAGATTAGAGGTTCTATGCAATTTACAGTAATCATTCCGGCCCGTTTCGGCTCCATGCGTCTGCCAGGTAAGCCCCTGCGTGATATTGCAGGCAAACCGATGATTCAGCGGGTCTGGGAACAGGCTGGCAAAAGTGCTGCTCAGCGAGTGGTTATCGCCACCGACGATCCGCGTATTGAAGCAGCAGCACTGGCGTTTGGTGCCGAAGTCTGTATGACCAGAGCCGATCATCCATCGGGCACTGACAGGTTGCAAGAAGTCACGGCGCTGTTGGGCTTGGCCGACGATGCCATAGTGGTCAATGTTCAGGGGGATGAGCCATTGATCCCACCTGCAGTGATCGATCAGGTAGCCAGCAATCTCGCGGCAAACCCTCAGGCTGGCGTGGCGACACTCTGTGAGCCAATTCAGACCTATGGCGACCTGCGCAATCCCAATGTGGTTAAGCTGGTGTGCAATCAGCAATCTATAGCGCTGTATTTTAGTCGCGCGCCGATTCCCTGGCCACGGGATTTAATGGACTCTGCTAGTGCCGATGAGGCCTTACCTGAAAGCTGTGATTTTAGTCGCCATATAGGTATTTATGCCTACAGGGTAAAAGAGCTAAATGATTTTGTTACCTGGCCGGTGGCACCGATGGAAGCTACAGAAAAGCTCGAACAGCTGCGTTTTATGTGGCAGGGCGTGGCTATTCACGCAGCCCCGGCACTGGAGCCTGTGCCTGGCGGTATAGATACGGAAGAGGATCTGCAAGTCGTTGTTGAGCTTCTGAAAAGCAAATAAAAACAATTGGTTACATAGTAAAGTTAACTTTTTAATTAATCTTTAAACTAACTCTGGCTTATGGCAATACTGAGATTACTTTGGTGAGTAAAATGGCGAATACAGCAGCTAAACTATCGGTCTTATTTGTCTGTCTGGGCAATATCTGCCGTTCACCAACAGCCCATGGCGTATTTGCCAAGTTGGTAGAGCAGGGTGGCTATGGCGACCTGATTCAAGTGGATTCAGCGGGCACCGGAGACTGGCATCTGGACCATGCACCAGATCAGCGCACCACTCAGGTAGCTGCATCCAAAGGCTATGACCTCAGTGAGTTGCGAGCTCGATTGGTGACCAGTGCTGACTTTAATCAATTTGATTACATCATCGCTATGGACAATGCCAACCTCAAAGATCTGCGCGCTATGCAACCGGAGGGATACATAGGCCACTTGGGTCTGTTCCTGGACTTTTCCGATCAGTCAGCAGTGCAAGAAGTTCCCGACCCCTATTACGGTGGCGAAGAGGGTTTTGAGCGGGTCTTTGGCCTGGTTGAAGATGCCTCTAAAGGTTTGCTGCGACATATTCAATCCAGTCATTCCCAAGACACTCATTTCCGGGATAAGGGCGCTTAATGCCGACTATTCTCGAAAAGGTTTCACTAGAGCCCTATAACAGCTTGGCATTGCCAGCTGTGGCTGAGTATTTCTGCGCAGTTCAGAATCCTGCTGAGTTGTTGGCAGCACTGGAGTTTGCCCGCTCTAAAAACCTAGCCGTAACCCCACTTGGTGGCGGTAGCAATATAGTTTTGGCAGGGGATATAGCCGGCTTGGTTCTAAGCGTTGAGCTTAAGGGTGTACGTTATCTAGTTGTGGGTCAGGTTGTTGAGGTGACATTTGCCGCCGGTGAAAATTGGCATGATCAAGTACTGCATTGCCTTCAGCAAGGCTGGTACGGCTTGGAGAATCTGTCACTGATACCAGGCAATATGGGCGCTGCAGCGATCCAAAATATTGGCGCCTATGGGGTTGAGCTAGCGGACTTATTTGTCTCACTCAGGGCCATGGATAAAAAGTCTGGCGAATTAGTTGAGTTTGATAAAGCCGCCTGTGAATTTGGCTACCGGGACAGTCTGTTTAAAAACGCTGGCCGCGATCGCTATATTATTGTCGATATCACATTGGCCCTGAGTACAGAGCCGAGTATCAATATTCAGTACCCAGCGTTGCAGGCGGCTGTTGATGCGCATAGCGCCTCGGCCAGCGAGATCACTCCAGAGTTGGTTAGCGCTATGGTCTGCCAGATTCGCTCCGCTAAACTCCCTGATCCCAAAATTATTCCCAATGCGGGAAGCTTTTTTAAGAACCCAATTGTGCCTCAGGCACTGGCCCTGGAGCTGTCTCGACAGTATCCAACCATGCCGAGTTACGCCCAGGTTAATGGCGACAGCAAAGTGCCCGCCGGTTGGTTGATCGAACAGTGCGGTTTTAAAGGTGCAGTGCGTGGCCCGGTGGGCGTACATCAGCAGCAGGCGCTAGTGTTGGTTAATACTGGCGGTGGCAGCGGAGCTCAGCTATTAGCTCTGGCAGAGGAGGTGCGTGTCGGAGTATTACAGCGCTTCGGCATTGATCTGGAGATTGAGCCAAGGGTCTATGGTTGAAAAATGGACTTATTTGATCATCAGCTAATACCCGTTCGCCTGACCGAGGAGCGCCAAAGTCAGATCGCCTTCTGGCCCAATTGGCTCGATGGATTTAGGGCAGATACTCTACTGAGTCAGGCTATAAGCGATATTGACTGGCGCAGCGATGTAATTAGAATCGCCGGCAAGACAATTCCTATTCCACGGTTGCAGCAATGGTTTGGCGATCCCAAGACCAGTTACACCTATTCCAATATTCGACTGCAGGCGGTTGCGTTTCCGAGCTGGATCGATGAGTTGCGGAGGCAGGTTGAAGTCGAGTCTGGGGAGCGTTTTAATCGTGCCCTAGTGAACTATTACCGCGATGGCTCAGACAGTGTCGACTGGCATGCGGATGACGAAGCAGAGTTAGGTTTTGAGCCTCTGGTGGCATCCCTGAGCTTGGGTGCCGAGCGAGTCTTCCAGCTGCGCCACAATGTCACTCAAGAGCGCCTGGATATTTCCCTGCCTCATGGATCGCTGCTGGTCATGGGTGCTGGCATACAGACATACTGGCAACACCGGATAGCCAAAACCAAGAAGGTGGAGCAGCCCAGGGTCAATTTCACCTTTCGCTATATGGCTGATTAAATTACATGGATTGATTGCGGCGCTTAGTTGCTGGCAGTCGTAGATTAAACAACAAGGGCTTCATTAAACCGCAAAGGAGAAACACTCGGTGAAATTATCAAAATTTGGTGAAAAGTTTTCAGGTCAGTCGGGCATAGTCGAGCTGATGGATGACCTGGGCACAGCGCTAAATGAAAATCCCGAGATGATCTTTATGGGCGGGGGCAATCCTGGCCGTATCCCAGAAGTTGAACAGATATTTAAAGCGCGCTTAGAGACTGTCCTGGCAGACCCTGCGCAGTTGCATAGCCTGCTCGGCGTCTATCAGTCACCCCAGGGGGATAAAGACTTTCGCGAGCAGATCGCCGGTCTACTCAAGCAACAGTTTGGCTGGGATCTCTCCGCGCGTAATATCGCCGTATCCAATGGCAGTCAGTCGGCATTCTTTGTGCTCTACAATATGTTTGCCGGTGAGATGGCCGACGGCAGTCAGCGCTCGATTCACCTGCCTTTGGCGCCGGAATATATCGGCTATCGCGATATAGGCCTGAGCGACAATCTGTTTACCGCCACCAAACCAGAGATCGAACTCCTCGACGACAACCTGTTTAAATACCATGTGGATTTCTCGCGCCTGAATATCGACCAGCAGAGCGCCGCGCTCTGTGTGTCACGACCGACCAATCCCACCGGTAATGTGCTCACCGACGACGAAATTGAACAGCTGGATGCCATCGCTATAGAACAGGATATTCCGTTTATTCTCGATGGCGCCTACGGCTTGCCATTTCCTGGGATTATATTTAATCAGGCCAAAGCGCACTGGAATAGCAATACTATTCTAGTGTTGAGCCTCTCCAAACTCGGCCTTCCCGGCGTGCGCACAGGCATCATTGTCGCCAGCGAAGAGATTATTCAAGCCTATACCCGAGCCAATACTATTGTCAGTCTGGCCTGCGGTAATCTCGGCCCAGCGGTGGCGCGCGAGTTGGTCAGCAGTGGCGAGATTATGGCCCTGAGCCAGCAGCGCATAGCACCGTTTTATCGCCAGCGCGCCCATCAGACAGTGCAGTGGTTCCGGGACTCTCTGGGTGATTTGCCCTATCGCATTCATCGACCCGAGGGGGCGATCTTTTTGTGGCTGTGGTTTAAGGATTTGCCGATTACCAGTAAGGCGCTCTACCAGCGCCTTAAAGCTCGGGGCGTTTTAGTGGTGCCCGGGCATGACTTTTTCCCCGGAATCACCGGCGATTGGCGGCACCAGCAGGAATGTATTCGTGTCTCCTATGCTCAGGATGATTCAGTGGTGAAAGCGGGTGTGGAGATTATTGCGCAAGAGGTTGCTCGGGCTTATCAGGGCAGCTGAGTGAGAAGAGCTAAGTGAGAAGAGCTAAGTGACAATAGTTAGATAAAGCGTTCCAGGGCTTCGAGCAAGGCTTTGATCTTATCGATGGATTCTTGGTATTCCTGAGACTCTTCTGAGTCGGCAACTATGCCGCCACCGCCCCAGCAATGCAGGCTGTCGCCATCGGCTATTATTGTGCGAATGGCGATATTGCTGTCCATATTTTGATTGGCGCTGATATAGCCAATACTGCCGCAGTAAACCGAACGACGCACAGGCTCCAATTGCTCAATAATTTCCATGGCACGCTTTTTCGGTGCGCCGGTAATCGAGCCGCCGGGGAAACTGTCCCGAAGCATATCCAAGGCTGTTGAATTTTCAGCCAGTAGGCCCGTGACTGTGCTCACCAGGTGGTGCACATTGGCAAAGCTTTCCAATTCAAATAGCTTGGGTACACGAATGCTGCCGGGCTCGGCGTTTCGGCTTAAATCATTGCGCAACAGATCCACAATCATCAAATTTTCCGCACGGTCCTTGACGCTGGCAATAAGCTGCTCGGCGCGCTGCCGATCCTGCTCGGGATCGCTGCCACGCTTAATTGTGCCCTTGATCGGCTTGGTCTCAGCCTGCCTGTCTTTGATACGTATGAAGCGCTCAGGTGAGACGCAGAGCAATGCCTGATCGCGCCACTGCCAAAAGGCGGAGTAGGGTGAACCCACAGCCTGACGCAGGGCCAGATAGGCGGGCCAGAGATCGCCTGAGAACTGGGCTGAGTGGTGCTGGGTAAAGTTGGTCTGGTAGCAGTCTCCAGAGCTTATATAGGCCTTAATCTCACGAATAGCCTGTTTGTACTCAGTCTCTGAGAGCGTAGCGACAAATTCTTGTTTGAGCTTAAATTCAGCAGCAGTCTCTGCGACGTTCAGGCCGGTCAGCCTAGAGCGGATTAAGCCTTTTAATTCCTCAGGGCATTGCGCGTGAAACACCAGCTCGCTGCGCTGCTCCTGATGATCCACAACCAGAGCCCAGAGGAAACGGCCGATACGCATATCGGGCAGTTGGGTTATTGGCTTGGCGCTATTGGGAATGTCGATTAAACGACGGCCCAGATCATAGCCAAAGTAACCTATTAGACCGCCGACAAAGGGGTAATCCTTGCTGAGGCTTTTATCAACCAGCGGCGCTAGAAGCTGCTCGGCAAGTGTAAATGGATCTTCTTCACTGCTGCGACTGCCATCGCTGTCGACAATGGTAGAGACCTTACCCTGGGTTTCAATAATCGCGTCTGGGCAGGCGGAGATAATATCAAAGCGACCCTGAATACTGTGGGGCGTACCGCTGTCGAGCCAAACCGCATCCGGCAGATCGCGAATAGCAGCAAACAAGGATTCGCTGCTAGCCTGATAGGGTATTTCATGGAAGCTAAGTCTGGGCATTGTGGGCCACACTTTAGGCGCTTTAGCTAGCCCTGTCGAGAGAACTAAACAGGGTTAGCCGGCGATACTTTGAACTATGACAAAAGTGAGCCAGGCCGCGGCGTAGGCAAAAATACTGTAGCTGACAAAGAGCTGGATTGGCAGTCTCCAGGAGCCCGTCTCGCGGCGCAGCACAGCCAGGGTTGAGACACATTGCAGGGCAATTGAGAAGAACACCAGCAAGGCAAAACCCGCACCGATTGGCAGGCCACTATTTTGGATGTGGGTGACCAGAGAGATGACATTCTCTTCGCCGCCTTCAATACCAAACAATGTCCCGAGTGTTCCGACAAAGACTTCACGGGCAAGGAAAGACGTCAGTATTGCCACACCATATTTCCAGTCGAGGCCGAAAGGGGCGAAGGCAGGTTCAATAATCTTGCCCATATAGCCGAGCCAGGATTCACCTAAATCTGCGCCCTGATTGGGGAAGTAACCCAGCACCCAGATCACCACTGTGACCATAAAGATCACTTTACCGGCCTTGGTGACAAAGTGTTTGCTGCGATCCCAGGCGTTACGCAATAACGGCTTCCATGAGGGTAATCTATAGGGTGGCATTTCCAACACAAAGGGTAGATCTGTCTGCAGTGCCGCACTGGTACGCGACACTAGGGCCGTGACCAAGAGACCGCAGAGAATACCGAAGAGGTAGATGCTAACCATGGCCAAACCCTGCCAGCCGATCAGACCGCCAAAGGCACCAGTGGCGGGAATAAACGCCGCAATAAGCAAGCTGTAAACCGGCAGTCGAGCAGAGCAGGGCATCAAGGGGATAGCGAGATAGGTGAGCCAGCGCTTGCGTGGAGAGTCCACTGTGCGGGCAGCGTAAATGCCGGGAATAGCACAGGCGACGCTCGAGAGCATGGGGATAAAACTCTTGCCTGTAAGGCCGAATATGCGCAACGGCTTGTGGCAAATTACTGCGGCTCGGGCCAAATAGCCACTGTCTTCGAGCATGCCCACAACCAGCGTGAGGATAAATATCTGCGGTACAAAGACCAAAAAGGCACCTATGCCACCAAACAGGGCGTCGGAGACAAAGTCGCTGATAGCGCCGGCAGGCAACAGCGGGATAACCACGCTGGCGGCGAACTGCAGAATGGCTTCGACAGCATCCATAATCGGTGCGGCCCAAGTGAAAATACTCTGGAACAGCAGAAACATAATCAAGACAAAGCTAATGCCGCCAAACCATGAATGGAGGAAAAATCGATCCAGGCGGGTTTGGGAATTAATTAATAGATCGCCCTTGGGGCCGAAGCTGGCGGCCAGCTGTTGCGCCTGGCGATGCACCACTGAATCGTCGGTAGCAATCATGTCAGTAGGCAGCACATTGCTAACAAATGCACTGGGGGCTTCTCGGTGATTGGCGATCAGCTCTTGCAGTTGATCCAGCCCGAGACCGGATTTAGCGGAGATGGCCACCACTGGCGCTTTGAGCGCTGCAGCAAGACCCTCTATATCCATGTTCATGCCGTGACTGTTGAGCACATCAATCATATTGGCGGCAATCACCACCGGCTTGTTGTGTTCGGCGCAGGCATTGATTACCTGGACGGCAAAAATCAGGCCTTTTTCAAGCCTCGTGGTATCCACTACGCAGACAACCGAGCTAACCTCTGGATCTTTCAGGCCAGCGTAAAATGCATCAACTGAAACTTTTTCCTCACCGGAAATCGCATGCAGGGAATAGACGCCGGGGAAATCCATCAAGTCCTGTTGCGGATCTACAGTGCTTTTTCCAGACTTGATATTGACTGTGATGCCAGGGAAATTGGCGACTTTTTGGTTAAGGCCGGTAAGCCGATTAAACAGCAGGCTCTTGCCTGAGTTGGGGCTACCTATAAGGATTGTTTTAGAGGTCAAAGGAAGAGGGCTCTTTTAGGCAACTGTAATCAGCGAGGCGACGCTGTCATCCAGAGAGTAAACCGTATTATTGACACGGTAGAGTTTTGGCGCGCCCAGGCTGGGGCTGAGTACACAGGCTATATGCTCGCCGGGGTGAAACCCCAGTTCACTGAGGCGAGTGCGATACTCGCTTTGCAGCGCTGTACAAAAGCTTTCAACGGTGGCCGATGTACCTTGTTTTAGATCCCATAATGTCATTTTTTTAGATCCCAGAGTCTCATTTTCCTGTTCGCTGCCTTAGCTGATAAGGGCTCAAGTGTACGCCCATGCGGTCCAAATGTTAATAAGAATCGTTATCATTTACAAAAAGATCAGCTCCCGCTAAATCTATTGCAAACAGATCCATAGAACCAAGGTAGACGCAGTTTCACCCAGTTTCAAATCAGTGGTTCTTGACGGCTTAAATTCCGGTACAATGGCCGCCTTAAAAACCCTCATATAGAAGACTATATACGCCATGGCAGCAGCTCCTAGACCACCGACAGCACTTTATGACTACCCTAAATACTGGGCGGAATGTTTGCTGCCAACACCTTTCTTACCTATGTCTCGGGAAGAGATGGATCAGCTTGGCTGGGATAGCTGCGATGTGATTCTGGTCACAGGCGACGCCTATGTAGACCATCCAAGCTTTGGTATGGCCGTAATTGGTCGTGTGCTTGAGGCTCAGGGCTACCGAGTGGGAATTATCTCGCAGCCGGACTGGCGCGATGCCGAGAGCTTTAGAGCACTGGGTAAGCCTAACCTCTACTTTGGTGTCACCGCCGGCAATATGGACTCGATGATTAATCGCTACACCGCTGATCGCCGTCTGCGCCATGATGATGCCTACACCGCTGGCGATCTGGGCGGTAAGCGTCCGGATCGTGCGGTGACTGTCTATGCGCAAAAATGTCGCGAAGCCTACAATGATGTGCCTGTGGTTGCTGGTGGTATCGAAGCTAGCCTGCGTCGCTTGGCCCACTATGATTACTGGTCCGAGTCGGTTAAGCGTTCAGTATTAATTGATTCCACCGCCGATATCCTGCTTTACGGTAACGCTGAGCGAGCCATGATTGATCTGACCCACAGATTGGCCAAGGGCGAGAATATTCGTGATATTACTGATCTGCGTGGCACAGCGTTTATGTGCCGAACGATTCCCGAAGGCTGGAAAGAGATCGATTCCACCAAGGTGGATCAGCCCGGTCGTCTGAAGAAACAAAAAAATCCTTATGAGATGTCTAAGGCCTCGGACAATGCCGATGCCAAAGAGATTCGTATGCAGTCCATGAAAGCTGAGACCTGCGCTAGCGCAGAAACTGCTGCCGTAGGCTCTAGCAGCGAACCCCAGGTGCTGTCGATTATTCCCGACACCCAGGCAATCAAGACTGATCCCAGCTCTACCTATATTCGCATGCCGTCCTTTGATGAAGTGACTGCAGACCCAGTGCTCTATGCCCACGCTGACCGTATTTTTCACCGTGAAACCAATCCAGGCAATGCCCGGCCACTGGTGCAGAGGCAGGGGCGCAACGATATTTGGGTCAATCCTCCACCGATTCCATTGGAAACTGAAGAGCTGGATTGGGTCTTTGACCAACCCTACAAGCGTGTTCCTCATCCGACTTACGGCGATGCCAAGATTCCCGCCTATGACATGATCCGCTTCTCGGTGAATATCATGCGCGGCTGTTTTGGCGGCTGTACCTTTTGTTCCATCACCGAGCACGAAGGCCGTGTTATTCAGAGTCGTTCGGAAGAGTCGATTTTGAACGAAGTTGAAAAAATCCGTGATTTGACCCCAGGCTTTACCGGCGTGATCTCGGATCTTGGTGGTCCCACGGCGAATATGTATCGCCTCAACTGTAAAGATAAAAAGATTGAGGCTACCTGCAGACGTCCATCCTGCGTCTATCCGTCGATCTGTGTCAATTTAGAAACTGACCATAAACACACTACCCAGCTGTATCGCAAAACCCGTGCCTTGCCTGGCGTGAAGAAAGTGGTTGTGGCTTCCGGTCTGCGTTATGACCTGGCTGTTCTGGATCCTGAGTATGTGAAAGAGCTGGTTACACACCATGTTGGCGGCTACCTTAAAATTGCCCCAGAGCACTCGGAAGATGGTCCGCTATCGAAGATGATGAAGCCGGGCATGGGCAGCTATTACGAATTTAAAGAAATGTTTGAGCGCTTCTCTAAAGAAGCGGGCAAAAAGCAGTATCTGATTCCCTACTTTATCTCGGCTCATCCTGGATCAACCAACGAAGATATGATGGCCCTGGGTCTCTGGTTGAAGGCCAATGGTTTCCGCGTCGATCAGGTACAGAGCTTTTATCCCTCGCCAATGGCGTCGGCGACGACCATGTATTACACCGAGAAAAATCCGCTTAAGCCTCTGGGCAAGAACAATACTGAGCAGATTTTCACTGCCAAAACCCAAGAGCAGCGCACCCTACACAAGGCGTTTTTGCGTTATCACGACGCAGAAAACTGGCCAATTTTGCGCAAAGCACTGCGCCGTATGGGACGCTCTGATTTGATTGGCAGTGGTGATGGCTTCTTAGTGCCGGGCGAGTCCCGCCGTGAGAAAGAAGTGATTCGTCGCGAGAGCACTAAGGCGCGTCCTAATCTGAAAGCTCAGCCGCGTACATCACGCACCAAGCCCCGTCGTCGCTAGACGGGGGATAGTCTCGATAGCAGTGCCGGTACCGCGACCTCAGCTCTGAGAATTTGCGGGCCTCTGTGCACTGCTTTAAGCCTTGCCGAGCTCAACAGCTCAACCTCCGAGGGAATCAATCCGCCCTCTGGGGCAATCGCTAGGCACACCACTGAATCGTAGTTGATCGGGTAGGGCGCCTCTGTCAACGGATGGGCCTCCAGTGCTTTTCTGCCTTTAATGATCTCTTTCCGCTGGTCTTCAGCTTGCGCCTATTAAGCTCAAAGAGTAGCAGCTCAAAAAGTAGCCGCTATGGCTTTTGTTGCTGTAATTAAGTCTCAGTAATTGAGTGCCACGGTGCTAGGGCTGCCGTTTTATCAATACTGTTTTTTCCATTCTGCACCAAGCTACTTTTTCATATAGCTATTTTTTCATAAGGCTACTTTTTCATAAGGCTACTTGTTCATATAACTATTTGTTCATAAAGTTACTTGCTCATAAAGTTATTTTATTCATAAAACCATTTTATTTAAAACCTGCAAAGCGGTCTGCTGTGAGTAGCTGACGGCTCTGTTATAACTGTCTCTGTTGTATTTTTACTAGCCAATGGCTGGCTGAAGGTTTTTTATTTTTTAGAATTTTTACAATAATATTGTACGTCATGCTGTAAATAGGTGAATTTTGTAACTCGGGCGCTATGATCTACAGGTTGATAACTTACGTAAAAGTCACATTAAAGTTGTAACTTAGAAGTCTATTTATTGTTAAAGTTATTTTTCTTAGACAATGATTGTCTAAGATTCTCGTGTACATAACTACACATTCTACGAAGGGATTTCGCTTACGATGACATAAGGT